>Ga0208589_1000367_pt1 | contig 21921 bp, 15 predicted proteins | sample NGESurshal092012_2_FD_184486 | JGI IMG/M metagenome (GOLD analysis project Ga0208589, IMG submission 184486) | Arctic peat soil microbial communities from Barrow, Alaska - NGEE Surface sample F53-2 shallow-092012 (SPAdes) | ecosystem: Environmental > Terrestrial > Soil > Wetlands > Peat ... | reverse complement strand
CATGGCGGGCACACTTCGGTCCAGCGCCTGCTGGAGGGAAGGGTGAAACTGGTGGACAATGCGGCCTAAGCAATATCACGACAGAGCGCGGAAGGGGTGGGGCCAGGGTTGGGGCTCTTTGACCCACTGGGAATTGTGCTGGAAAATACCCGCCGGATGGCCATCCGGCGGCTTTCGGGGAGAAATACATCATACCTGACCGCGCGGCAATCAATGTTTCCATCGCCCGCGATCTGATCGGCGATCGCATCCGCCGCGGCTGGATGCAGACCGAACTGGCCCTCCGCCCCGGCGTGCGGCTGGAAACGATCAGCCGGATTGAGTCGGGGAAGCATGTGCCGAGGCGGGAGACGGTGATTAAGTTGGATCGGGCGCTGTCGGGGAAGTGATTAAGCCGCGCCGGCGATGTAGGCCTTAATGCTCTCGGCAATCAATCCGGCGCGCGTCATTCCCTTCCGGCGAGCCAGCGTGTCAGCAGTCTTGAGAAGCCCCTTCTCCATGGAAATGTTGATGCGTTTGGCGCCTCGCCCGATCTTCGGCCGGCCCACTTTCAGGCCCGCCTGCCGGTGAAGTTGGCGGTCATGCGCGTTCAGCGGTTCGCCGTCCTCTGGGCGGACGCGCTCGCATTCTTCAAAGATGGCTTCCCTTTGCGCATCTGTCAGACTGTCAAAGGAAAGGTGTTTTTTTCTTTTCATGGCCATTGTCTCCGCTCGCGGTGCTTTTCAGATTCGGTCAATAGACGAGCGTGAATTACAAAGATCACGCCGGGCGGATCAAATATGTAAATCACCTGCAACCAGCGGCCGCCAATTCCCCGGCCGATGGCTTTGTATTTGCCATCGCCGATGCGGCGTCTGTTTTCCGCTTCGACGATCGATTCCGCTTCGGATCGGCGGACGCGATGCTTTGCAATGTGATCGATGTTCCAGCCGTTCCAGCGGAACCGGGGCATTGGGTAATTATTTACACAAGAAATTCGGGAAGTCAAGCTCTAAATTATTGAGACGAGCGATTACAATGAGGACGCAGACGGAACTGGCCCGCCGCACCGGCGTGCGGCTGGAAACGATCAGCCGGATTGAGTCGGGGAAATATGTGCCGCGGAGGGAGATGATGGTTAAGTTGGATCGGGCGCTGGCGGGGAAGTGATTAAGCCGCGCCGGCGATGTACGCCTTGACGCTTTCCACGATCAATCCTGCTCGCGTCATTCCCTTCCGGCGTGCCAGCGTGTCAGCAGTCTTGAGAAAAGCCTTTTCCATGAGAATGTTGATGCGTTTGGCTCCCTGCCCGATCTTCGGCCGGCCTATAGGATACCCCGATTTCAAAGTGCCTATCCGCCGCTCCAGCTTTTGAACAGTGTCCGCCATGGTCACGCCGGTTATCCATGCGCGGCGGTGGGTTGCCATAACGTATAGGTTGTTCAGAAATTACAAAGTCAGTTCAAAACGCCCAACAGCACTAACTGCGCTTCCTGTTTCTGGGTCAGGACGGCCAAGAGATCCTTCTGGGCGGCGGCCAGGTCTTCCTTAACTTTCGCCACGACAGAGCGATATGCCTCCAGCTTGGCCTTGATCAATTCAGGCGTAGAATCGGGTTTGTCTACGGTGTATTGCAGGTCGGCGTGGGCCTGCTGGGCCGGCGAGGGCGGCGAGCCATCGGGATTCTGGGCCTGCCCTGCACGTTCGTGGATGCTGATGGCTGTGCCGCCACCACCGGCGTTCAATCTCTGTAAGAAAGTGAGGACTTGGAGAATTTTGGGTGACAGGGCGGCGAATTCGTCGTCTGTCGATCCCAGGGTCTGCTGGATTGTCTGGAGTCGCATCTGGAGACTATTAGCGCCACCGCCGCGACCCCCGCCTCCATTGCCGCCACCGGCTTGTGCCATCACCGGCATCGCCAATCCCACGATGAGCAAAACAAAGGCCAAATAACCGAACTTCCTCGCGACCATAACTTACTCCTTTCGGAAACTGTAAAATTGGTGGTAAATTCCTCTGCGCAATTCGCGGAGACCATCAGCGCCCGCGAGCACGCATGACGCGCTGGCCTCGCGAGTGGCTTGTTCTAATTTTGTAGGTGGTTCGGTGCTTCCGCCTGATCCGGATCCGGCGTCGTCCAGTCACGGCGTGATGATCACCGGGTCTCCGCCGTCGCTGGTCCAGGTTTTCAGATGCGTCTTTGCTCCCGGCTGAGCCGACACATGTTGGATTTCAATCCACTCATCGAAGTGCCGCGACTGCAAATCCCATTCGCTGATTGACGCTAGCGGTACGTCATATGAAAACCGGGCTTGCGTTGTCCCCGCATCCGACGTGGTCTCGCGCGATTGGGCCGTGTGTACCCGTCCCGCCGCATCAATCGCCACCAGGCGTGCTTCCGTTTCCTTATTATCCAATCCCGAGTATGTGCAGTTGATAATCGTCTTGCCGCTGGCCGTGGTGGTCGCCGGCCCGCAGGAGAAAACGTTGCTCGGCACGCCCGGGGCGGTCCCCCCGGCAAAACTGTCGCTGCCGGAAGACTTCAGACTGTATTCCATCTTCCATTTCCCGGCCGCCACTGTTGCCCGCACGGTGAAGTCGACGACGCGGTCAGACACAGAGTAGACCGCGCCGTCAAGGCCGCTCGACGGATCAGGCCCTGTGCCCGATATATGTACATGCCGGCGGATGCTGCCGCCCACGTCCCATCGCACATGCGTTCCCTTCTCCGGGTCCAATTGCGGTGGCGAAACGCGCAAGACGATCTCGCGCAGGAGGGTCTTCGCCCGCGGCGACTCCGTCCGCGAATCAAATTCCGGGAACGCCGGATTCGCGATGGGCGAGCCATCGGCATTCCACCACGGCTGATTCCGCGACGGATTCTCGCCGACTCCCAAAACCTCAATGCTCACGCCGTCCGCCAGCTTCGCGGAAAACGCGATGGCCGGCAGGGGGGGCGTCGCCGCCAGGGCGTTCGCCGCCACCGGCACGGCCTGGTTTGCATCCGCATTCGCCGACAACGGCGAAGTAGTCCCGGCCAGTGCCCGCGATACGATCCAGCAGGCAGAACCCGCTGCCGTCACGAAAAGTAAATGCGTGGCGAATAGGGAAGCCGTTTTCAGTTTGGTTATCAGCATCATGGTTTGTGTTCCTTTGGCGATGGCAACGCTCGCTGCGCTTCCGGCATTACCTGCGTTGCAGACTTGCAAAATTCCATGCGTGAGTGAGATTCTTGCCGCGTCGGTCAAACCCGCCCCCGACACCTGCTCGCTCAGAACCGCCCCCATGGCCGTCGACGTCGCGATAATTCCCCGCTGGCTGAAATACCGCCGGAGTTTCTCAACCCCGCGCTCGACGCGCTTTCGCGCCGCGTCCTGCGAAACACCCAGCTTTGCCGCCACATTGGATAGCGGCTGTTCCTTCAGATAACACATCACCAGCGCCTCCCGATCAGCCGCCTTGAGATGGCAGAGCGCCTCATCCAGTAAGTCCAGCATGTCATTGTGCCGAGGAATTGACTCTGCATTTTTGCTCATTGCGGCTACCTGTTCGCGGCATTGGCGGCGTTGCTCCCGTTTGCGAAGGTTGGCGCACGCGTAGCGGCATGTGGTCAGCAGCCATCCGCCGAGATTTCGTTGTTGCAACCTTCTCGATTTCTGGCTCAGCAATAAAATGACCGCCTGCGACGCATCCTCCGCCAGGCGGCGATCCTTCAGATGCCGCAGGCAGGCCGAGTAGACCAGCCCGACGTATTGCTCCACGATCGCCTTGAAGGCGTCGCGGGACCAGCCGTCCGTACTTTCCCGAATTGCCCGTGAATCATCCATCGCGCCAACTCTCCAAGCTCTACTGGCAAGCAATGTGCGCCATATCCTCTATATGGACAAATTGCGAAGAATATTCAGCAACGAAAACGGAAGGGTTAAAACCCTGTGGCCGCGGCTGCTTGATACGCATTTCCGTAATCGCGATAACATATCAATCCCGGATTCTGCATTTTCAGCCTCAAACTGTGGTACAATCATGGGTTGCCGGCCATGCCGCCCTGGGGCGTGGGCGTCAGCCGCAGCCGGGCCGAATTATTTGATAATTCGCGTAACGCCTCCTCTTCCACGGCGTCTTAATTCGGGAGAGACCGTGCCGACTGACCTCGCGGGGCCTCCCCGCGGCTTGGAAACCTCCGAATCACCCGCCAACGACGCTCGCCAGCGGTCGCTGGAGCCGATCATGCGCCGTTACGCGGCCATGGTTTTTCGCATCAGTTTCCGCGTTACCCACAATGTCCACGACGCCGAGGACGCCACGCAGGCGGCCTTCATGGCTCTTCACCAACAACTGGAATGCGGCCCAAAGATTCAAAACGTCGGTGGGTGGCTCCGGCAGGTCGCCCAGCGCCACGCGCTCGACATGATCCGCGGCCGCAAACGACGGGTCGCCCGCGAGCATGCCTGTTCGGCGATCGGCTGTATCAGCCCCGAACCCATCGACCGCGAAGAGCGCCGCCTGATCGTGCGTGAGGAACTGGAGAAACTCCCTGCGCGATATCGCCTGCCGCTGATTCTTTATTACTTCGGCGGCATGAGCCATCAGGAAATGGCCGGCGAAATGCGCTGCAAGGCCGGCACGCTGCGCGTCAGACTTCACCGGGCCAAGGAACTGCTCGGCCGCCGCCTCTCGTCACGCGGCGTGGATATGCCGGCGGCCGCGTTCGGACTGGCCATGGAGCGGGTCATTCATGGCGCGGTGACTGATGCGATCGTCGCGACCGCCCGCCATGGAGTACACGGCGCCATCGCTTCAGGAGCGGGCGCGACGATTGGCGGTGGGGCAATCGGTGGTGCGACAGAAGCCGGCGGCCGTGTTGCCCAGGTTCTGCGGGGGCTGCTGCTCTCCTCAAAGATGAAACTGGCGATGAGCGCCGGCGCCATTGTCACCACCGCCCTGACCATTTCCGCAACCCACGCCGTCTCGGCTGCCACCATAAAAGTGTTGCGCGAGATTCCGCGGCAGCTTAATCAAATTATTCGTTCGGTCGCCAAGCCGTCGATTGATTCCTGGATTCCGTCTTTTCAGGCGAACGCGACACAGTCGAACGAAAGTAAATCCACAAGCCAAGCCGCCCGGGTCGGCGTGGTTACATTCACGCCGCCGCCTTCTTCCGGCGGGCTGATCGTGCCGAGCCTCAACCTATCGCCGATTATTTCCAGCGGCCCTGTAACGACAACCGCCACTGGGACAGGAGCAGTCAACGTTTTCGACCCGCCAGCGTCGGCTGCGGTGCATTATGAGCCGCTGCCATGGGAATGGCCGGTAAATAATGGCGGCGGTTTCCCCTTAAACGGCATCAGTCTGACAGGTTCAACGGCGGAGAATTCGGCGACATGGCAGCGGCCGGCGAATCAGGGCTTGTCCGCATTAATCGCGGTCGCCGGACCATCAAATTCATCGAACCAACCCGCCGCGCCCGCCACAACTTCACCGCCAATTGTCGCGTCTCATCCCACGCCAGGTTCCCCAGTGGTGACAATCGCCAGCACCGCGCCAATCAAAGGTACCACAATAAACTTCGCAGGCTCGACCAATGAGCTCATCGGCATGGGCCAGTTGACGTTAAACAATTCCGTCGGGAATCTGGTTTGGAACGGCGCGACAGCCACCACCAATGACTTCATTACAAGCGGGAATTCGCAGTCGATCCATTTGGATGGAACCACCTCAACCAAACCCGTCGTGTTCGCGACCGCGCCGCCGCCGCCCTTGTCGATATCCGTTCCGGAACCGACAAGCCTGATTTTTGTGGCGGGGGGGCTGCTGCTATTGCGAAGACGCCGGCGGAGATAAGTTCAAACCGATCAGGCTTTGCGGCGGGTGCGGGTGGCGAATCGCACTCCCAGATTCAGCACAAATACAATAAAAATCAGCATCAGGATCCCCGCCCACGCCAGCTTCTGGCGGCCCGGATCGATATCCTGGGCGTAGTTGTACGCCTGCACCGTGAGCGTTGGAAATGGCCCGTTGAGCAGCAGATGAATGTAGGGAAACGTGCCGTTGACTTCGATCGGCATGGATTGGCTGATCAGGGCCGTAAACAGCAGTGGGGCGGTCTCGCCGGCGACGCGGGCCACCGCCAGCATCACGCCGGTTACAATGCTCGCCGTTGCGCTCGGAAGAACCACTTTCAGGATGGTGGTTGCCTTCGTCGCGCCCAGGGCGATGGAGGCTTCGCGATAACTGTTGGGAACCAGCAGCAGCATCTCCTCGGTTGTGCGAGCGACGATTGGCAGCATGATAAACGCCAGCGCCAATCCGCCTGCCCACCCGTTGTAGCCACTGATCTGATTAAAGTAGGGGACGTAGTGGTACCATCCCTTCGCCGCTCCAGCGACGAGAACTTCGTACCCCAGCACGCCAACCACAATGCTCGGCACGCCCGCCAGCACATCGCAGACAAATCGTACCGGCGTGGTGAACCAGTTGCCCGCTTCGTACTCGCTCAGGAAGATTCCGCACAGTATTCCCGCCGGCACACCCACCACGCTCGCCAGCGCAATCAGAACCAGCGTGCCGACAATCGCATTGCGCATTCCGCCCGGCGCGCCCGGCTGGCCCAACGCGATGAAATCGGTCGAGAAGAATGACCAGTGTAAAGCCGATACCCCGATGGAAAGCAAATACCCCGTCACCAGAACCAGCACCGCGAGGATGGCGACCGTGCAGGCGATGCATACGCCGTACATAATGCGGCTGATGACGCGGGCTACCGTATTGTGCATCGAGCTGACCATGTTGATCGCCTAAAAGGCCGCTCCCGCTCGTGAACCCTTGCCGACGAACAGCCACCGCGCCACGATGTTAAACGCCAGCGACATCACCAGCAGAATCAGGGCAACTTCGCAAAGTGCCGCGTGGTGAATCTGCGTGCTGGCTTCCTTGAATTCCGTCGCCAGAAGACTCGACATGGTTTGGGCCGGCGCCAGCGGCGAAAACGCGATCTGGTTGTTGTTGCCGATGACCATGGTCACCGCCATCGTCTCGCCCGCCGCGCGAGCGAGTCCCAGCATGATCGCTCCGAACAATCCGGCGCGGGCGAAGAGCAGCATCTCCTTGGAGCTTTGCCACCACGTTGCCCCCAGCGCAACGGTGCCTTCAACTTGCGCTCGCGGCACCTGCTTCAATATATCACGGCTGATGGCGGTAATGATTGGAATGATCATGACAGCCAGCACTGCGCTGCCGCACAGCATGTCGCGGCCCGTCGCGGAAATGGTGCGCGTCAGATGCGTCTGGCCGATGGTGATGTGCTGAACCGCCATCCATTGCAGCCATGGGATATCACCGAGCACCTTGGCAATCGTTGGCTCGATGTGCTGCTGCAGGAAGGGAACCAGAACGAATAATCCCCAGATTCCGTAGGCGATCGACGGAACCGCTGCCAGGAATTCAATCAAAAACGAAACCGGCGCCATGAGCTTCGCCGGCGCGATCCGCACCAAAAAAATCGCCGCCCCCAGACTTAAGGGGACGGCGAATAAAAGCGACATTGCTGAACTAACGGTCGTTCCGTAAATCACCGGCAGCGCCCCGAACGAAGGGGGGATGGTTTCAGTCACCACCTCGCCGTCGGAGTTCATGACGATTTTGCCGTCTGGACCCTTCTTGGCTACTTCCAGTTCGTTCGGCCGCCAGTCACTACTGACCAAAAACTGGGCGCCGTAGGCCTTGATGCTGGGAACCGCCGCCATGAACAAAACGACGATGAGCGACGCCAGCATAATCAGGACTAATGCACCCGACCCAGTCGCCAGTGCGTGAAGAACCCAGTCGGCACTAATGAGCTTAGGCCGGGCCTTCTTGAACGATTCTGGCGGTGCGTCAAGTGTCTGACTCATTTGGTCGGGGTAATGGGCTGACCCTGGTACGTAAACTCCGCGAGAGCGGCTTCAACCTTCGCCTGAACAGCCGGCGCCAGTGGAGCATAAAACAGCCCCGGAGCGGCCTTTTGTCCATCGTGCGTGGCATACCAGAAGAAGTCAACAACCGCCTGGGCTTCGTCCTTGCTCTTGACGTTGTTCAGATCCTTGTACGCGAGCAGATAGGTGAAGGAGGCGATCGGGTATGCGTCGTCGCCGGCCTGATCCCAGATGTTGGCCTTGAGGACATGGCCCGTGAGCTTGCCCGCAGCGCTTCCGCCGGCGGCGGCGACGCCTGCAATCGAGGCTTTAAGGAACTTGCCGGCTTTGTTCTTCACGGCGCCGTAGTTGATCCCGTTCTTGTCGGCGAAATTCTGTTCGATGTAGCCGATGGCGCCGGGCGTCTGCTTGACGATGGCGGCGACGCCCGGGTTACCGGTTCCGCCCTGACCGAGGGGCCATTTGATCTGCTTGGCGGGCACGCCCAGAACGCTGACAAACTCCGGGCTTTGCGTGGCGAGATAGTTGGTCCAGACAAAGTTGGTGCCGCTGCCGTCGCTACGGTATGCAGGCGTAATAGCCAAGTCAGGCAAATTGACGCCCGGGTTGATGGCGGCGATCTGCGCATCATTCCACTTGGTGATCTTGCCGACGTACATGTCGTAGATGATTTCGCCGGTGAAGTTGAGGTCGGCCGAAAGACCCGGCACGTTGTAGGCGGGCACGATGCCGCCGGAACAACTGGGAACCTGAATGATATTGTCAGCCCCGCCCGCGCCCTGGAGTTCGGCCGCCGAAAGAGGTGAGTCTGAGCCGGCCCAGGCCAGCGTCTTGTCGGTGAGGCCCTTCACGCCCGCGCCCGAACCGCCGCCGCCGTAGGTGATGGTGATGTCGGAACGAACTGCGTGAAACTGCCCGATGATCGATTCGTAAAGAGGTTGCGGAAACGTCGCCCCGGCCGCCGTGATTTTCACCGGCTCAGCCGCCTTGGCAACCGAATTCAACGCCAGCGACATACCCAACGCCAGCGCTCCAATAATCGACAATTTTGCGAACAGCTTCATGTTTGGCTCCTTCTGCCTGATGAGGACACTTTTTCCTGGAAGGGCATCTGCGGCCCATGACGAAACCGTAAGGCCGGAATGTTATGGATGGATTAAGATGGGAAGTATAAAAGGCCGCCCCATTTCCACATTAGCCCGGCGTGAATACACGCCGGGCTGCGTTTTTGAAAAGGATTTTCTTGTTTTGACGGGTCGGCGGTGGTAGCTTACTTATGCGTCAGTGAAAGTTGTGCTGTTATTCCGCTGCGGATCTGATTCAGAGAACTATTTGTTGGGGTGGAGGACGCAGATGGTTGCAATGGCTTGGCGTTGTTGTCGGGGGTCAGAACTTAAATCCATTGGGTTCTCAAGATTAAGGATTGTTTTCTATGCGGTCTTGGCATCGCTTGCATGCAATGCCAAGACGGTGATGGCACAGATCTATAATCTTGATAGCGGCCAGGTGATTCCGGGTACGCAGGGAATCACGCCGGGGCCGGGGGTGGACCTCAGCGGCTGGAATACTCCCAATCATCAATTGGAATATGCCAATTTGACGCGAATCAATCTGGGCGGCGCCTCCTTCGCAAACTCCGACATAGACTCGGCTGCTTTTCATTACTCGACTCTTACCAATGCCAATTTCGCGGGCGCGATCGTAAAGGGAACAGACTTCCAAGGTACGGTAGCGACCGGTTTTACCTCAGCACAACTCTACAGTACCGCCAGCTATGCCGCTGGCGACCTCACGGGTATTCAGCTTTGGGTCAATGATTTGACCGGCTGGAGTTTTGCCAGCCAGAATCTAAGGAACGCGAACCTGGGTGTAACCACGCTGACGAATGCCAATTTTACGGGAGCAATCGTTAATGGGACAAATTTTCAGACTACTACCGCGTCGGGATTTACCTCCAATCAATTATACAGCACTTTGAGCTATGGAAATCAGAATCTGGCTGGAATTGGTCTTTACGGCAATACGATGACGGGCTGGAATTTCGCCAACCAGAATCTCACCGGTTCAAATCTTGAATATGCGACCCTGGACAATGCCAATTTTGGCGGCGCGAATCTTACTTCCGCTGAATTTTCCAACGCGACAGGAACCAAAGTCAACTTCTCCAATGCGAAACTCGATGGCGCCTACATCGGGTATTCCACATTAACCAACGCCAACTTCAGCAACGCCAGTCTCAGCGAAGTTCGTGCTCGGTATGCGAATCTGTCCGGCGCTAATTTCACAAACGCCAATCTCACCGGCGTAGATTTTTCTTATGCAACCCTGGCCAACGCCAAATTCGCGGGAGCATCCATCAACACAACTTCTTTCTATAACACAACCGCGAACGGCTTTACCGCCAGCCAGCTCTACAGCACCGCCGGCTACGCAAGCGGCAATCTTGCCAGGATCAACCTCTCGTACGATGATTTGACCGGCTGGAATTTTGCCAACCAAAATCTCTTCTATGCCGTCCTTAACAATTCGACCCTGACTAACGCGAACTTCTCCAATGCAAGCCTTACGGGTGTCGATATTGAAAATGCAACTTTAACCAACGCCAATTTTACCGGCGCGACCTTGAATGCAGGGGGCGGTGTGTTTTTCTGCACGGGGTTTACTGCCGGACAGCTATACAGCACTGCCAGCTATGCCAGTGGAAACCTCGCTGGAATCGTCCTCGAAGGGATCAATGTCACGGGCTGGAGTTTCGCCAACCAAAACCTGTCCAACGCGAATTTTGATCAGTCAACCCTCACCAATGCGAACTTCACAGGCGCGAATATCAAGGGGGCGCAGTTTTTTGAGTCGACGGGATTTACCTCCGCCCAGCTATACAGTACGGCTAGCTATGGCGTCGGCGATCTGACAGGCATTAATCTGTTTTCCGATAATCTGACGGGGTGGAACTTTGCCAATAGGAATCTCACCAACGCGAATCTTTTTGAATCAAACCTGACGAATGCGAACCTGGCGGGGGCAGTTATCAAGGGAGCCAACCTCGGCAACGCCAAAGGCCTCACCGCTGCTCAATTCTACAGTACATCCACCTACGCGACGGGGGACCTGACCGGTGTTAACCTGGGAAGCGACGATCTAACGGGATGGAATTTTGCCAACTTCAATCTCGCCAATGCTACTTTTTCTTCATCGACGTTAACGAACACGAACTTCGCCGGAGCAATTGTCAAAGGCGCGGCTTTTGGTAAAACGACCCCAACCGGATTTACGGCGGCGCAACTCTACAGCACGGCCAGCTATGCCGCTGGCGATCTATCCGGCGTTGCTCTGGCACTTAACAATTTGACCGGCTGGAACTTCGCCCATCAAAACCTGACCAACTCGCATTTCAATAATTCAACCATGACGAACACCGACGTGACGGGTGCGGTTGTTACCGGGGCGTCATTTGCCGCAGCGACTGGTTTCACGGCGAATCAACTTTACAGCACAAGCAGCTATGCCAGCGGCAATCTGGCTGGTATCAGCTTGGGGAGCGATAATTTGACCGGCTGGAATTTCGCCGGCCAGAATTTGGCGAAATCCACTTTCTCCAACGCGGTCCTGACCAGCGCCAATTTTTCCGACGCTGATCTTCGCGGTGCCATAGGTTGGACAGCCGCCGCAACCACTATTGCTCACAATACGATTCAGAATTCCGGTTTTATTGCCGGACTAAACCTGCAGGCAGGCGAAAAATTGGTCATTCGGAATAATCCGACGGCGATCAGCGTCAATTTCAGCGCAACATTTGACCCGGCCTCAACACTACAATTCCAATTGGATCCGAATTGGACTTCCCCTATCGGATTTGCCACTTTTACCGGATTCACCTTGACCCCCTCCCTCAACGGCACCCTCGACCTCGAACTCGACCCCGCCATCGACCCTTCACTCCTGATCGGCGACTCTTTCCAACTCTTCAACTGGAACGCCCCTTTGCCCGCCGGGGATGTCTTCGCAAGCATTACCACCGACCCCCGCCTGCTCTGGAACCTGTCCAATCTCTACACCACCGGCGTCGTCTCCGTCAGCGCCATCCCCGAACCCGCGGCGACAACACTCCTTACCCTCGCCGCCGCCGCAGTGCTCGCCAGGCGCCGCAAGCCCCGCAGCCGAGCCGTATAAGGACAAATCGAATCACCACCGCCGCCAAATAAAAAAAACCGGACACGGCAATCCGTGTCCGGCTCAATTGGCCTGTGCCCGGCAAGGTGATTTTCTCCCCCCGGCCGGGCTTTATTGATCAAAAAATCAGTCGTTGCCGTCGGCCGTCTCCTCCAGCATCTTCCGCAGATAGCCGTTTTCGCGTTTGGTCGCTTCAAGGTCGAAAACCAGGTACTTGATGCTCAGGCGAAGATAATCCAGGCTCTCCTGAAGACTGTTGACCGTCTTCTTCAGCCGCTCGTGGCGGGCCCGGGTTTCCTCGGCGAGCTGGGAGAGCTTCTGACGTTCCGATTGCGGCAGCGTGGAAATCTCCACCATCAGTTCCGCAAGTTTGGTTTGAAAATCTTGTTCGTTCATCGCTTCAAGCCTCCCTCAACGGGCAGGTCATCTTCCTGCCGGTCGCTGCCAATGTTGCTAGGAATCAGCAACAGGCAAAATCCATTCCACTTCCCTGGGAGTTGTTCGATCCTTCCAGACCCTGAATTATTCTCCCGCAAAATGCGGGGCGAAAGCCATTTTGGCCGGATATAGCGGCTGGCTTGTCTGCGCCACAAGTTGCCGCCGCACCACACACTTTCCAGGTAACGTGCTTCCGTCGCCACACGTCCAGCCGTCGATTTCACTTTCCAACAACAACCGCCGCATATCCGACCGAGTTATCGGGCGACGGTTTGGCGAAAGGGGTCGCCACGCTCTGAAGCACCTGAAAACTATTCGTGTGCTTCAGCAACCGCGCGTGCTTGGCGCCATGTTCCATGCACGCGGCCAACATCGCCGCAATCGCACCCGGCCCACATGCACTGCGCCGGGCCGCTGCTTCCGGCACAATCTGCTCAGCCCGCATATTCGTTACCAACTCCAGCAGGCGGCGGTCGTTTTCCATCGCCCAGTTAATCCCAGTCGGCCCGACTCCCGCGGGGGCAAACTGATAGTTCGGCCCGTAGTGCGTCAGGTCGCTGCTGGCCAGATAGATTGGCCGAATGCCCGCCGCCTGTGCCGCTCGCGCCGTCGCCGTGCCGATCCGCATCGCATCCAGCGTCACCGGCACTTCCACAGGCAGCACGCGTGCCATTGGCCACGCCGCCTGAATCAGCGGCAGCACCACTTCAACCGCGTGTTCGCGCTGGTGGAAAAAATCGTTGACTGCGAACAACCTTCCATCGCCCGCGAGCGCCTGTCGCAACTCCCACGCCACGCCGCAGCTTGCCGCCGGCTCGCGCCACGCCGCGTGACTGTCCAGCGCCGCCGTAGCCAGCGGTGCGGGAGTATGCACCGCGCCGAAAACAACGACCACTTCCACGTCAGGTCGAACGGCCGCAATGGCCGCGATTGAAAGGCCGGCGATTGCTCCGCTGCAAATCCAGCCCGCGTGCGGCACCACGGCGCCGATCAATTCGGCGGCAACATCCTGAGTCGTGGCAAATCCTGGTACACCCGATCCGGTCGAATTGTTCGACGCCCCGATGAAATGCTCAGCTTGCAGCCGGCATTGCACGGCGTCGGCGGGATAGAACGTTCCCGCGACCGCCGGCTGCCGGATGCTTCCGGGCCTCGCTGCCGACGCGGGTGAGTCTGTCCCAAACATCTATGCAGGTTTATAATCCAGTTCACACTTGGACGGCAATGAAAATCCGGCAAGAATGTTAGAACTTTTGAGGTGAGATTTGCCTCCCGATCCAAAATCCCGCAAACCCGCATCGCGCCGACCGGCCAATCCGACCCAGTCGCGTGCCGCCGCGCCGACGAATAAACCCCCCGCGCCACAAACTTCGCCCAGCTTGCCGCGTTCCGCATGGCAGAGGGGGCGTCCGCCGTCCGGAGTAGCCCTTCTCCATCGCCAGCTATATTTGCGCCGCACTTTCATTCCCGTCCTTCTCACTCTTGGCGTGGCCTCGTGCGCACTTGGCTCAACCCAATGGCTGATCGACAGCGAGTACCCGCTTTCAGCCCACGAAATGATGTGGACCGCCGTCACGCTCCCGATTCTTGGCGTCGTTTTGCTGGCGCTGGCGATCGTGAATATGCTTTATGTCCGGCGGCGACTTTTGGAATACAATGACAAGAGATGACAAGGTGACAAGGTGACTAAAATGAAATCTGTCTTAGCTGAAAACTGAAAACTGAAAACTTCAAACTAATTCTCGACCAACGTCACCTTGTCACCCTGTCACCTCATCCCCGCTCCATCGACCACAATTCCAATCGCACTCGCCACCGGCCGTTCGATCGACAGCGGAAAGAAAAAATCATGCCCATCGCTCGGGCGGTTGACCACGCTCCACTTGCCGGCTTCTTCGCGGACCATCGTGGCGCTGCCGCCGCCATCCATCGCCGCCGCATTCCAGCAACCCAGCCGCGCCATCTCGCGCGCCAGCGGCTTCAGACCCACGCCCGTCGAGAAATCCGGGCGGCGTCCGTCAATAATCAACAGGGTCAGTATCTTGCCGGCCCGGTCCAGACCCACGGCGCACCGCGGGCTTAAGATGTCGTCCGGCGAGGTCAGTCGTCCGTCTTCCAAAAGCGGCGCGGCCGATGAGACCATTTGCCGCGCGTCCGCCGGCGCGGCAGTGATCCTCGTCATTGTCATGGTCCCGTCGGCGTGGGCGATCAGCGTCGGACAACCCAGGTTGCCCAACGGATTCGCGGACCACAGCCTCCCGTCGCTCATCGTCCAGCCGCAACAGCGCGCCAGGTTTCCGTCGTAATACGGCAATTTTCGGCCGAGGACTTCCATGATGTCCTTCGTCGCAAACGCGCTGCCGTTGACCGCGATCGCCAGATTCTCGCGCTCGGCGATCTTGGATACCGCCAACAGCGTCGTCTCCCACGGCGGCGCCTGCGCGGCGCCGCCGGCACACACACGCATATGAATCGCGGGATTGCTCAGATCCGCCTGCGCCCAATACAAGCGCAGCGGCGGATTCTGCCGGATTTCCTCGCCGCAGGTTATGCCGGGAAATGGATGCGTTGTCGTGATCTGGCAATCCGCGCGCTCGCCCATGAGCAGCGCGATCCAAATGATCATCACCCATCGAATCATCTAAAAAATCTCCCAAGGACCATCCACTATCATAGTGTCAACCCCATTTGGTTTCACACCGATTTCCTCAAAGCCTTGAAAAGGGAGGGCCAACGATTTGTGGCCACCTGCCCCTCATTTCCTCCTCCCCTGGTACGCCGGGGGAGGGCTGGGGTGGGGGTTCTTCTCCTTTTGCCACAATTCAGCGTCACACCCACTCTGTCAGCAAACGGTTTTTTCCTTTCTCCCCCAACCCATTCCTGCTAAAATCCGCCCCTCACTATCGAACTGGCGTCCCCCGCGGGAGGAAAAATCATGCAGAAAATGTCTTATCGCGTCTCCATCGGATTCCATAACTCTCAAATCGCCCGCAATTCATTCTGTCGTCGAAAGCACGGCCTCCTGCTTGCCGCTGCCGGAGCGGTCTCATTCCTCGGCCTCTCTTCCCTCTCTTCGCGCGCCGACATATTGGAAAATCAATACGGCAACACCTCCGACCTGAATCTCGGCGCCGCCGCCGATTGGATCGACCTCACCACTCCTTCGCTCGACAGTCCCACGGAGCACGGCAGCGTTGCTCCCACCAGCCAGGACATCGCCCAGTTCGACGCCAACACCAGCCTCTTCGTCAACCCCGGCACATTTCAGCCGACCTTCTCGCTGCTTCAATCCGGCACGACCACCTGGGCTGGCCTTGTCGTGAACAGCCCCGGCGCGGCGCAATATCAGAACGGCACATTTACCCTCAGCCTTCAAGTTGTGATTTCCGGCGGCAATGCCGGACAGACCCTCAACCTCGGCAACTCCAGCGCCACCGGCTCACTCCCCAACTCCGGCGGCATCTCCGTCTTCGGAACCAATAGCCTCGTCCTCCAGTCGCCGCTCTCCATCCTAAACAGCCAGACCTGGAACGCCGGCGTCATCAACGGCGCTAATCTCGCCGGAACCAATGTCGCCATTAATGTCCCCGCCCTTGCTGTAAACGGCGCTGTGAAACTCTCCGGAAATCTTACCCTTACCGGCGCTTCTGATCTGACCAGCGGCAATGTCACGATTGGCGGCAACATCTCCAATGGCGCTGCCGCCGGCGGCATCATTATGAACAGCGCTGTCGGCACGCTCTCCCTCACCAACGGCACGTCAACAATCACAACCCACTCCGCCGGCACACTCACTCTCAGCGGCGCCAACTCCTTCACCGGCGGCATCACTCTTCAAAGCGGAGAAGTCGCCGTTAGCTCCGAGTCCAATCTCGGCGCGAGCGGTGCCGGCGGCTCGCTCAATTTCGCCGGCGGCGTCCTGGGTATCACCGGCGCTTTAATCCCCAATCTTAACACCAACCCCGTCAATGGCTTTTCCGCCGGATCCGGAGCTACCTGGAACAACGTTCCACTCAAGCTCGATCTCAACAATGGCACGACCAGCACGGTAGGGGGGCTGAACGTTGTCCTCCCGGCCGGCGGAGGACTCGCTTCCCTTACCATCGGCCAGCGACTCACCGGCTCCAGTTCCATCACCAAGCTCGGCTCCGGCACGCTCTTCCTCACCAACCCCTCCAGCAACTTCACCGGCGGAACCACCCTCACCGCCGGAAACCTGATCATTCCGGATTTCACCTATCTCGGAGCCAATCAAAACGTCGTCAATACTCTCGGTTCGGCCGGCAACCTCATCCTCACCACCTCTTCCGTCACGGTTTCTGGTAGTCGCGCCGGCTTCGGCGGGGTTCTTATCAGCGGCGGCGCGCTGACCCTCAACAACTCCGCCGGCGCTCTCACCAATACTTCCGTCGGCGTCGCCAACAACGGCCAGCTCATTCTCGACTACAGCGCCAACCCCAACCCAATCCTCGGCCAACTTCCCAACACCAACGGCACCCTCGGCCCCATCACCGGAACAACTCTCCTCATGCAGGGCGGAACCTTCAGCGTCACGCCGAATTCCACGAGCACGCCGATCACGCCATTCGCCGGGTTGCAGATCCAAAGCGGCAGCAATCTCATTACCTCCAGCGGCCCGGCCGTTAATCTCGGCTTCTTCAATTACACCACCGCCGGAACCAGCACCGTCGCCGGCGGAACCCTGACGACAACAAACGTCATCTCCAACACCACTCTTCTGCGCAATCCCCTTGGCGCCACCGGCACAACCGCCGGCTACGGCGCGGTTGTCGAATTCAGCGGACCGGTGAATGGATCCGTCACTCCCTTCCAGGTCTATTCCAACGCCATTCAAACCGGCACCGGCAACCCCACCTACGCCGCCGCCAATCTGCTCGCTGCCTCAGGCGTCTTCACCGGCGGCGCCATCGGCACCGTTGCCGTGAATTCCTCCAAGAACACAACAACCACCACCATCACCGGCACGTCCTACACCGGCTACTACTCCGGCTACGCCACCTACGGCACAAGCAACTGGGCCGTCGTCACCGCCCCCGTGAACGGAACCGCTTACATCGCACCCGCGTCTTCCGTCTCCGGCTTCTACACCTCCAACTCCGGGTTTCAGAATTTCGTCATCGTTCCCCAGGCCGGCAACGCCCCCGATAACGTTGATATTGAGACGCCCGGCCAGGTGACTTTCCCCGGCAACAAGTCGGTGACCTCGATCCGTTTTAACGGCGCAAACGGCGGCCAATTCAATCTCGGCGGAAACAATATTGATCAATTATTCGTTCAGCCCGGCGATGTGAGCGGTGCGATTCTCTTCACGCCCAACATCGGAGCTAACAACGTCCTGATCAGCGATCTGGCTTCCGCAAACGCCAGCCATTCTTCCATCGCCACCGCCGATCTCGCTCCCGGCAAGAACAACACCGCGCAGGACGTCGTCGTCTGGCAGAACAACACGCTGGGCCTGGCAGTCTTGTCTACAGGTATCGCCGACGCGGGCAACGGAAACCCCGCGTTCGGCGGTCTCACCAAGGCCGGCCCCGGAACACTCGTCCTTGACGGCACCAGCACCTACACCGGCCAGACCACCATTAACGGCGGCTCCATCCAAATCCCCTTTGCAACCGCCATCGGCGCCATCAGCACCGCCTCGACCGGCGGCACCAATCTCCAGGCCGCGGGGCTGAATACTCTCACCCTCAACGGCGGCGGTCTCATCGCCACCAATACATTCGCACTGGATAACGGCCTCACCGGCGCCAATCTGTTCGCGCGCAACATCGTCGTCGGCGCCGCCGGCGGCAATCTCACCGCCGTCGGCGGAGCCACTCTCACCATCGACGGGGTGGTCTCCGGCGCGGGCAATCTGACCTTCGGCAATTCCGCCATTTTCAACACGGCCAACGCCACGACCGGTACCGCCAACATTGCGTTTATCGCCAATTTAGGCGTCGGGACCGTCATTCTCAATGGAACGAGCACCTACACCGGTTCCACCACCGTCAACGCCGGGACCCTCCAGGCCGGCGGATCATTTGCATCCACTAACTTTGCAATTAACAATTTCGCCACCCTCGCCGGAACCCCCGTTCTTCCCGCTGCCGCCGCTGTGACTGCCAACGCCGGCGGCCGCTTCTATCCCGGAAACAACGGCGTCGGGAACGTCACGGTTCCCAATCTCACCCTCAACAGCGGCTCCACCCTCGCTTTCGCCCTCGACGGCAGCGCCCCCTTCGCCGCCAATCTCGTCTCCGTCACCAATTCGTTTAATGCTCCCGAATCCGCCACCACGGTTGCCAATGCCGTTACCCTCCAGGCCTTCGAGGAACTGACCGCCAATTCCTTCTCCGCGCCCGGCCAGTACATGCTCTTCACGGTTCCGGCGAATTCGCCCTACTTCAGCAATTTCAGCGCCGACAATTTTAACCACGGCACCCTCGCCGCTCCCTCCGGCGCCACCGCCGAAAGCATCAACGTCGTCGACGGTTTCACGCTCTCCAACCCCGCCGCCTCCACCGTCTACTCTCTCTCGGCCGTCAACGCCGGCAGCAATGTCGGCGATATTGTCCTGACCGTCGCCGCTGTCGGCATCGGCGGCGCCTCGCAGTGGGCCAGCACCACTGGCGGAAGCTGGCAAATCTCCGCCAATTGGCTCGGCCCGGTTCCCGACAGCACCGGCAATCGCGCCCTTCTCGGCCTCAATCCTCCGGGGATTACTTCTCCTTCCACCGTTACTCTTGATGCCTCCGTTTTCACCACTTCCATCGACTTCAACAACGCAAACTCCTACACCGTCACCCCCGGATCCGGCGGAAGTTCCCCGTCAACCAACGGTTTCTACGGCCTCAACTCCATCCAGGTCGAAAAGGGGAATCACTCCATCACCGCCCCCATTTCCCTCGCCAGCGATCTCTTCGTCGAGGTCGATAACGCCGGCGACTCCATCACGCTCTCCGGCCCCATCACCGGTAATTTCCAGCTTTATTTCGTTCCCGGCAACGGCACTCTGGTTCTCGCAGCGAGCAATACCTACACCGGCAAAACTAATTTCCTGGCCTCCGGCGCATTGCAACTTGGCAACGGCATCACCCCTGGAACGCTCGGTAACACCCTTCCCCTTGCCGTCCCCTCCGGCACCCTCGTTTTTGACCCGCCCGCCGGCGTTACCCAGGCCTTCGTCAACAATCTCACCGGCACCGGCGGCCTCAGCCAGATCGGCTCCGGCTCCGAAATCATTCTCTCCGGCGACAGCACCCAATTCACCGGCCCCGTCACGCTCAACGCCGGCGCCGCCATCCAAATCGCCAGCGTCGCCGCCAGCGGACTCGTCGGCCTCGTCACCGACAACGGCCTCATCGACGTCAACGGCATCGACACCGCCTTTGGCAATCTCTCCGGATCGGGCGTTATCGACAATCTCACCGCCGGCGGCTCACCCAACCTCCTCATCGGCGTCGCCAGCATCGGCAGCACTTTTACTGGCGTCATCAAAAACACCTCCGGCGCTGTCTCCGTCAACAAAGCCGGCGCCGGCACACTCGTCCTCTCCGGCGTCAACACCTACACCGGCCCAACCACCATCAATAATTTCGGCGGCTACCTCGCCTTCACCGCCACTCATCCTCTCCCCGCCTCCGATTCGATTTTCAATCTCAACACGGCTCCTTCCAACCAGGGCGGCGCTCTCATCGTCACTGACGGCGTCACTCTCGCCAACCCCATCTTCCACACCGTCGGCGCCAGCAATTTTATTCAGATTCCCTCCGGCAACGCCCTCCTTTCCGGCCCCATCACCATGCCCAACGGCGGCGCCAACCAATACCGCCTGGGCACCAACAGCGCCGATGGCACGCTTACGTTTACTAACATTTCCGCCGTCGGGCCGGACACCAGCGTTGCTGATCTCTACAGCAACCTGACCACCTTCATCGACCTCGGCAACATCGTCTTCGCCCAGAATGGCGCGCTGCTTGCCAAATCCAGCAGCGCCGCCGTCAGCTTCGGTCGCGGCTCCGACATCATCGACGCCGGCACCGTCGGCTTGAACCTCACCTTCCGCGATGACTCCGGATTCTTCAATTTCGGCTCCGGCGGCGTCAGCGTCGGCGGCGGGTCCGACGGCCCCTTTGTTAACGTCACGCTTCAGGACCGCGCCCAAATCTACCTCGGCTCCGGCTCATACAATCTCGACACCACCACCGTCAGCGATATCACCAACACCCTCAACCTCAACGGCGGCACGCTCACCACCGGCGCTTTCCTCTACTCCCCGCCCGCCAATACTCCAACGAGTTCCGCGGTCATCAATTTCAACGGCGGCACAGTTGTTGCCGGAGCGGCAAGCTCGAATTTCTTCCCGACCTCAGCCAATACAACGATCCTCTTTAACGTCGGTGACGGCGGCATCGTCATCGACTCCAACGGCTTCAACATCGTCAACACCTCACCCACTTCTTTCGTGTCGGCCGGTTCCGGCAAACTGGTGGTGGATGGCGTGACCGTCGGCGATGGCGGTCTCACCAAGGATGGTGTCGGACAATACGTCTACACCGCAGCCGCCGGCAACTTGGCGGAAGGCGCCTATACTGGTCCAACCGTGGTCAACGGCGGCCTCCTCGAATTCGGCGCTCGCATTCAGTTCTTTGACACCGCCTGGATTCAGGCCAATACCGGCGGCGCCGTCGGCTCACAGACCGGCTCCGTCACCGACCCCAATTTCTTCCAGCTTCTTGGCAATATTCCCTCCAACCGCCGCCAGGAAGGGGGCCTCGCTCTTTCTCCCGCTGACAACGGCGTCGTTATCGACTTCACCGGCGGGATTGTCGGCGAAGGCCCCGGTCTCACCAACATCGGCGGCACGAACTACTTCAACATGACCAACGTCCCCGGCTCCGCCAGCGGCTCGGCAACTCTTTCCAGCATGAGCATCGGCGCACTCTCCGGCGTCGGTCCCAACGGCCACGGCAACGAACTCGCCGCCGTTTCCTTCAGCGGCTCCATTATCCCCGGCCATCTCAACGGCAACGTTGGCGCGGCGCCGACGTATCAACTCGGCGGCGGCGGAACGCTCAATCTCGTCAAAGTTCTCACCGGCCCAATGACGGCTAACGGCGGCAGCCCGCTGGTTGATTTTCTTAACAACGTCACCAACGTCCTCGTTGAGAACGGCGGCGTGGTCTCTCTCGCCACTTCCAACACCTACACCGGCTCGACCACCATCCAGGGCGCAATCATCACCGCCGTTCCCAGCAGCGACATTATGGCTGCCAATCCTTACACGGCCAATCTTCCGATTCCCGCCGGTATCGTGATGGAGTCGACTACCCTTTCCGTCAACAACCTGTCCGACACCTCCAGCAGCATCGGCCAGTCTTCCAATGCGGCCGCCAACCTTGTCATCAACGGCGGTGTG
>Ga0208589_1000366_pt1 | contig 21961 bp, 19 predicted proteins | sample NGESurshal092012_2_FD_184486 | JGI IMG/M metagenome (GOLD analysis project Ga0208589, IMG submission 184486) | Arctic peat soil microbial communities from Barrow, Alaska - NGEE Surface sample F53-2 shallow-092012 (SPAdes) | ecosystem: Environmental > Terrestrial > Soil > Wetlands > Peat ... | reverse complement strand
CAGCCCCGCCGGTCCGCCCCCGGCCACCAGCACCGGGATCTCCCGGCCGCGCGCGCCGCCTGTCGTCCCCACGAGATGCATGGTCGGTCACCACCGGCCCGGATGTACATCGGTGGTTTCATTGATTGGAACAACGCGAGGAGGGGCCGTGGCCGGCAGCACCCGGGGGCGCGGGGGCGCCCCGCGCAGGGCGAGCCGGTCCTGGACCGGGCCTTCCGGATACTCGGGTCGTTCGGCCCCGCGCACCGCTCGCTGTCCCTGACGTCGCTGAGTGCCCGGGCCGGCCTGCCCAAGCCCGGCGCCCTGCGCCTGGCCCGCAAACTCGTCGAGTGGGGGGCCCTGGAGCGCACCGGGGATGGCCGTTACGTGATCGGACTGCGGCTGCTGGAGGTCGCGTCGCTCGCGCCACGCGGGCACGGGCTGCGCGCCACCGCGCTGCCCTACCTGGAGGACCTGCATCAGGCCACCGGCCAGCACGTGCTGCTCGCCGTCCGCGACGGGCATGAGGCCATCCTGGTCGAGCGGCTGTCGGCGCACGGCGCGGGGCGGGTGCTGTACCGGGTGGGGGGCCGGATGCCGCTGCACTCCACCGGGGTGGGGCTCGTCCTGCTGGCCCACGCGCCCGCCCCCGTCCAGGACGAGATCCTGGCCGGGGACCTGACCCTGGAACCCGAGCACACCAGGCTGTCCCGCCGCGACCTGCGGGCCCAGCTGGCCGCGGTCCGGCGGGACGGGGTAGCCGTGGCGTCGCGGCGGCATCCTGAGCCGATGACGTCGGTGGCCTGCCCGATCACCGACCAGCGGCACGGGACCGTGGCGGCGCTGTCCGTGGTCACCCGGTCGGAGCGGCTGGAGCCGGCTGCTGTCCGGCCCGCGGTCGTGGCGGTCGCGCGCGCGATCTCACGCGCCATCTCCGCCGCTCCGGGAGCCCAGGATCTGCCCTGACGACGCGGCATGATGGTTGACCACGGACCGCGGTACGGGCGCTAGGTTGCATCACACGGCCGGGGCCGGCGCCGTGCCGGGCCCATCGACGTCAGGCGAGGATGCTGTGCAGTTCGGGATCATCTACAACACGGGCCAGCTGGGTGTGGACCCCAGCCGGATCATCGCCGTGGCCAGGCACGCGGAGGACTGCGGTTTCGAGTCCTTCTTCCTGCCCGAGCACATCGCGCTGTACCCAGGCGCCACCCTGGGTGCTTACCCTGTGCCGCCCGACCTGCCGCTGGCCGACCCGCTCGCCGCGCTCAGCTTCGTCGCGGCCGCGACGCGGCGGATCCTCCTGGGCACCAGCGTCCTGCTGCTGCCGTTTCATCACCCGGTGATCCTGGCCAAGGAACTGGCCACCATCGACGTGCTCTCCGGGGGCCGGATGCGCCTGCTGACCGTGGGGCTGGGCGTGCTGCCCGGAGAGGCCGAGGCCGTCGGCGTGGACTTCAGGACGCGCGGCCGCCGAGCGGACGAGGCCATCGACGTGCTGCGGCTGCTGTGGGCGGGCGGCGCGGAAGGCGTCAGCTTCGAGGGAGAGTTCTTCTCCTTCACCAGCCTGACCAGCTTTCCGAAGCCCCTCGGCGCGGCCACACTCCCTGTGCACGTGGGCGGGTCGAGCCGCGCCGCCGCCCGCCGCGCCGGCCGGCGGGGCGACGGCTATTTCCCGGGCGGGGGGCTCAGTGCCGCCGAGCGCGCCAGCCAGGTGGAACTCATGCGGGAAACCGCCCGTGAGGCGGGCCGGGACCCCGCCGCCCTGGAGTACACCCGCTGGGAGTCGATCGGCATGTCCGCGGCTGACGTCGAAGAACTGGCCCGGCAAGGGGTCACCCGGGTGGTCGTGCCCGCGGCGTCGCCGGACCTCGGCGAGCAGCTCGCGGAGATGTCCGCGTTCGCCGCGCGGCTAGGGCTGGCGTGAGCCACGATGCCCGCACAGGGTTCCATGACTGAGTACCGGGCATCGTTCGATGCCACCGTGACATTCGCCAACGGCGGCGGCCTGACCGCCCAGGGATTCCGGGTAGACGTGCCGTCCCCCGGTACCGGCGAGGCGGAGATCGCCGCACTGTTCGTGGCCTCGCTGGGCCTGCTGATGACCGAGTCCGTCGAGCTCAGCCACGTCGAGATCATCGCCGAGGCGCACAAAGGCACGCGCGGCGGGCCGTCGGATCGCGCCGCCGCCGCGCCGTCCCGGGACGGGACGCTGGTCGAGCTCAGCCACGTGATCCGGGCCGGAATGATCACTTACCCGGGGCTGCCCGGGCCGGAGATCACCCCGCACCTGACCCGGGAGGCGTCGCGCAGCCACTACTCCCCCGGCACCGAGTTCGCGATCGGCCGGATCAGCCTGGTGGGCAACACCGGGACGTACCTCGACTCGCCCTACCACCGCTACGCCGGCGGTGCCGACCTGGCCGCGATGCCGCTGGAGCGGACCGCCGACCTGCCCGCCGTGGTGGTCCGGGCGACCGGGGCGCAGCGGCGCGGCATCGACGTCGGCGCCCTGGCCGCGCTCGAGGTCCGCGGCGCCGCCGTGCTGCTGCACACCGGCGACGACGCCCGGTTCGGCTCGCCCTCCTACGCCGAGGACGCGCACTTCCTCACCGAAGCCGGGGCCGCCTGGCTCGCCGGGCATGAGCCGGCTCTGGTCGGCATCGACGCGGTCAACATCGACGACACCGCCGACGGGCGGCGGCCCGCGCACTCGCTGCTGCTCGCGGCCGGGATTCCCGTGGTCGAGCACCTGACCGGCCTCGGGCAGCTGCCGCCGGCCGGCGCCAGGTTCACCGCCGCGCCGCTACGCATCGAGGGATTCGGCACCATCCCGGTCCGCGCGTTCGCACGGCTGCCGGAGTAGGCCACCCGACCAGGGCCGGTCAATTTGAAGACTGGTAATGGGTTACGGCGTCCTCATCCCATTCCAGCCCGTTTCCCGGCACATCAGGCACCAGCAAGGTCCCGTCGCGGACCTCGAAGGGGCGGGCCAGCACCGGGTCGGCCCAGTCCTGCCACTCCAGCCAGTGCCGGGTCGGGGTGACCCGCATCAGGTGCCCGCTGACCTCGGGGTACAGGTGGGAGGACATGGGCAGGCCGGCCACGTCGGCGACGGCGGCGGCCTGCAGCCAGCCAGTGACCCCGCCGATCCGCATCAGGTCCGGCATGACCAGGTCACACGCCTGCGCCCGGATGGCGTCGTGCATGGCCCGCGGGCCGTAGAAATTCTCGCCCAGCATGACCGGGGTGGTGATGTCGCGGGCGATCCGGGCGTGGCCGTCCAGGTCGTCATAGCGCAGCGGTTCCTCGATCCAGGTCAGGCCCTCCGCGTCGAGCGCGCGGCAGCGCTCCAGCGCATCGCCCAGGGCCAGCCCCTGGTTGTAGTCGGCGACCAGGGCGACCCCGTCGCCGACCGCGGCCCGGACCCGGCGGACCGCCTCCAGGTCGTCGGCGGGGCGGTCCCGCCCGACCCGGACCTTCAGCGCGGTGAACCCGCCCTCGGCCAGCAGTTCCAGCGCCTCGTCGGCGACCGCGGCGGGCGGGATGAGGCCCAGCCCGTTGCTGTTGTAGGCGGGAACCGGCTCCAGGGTCCCGCCCAGGAGCCGGGCCAGCGGCAGTCCGGCCGCCTGGGCCAGCGCGTCCCACAGCGCCATGTCCAGGCCGGCCACCGCAGCCAGGGCCAGGCCCTGGTAGCCGGCCAGCGCGAACCAGCCCCGGGCCTGGGTGAACGCCTGCCCGGGCGCGGCCGGCCGGCCCCGCAGTCCCTCACCCAGCTCGGTCAGGATGGTGCGCAGACCGGCCGCCGCGCTGGCCAGGTACGGCGCCAGGTAGGAGCGGCCGGTGATGCCCTGCTCGGTGGTGACGTCGATGAGCAGCAATGGCCACCGGGCGAAATGCCCCACCTTGGTGGCCAGGGGCCTGCGGAACGGGACCACGACGGCCCGGACGACCACTGCGCGCACGACCAGCCCCGCGTCCTCACCCATCTGGCCCCCTCGCCAGCCACGGCCCGCGCCCGGGCCTCGTCGTTTCATCCTGCCAACGAATGACCGGCCTGCCCAGCATCGGCTAGCCCAGCACCCAGCCAGCCAGCCAGCCAGCCAGCCAGCAGAGCCTCGCCAGCACGGCACCTCTGCTGTCAGCAGAGGATCTCTGCCCGCAGCAGATTGCGCTGGCCGGGCCGGGCCGGGCGGCCCAGGGTGGGTGGTGAGCCCGGGATCCGCGGGCCAGACCGAGAGCAGGGAGATCATGAAGCTTGCTGTTGCTGAAGCGCCCGCGACCACGGTGTCCGTGGATGAGCAGCTGGTCAGCCGGCTGCTGTTCCAGCGCATCATCGTCCTCGGCGCCGAGGTCGACGACCCGGTGGCCAACCGGCTGTGCGCGCAGCTGCTGCTGCTGTCCGCGGAGGACCCGCGCAGCGACATCAGCCTGTACATCAACTCGCCGGGCGGCTCCGTCAGCGCGGGCCTGGCCATCTACGACACGATGCGGCTGATCCCCAACGACGTCAGCACACTGGCCATGGGGCTGGCCGGGAGTATGGCCCAGTTCCTGCTGTGTGCCGGGACCGCGGGCAAGCGGTTCAGCCTGCCGCACGCCCAGGTGCTGATGCACCAGGGCTCCGCCGGTTTCGGCGGCACCGCGGCGGACATCGAGATCTACGCCGAGCAGCTCGGGCGCACCGGCGCCACGATGATCAGGCTGATCTCGGAGCACACCGGGCAGCCGCTGGAACGGGTGGAGCGCGACAGCCTGCGCGACCGCTGGTTCAGCGCCGAGGAAGCACGGGACTACGGGATCGTCGACCACATCGTGGAGCGCCTCGACGACGTCCGCCCGGCCGTCGCCGGCCGGAAGGCAGGTCTGTGATCATGGGCCAGTACACGATCCCCACGGTGGTGGAGCGGACCCCGGCCGGTGAGCGGGCGTTCGACATCTACTCCCGGCTGCTGTCCGAGCGCATCGTCTTCCTCGGCACCGAGATCGACGACGGGGTAGCCAACGTGATCATGGCCCAGCTGCTTCACCTCGAGGCGGCCAGCCCGGACCTGGAGATCAGCCTCTACATCAACTCCCCTGGCGGCTCCTACAGCGCCCTGACCGCGATCTACGACACCATGCAGTACATCCGCCCGGACGTCGCGACCATCTGCATGGGCCAGGCGTCCTCGGCGGCGGCCGTGCTCCTCGCCGCGGGCGCACCAGGGCGGCGGGCCGTGCTGCGGCACGCCAAGGTGCTGCTGCACCAGCCGTCGAGCCAGGCCCAGGGAGCCCTCCCCGACCTCGCCGTCCAGGCCAAGGAAGTGGCCAGGACCCGGCGTGACGTCGAGGAGATCCTCAGCCGGCACACCGGCCACCCGGTGCAGAAGATCCGGGGCGACACCGACCGGAACAGGACCTTCAGCGCCCGCGAGGCGGTCGAGTACGGCCTGGCCGATGAGGTCATCACCAGCCGCGAGGCCGACCAGGCGGCCTAGCCGGCCCGGGCGGCGCTCAGCCGGCCCGTGGTCCCGTGGTCACCGTGATCAGGCGGCCAGCAGGCACTGGGCGTCGCCCGGGGAGCGCAGCGGCGGCTGGGAACGCCCGCCGTCCGTCGTGCCCAGCCGGATGACGGCCCCGCGGCGGGCCTGCTGGCCGGCGAGATCATGCGCGACCCCGGCCAGCAGGTCGGACAGGTCGATCCACAGCGCATCGCAGATCGAGGCCAGGACCTCCGAGGAGGCTTCCTTGCGGCCGCGCTCCACCTCCGACAGGTAGGGCACCGAAACCCGGGCCGCCCGGGACACGTCGGACAGGGTCCGGCCCTGTTCCCGCCGGGTCCGGCGCAGCCGCTCGCCGATGATCGTCCGCAGCAGGGGCCGGGCACCCCCCTCGCGTTCTCCGCGGCTGGAGATAACCGGACCACCCATCGCCGTCGCCTCCGTGGCTGCGTTCCTGACCCGCCGCCGGGCCCGAGTCCGCTCACCGTACCTGGCCTGGCGCCGGCCCCAGAAGGGCCTTTCGCAGCCGGCGTAACCAACCGGCCCTGGCCAGGGAGCTGGTCCAGGGTCACCGATGACCCACCCGTCCGGAACTGGCCGACAGCGGCGCACCAGGCCACCCGGTCCGCGGCATCCGTGACTAGATGCGCGGCTACTTGCAGAATTGCTCGATGCGACTATGACTGCCTGGCCGATTTACCTCGCGGACGATCCGGAATTGAGCTGACCCGTTCCAAGAGGCGGCGTCAGTATCACGGGGACGGGACGGCACCACCTGGAAGTAAGCCCGTTCGGATACCAGGCCGCCGAAGACGTCATCAGCCTGCTCGCCCGGCATCGACGGCGATAAAACGGCCGATGTACCTTTGCGTACACGGGGAAGATCAGGTCAGCGTATTATTCGCCTGCGTTGACAAACGAACGCGCTGAACGGACCTGACCGGAAGTATGCGCTTTCTTTAAAGGTTCTTGGGCAACCTTTGACCCGTTTCGTGCATCTCCCTAGATGTGCGATTTCCCGGGCGGCTGCCCCAGCCAGCGAATGTGACCCAGGCGTGCGCCGGGTCCAGCGGAAAGGACGGGCCAGCGCGTTGAGAGCTGGGGATGTTGCGTCCGCTTACCAGGAAGACTCCGCGGCCAGGGCGTGGCCGTTGCGGCCCGGGTCGGCCGCCCGCTCGGTAAGCGTGCACGTGGCGGTCCTGGCCGCGTACCTGGCCGCCGGGATCGCCGTGAACTGGACCCGCGCCGCCTACCTCACCGGCCATGTCCTGCCGACCGGGCGCGATGCCGGTTTGTTCGTGTGGGACTACTGGTGGGTGGCCCGGTCGGTCATCCACCTCAGCAATCCGTGGTCCAGCCACTACCTGGCCGCCCCGGTGGGGGTCCCGCTGGGATTTCACGTGCTGATGCCGCTGCCCGGTGTCCTCATGACACCGGTCACGCTCACCCTTGGCCCCACCTTCACCTACAACCTGCTGTCAGCGGCCGCGCCCGGCCTGATGTGCTACACGATGTACCGGGCGGCCCGCCTCTGGGTCCCCTCACAGACCGGCGCGATCGCGGCAGGCGCGTTCTACGGCTTGTCCACGATGATGACGTGGAACTCCTGGTTTGAGATCCAGCTCGCACTGGGAGCGATCTTCCTGCCCCTGGCCCTGGAGGCCGCGGTGCGGCTGAGACGGCGGCCGAACTGGCGGCAGGCGGTGATCCTGGGCGTAGTCCTCGGGACCCTGCTGCTGACCGACCTGGAATCGTCGATCATGACGGGGATCGTGGTGGTCGCGGCCCTGCTGCCCTGGCTCGTCCGCAGCGCGGCCCGCGGCGGGGAACGGGCCTGGGTCAAGCTGCGCCTGGCCGGCGTGGCCGCCGCGGTCACCGCTGTCGTCGCCAGCCCGCAGCTCATCTCCATGGCCCAGCAGGCGATCGCCGGCGACGCCTCAGTGCCGCAGGGTGCTCTCGCCGCGGACTACGCCAACTCCGGGGCGGCCGTCCAGCAGATATTCGCGCCTTCACCACGGGTCGGGGTTTTCGGGCTGAAGAGCCTGGCCGCGTACTACTACAGTTCCGGCCCGCATAGCGCCACGTTCGTGGCCTACGGGGTGGTGCTGACCGCCATGGCCCTGTTCGGCCTGGCCGTCAGCTGGCGCCGGCGCAGCGCCCGGCTGCTCGCCCTGTTCTGGCTCGGCGCCACCTGGCTGGCCCTGGGCACCGGGATCTTCATCGGCGATCACCGGTATGTGCCCTTCCCCCGGGTATCGCAGGGCGAGCACCTGTCGATGATCATGCCGTACACGTGGCTGGTGCGGATCGGGCTATTCTCCTCTTTCCGCGAGGCTGACCGGTTCACCGAACTCGGGCTGGTGGCCGCCGCACTGCTCGCTGCCGCCGCCGTGAACTGGCTGCGTTACCACGCCAGGCCAGCCCTGGTGGTCGTGCTGGCGCTCGGCATCCTGGAAGCCGGCAGTGTCGGCGCCGGCGCCACCCCGGCCGTCACCGCGACCATCCCCGCGGCCCTGCCCGCGCTGGACCGCCCGATCGCCGCCGACCATTCGGGTTCGATCGTCGTGGATGTCCCGCTAGGCGTGCGGGGCGCCGTACCGCTGCCCGACGAGGGAGCGGCGTTCAACCCTGAGGCCGAGGTGCAGGCCACCGCCGACGGCCATCCTCGTGCCGTGGCCTACATATCCCGGCTGCCCGAGTCCATCCTGGTCAGGGTCAAACAGCACCCGTTCTATGGTGATCTGTTCGACGCCCAGCTCAATCCCCGCCTCGTCTACCGCAAACTCCTGGCCAGCAGGACCCACCCAGCGTGGATCGATGCGGCACGACTGGACGCACGCCGCATCAATGCCGGCTGGGCGATCGTCTGGACCCAGACCCCGGTGATCCTGGACTACCTGCGGGCGGTCGGTTTCCGGTTCGACTACCGGGCGGACGGCGCCCTCGTCTACCGCCTCGATCCACGCACCTAGGCCGTCAGCCTGTCGTGTCCGTCTTCGCTGAGCCATTCAGCGGCACGGGCTGGGCCACGCCCACTGGCTCGGTCAGCGGGGCAGGCGCGGGCAGCGCGGGCGGAAGCGCGGGGGTAGCCGTGTCCTCGGCCTCGTCGGACGCCGGCTTGAGGCTGCCGGCCGGGGCCGCGCGGTCAAAGAAGCGCAGCAGTTCGACCGGGAACGGCATGACGAGGGTGCTGTTCTTCTCGGCGGCGACTTCGACGACGGTCTGCAGCAGCCGCAGTTGCAGGGCGGCCGGGTCGGCGGCCATGACGGTGGCCGCCTGAGCCAGCTTCTTGGACGCCTGGTACTCGCCGTCGGCGGCGATGATCCGGGCGCGGCGCTCACGCTCGGCCTCAGCCTGCCGCGACATCGAGCGCTTCATCGATTCGGGCAGCGAGATGTCCTTAACCTCGACCCGTTCCACGCGAACGCCCCAGGGGCCCTCGGTGGGGGCGTCGATGACGTCCTTGAGCTCGGCGTTGACCTGCTCCCGTTCGGACAGCAACTGGTCCATGTTGCTGCGCCCGGTGACCGACCGCAGCGAGGTCTGGGCGACCTGCGAGACAGCGAAGTGGTAGTTCTGCACGTTGATGATCGCCTTGAGCGGGTCCACGACCCGGTAGTAGACGACTGCGTCTACCTTCAGCGTGACGTTGTCGCGGGTAATGGTCTCCTGCGCGGGCACGCTGGCCACGGCGATCTGCATGTTGACCTTGGTGAGCTTGCTGGTGAACGGGTTGATCCAGGTGAGGCCAGGCTGGCGCACGCCGGGCAGGGCCCGCCCGAAACGGAATACGACACCTTGCTCGTACTGACGGACGATCTTGAAGCCGAACATATCGGCCATCCCATCCCTGGCACAGATGTGCCGGGTTACCGGCCCGTGGACGGCGCCGGCGTGACTGCCAGCGTTCGGAATGCCCGCGGCCTGGTTTCATCATCACATATCCCGGGCCACGGACGCTCACTCTGACGTCGCCGACTGGGGAGGAGTATGCCGAGACATCGTTTGCTAAGGTCCGGCCCGTGACTGATCCGGTGGTGATGACGGACCTGGGTCTGGTGCGGGGAGTCGCTAGCGAGGGCGTCTATTCGTTCCGCGGAATCCCGTATGCCAGCGCCCCGGAAGGCCCGCTGCGGTTCCGGCTTCCGGTGCCGCCCGCCCGCTGGGATGGCGTGCGGGATGCTGCTGCTTTTGGCTGTGCGCCGCCACAGCCCGCGCCAGCCCCCGGGGTGCCGCCGTTCTGGCGGCCGGGCGATGGCTTGGACTGCCTGACGCTGAACGTCTGGAGTCCAGATCCGGGCACTGCCCGGCTGCCGGTGATGGTGTGGATCTATGGGGGCCTGTGGAAATTTGGCTCGTCCAGCATGCCGCAGTATGACGCGGGCAGGCTGGCCCGCTCGGGCGTCATGGTCGTGACCGTCAACTACCGCGTGGGTTTCGAGGGTTTCGGGCATCTGCCGGGTGTCCCGGAGAACCGGGGTCTGCACGACCAGATGGCGGCGTTGCAGTGGGTGCAGCGCAACATCGCGTCGTTTGGCGGCGACGCCGCCGCGGTCACCGTGTTCGGCCAGTCCGCAGGGGCGGCGTCGATCGCGCTGCTCACCGCCGCACCGGCCACCCAAGGGCTGTTCCGGCGGGCGATCGCGCAAAGCGTGCCGGACAGCTGCCGCACCACTACCGAGGCCGCGCGGATCACCAGTGTCCTGGCGCACGCGGCGGGGGTGGCAGCCACCTGGGAGGGGTTCGCCGGGTTGCTGCCGGAGACGGTCCTGGCCGTCCAGGACGCGCCGCTGACCGGCGCCTACCCAGGTTTCAGCGCGTTCGGCCCGGTGATCGACGGCGATCTGGTCACCGGGCCGCCCTGGTCGGCCCTCCGGGCTGGCGCACGCCGGGATGTCGACCTGATCTGTGGCTTCACCCATGACGAGTACCGGGGCATGGCCCCGGTACCCGGCGAGATCGACCTGGAGGGGGTGGCCACGGCGCTCGGGCTTGACGCCGGCGCCGCAGCCGCATACCGCGCTGCCCGCCCGGGCCGCGCCGATGCCGACGCGTTCGCGGAGATGATGTCGGACGCACTGGTGCGGATGCCTGCCACCTGGGTGGCCGAGGCGCACGCCCAGGCCGGCGGCCGGACGTGGCTATACGACCTGACCTGGCCGGCCCCGGCTGTCGGCGCCGGTCACGGTGTGGACGTCCCGCTGGTCTTCGGTAATCCCGGCACCCGGTACGCGGCCCGGCTGCTGGGCACCCCGCCGCCCGAGGGCTTCGCCAACCTGTCCCGGGAAATCCGGTCGGCGTGGACCTCCTTCGCCGCCAGCGGTGATCCTGGCTGGCCCCGCTTCGACGCCGAACAACGGCGCACCCGGCTCTGGGATACGCCGCCAGCCGACGCTGCCTATCCGCTGGCCGGCTTGTACCGTCTCTGGCCCCAGGACGCGCCGCACTGAACCCGCTGCGCTCGACCCACGGCTCTGCGCCGGGGCCTGAGGCCGGGATCGGCCCAGCCGCAACCGCTGGTCAGGCGACGCGGCGCCAGCCGAGGTCCGAGGCCTTCCAGCGGGCGATGGCCTTGTGCTCGCTGACGAGCTTGACCTCCCGCAGGTGCAGGCCTGGATCGTGCATAGCCTGCTCAGCCTCGGCCATCCCGTCACCGGGAGACGGCTGGGGGATCTCGTGCTTCGCTCCGGACTGCTCGACAAGGACCAGGTTGGCCGGGCGGGCGTCCCCGGGGGTTTCGGTATAGGAACTCACACCTTGTATGACGCCGGGAGGCTCCGCGCTGTTCCCCGGTCCGCTATGGCGTGCCGCACACCGGGGCTCCCGCGGGGCCCCGCGCCCTCGCCGATGACCTGCTCAACCCCGCCGCCGTGATGCGTGCCCCCGCGAGGCTGGCCCCGCATCGCGCTGAAGGACCACATACCCAGCCCGAACATGACCAGCACGACGGCGGCCGTCGCCACGGCGGCCAGCGAGGCCCGGGCCGGTACCCGGACCACCAGCCAGGCGCCGAGCAGGGCGATGGCCCCGGTCGCCGGGACATAGAACCGGGCCACCTGCAAGGTGCTGGCGCCTGGCTGGGCCGTCCAGGTGTAGGCGGCGTACAGTCCCCAGACGCCGCACCATGACGCGGCCAGGGCCAGGCCCACGGCGAGATCGCGGCGGGCGAAGGCAGCGCGTTCGCCGCCGGCCCGGCTCCAGCTCAGCTGCCGCGCGATGATCCACGCCAGCGCGGCCGCCCCCAGCACCAGCATCGGCATGGCCGAGATCAGGTGAGCCGGCATGAGCCGGAGGTTGGGCGGGATCGCGCCGAGGCTGAAGGTAATCTCCCCCGGCCGGTACCCGGACTTCAGCGGCCCGCCGTACACAACGTCATCGAACGTGGCGATCCCGGCTCCGGCTACCACCACCGAGCCCAGCCACCACCCCGGCGCGGATGCAGGGATCATCCGCAGCCGCCAGGCCACCAGGACGGCCACGACGGCACAGAAGAGCACGACCGCATCGGTGTAGCGGACGAACACGGCGGCTTCGAGGGCCGCGAAGCCGGCCAGCCCGGCCGCGGTGCGCCACCGGGTGGCAGCATCGGCGGCCAGCACGGCCCACACCAGGGCGCCGGTGCCCGCAGCGATCAGCGACGCGTCGGTGAACGTCGGCATGTAGTCACGCCAGGCAAAAAGCAGCGCCGCGCCCGACGAGCAGAACAAGCCGACCGCGGCGGCGCCGCCGAACCGGCCCAGCCAGCGGCGGGCGCCGAAGAAGAGACCCAGGCAGCCCAGCCCCGCGTAGAACAAGGGCGCCAGCCGGATGATCCCGAGGGCCTGGAACGGCGCGGCGAGGAACGGGTAGCCGGGATCCTTCTCGCTGATCCACCGCCCGCCAGTCAGCTGGACCCACTGGGGAATGGGAGGTGGCGCCAGGCCCGGGCGGCCCCAGTGCCCTACCGCCAGCTGCGTCCCCAGGGCGTGTGCCTGCGCGGTCGTCAGCGTCAGGAAGTGGCCCTGGGTCATGGCGACGATTGAGGCCCGGTATGCCCAGTCGTCAGGTTCCACGAGAAACGGCGCGGCGGTCAGGACCGCGATGCACAACAGCACGAAGGCGCCCACGGCGAAAGCGATCTCGGCCCGGTCCCAGCCTGGCCGGGCCGGGGCCCATCCCGTATCGCTGGCCGGCGCCAGGACGCGCCCGGGAACCATGCGTCAGCCGGCCCGGTACGCCGGGCGTGCGATTCTGATCATGCAGGCCATCCTGCCTGCTGCCCGGGACGCAGGGCCATGGGGAGGCACCTACCTGCGCGGTAGGCCTGGGCCCACGCGCGCGGCCGGGCCGGGAGTCCTACCCCGTCTGGTGCTCCAGGGCCCGGCGGGTCAGGATGCGGGCCAGGTGCTGGCGGTAGGCGCGGTCGGCGTGGATGTCCTCAGCGGGGTCGGTGCCCTCGGCCGCCAGCGCGGCCGCGTCGGCGACGCTGGCTCCCCCGGCGAGAGCCTGCTCCGCTGCCACCGCCCGGACCGGCACCGGGCCCATGTTGGCCAGGGCGATCCGGCCGCCAGCCACCGCAACCCCGACGATCGCCCAGTCGTTGGCCCGCCGGACGAACTTCTGGTATCCCCAATCCGGGCCTGGCCGGCGCGGCACCCGGACCGCGGTGAGCAACTCGTCGGGTTCCAGGCTGGTCTCGAAGAAGCCAGCGAAGAAATCGTCCGCACTGACCGTGCGGGGGCCGCCCGGGCCGGAGATCTCCAGGGAGCCGCCCAGCGCGACCAGCGCCATGGGCAGGTCCGCTGCCGGATCGGCGTGCGCGACCGAGCCGCCGATGGTGCCCCGGTGTCGGATCTGCGGGTCGCCCACCTGCGCCGCAGCGTAAGCCAGCAGCGGGGCCTGCGACCGCACCAGGTCGGACGCGGCGACATCGGCATGGCAGGTAGTGGCGCCGATCAGCAGGTCGTCGCCGTCGGCCCGGATACCGGCCAGCTCCCCGACCCGGCCGATGTCGATCACGACCGACGGGAAGGCCAGCCGCAGCTTCATCATCGGCAGCAGCGAATGCCCTCCGGCCAGCAGCTTCGCGTCCTCCCCGTGGCGGGCCAGCAACTCCAGGGCGTGCCCGGCCGATTCGGCCGCCTCGTACTCGAACGGCGCGGGGATCATGCGCTCATCTCCTCGGCGGCCGACAGCACGGCCCGGACGATGTTGTGATATCCCGTGCACCGGCAGAAGTTGCCTTCCAGGCCCTCCCGCACCTCGGCCTCGGTCGGGTGCGGGTTCTCCGCCAGCAGGCCCGCGGCGGCCATCACCATGCCCGGAGTGCAGAAACCGCACTGCAGCCCGTGCTCCTGGCGGAACGCCTGCTGCACCGGATGCATCTCGCCGCCGGTGGCCAGGCCCTCCGCCGTGGTGATCTCCTGCCCGGCCGCCTGCACGGCGAGCATCGTGCAGGACTTCACCGAGCGGCCGTTGACCAGCACGGTGCAGGCGCCGCAGGACGTCGTGTCACACCCGACGTTCGCGGCGCGGAGCCCGCAGCGCTGGCGCAGGTAGTGGACCAGCAACAGGCGTGGCTCCACCTCGTCGGAGCGCGGCGCCCCGTTGACCGTGAGCTCGATCTGCATCTACGCGTCCTTCCCGGCAGATACGTCCTGGAGGGCCCGCCAGACCCGTTGCGGGGTGGCGGGCAGGTCAATGTGCCGCACTCCGAGGTGCGCGAGCGCGTCGATGACCGCGTTCTGCACGGCGGGCGTGGCGCCGATCGTCCCCGCCTCCCCGATGCCCTTGACCCCCAGGGGGTTGTAGCTGGTCGGCGTGGCCATGTCGGCGAGCTCGAAACTGGGCACCTCGGTGGCAGACAGGAATGGGTAGTCGGCGAAGGTCGCGGTCAGCGGATTGCCGTCCGCGTCGTAGAGGACCTCCTCCAGGAACGCTTGCGCGGCGCCCTGGGCGATCCCGCCATGCCGCTGGCCCTCGGCCAGCAGCGGGTTGATCACCGTGCCCGCATCGTCCACCGTGACCACCCGGCGCAGCACCACCTTGCCGGTCTCGGTGTCCACCTCCACCACGGCCACATGCGCGCCGAAGGGGAAGGTCGCGCCCGGCGCGATGAACACGGTGCGCACCACCAGCCGCTCCTCCACGGCCAGCTTGGCCAGCGGTACCGCCGCGTCCGGGTCGCCCGCCACCTCGAACGCGCTGCGCTCCGGCTCGAAGACCAGGTCGGCCGGGTTGGCCTCGAGTGCTGCGGCGGCCCTTTCCCGGGCCACCTCGAGAAGTTCGAGCGACGCCTGCCGGACCGCGACCCCGCCCTGCTGCAGGCTGCGCGAGCCGCCGGTGCCGCCTCCCTCCGGGATGAGGTCGGTATCCCCCCACTTCACCGTGATCCTGTCCACCGGGATACCCAGCTCCTCGCTGGCGAGCATCGCCCAGACGGTGGCGTGGCCCTGCCCGTGCGGCGAGGTCCCGGTGAGGATCGTCGCGCTCCCGTCGGGAAACACCTCGACGGTGGCGTTCTCGCGGGGGGCACCCGACTCCGCCCCCGCGCCAGTGATCTCCACGTAGCTGGCCAGGCCGATGCCGAGCTGCGTCACGTCACCGGCGGCGCGGCGCCTGGCCTGCTCCGCGCGGAGCGCGGCGTAACCGGCCGCGTCCAGCGCCGCGTCCAGCGCGGTCACGTAGTCGCCGCTGTCGTAGACGGCCCCGAACGCGGTCCGGTGCGGCTGCGTGAACTTGGGCAGCAGGTTCACCCGGCGCACCTCAGCCGGGTCGCGGCCGATCTCGGCGGCGAACATGTCGATGGCCCGCTCGACCGCCGCCGTGGCCTCCGGCCGCCCCGCGCCCCGGTAGGCGCCGACCGGGGTGGTGTTGGTTACCACCGACCGCGCCACGGCCTCAGCCCGGCTGATCGCGTACGGCCCGGGGGCCATCAGGATGGTGAGGGCGGGCAGGAACGCGCCGAACCGGGGGTAGGCCCCGGAATCCTGCAGGATCTCCAGCCGGTACGCGGTCACCGTCCCGTCGCGGCTGCCGCCGATCGTGATCGTCTGGCGCTGAGCCCGGCCGTGCGTCATCGCGATCATGTTCTCGTTCCGGGTCTCGGCCCAGCGCGCGGGCCGGCCCAGCTGCCGGGCCACCCAGCAGACCACCGCGTGTTCCGGGTCCGCACCGAACTTGGCGCCGAATGCCCCGCCCACGTCCGGGGTGATGATCCGCAGGCTGGACGGGTCGATGGCCAGCATCGCGGCCAGGGCGCCCCGGGTGCCCTGCGCGCCCTGGTTCGGGATCCAGGCGGTGAGCCGGCCATCGTCGCCCCAGACGGCCGCGGCCGCCCGGGTCTCCATCGGGGCGGGCGCCACCCGCTGGTTGACGATGGTGCGGCTGACCACCACCTCACAGCCGTCGAACAGGTCCGCCTGGAGCGCGGACGCGTCCCCGAAGGTGGCCGTCACGTTCGTCCCGGCCTCAGGGAAGAGCAGGCTAGGCGGGTCGTCAGCGGCCGCGGCCAGGTCCACGACGGCCGGGAGCGGGTCGTAATCGGCGCTGACCAGTTCGGCCGCGTCCTCGCCCTGGTAGGTGTCCTCGGTAATAACCACGGCCACCGGCTCGCCGACGTAGCGCACCACGTCCCGGGCCAGCAGGGGCTGGGCCATCCGCCCGTCGACCAGGTCCGGCATGGGCGGGGCGAGCGGCGGCAGGTCGGCCAGCGCAGCCCCGGTGAACGCGGCGATCACGCCGGGCGACTCCAGGGCCGCACTCACATCGACCGCCCTGATCCGGGCGTGCGCGATCGGCGACCGGACGAAAAACACGTGGCAGGTGCCGGCCAGCCGCTCGTCCACCACGTCGTCGGTGTAGACGGCGCCGGTGGTCAGAAAGCCGGGGTCCTCCGTCCGCACGACCCGGGTACCCAGAATGCTCACGCCCGACCAGCTCCCTTCCGACGCTTCGCGTCCACAGCGATGATCGTGCCCGGCCGGGCCGGAACGGTCAAACGGACGTGTTGACGCAGCGGCCCTGCCCGGACGGGAAGCTCCCTGGTAACCGCAGGCACCACCAGCCTGACCCGGCGGGATCTGGCCGGCGGCTGCACGCGCGCTGGACACTGCTGAGGGCCAGTCCAGGGGCCCAGTCCGGGGGGCCAGCATAGAAAGGTGGTGCCGCCGTGGTCCGCACGCCATCCCGGCCAGGTCAGGCGCAGGCTTCTCCCCCGCGGGTGTCAGGCGGGTTACCGGTCCTGGGTCACATCGCGGAGTTCATGCGCGTCCCGCTGGCCGTCATCGAGCGTGGTTACTCCGAGCACGGGCCGGTGTTCACATTCAGCCTGGCCGGACGGCAGGTCGTCACCATGCTGGGGCCGGAGTATCACCGGTTCTTCTTCGCCGAGACCGACGGGCCGCTGTCGATCAGGAAGGCCTACCCGTACTTCGTCCGCATGTTTGACCAGGAGTTTTACTTCTTCGGCGGGCCCGACGAGTACCAGCGGCAGCGGGCACTGGTCCTCCCCCGCTTCCAGGGCCGGCAGCTGGACAGCTACGTCGCGGTGATGGCGGCCGAGACCCGTCAGCTGATGGACCGCCTGGGCGACAGCGGCGAGTTCGACCTGGTCCAGGAGCTCGGGCCACTGGTCATGCACATCGCCGCACACTCGTTCCTGGGGCCTGACATCAGCCAGCGGATTACCGGGTTCTTCGCCGAGTTCCGCCGCTTCTCGGCCGGCATGGACCCCGTCCTCCCCGGCTGGCTGCCGCTCCCGCATCTGCTGCGCAGCCGGCGGGCTCGCGACAGGCTGCGGATCCGGCTGCAGGAACTGATCGACGAGCGCCGCCAGCGACCAGCGACCCCGCCGGACTTCCTGCAGACCATCTGCGACGCGACCTACAGCGACGGCAGCCCGGTACCCGACCTGGTCCGCATCAACCTGATCCTGATGATCATCTGGGCGGGCCACGAGACGACCACAGGGCACGTGAGCTGGGCACTCATCGACCTGCTACGCCATCCCCGGGAGCTGGACCGGGTGCGGGCGGAGCAGCGCGAAGTGCTCGGCGGCGCCCCGCCCGCGAGTGTCAGGGAGATCGGCCAGCTGCGCCTGCTGGACCGGGCCGTCCATGAAAGCGAGCGCCTGCACCCGGTAGCGTTCATCCTGGCCCGGACCGCCGACCAGCCGTTCGAGGTGGACGGGTACCAGGTCAGCGAGGGGTCGATGATCCTGCTGTCCCCCGCGGTCGCGCACCGGCTGCCCGGCCGGTACCCGCAGCCAGGCGAATACCGGCCGGACCGTTTCCTGGAGGATCCGCGCGGCATGCGGGACCTGATCGGCTTCGGCGGGGGCATCCACCGGTGCCTCGGCGTGCATTTCGCCTATCTGGAGATGAAGGTCATCCTCACGCTGCTGCTCCAGCGCTACGAGCTCGAGCTGATCGACCCGGACCCGCAGCCCATCCCGGGCCAGAAAACGAAATGGCCGCAGAGCCCCTGCCGGGTGCGCTACCAGGCTCAGCGGGCAGCGTCCCGGGCTGCGTCCTCCAGCCTGTTCCGGTAGCCCTCCCACCACGACCGGTCGCCCGGTGTCATGTTGTCGTTCTCGCGCTGGCGCCCGACCGCCCCGTCGATCAGTTCCCGGACAATGTCGGCGTGCCCGGCGTGCCGGTGCGTCTCGGCGATCATGTGAGCCATGATCCGGTGCAGCGTCACCTCGTTGCGCTCGGGGGGCCACCAGGGCACGTGGCCGATCGCGTCGAGCGGCAGCGTGTCGATCGTGGTGTCCGAGTGCAGCCACGCCCGGTGGTACAGCGCGATGATCTGATCACGCGACTCGGCAGGGGTCGCCCACATGTCCGCGTTAGGTTCAGCGCCTTCTCCCAGCCAGGGCAAAGGCTCGCCGGACGGCCAGCCGAAGGTTTCGCCGAAATACCCCAGCTCGACGCTGGCCACGTGCTTGACCAGGCCCAGGAGGTTGGTGCCGGTGGGGGTGAGCGGGTGCCGGATGTCGTACTCCGGGAGCCCGTCGAGCTTCCACAGCAGGGCCTCGCGGCCGGCCTGCAGGTAACCGAGGAGGTCTGCTTTCGGGTCTGATCCGGTCATCCCGGCAGTCTGCCATCTAGCCCAGGCCCCTTGTCTAGACCAATTCCGGCCGGTCTGCCGCCGGGCTAGCGGGCCACTAGGACCCCGACACCGCCCGCCCGGCTCTCACTGAACCAGCCTGCGCGGGGCGGCACCAGGACATCCGACGCTGGAGGGCCTAGCAGGGCACCGCCGGCCCGGGCCCGGCCGGTGCTAAGCCCGGCCGGCGTGCTCCCGGAGGAGGGCCGAGACCAGGTATCCGGCCTGCGGCGAGCCGAGCCCGGTCGCCATGTCGTAGCCGCGGCCCGCCGGATAGCAGGGCTGCCTGCGGCGGGCACCGGACCGGCAGGTGCGGTGGGCGTGGCGGCCGTACCGGGCGAGGTAGTCGTTGTCGCCCGTCACGACGTCGCTGAAGGCCCGCGGGTCAGCACGCGCGATGCGGTACAGACTCGGGGACAGCAGCCCGAGACGGCGGCCGGCGGCCTGCTGGTCGGCGAGGGCGGTCAGCGCGGCCCACAGCGGGGTGGCCAGGCTGGTGCCCCCGACGGTGAGCCAGCCTTTGCCCTTGAACGCCCCGGCCGTGCCGTAGATGACGTACCCGCGGGTCCCCCGGGTGCCGATCGCGGCCAGCGCCGAGACGTCGGGGACCTCTCGGCAGCCGGTGCCCTGCGGGGCACCGCAGCGGGCTCCGCTGGCGTGGCCGCGGACGGCACCGGCCTGCCAGGACGGCATCCACCACATGCGGGAGACACCGCCTCCGCCGACCAGGTTGCCCGGGTACTTGCCCGGCCGGCCGTGCTTCCCGTTGAACGGGGCTGGGAGCCCCAGGCCCGCCGGAGTCTGGTTCCAGGCCGACTGCACCGGCGGCGAGCCGTACCGGGTGATGGTGGTGCCGCCCACCGCCGTGACGAAAGGCTGGCTGGCGGGGTTGCCGACCTGCAGGCTGTAGGCCACGCGGGCGGACACCTCTTTCACGTCGGGCAGGCAGCCCTCGGAGCCCGAGTCCCCGGCGGCCGCCATCACCGACTGGCCCTGGAGAGCCATTTCCTGGAAGATCTGCGCCTCGATGCGGATGACATCCGCCCCGGCCAGCGGCTCGCAGCCGCCCCAGGAACTGCTCACCACCTGAGCTCGGTCCTGCTGGGCGATGGCGCCGTAGGTATCCACGATGGACTGGTCGCCGCCCGACAGCGGGGCCTGGTAGACGAGGACCCTGGCCCGCGGCGCCATGGCCGCGAGGACCTCGATGTCCGCAGTGGCCTCCAGCGTGCCGTCTCCCGAGGCGGCGACGCTGGTGCCGCCGTCGACCCGCACCCGGCGGACGGAGGGGTGCACCCGGTAGCAGCGGCTGTAAGCCCGGATGTCCCGGTTGGCGTAGTCGGCCAGCTCGAACAGGGCCACGGTGACGTGCTGGCCGAAGTCGTGCTGGCGGTAGAGCGGGTTGAACCGGTAGGCGTGGGCCAGCCAGGCGGCGGTGTACACGTTCGGGGTGCGGCGGGCTGCGGGGCAGGCCCGGGGTCCCGGAACCCGTCTGGTCACCAGGTCAGAGCCAGGCAGGTGCACGGTGCTGAGGCCGATGACCGCGGATACCCAGCGGCGCAGGCCAGCAGGCACCTTCGGGGCCCGCCGGTTGAGCAGCGCCGTCCGGCCGTCGGCGAGACGCACCCGGTCGATCGTCGTCCGGAACGCAGTCTCGATCCGCGCGGCCGGCCCCGCGGCGGGGAGCAGCAGGCCGTCACCCAGGGTCGGACTGGTTGCGAGGTGATGCCGGCGCAGCCAGGCGCGGACCGCGGCCGTGGCGCCCCGTGGCGGGCCGAAGCGGGCCTGGACCCGGCGCGGTCTGAGGAAGTGGCGGAACCGGGCCGAGGCCGGGACGGAGACCTCCCTGGCCAGCCGGGCGAGGCTGCCCGGGTGGCCGGAGCGCAGCGCCACGGTGATGTGCAGGGTGGCCGAGCCCGCCTCCCGGCCGGTGATCCGGGCGCCCGGCGGGATTCCTGCACCCGTGCTGGCCGGACCCGTGCTGGCCGGACCCGCGGCGGACAGCCCGGTGACGGCGGGAGCCGGCGCGGCCCGGCTGCCCGCCGAGGCGGGGCTTGCGCCCGACAGGCCGGCCGCGCCGATCAGCGCAGCGGCCGCCAGGGCCGCCGTGCAGGCCGGCCACGTCCGCCGCTTCAGCATCCCGTGTCCCCCGGTGGCAGCCCGTCCAAGATCAAGGGGATGCTAGGAGAGCCCAGCCCAGCGGCTGGCGACCCGACAATCCGCGCGCGTCCGGCCCGAACGGGGGCATGCTGCACATAGAAAAAAGCTGGAGGTGTCAGATCATGACCGGCGACACGATGCGCGATCTGCTTAAGCCCCTCATCGGTAAGCCAGGGTCCATGTCGATGCTCGTCAGCAGGATCGGGCAAGTCGGCTTCCCTACGGCCGAGGACAAGCGGCTGACCGGCGTGCAGGTCCGCCCGGACGGGCTGGTCCGTCTTGACCGCGAGACCGGCTGGACGGTGATCGACCCCAGCGAGGTCGTGGCCGTGGTGTGGCACGGCGATCAGGGCAACGACACCCCGGGTCAGTTCCTGTAGCCATCCAGGAGCCCGCGACACGCCCGCTGAGCTGCGATTCCCGGGCCAGGCCGGGGGGACAGGACCACACTGGGGACGCTGAGCACCGCAGGCGCCCCGAGCCGTCCTGGTTCACCGGCGCCGGGAATCCGAGGTGGTACGCCCCAGTGACGATCGCCCAGCTCGTGGACTGCACGCATCTGCACAGCGCTTTCGGCCCGGGATGCCCGTACTGCTGGCGGCCCGCTCCGGCCGTCCGGAAGGATCAGGGACGGCGCAGGACCCACGCCCCCGCGGCGGACGAGCCGGACCGGCCCCGCGACGGCCGCAGGCTCGGCTGATCCTCTGGTCCCCGACCGCGAGGGACCTGACGACGGCGGGCCCGGGGAGAAGGCTAACTCCTGGCCGCCCTCCTCAGCCGGCCACTGCAGATCACGGCGGGCGGCCCGGCGGCTCCTCAGGCCTTCGGCGGTGGCGGCGTAGAAGATGGGCATGACCACGACGAAGCCCAGAGCCGTCAGCGGGGCCACCAGCCCGACCAGTACCGGGACGAAGGCGGCGAAGATTCCGGCTACAGCACAGAGCCGCTCGGACCGGAAGAAGCCGGCGGTGACGCCGGGGCATAGCAACTGCGGATGCCGCTGCAGGTAGATGAAGATAATCAGCCAGCTCAGGGCCATAGCCGCGCTGAGCACGGCGTAAAGCAGGAGGGCGCTGACCTTATCGCCGCGAGCGCCTTCCGGCCCCATCGCGAAGGCGAGCTCGGCCGTCGGGAACGGCAGCACCGAGGCCGTCAGCAGCAGCCCCAGGGTTGCACCACAGCAGGCCGCCGTCGACGCGGGCGATCCGGGTGAACAGGGAGTGGTGGTTGACCCACAGCCAGCATCCGCG
>Ga0208589_1000365_pt1 | contig 21966 bp, 22 predicted proteins | sample NGESurshal092012_2_FD_184486 | JGI IMG/M metagenome (GOLD analysis project Ga0208589, IMG submission 184486) | Arctic peat soil microbial communities from Barrow, Alaska - NGEE Surface sample F53-2 shallow-092012 (SPAdes) | ecosystem: Environmental > Terrestrial > Soil > Wetlands > Peat ... | reverse complement strand
CGACCGGGCGACGGCGGAGGCCTACGCCTGCGACGCGCAGATCACCCCGATCGTGTCCGGACACCTCAACCGGACGGCCCTGGCCAGGCTGACCGCCGAGTTCCTGGCCGGGCTGCGTCCCGGCTTCCCGCCCGGCAGCGGTTCACCGCCGCCCCCCGCGGAGATCCGCGTGCGGGACCGCCGCGCCCCCCGCTCGGCCGATCCGGGCGACCTGCCGCCGCGGACCCTGGCCCGGCTGCAGGACCTGCTGCTGGCCCACGCGGCCGACGTTCTGTCCGGACCAGCCGGGCTGGCCTCGTTCCTGCGCACGGGGCTGCTGGCCGCCGAGTTCCCGTCCGCCGTGAGCCTGCCGCTGGACGTCGGTGCCGCCACCGCCACTGTGCCGCCGCATCTGCGCCGCGCGGTTATCGCCCGCGACCGGCACTGCGCCTTCGCTGGCTGCCGCCAGCGGCCCGCGTCCTGCCAGGTCCACCACCTGATCCCACGCTCCGAGGGCGGCAGGACCTGCCTGACCAATCTCGTCCTGCCGTGCAAGCGTTAATGACATAGGTGTGGCGGACTCAGCGGAACGGATTGGTGACCCGGATTCCGGCGTAGTCCTGGCCGTCGCCCAGGTCTTCGGACAGGACTTCTGCGCAGCCCATCGCGCGGGATGCCTCGATGATCGCAGAGTCCCAGTACGAGAGCTGGAACCGCTGGCGCGTGGCCAGGGCCGCCATCAGGATCGCGCTGGTAACGTCCTGGACGGGGAAGCGGCGGAATGACTCGATGAGCCGGACAGCCTGCTGGTGGGTGATGGGGTCCGGTCGGCTGGCGCGGGTTGCCTGCACGTAGAACTCCTGCAGCACCTGGACCGACAGTGCCAGGTCACGGTCGGCCAGGATGTCGTTGGCGCGCTTGGCCTTGTCCTGCTCCGCGGGGTCACGTGAGATCGCGTAGAGCAGGACGTTGGTGTCAATGAACCGCACGGTCGTGGACCTCGTCGCGGCCAAGCCGGTCGGCCGCGCGGAACCGGCCGATCTCGGCCTGCACCTCTTGCTGGAGCGCCTCCAGCCTCGCGAGCTCGCCCATCCGCCCGGACAGCCGTTCGAGATACGCGACGACCAGTGCGCTCAGCGATGTATCGCGCTGCGCTGCGGCGACCCGGGCGTTGCGGTACACGTCGTCGGGCACGGAGACGGTAATGTTCTTCACAGTTTCACAGTAACACGGTTTACGTGGCCTGTGTTCCGCGCAGCGCGGCCCGGCATCGGTGATACGTCCGATCCGGCCATCGCCGCTCCAAGCTCAGTGAAATGCGGGCCAGCGACTGATCTGAGGATGTCGGCATAGTCCCGCGCATGCGGGCGGCGTTGTTCTCGAAGTAGCCGAGGGCGGTGTCGAGCTCGTTCTTCTTGACGCCGGTGAGAGGGAACGCGCGGGCGGCGGCCACGATGCCGTCGATGTAGCCGTAGTCGAGGTCCTCCAGCCGGGCGGCGAGCCATTCGTCCTTGCGGTCCAGCAGCATGAACTCCAGGAGAGGCGGGCGAGGTCGTGGAGGTGCTCGCGGGCGTGGTGGAGGTCCACGATCTGGGTGGCCTCCGGGAACCTGGCGGTGGCGATGCCCCAGATCCAGGCCGCGCCGTCGCCGAGGATGGTGAGCTGCCGGACGTGGTCCGCGCCGCGGCGGATGCCCTCGGCCTTCACCAGGTTCCCGAGCGTGCTCGCAGGCTCGAAGGTGGCGATGACGCTGGCGGAGTCCCGGTCGCGGACCGGGCAGCCGTCCTTGTCCAGCCTGTTCCGGGTGAAGAAGACGGCGAGCTTGACCTCGCGGGTGCGGGCGCGGCCGTCCTCGCCGTTGCCCTCGCGCCCGGCGGTCTCCTTGGGGGCCATGGGGACCCTGGTGCCGTCGATGGCCGCATAGAGCTTGTCCGGCAGCGGCGACGGGGGAAGCGGGACCAGCTTGCGGGCGGCGATGAGCCCGGCGCGGGGCCGGCCGGCGGCTGCGACGGCGGCCCCGCTGGACTCGGCTGCCCTTTCGACGCGCTTGGCGGTGAGGCGGATCCCGGCCAGGTCCTCCAGCAGCCGGGCGGCCTCCCTGAACGGGACGGCAGCGGCGGCGCGGTCGTTCATCGCGGCCAGGCCCGGCGACATGGACGCGGCCATGCCGAGTTCAGCGTCCCTCGGCGCGCGGCCGTGCCCGCAGGCCGCGCAGTGATACCAGGCCCGCGTCACGGTCACCAGGCCGAGCACCGTGTCGAAGGACTTGTCCCGGTAGCCGCGAACTCCGCCTCGTGCCCCTGCCCGCACGGCACCTGCGGCCCCCGGCCGGCGGACAGGAGCTCGCCCAGCATGCTCCCGCCGAGGCGGAGCAGTCCGGCGCGGATCACCACCTCCGCCGCCTCCATCCCGGCGTCGCCGCAGTTCTCCTCAAACCAACCGTGCCTGCCCGTTTCTTCCCGAGGCCTGGGGCGGTCCCCCTCCGCGTGCGACCATAGGCAGCATGGCCAGGTTCTACACCTATGCGGAGGTCCTCACCCCGGATCACGTTCAATGGGAGGTGCACGCCCGCGGACTCGGGTGCGGGCACGGGCCCGGGCTTGTCCTGCAGGAAGTCCTCGACCGCAACGGCGGTCGTTACGAAACCACGATGCCCGTGGCGGACGGCATCCGCGAGCAGGCGCGCATCTGCGCTCAGGTGCCCGGCGGCGAGGAGATAGCGCGAATCGCCAGCCTGTCCGAGGTGACCATATCCCTGGAGCACCTGCGCGGCCTCGACCCGAGCACGCGCATTGTGTGCGGGTATGGCCTCTGTGACTTCACCGACGCCGAACGCGACCGGCTGCCCCGCAGCGAAGGCCCCGTCGACCCCGCCACGATCATCGAGGGTCCCTTCGACCCCGCGAACCCAAGGCGCATCCTCCGGACATCCGCCTGCGGCTGATCTGCGAAAGCCTCGTCAATGGTCGCCGGGGGCCATGGCATGGTCGGACCACGCTTCAGGCTGTGCAGAGTGACGCGGTCACGGGGATCCGCGGGTACCTCGAACCGGGTCGTTTACCGGGTTCGGCTGGTCAGGCGGCTGGCGCCTCGTTGCGCGCTCCATACAGATCTGGTCTTCGGGCCTGCTTGCCTGCTGGCAGCGCAGCGTGGTGATGGCGCTGGCGCCGGCGCCGGCGACGGCCTAGTGCATGCCTGACTGCTTGAGGCGCAGGCTGGTAACCGACTTGCAGCTTGCTTCCACGACTCCGGAGCCGACGAACAGGCCGCGGGAGCGGACCCAGTGGTAGCGCATGCGGGGCGCGTTGTTCTCGAAGTAGCCCAAGGCCGTGGCGAGCTCGTCTTTCTTGACGCCGGTGAGGGGGGAGGTGCGGGCTGCTCTGCGCGTTTCACCATCTGATCGCCATTCATAAATGGGCTGGACGCTGGCCCTGAACGGCGACGGGACCACCACCGCCACCAGCCCCGATGGCACCAAGGTGCTGCACAGTCACGGACCGCCGCCGGCCGTCGCGGCCTGACCGCCGCGAGCAGCCGCGGCCGGCGTCTGGACGGCCTGACCAGGATCCCGGTCAGGTGGGTGATCCGCGTACGATCATCAGATCGTGAAGACCTCCACGCCGTCGGCAGTGACTGTCCGCGTGCCGGCCAAGGTGAACCTCCAGCTAGCCGTCGGGCCTCTCCGGTCCGACGGCTATCACGGCGTGGTCACGGTGTACCAGGCCATCTCGCTGTACGACGAGGTGACGGTGCGCCCGGCCGAGCGGACCAGGGTCGTGGTGACCGGCGAGGACGCCGCGCTAGTGCCCACCGGACCCACCAACCTGGCCAGCAAGGCGGTGACCGCGCTGGGCCGGGCGACGCGGCAGCGGGGGGCCAGCCGGCCCGGCGTGCAGATAGAGATCCGCAAGCGCATCCCGGTGGCCGCCGGGCTGGCCGGGGGCAGCGCGGACGCCGCCGCAGCCCTGGTCGCCTGCAACGAGCTGTGGCGCACCGGCCTGACCCAGCAAGAGCTTGCCGAGGTGGGCGCCAGGCTCGGCAGCGACGTGCCGTTCGCGCTCGTCGGGGGCACAGCCGTCGGGCGCGGTCGCGGGGAGCTGCTGACCGCCGCCCTGGTGTCCGGCAGCTACCACTGGGCGCTGGCCTTCGCTTCGGGCGGCCTTTCCACTCCAGAGGTCTACGCCACGTGTGATCGGCTCCGGGCCGCGCGCTCGGTTCAGCCCGAGCCGCAGCTCAGCGGCCCCCTGATGGCCGCACTACGTTCCGGCGACCCGGCGGCGGTCGGTCCGGAACTAGTGAACGACCTGCAGCCGGCCGCGATCTCCCTCCGCCCGGAACTGCGGCGCGCGCTGCTGGCCGGCCGGGAACACGGCGCGGTCGGGGTGATGGTGTCGGGCTCCGGCCCGACCTGCTTGTTCCTGGCCAGGGACGCGGCGCACGCGCGAGATCTCGCGGTCTCGCTGACGGGTGCCGGGATCTGCCGCGCCGTGACCGTGGCCAGCGGGCCGGTGCCGGGCGCCGCCGTCGTGCCGGTGCGGGAATCGGTGTGAACCTGGTCAACCTGGAGCAGGCCAGCAAGGCCTACGGCCCGCGCGTGCTCCTCGACCGGCTGTCGCTGGGCGTATCGGCCGGCGACCGGATCGGCGTGGTCGGGCGGAACGGCGCGGGCAAGACCACGCTGCTGGCGGCGCTGGCGGGCACCGCTGACCTCGACTCGGGACGTTCCACGCGAGCCCGCGGGGTCACGATCGACTACCTGCCGCAGGCCCAGCAGGTCACCGGACGGGTGGCGGAGGTCGTGTTCGGCTCGCTGCCCGAGCACGAGTGGGCGGCGGATCCGCGCCGCCGCGGCGTCATCGACGCGCTGCTCTCTGACATCGACATGTCCGCCGAGCTCGCGCGCCTGTCGGGCGGCGAACGGCGGCGGACCATGCTGGCGGCGGTGCTGCTCGGCTCGCATGACCTGCTCCTCCTCGACGAGCCCACCAACCACCTGGACGTCGAGGCCATCCGCTGGCTCGCGGGCTACCTGCGCGAGTACGGCAGGAGCTACGTCGTCGTCACCCACGACCGGTGGTTCCTGGACGAGGTCAGCGAACGAACCTGGGAGCTGGCCGACGGCCAGGTGCATGCCTACGAAGGCGGCTACTCCGCCTACGTGCTGGCGCGGGCGGAGCGGGCCAGGCTCGCGGAGGCCGCGGACGTGCGCCGGCGTAACCTCCTGCGCAAGGAGCTGGCCTGGCTGCGCCGCGGTCCGCCCGCCCGGACGAGCAAGCCCAAGTTCCGCATCGAGGCCGCGACCGCGCTCACGGTGGACGAGCCCCCGCCGCGGGACGGTGTCGAGCTGACCAGCCTGGCCGCCGCCCGGCTGGGCAAGACCGTGCTCGAGCTGGCGGACGTCACGGTGACCGCCGGGCAGCGGACGCTGCTGGAGAACGTCACCTGGCAGCTCGGGCCGGGTGACCGCATCGGCGTGGTGGGCGTCAACGGCAGCGGGAAGACCACGCTGCTGCGGCTGCTGGCCGGCGAGGCGGACGCGCACGCGGACGGGAACGACCGCGCGGCCGGCGATGCGGACGGGCTGCACGTCTCGGGCCGGGTGCGGCGCGGCAGCACGGTACGGCTCGGCTACCTGACCCAGGAGCCGCCGCCGGTCGATCCGGGGCTGCGGGTGCTGGAGGCCGCCGAGCAGGTGCGCGGATCGGTGCAGATCGGCAAGCGGGAGCTGTCCGCCAGCCAGCTGCTGGAACGGCTCGGCCTGCGCGGTGACCGGCAGTGGGCACCGGTGGGCGAGCTGTCCGGCGGCGAGCGCCGGCGGCTCCAGCTCATGATGATGCTGCTGGGCGAGCCGAACGTGCTGCTGCTGGACGAACCGACCAACGACCTGGACATCGAGACGCTGACCGAGCTGGAGGACCTGCTCGACGGCTGGCCCGGCTCGGTGGTGGCCGTCAGCCACGACCGGTACTTCCTGGAGCGAGTCACTGATCACGTGATCGCGCTGGTCGACGGCAAGCTCGCGTTCTTGCCGGGCGGCGTGGACGAGTACCTGGCCCGGCGAGACCAGCAGCGAGACCAGCAGCGCGCGGCCACGCCGCCCGCCACCGCATCCGCCTCGGCCCCCGCCGTGACGCTCACGGCGGCGCGCCAGCGGTCCGGGCAGAAGGAGCTCGCCCGGCTGGAGCGCCAGATCAGCAGGCTGACCGGCACGGAGGCGAGCCTGAGCGAGCAGCTGGCGCAGAGCGCTACCGACTACGCCGCCCTGATCGAGCTGGGCGCGGAGCTCAAGACCGTGCAGGAGGAGCGGGCGGCGCTCGAGGAGCGCTGGCTGGCCCTGGCGGAGGAGCTCGGGGGCTAGCCGGCGAGCAGGAAGGCGAGCGCGATGATGGCATACCCCGTGTCGTTCGCGTGCTCGTTCGCCCGGTGCAGGGGTCGGGTACAGGACCAGGTCAGCTGGCAGATGGTGGCCACATTCCGGGGGACGGCGCCGAACCGCGGCAGGCGTACCCGGTCGGTGAAGTCAGCGCTGTGAAAGGCCGCGAAGACGTTGGCCACCCGCGCTCCGTAGCGCTGGTACATCCGGGTCAGCAGGCCGTTGTAGCCGTCCACGAGCCGCTCGGTGAGCACGGCGATTTCCTGGCCGTTCCGGCCGTGCAGCCAGCCGGCTAGCTCGGGGACGTAGTAGTTCATCCCGATGATCTTGACGTGACGGCCGCCCGCCGCGCGCAGGCCGGACAGGATGGTCCTCAGGTCATCGACGGTCAGCCTGACCCGCGAGCTCATGCAGCGGGCCACCTTTCTCAGCGCGCCGCCCAGGAAGCAGGAGTTGGGGTCGTTGGCGCCGATGTCGATGGTGACCAGCGACACCGCCCGGCGGTGCGCGCGCAGGAAACTCCGGGCCGCGGCGAGCTGAGAGCCCGCGGCGTAGTGGCAGATCCCGCCCCTGATCATCGTGTACGACGTCTCGCCCGAGCAGCCCAGCTTGACCAGCCGCAAGCCAGGATCGCCGCGCCGCAGGACGGCATAGAGCCGGTCGGGATAGCGGCCGGCGGTGGCCCGGCTGACGCCCGACGAGTCGGGCTGGACGCCGCGCGCGAGTGAGTCACCCAGAGAAAGGTAGTAACGAGGTCCCGGTGCCGGACTGGCTGACCGGTCCGCCGTCGTGTGGGCCGGCGTTCCGGCCGCCGGGCCCGAGCACCCCGCTAGTGAGGCAGCCACCAGGCCAATAACCACGGCCGTCGCGAGCACGCAGCCCGCGAGCGCTGCGAGGCGGCTGACGAGATGGCGAATGTCGCTAACCCCCGGCTAGGTTCCATTCGAGTCTAGGCGCGCCTGCGGCCGCGCGTCGAACGGCGCGAGCAGCATCCGCAGCAGCGTGGCCAGTTCCGCCTGCTGGGCCGGAGCCAGCCCGGTCAGCAGCTCGCGTTCGCGCTCCAGCAGGCCGGCCAGCGCGGCGTCGGCGGTCCGCTTGCCGCAGTCGGTGAGCCCGACCAGGACCCCGCGCTTGTCCTGCTGGTCGCGCTGGCGGCTGACCAGGCCGGCGGCGGCCAGGCGATCGATCCGGTTGGTCATCGTGCCGGAGGTCACCAGCGTCGCGTGCAGCAGCGCGCCCGGGCTGAGCTGGTACGGCGGCCCCTGCCGGCGCAGCGCGGAGAGAACGTCGAACGCCCAGGGCTCCAGGCCGTGCGCGGCGAAGGCGGCGCGGCGGGCCCGGTCCAGGTGCCGGGCCAGCCGGGACAGGCGGCTCAGTACCTGCAAGGGCGAGACGTCCAGATCGGGCCGCTCGGCATGCCAGCGGTCGACCAGGTCGTCGACCTCGTCGCGCATCGGAGCCGCCGACGTCCTGTCCTCCGGTGTCCCGCGCTGCGCCATGCCGGCAGCATATCTCTTGACATCGAGACTTCAGGTCCGGTAAATAGGAAGCCAAGTATCTTGATATCGAGACATCCAGGCGGTTGAAATGTGGGATCCAGCGCAGTACCTGCGATTCGGCGATGAGCGATCGCGCCCGTTCTTCGACCTGGTCGCCCGCATCGGCGCGGACCGGCCCGGCCTGGTGGTGGACCTGGGCTGCGGGCCCGGCCAGCTGACCGCCGCGCTGGCGCAGCGCTGGCCCGGCGCCCGGGTCCACGGCATCGACTCCTCGGCGGAGATGATCTCCGCCGCCGAGCAGGTGCGGCGCGACGCCCCGGCGGCCAGTCCGGGCGGCCTCACCTTCGATCGCGGCGACATCCGGGACTGGCGGCCGGACGAGCCCGTGGACGTGATCGTGTCGAACGCCGTGCTGCAGTGGGTTCCAGGCCACGAGAAGCTGCTGGTTCCCTGGGTCGGAGCGCTGGCCCCGCGAGGCTGGCTGGCCTTCCAGGTGCCCGGCAACCTTGATCAGCCCATTCATGCGATCGCGCGCGAGCTGGCCGGATCGCCGCGGTGGCGCCCCCAGCTGGCAGGCGTCGAGCTGAACCGGCAGGCGGCCGATCCGGCCGAGTACGTCCACCTGCTCAGCCGGGGCGGCTGTCGCGTGGACGCCTGGGAGACGACCTACCTGCACGTGCTGGCGGGGGAGGATCCGGTGCTGGAGTGGTACAAGGGGACCGGGCTGCGGCCGGTTCTGGCGGCCCTGGAGCCGGCCCGGGCGTCCGCCTTCCTGGCGGAATACGGAGCCGCGGTGCGCGCGGCCTACCCGCCGGCGCCCTATGGCACGATCCTGCCCTTCCGCCGGGTCTTTGTCGTCGCCCGGCGCGATTAGGGTTTCTTGCGCAGCCGGTCGCGTGCGGCCGGGGAGATACGCGGGCTGGGATCGAGCTGAGATAGCCCGTTCCAGGCCAGGTTGACCAGGTGCGCGGCCACGTCCTCAAGGTCGGGCTTGCGCGCGTCCAGCCACCACTGGCCGGTGAAGGCGACCATGCCCACCAGCATCTGCGCGTACATGGGCGCCAGCTTGGGGTCGTAGCCGCGGGCCTTCAGCACGTCGCCGAGGATGTACTCCACCTGGCCGGCCACGTCGCTGATCAGGCTGGCGAAGGTGCCCGAGCCCGAGGTCGGGTTGGAATCGCGGACCAGGATGCGGAAGCCGTCGGCGTTGTCCTGGATATAGCGCAGCAGGCTGACCGCGGCGACCTCGAACTTCGGCATGTGGTCTTCGCCTTCGAGCAGCCGGGTCGCCATCTCCAGGAAGCGCCCGACCTCGCGGTCGACCACGACCGCGTACAGCCCTTCCTTGCCGCCGAAATGCTCGTAGACGACCGGCTTGGACACGCCGGCCTGGGCGGCGATCTCCTCGATGGAGGTGCCGTCCAGGCCGCGCTCGGCGAAAAGGCGCCTGCCGATATTGAGCAGCTGCTCGCGGCGTTCCTTGCCCGTCATTCGCTTGCGACCGCTGCCCGGTGGTTGGCTTGTCACCGGTCCATCATGTCTGGGCCACGCTCAGTCGGCCAATTCGCCGGACGTGGCCGCGCGCACCGAGGGCCGGGCCATGGAGCCGAGCTTCCGCGATCCGCCGGTGTACTTGGCGGTCAGCCGGTCGGTGTCCGGCCAGCGCACGTCGGTCGCCCAGCCCAGCTTCTCGGCGAACCAGATGAGCCGGGCGGCAATGTCGATCTGGCCCTTGAGCGCGCCGTGCCGGGCACAGGTCGGATCGGCGTGGTGCAGGTTGTGCCAGGACTCGCCGAAGGACAGGATGGCGAGCCAGTTGACGTTCCTGGACTTGTCGCGGACCTCGAACTCTTCCTTGCCGAAGGTGTGGCAGATCGAGTTGATCGACCAGGTGACGTGATGCAGGAACGCGATCCGGACCAGGCTGCCCCAGAAGAACGCGGTCACGGCACCCTGCCAGGACATCGACCACAGGCCGCCGATGAGCGCGGGCGCCAGCAGCGAGACCGCCACGATGGCCGGGAAGTTGGCGGAGATGCGGCGGATCCTGGGGTCGGCCAGCAGGTCGGGGCAGAACTTCTCCTGCGAGGTGTGGCTGCCGTCGAACAGCCACCCGACGTGGGCGAAGGCCAGGCCCTTGGTCAGCGCCCGCCAGTCACTGCCAAACCGCCAGGGGGAGTGCGGGTCGCCCTCGCGGTCGCTGTACTTGTGGTGGCGGCGGTGGTCGGCGACCCACGTCAGCACCGGTCCCTCGATGGCCAGCGTCCCGGCGATGGCCAGGGCGACGCGCAATCCGGTCACGGCCTTGAAGGACCCGTGCGTGAAGTAGCGGTGGAAGCCCATGCTGATGCCGAGGCCGGAGATCGCGTAGAACACGACGGCGATCACGATGTCGTGCCAGCCCAGCCCCCAGCCCCACGCCAGCGGCACGGCGGCGAGCAGCGCGAGCATGGGGACGACGACGAAGATCCCGACCAGGATCTTCTCGCCGCTGCCGATCGGCTCGGGATCGAGCTCGGGGAGCGGGCCAGTCCTGGCGGCACTCCCTGCGGGGGTGGCTGGGCGGTCAGCGGTCGTGGTCATGGCGTCCTCGCTTGGCACGAAACGGTGCCGGGGTCGGCTGGTCAGTCCGCACGCACCGGGGCAAGGGCAGATGCAGAATACGCTTACGTAACCGTAGGCTACGGCACCGTAGGTTGCGCAAGGGTCAACCGAATATTTTCTGGCATTGTCGTGAAGATCACACAGCGCCGGATCGGCTGCCCGGTCGGTAGAGTTGAGCCCGTCTTCCCCTTCCCGGGTCGTCCAAACGGCAGGACTTCCGGTTTTGGTCCGGACAACCGAGGTTCGAATCCTCGCCCGGGAGCATCAGCGCCATATCGCGGCAGACGGCCAGGTCCGACGGCGGAGCGCAGGCCGCCGGAGCCGGGGCGGTATTCTGCCTGCTGAGCCCACTGACCCCCCAGCCCGCTGCCCACTGACCCACTGACTACGACGTCAAGGAGCCGAGCCGAGTGAGCATGAGCGGTCCGGCCGCTGTCATCATTCTCGCCGCCGGCGAGGGCACGCGGATGAAGAGCAGCACGCCCAAGGTGCTGCATGAAGTGTGCGGCGAGACGATGCTCGGCCACGTCCTGGCCGCGGCGCGCGACCTCCAGCCACAGCGGCTCGTGGTCGTGGTCGGCGACACCAGCGGGCCGGTGGCCGACTACCTGGCCCGCTGCGCGCCCGACGCGACCGCTGTCGTGCAGTCACGGCGCGGCGGCACCGGTCACGCGGTGCGGATCGCCATCGAGACGCTCGGCGCGCTGGACGGGACCGTGGTGGTCACCTACGGCGACACCCCGCTGCTGCGCGGGCGGACGCTGGCCGGCCTGGTGGCCGCCCGCGAGACGGCCGGGGCGGCCGCGACCGCGCTCGTGGCCCGGGCCGCGGACCCGACCGGCTACGGGCGGATCATCCGCGACGAGGCGGGCGACTTCGCCGGGATCGTGGAGCAGGCCGATGCCACCGCGGAGCAGGCGGCGATCGACGAGATCAACACGGGCATGTACGCCTTCGACGGCCACCTGCTGGCCGGGGCGGTGGCCCGGCTGTCCACCGGCAACGCCAAGGGCGAGGAGTACCTGACCGACGTCCTGTCGATCCTGCGCGGGGACGGCCTCCCGGTCGGCACCGTCTGGTGCGCGGACCTCGACGAGATCCTGGGCGTCAACGACCAGGCTCAGCTGGCCCGGGCCCGGCGCGTGCTGAACGACCGGCTGCTCGGCTCGTGGATGGGATCCGGCGTGACGATCGTCGACCCGGCGAGCACCTGGGTGGATGTCGGCGTCGTGCTCGAGCCGGGGGCGCGGATCGGCCCGGCCACCCAGCTCGAAGGTGGCACCAAGATCGGGGCGGGGGCCCGGATCGGACCAGGGTGCCTGGTCCGTGATTGCGTTATCGCTCCGGAAGCTACCGTCATCCAGTCCGTCTGCGAGTGCGCGGTGGTGGGGCCCGGCGCGGTCGTCGGGCCGTACGCGCACCTGATCGCGGGCGACCGGGTGGAGGCAGGCGGGGCGGTCGCGTCAGGCCAGCCGGGACGCAGCCCGGTCGCGTCGGGCAAGGGAGAATAAGGCATGACCGGGATCACCGCCTCCGGCGAGAAGAAGATGATGCTCTTCTCCGGCCGTGCTTTTCCCGAGCTAGGGACCGAGATAGCCGGCTGCCTGGGCATCGAGCCGACGCCGAGCAGGAACTATGACTTCGCCAACGGCGAGATCTTCGTCCGGTTCCTCGAATCGGTCCGCGGCTGCGACGCCTTCGTCCTGCAAAGCCACACCGCTCCCATCAACCAGTGGATCATGGAGCAGCTGATCATGGTCGATGCGCTCAAGCGCGCCTCGGCCAAGCGGATCACGGTGGTAGCGCCGTTCTTCGGCTACGCCCGGCAGGATAAGAAGAGCCGCGGGCGGGAGCCGATCTCGGCCCGGCTGATGGCCGACCTGTTCCGGACGGCCGGGGCCGACCGGCTGATGGCCGTCGACCTGCATACCGCCCAGATCCAGGGCTTCTTCGACGGCCCGGTCGACCATTTGTTCGCGCTGCCGATCCTGGCCTCCTACCTGGAGGGCAAGCTCGACCTGTCGAACGTGACGGTGGTGGCGCCCGACGCCGGCCGGGTGCGGGTCTGCGAGCGCTGGACGGACCGGCTGGGCTGCCCGCTGGCCATCATCCACAAGCGCCGAGATCCAGACGTGGCCAACCAGATCAAGGTGCTCGAGGTGGTCGGGCAGGTGGCCGATCGCACCTGCATCCTGGTGGACGACATGATCGACACCGGGTCCACCATCGTGAACGCGGCCGAGACGCTCTTCGAGCAGGGCGCGGCCCAGGTCATCGTGACCGCCACGCACGGCGTCCTGTCCGGGCCCGCCGTGGACCAGCTGAAGAACTCGCGAATCAGCGAGGTGATCGTCACCAACACGCTGCCGATCAGCCACGAGAAGCGCTTCGACAAGCTCACCGTCCTGTCGATCGCCCCGCTGCTCGCCCGGGCCATCACCGAGGTGTTCAGCGATGGCTCGGTGACCAGCCTGTTCGACGGGCAGGTCTGACCAGGTCGGCAGACGCTGGCCACGTCGGCTAGACTGCGCACGCATTCCCCTGTCGTCACAAGGAGTTGTCACCGTGCCCGAGGTACACATCGCGGCCGAGCCGCGTACGGAATTCGGCAAGGGCCCGGCCAGGCGCGAGCGACGCGCCGGCAAGGTCCCCGCCGTGCTCTACGGACACGGCGGCGACCCGCGGCACCTCAGCCTGCCCGGCCACGATGTCCTGCTGGCCCTGCGCACGGCCAACGTGCTGATCCGGCTGGACGGCCTGTCGGGCGGCAGCGAGCTGGCCCTGCCCAAGGCCGTGCAGCGCGATCCGATCAAGGGCACCGTCGAGCACGTTGACCTCATCCTGGTCCGCAGCGGCGAGAAGGTGACCGTCGAGATCCCCATCAACCTCGTGGGCGAGCTGGCCCCCGACGGCATGCTCGAGCAGCAGCTCGTGCAGATCTCGCTGGAGGTCGAGGCCACGCACATCCCGCCGGGCATCGAGATCAGCATCGAGGGCATGCGGGTCGGCGACGCGGTGCACGCCAGTGACCTGGAGCTGCCCCAGGGCGCCACGCTGGCCGTCGAGCCGGACATCCTGGTCCTGCACGTGACGGCGGCCCCGACGGCCGAGCAGATGGAAGCCGAGCTGGGCCTGCCCGAGGGCGAGGAGACCGCTGCCGCCGAGCCGGAGGCGCCCGCCGCCGTGCCGGACGCCGTGCCGGGCGACTCCGCTGGCCAGGCTGGCTGAGCGCCATAGACCGGTGGCTGATCGTGGGCCTGGGCAATCCGGGCCCGCAGTACGCGGCCAACCGCCACAACGCCGGGTCCATGGTGGCCGACGAGCTGGCCGAGCGGATGGGGGCCAGCTTCAAGCGCGACCGCTCGCGGGCCCAGGTGGCGACGGGAACGCTGGCGGGCACGCCGGTGACGCTGGCCAAGCCACTCAGCTTCATGAACCTCTCGGGCGGCGCGGTGGCGGCGCTGCGCAGCTTCTACAAGATCCCGCCCGGCCGCATCCTGGCCCTCCACGACGAGCTGGACCTGCCGTTTGGCACCATCAGGCTCAAGGCTGGTGGCGGAGATAACGGTCATAACGGATTGCGCTCGGTAACCGCCTCGCTCGGCAGCCGGGACTATCACCGTCTCCGCCTGGGCATCGGGCGCCCGCCCGGCCGGATGGACCCGGCTGATTTCGTGCTCCGCGATTTCTCCGCCGCCGAGCGAGCCGAGCTGCCCGAGATCGTCGGCCGGGGCGCCGACCTGGCGGAGGCCTTGCTGGCCCGCGGCGCCGAGGGAAGCCCTTAGTCTTGTCCGCATGCAGTCACTGGGAATCGACGGCGCCTTTGTCGCCGTACCGCGGATCTTTCCCGACCACCGCGGGAGCTTCCACACCTGGTTCCGGTCCGCGGACCTGCTCGAGGACCTGGGCTACCGCTTTGAGCTAGCCCAGGCTAACTGCTCGGTATCACATCAGGGCGTGCTCCGCGGCGTGCATTTCTCCGAGGTCCCGCCGGGGCAGGCGAAGTACGTGACCTGTCCCAGCGGCGCGATCCTCGATGTGGTGGTCGACCTGCGGATCGAGTCTCCCACCTACCTGCGCTGGGCCGCCGTCCCGCTGAACGACGAGAACCGCCAGGCGGTCTTCATCGCCGAGGGCCTCGGGCACGCCTTCGTGGCGCTCAGCCCGCAGGCCACCGTGATGTACTTCTGCTCCACCCCGTATGCACCGGAGATCGAGCACGGGGTAGACCCGTTCGATCCGGAGATCGGCATCGCCTGGCCCGAGGACATGAAGTTCATCCTGTCCGACAAGGATGCCAGCGCTCCCACCGCCGAAGCCGCGCGCCAGGCCGGGCTGCTCCCGGACTACGCCCAATGCCAGGCCTGCGAGACCCGATGACCATGCACTCAGCGAGAGGGCCTGCCACGGCGGCCGATGACGATGTGCTGTCCGAGCGCCTGGCGGCAGAAGCAGGGCGCCGGCTGCTGACCCTGCGAGCCCGCGGGGGCGAGCCCGCCGCGCTGCGGGACGCGGGCGACCGGCTGTCTCACGAATTCCTGGCCACTGAGCTGGCGCGGCTGCGGCCCGATGATGCCGTGCTCTCCGAAGAGGGCCGGGACGATCCCGTCCGGCTCTGCGCCAGCCGGGTCTGGATCGTTGACCCGCTGGACGGCACGCGCGAGTTCGGCGAGCCGGGCCGCACCGACTGGGCGGTGCATGTCGCCCTCTGGGAGCGCGGCGAGCTGACGGCCGGGACCGTCGCCCTGCCCGCGCAGGACCGGCTGCTGAGCACCGCCCGGCCGATCGCCCCCCAGCCCGTCGCGGATCCGCTGCGCCTGCTGGTGAGCAGATCACGGCCACCGGAATTCGTGCAGCGGCTCGCCGAGCGACTCGGCGCGGTACTGGTGCCGCTGGGCTCGGCGGGCGCCAAGGCCGCGGCGGTCATCGCCGGGGACGCCGACGCCTACGTGCACAGCGGAGGCCAGTACGAGTGGGACTCCGCCGCGCCAGTGGCCGTCGCCCGTTCGGCGGGGCTGCACACGTCCCGGATCGACGGCTCGCCCCTGGCCTATAACCAGCCCTCTCCGTCGCTTCCCGACCTCCTGATCTGCGCGTCCCCCATTGCAGCGCTGCTGCTGGAGACCATCGCGGGCGTCCAGGGCAGCTAGGTGGCGAAGCGCCACTCCATCCGATTTGCGCGACCCTCACCGGTAGCCGCCTGGTTCGGCATATTCTGTTCGACCTGGCCACCATTGCGCCGTGTCTGCTCCGGTGTTGAGCCGCGGCAGCGCAGGCTGGGACTGCCGACCGAGGGATGTTATGAACGTACGGATTCTGCAGGGATTCACCGCGCTCGCGGTGATCGCCGCCACGACGATGAGCGCCCAGATCCCCAGCGCGTGGGCGGCGGTCGGTCAGCCCAGCGCCGTGGCGGCCCAGCAGAAATCGGCCCGCCCCGCGCCCTACGTCAGCGCGACCGCAGCGGCGTCCTGGCAGACGAACGGCACGGTCTGGGCCATTGCCTACTCCCGGGGCACGGTGTACGTCGGCGGCCAGTTCAGCTCGGTGCGGCCGCCGGGGGCCCGGCCGGGTCACGGGGAGACGGGGCGCACCTTCGTGGCCGCCTTCAGCTCCGCCACCGGCGCCCTGATCAGGTCCTTTCACCCGACGATCTCGGGCGCGTCCGGGTCCGAGGTGACGGCGCTGGCGGTGTCCCCCGATGGCAAGACCCTCTACGTGGGCGGCCTGTTCAACCATGCCGACGGGACCTTCCGGGACAACCTGGCCGCCTTCAGCACGTCGAACGGGGCCCTGACCGGCTGGGCGCCGACGGCGTTCGGGAAGGTGAACGCGATCGCGCTGAATTCCCGGGGCACGGAAATCTACCTCGGCGGCAGCTTCAACCAGCTCGCCGGCCAGACCCGGACCTATGCCGGCGCCGTCGGCCTCCGCGGCAGGGCGCTGCCCTGGGCTCCGGTCCTCAACGACGCGGTGACCTCCATCGCGGTGGCTCCTGGCAACGCCCAGGTCCTCATCGGCGGCTACTTCCAGACCATCAACGGCGCGACCCAGAACGCCGCGGGCGCCGTCGACGCGGCAGCCGGGAGGACGACCGAGCGCTGGGCGGCGAACATCGTTCCCTTTAACCCGGGCACCTGTACCTCAGCCGTCAAGACCATCGTCATCAGCGGCGCTACGGCCTACCTAGGTGCGGAGGGGACGGGCGCCGGCTGCTTTGACGGTGACTTCGCGGTCAGGCTCGGCACCGGGAGCAGCCCCCGCGACACCCTGGCCTGGCAGAGTGACTGCCTCGGCGCGACCCAGTCGCTGGCCGTCGTCGACGGCACCCTGTTCAAGGGCTCGCACGCGCACGATTGCGCGTTCGCGCCGGGCGGCTTCCCGCAGAACCCCGAGACCGCCGGCCCCTACGTGACCCGCCACCTGCTCAGCCAGTCGCTGGGCGACGGCACGCTCGGGCACTGGACGCCGAACACCAACGCCACCGTGCTCGGCCCGCGCGTGATGGCCTCCGACGGCCACCAGCTGTTCCTCGGCGGGGACTTCACCACGGTGAACGGGCGGGGCCAGCAGGGCTTCGTGCGCTTCGCGGCCGGTCCCGACACCATCACGCCGGTCCGGCCGGCCGCCCCGGCCGCCACCAGCCCGGCCAGGGGCGTGGCCCTGGTGACCTTCACCGGCGCCAGCACCTCCGATGTCGGGACGCTGACCTACTCGGTCTACCGCAGCGGGCAGCGCGCCCCGATCGGCCAGATCACGGCGACGTCCTGGCCCTGGGCGCTCCCCGTCCTGCACTATCGCGCCGCCGGCCTGCGGCCGGGATCGGCCTACACGTTCTCGGTGACGGTCAGCACGGGTACCCGCACGTCGGGGAAGTCGTCGGCGTCGACGCCGGTCACCGTCGCCCGCAGGAGCCCGGTGCTCAGTTACCGGACGAAGGTCCTGGACGGCAATCCGAGCTTCCTCTGGCTGCTCGACGAGCGGGCTGGCCGCGTGGCGGGTGACTCGTCACCGCACCACTTCACTGGCATCTACGAGCGGGGCACCACCAAGCGGGCGGCGGGCCCGATCGCCGGGACTCCGAACACCGCTACCGCCTTCAACGGCGTGCGGGGCCTGGTCACGTCGGCCAGCCGGGTGGCCGCTCCGAAGGCCTTCTCCATCGAGGCCTGGTTCAAGACCACCACCAAGACCGGGGGCAAGATCGTCGGGTTCGGCAGCAGGCAGACCGGCCGGAGCTCCAGCTACGACCGCCAGATCTACCTGATGAACGACGGCCAGCTGGTGTTCGGCATGCTCACCCCGCAGCGACAGGCCATCCTGACGCCGAACGTCTACAACGACGGCCGGTGGCACTACGTGGTGGCGACGTTCAGCTCAGCCGGCGGACCGTCGAACATGACGCTGTACGTCGACGGCCAGCGGATCGCCGCCCGGGCCACCGGGGCGTCCTCGCCGTACGCGGGCTACTGGCGGGTCGGCGGCGACAACCTCAACGGCTGGAACCTCGACTACTGGGGCAGCAACAGCCAGCGCACCACCGAGCCGAACAGCTACTACTTCGGCGGGTCCATCGGCGATGTCGCGGTCTATCCCTCGGTCCTGTCCCCGGCCCAGGTCGCGGCCCACTATGCGAACGCGTTGTCCCGCTAGAGGATCGCAATGCTCCGGATCTGGCCAAAAAGTTCATGCTAGTCGTGAATAGCTGTCAACCTCCCGTTTTGGTGGCGCGTCTAGCTAGCACGCAGTAAACGGGTCAAAAACGCCGGGCGAATGCCGCACCAACGAAGGACGGCCAAGTACGGGGCTGGGGTCGATCGGTGGAGAAGGAGCGCGGTGGCGGGAAACACGGCACTCTCCGGGAGGTGGCGCACCGACCGGGTCGTCGCGCGCCTGGCGGGCCAGAACTCCGCCTCGTGGACGAACGGGTACCTCCGTCAGGTCATCTCCGCCGATGCCATCTGCGGCCTGGCGGCAGGACTGCTGGCCTTCCAGATCCGGTTTGACGCTACCGCCAGCCGGCATGCCGGGCCGTACCTTCTGTTCAGCCTGATCCTGCCGGTGCTCTGGCTGCTGGCGGTCAGGCTGGCCGGCGGGTACGACGCGCGCTTCATCGGCGTGGGGCCCGATGAATTCCGCCGGGTCCTCCAGGCCGGGGTCTGCCTGACCGGGGGCGTGGCCATCCTGGCCTACGCGACCAAGACCGATGTGGCCCGCGGCTACGTCCTCATCGCCCTGCCCTCGGTCACCGTGTTCGACGTGCTCGGCCGGTTCACCTTGCGCAAGCGGCTGCACAAGCTGCGGCGGCTGGGCAGCTGCATGCGCAAGGTCGTCCTGGTCGGGCACGCGCAGGTCGCGGCCGACCTCGTGGCCCTGCTGAACCGCGAGACCTATCACGGTCTCTCGGTGGTGGCGGCCTGCGTGGCCGGCCCGGTCCATCCCGCCGATATCGCCGGGATACCGGTCCTGCACGGGCTGGACGACGTGCCCGATGTCGTGGAGCGGTACGACGCCGACACCGTTGCCGTGCTGGCCTGCCCGGAGATGAGCGGCTTGCGGCTGCGCGAGCTCGCCTGGGAACTGGAGAAGACCGATACCGACCTGTGTGTCGCGCCGGCCCTGCTGGATGTCGCCGGGCCCCGCACGACGATCCGGCCGGTCGCCGGACTGCCCCTGCTGCACATGGACCATCCGGAGTTCACCGGCGCCCGGCAGATCATCAAGGCGGCGTTTGACCGGACCTGCGCCGTGTCGGCCCTGCTGCTGCTCAGTCCGCTGCTGGTCGTCGTGGCGATGACCATCCGGCTGTCCGATCACGGGCCGGCCCTGTTCCGGCAGACCCGGGTGGGTCGCGATGGCCGGGCCTTCACCCTGTACAAGTTCCGCACGATGGTCACCGACGCCGAGGCGCGGAAGGCGGAGCTGACGGCACTCAACGAGACCGACGCCGTGCTGTTCAAGATCCGTCGCGACCCTCGGGTCACCCCCGTCGGCGCGCGGCTGCGCCGCTGGTCGCTGGATGAGCTGCCGCAGCTGATCAATGTGCTGCGCGGTGACATGTCCCTCGTCGGCCCGCGGCCCGCGCTGCCCGAGGAAGCAGCCCGGTACGGCGATCATGTCCGCCGCCGGCTGGCGGTCAAGCCCGGCCTGACTGGCCTGTGGCAGGTGAGCGGCCGGTCCAACCTCTCCTGGGAGGAGTCCGTCCGGCTGGACCTGCGCTACGTGGAGAACTGGTCGTTCGTGCTCGACCTGCAGATACTGTGGAAAACCTGCTCAGCGGTCGCTTACGGCCGGGGTGCTTATTAATTGAGGTGCATATAGACATGGGTGACTCGCGGGAGTTGCTGGATGCTTACTTTGATGAGTCGCGGGCGCGGCAGCAGCGGCTGCGACTGACTAAGGCGACGGACTCCGGTGCCCGGGTGGTGCTGAAGAACCTGGTCCCGGTGCGCTATCGCGGGACGGGGCGGATGATCCTGACCGACGCGGTGCGGAGCCGGGAGCGGCGGAAGGCGGCGGCGCTGGCCGGGCGGGGCGGGCTGCGGCTGCACCTGGGCTGCGGCGGGGAGCGCAAGGCCGGGTGGGTGAACATCGACCTGCTCGGCGACCCGGTCGACGTGGCCTGGAACCTGGCCAGCCCGCTGCCGTTCGCGTCCGGGTCGGTCGCGGCGGTCTTCCATGAGCACCTGCTGGAGCACCTGCCGCTGCAGGCCGGGGATGCGTTCATGGGCGAGTGCTACCGGGTGCTGGCCCCGGGCGGGATCCTGCGGGTGGGCGTGCCCGACGCCGGCAAGCTGGTCCGCTCCTACGCCGGTGACCGCGAGTACCTGGAGGCCCGGCACCCCGACCGTCCCACCGCGCTGCTGGCGGTCCAGGAGCTGTTCTACTGGCACCGGCACACCGCCATGTTCGACACCGAGACCCTGGCCCTGTTCTTCCGGGCCAGCGGGTTCCCCGACCCGCAGGAACGCGAGTACGGCGACACCGACCTCGACCAGGCCCCCGACACCGAGCGCCGCCGCGACCAGACCCTCTACATGGAAGCCCGCAAGCCCAGTTAGGCGCGTAACGCAGGCGGCCCCCGGTCCCGCAGGCTTGCGGTGACCGGGGCCGTTGCGTTAGTTACTGAGCCCTAGTTACTGACTGGTTACCGTCAGCTGTGTGTCCGCGGTAGCGGTCCCCGCGGCGTTGCTGGCCACGATCAGCACCGGGTAGTTCCCGGCGGGCAGCAGGTTTCCGGCCTTGTCATGGCCGAAGTACCAGGTGGAGGACCATCCGGCCGACTGAGCGGGTGGGTCGAGTTCCCGCAGCACCGTGCCCCGGCTGCTCATCACGCAGATCCCGATGTGAGCGGGCTGGCTGAGCTTGAACATGATCCGGACATGGTTGGCGCCGGTGGGCGCGAACGCCGTGGGGCTGACGGCCGGCACGGTGATCAGCGGCGCGGCCGGCAGCACCGTGGGACCGGGAGCCGCGGACGCGGTCTGAGTGGGCGTCGGAGTCGGGTTGGGTGCCGGATTCGACCGCGTGGGGGCCGGCGACGGAGCGCCGACCGGAACGGGCGCGGGCGGGTTGGGCGTGGCCGAGTCGGACCGGGCCACGGCGTCGCGCCAGGCCTGGATAGAGGGAGAGTCGTTCAGCTCCATCCAGGGGAATCCCACGGAGTTGAACAGGGTGCCGAACAGGGCACCGCTACTCTGCAGGTAGTTGGCCACCCCGGCCAGCCAGCCGGGGCGCCCGTTCGGCGTGCCCAGGGCGAATTCGGCGAAACCGTACGGCAGGCCCACGCTCTTCGACGCGGCTATCTCCGGCCCCATGAAGTCGGCCGGGGAGGTCAGCTGCGGGTTGGAGTTGTGCACGGTGCCCGCCGGGTAAGCGTCCCAGCCCATGGTGCTGATGACATGGCCCGCCGGCAGGAAGTCGCGGAAGTTGAAGCCGGACGCCGGGTCGAGATCCCACGACATCAGGATCAGGGTGGACCGGAGGTCAGGATTATGCGCCGCGTCGGCGATCGCCACGATATGGGTCCAGGCGGCCTTGTACTGAGCCAGCGTGAACGAGCCGTCAGTGATGAAGGGCTCGGGCTCGTGATAGTACGAGTAGTAGATCGGGTGCCCGGTCGGGGCGGTGTCGAAGAAATGCGCGAGCGCGCCGTCGTCGGCACCCGACAGAATGGTCGCCGGCGGCACCCTGAAGCTGACCACGACAACTGACTTGTTGACCCCCGGCGCGCCCGAGCTCCAGGCGTTGGGATCGGGAAGCCCGGTGTAGTAAACCCGGATAGCGGACAGGTGCCCGAACTCCGAGGTGGCGCCCGCCAGCTGACCTGTGCTGGTGGCGTTGACCCCGAGTGGCGTGCCGCCTGCCGCAGCGGAACTGTTCGCCGCTAGCTTGGGGGCCGCGGCGCAGTTCGCGGCGGAGAAGGCCGCGGTGTGCACGTGGCCGGCGGCCGCGTGGATGGCCGCTCCCGCGCCCGCCAGGAGAGCGACGGCCGCGGTGACGGCGGTCCAC
>Ga0208589_1000364_pt1 | contig 21976 bp, 14 predicted proteins | sample NGESurshal092012_2_FD_184486 | JGI IMG/M metagenome (GOLD analysis project Ga0208589, IMG submission 184486) | Arctic peat soil microbial communities from Barrow, Alaska - NGEE Surface sample F53-2 shallow-092012 (SPAdes) | ecosystem: Environmental > Terrestrial > Soil > Wetlands > Peat ... | reverse complement strand
CTCAGCGTATTTGGCTGCAATACGCTTCGTCGTCGCGTCTCGCTCGCGGCCAAAATCCACTTCGCCTGGCCGCGCGGGACTTTTGCCACAGGCTGCTAGAGGCGCTAAAATCGCTGGGCGGGTCTGGACAACCATCGGAAGTAAAAGACTTTATCGCTCAAAAGCTGGCTATTCCTGAGGCGGAGATCGCTGCCACAATGGAAAGCGGGGCCTCCCGACACAGCAACCAGGTTGATTGGGCAAGGTTCTATCTATCGAAGGCGCGGCTTATCGATTCCTCAGTCCGCGGCGTATGGCGCTTGACCGACGAAGGACGGGCCACCTCACTCACGATGGATCAAGCCGTCTCCCTGTTCAAGAAGGTTCACAAGCAGGGTCAGCCCGTCGGCGACGCTGGAAAGCGAATCGAAGAGCCAGAAGAGCAGAGAATCGACGTCTCTGAACATACCGATTACCGCGACGAATGCCTGGCGCTGCTTCGCAAACTTCCGCCGGCAGGATTTGAGATGTTCTGCCAAGGGCTTCTTCGCGAATCCGGATTTGAAAGCGTAACTGTAATGGGCAAGAGCGGCGACGGCGGCATCGATGGGGTCGGCATACTTGAAGTGGGTGCATTTGTCAGCTTTAGGGTCTATTTTCAGTGCAAGAGATACGCCGGATCAGTGGGGGCCGACAAAATACGGGACTTTCGAGGCGCGATGGCGGGCCGTACAGACAATGGCATTGTCTTGACAACAGGTGCCTTCACCGCCGAGGCCAAACGCGAAGCCGTGCGCGACGGCACGATTCCCATCGAACTCGTCGATGCGGATAAACTGCTCGATATCGTGGAGAAGCTCGAATTCGGACTCAAGCCAAAGCGCACATTCGATGTTGATCAGGACTTCTTCCGCAAGTTCCAATAGCGCCGACGCGATTAAGAACTAATTGCCGCGGTCAGCGAATGGCGGCCCATGGAGGAATCAAGAATGAAGTCGCGAATCTCGCTTAGCGGGGGTATCTGGAGGCACGCGTGGATATCCTTGCCCTTGAGCAGGCGGGCGATTTTCGTCACAAGCCCATCCTTGGCGGGAAACCCCAATTCCGCCAGAAACCGCTTGGGAGAAGTTTCGGCCTTAATCCAGTCCACGTCGGTGAATTGTCGCTTGAATATCGAACGGGCCAATGCGCGGTCGGAAAATAAAACAACTTCGATGGTCGGCACGGACAGCACCACTTTGAATCGTTCCGACGCGGCAACGGACGCAAGCAAATATGCGGTCGAGTCTCTTTCCTCACCAATTTTGCCTTCCTCGATTGTGTCGGCGTCGAGAAGAATGGCGACCGCGGCGCTGGTTGACGCCAGATATGAACGAGCCAGTGAAATTGCGGAAGATTTGCCGCCGGCGACAGCGAGTTTGAATTTTCCCTTCAACTTGGGCTCTGTCTTAAGAGCGTTGGAAACAAGAAGCTCGTCCAACTTCCCTTCGACGACAATTACACATTTCATGGCATTTCCTGGGTTCGAAGGTTGAAATCCGGCACGCCCATTTCGATGGCCTTCTCATATTTGAAGCGCAATCCATCGCACATTGTATGCCTTCTCATTGCAAAATCGATTTCGTCGCCGTCCCAAAGCAAAATGGTCTGCGGGGCGAGGAATTGTGCCAAGGCTCGCGCGGGCGGCGTGAATCCGCCTCTGCTGAAAACCACGCCGATGGCTGCCGAAGGCCGCCGCGGCAGTTGGTTTCTCAATTTCGCGATCGGCTCCACGTCGATTTGATCCCTATCCTTCGACTCGACCACGGCCGAGAGGTCATCCACATAAACGACGCCGTCGATTTGCTCATTGATTCCGCTGGAAAGTCTGACGGGAAAAGAGTACTGGACCTTCGCTCCCTCCAGCTCAAATGCGCGAAGAACCAAGTATTCGAATGCAATTCCCGGCTCCCAGCCGTGCGTCTTTCCCGCGACGATTTGCTTCCATAACTTGCGCAAATCTCCGCTATTCATGCGACGGATTCGCTTTTCTTCGCCTTGACCAGCCATATGCACCCTTCAGCGCGGCATTCTCACGTCAGATCTTCCAGCACAATCAGCAAATCCCCCGCCGCCGTAATCGAGCCGGTCTTCACATTTACCTCCGCCACCTTCGCCGCCCGCGGGCTATACACTGCCGTCTCCATCTTCATCGCCTCGATGCTCAAGAGTCGCTCGCCCTCGGCGACGGCTTTGCCCTTCACCGCCGCCACCGTCGATACCTTGCCCGGCATTGGCGCCGCGATGTGGTTCGGATTATCGGCCTGCGCCTTGGGCGCCCGATGCACCGTCGCTTCGCGGCTGCGGTCGGCCACCCGCATTTCGCGCGGCTGGCCGTTCAATTCAAAGAAGACCGTGCGCATGCCGTCGTCGTGAGACTCGCCCATCGTCAGGTACTTCACGACCAGCGTCTTACCCTCCTCGATCTCGATGTTGATCTCCTCGCCGCTCTGCAAACCATAGAAAAACGCCGACGTCGGCAGTACCGAAACATTGTCGCTTTCGACCAGGCGCTTCTGATAATCCAGAAAAACCGCCGGGTACATCAGGTAACTCATTACGTCCACGTCGCGCGGCTCGCGGCGCAACTTCGCGGCCAGTTCCTTCTTCACTGCCGCAAAATCCACCTTCGGCAGCTTCTGCCCCGCTCGCCCATTCACCGGTTTGGCCCCGGCCGAATCCAGAATGATCTTCTGCAACACCTTCGGCCATCCGCCGGGCGGCGTGCCCAGGGCGCCCTGCATCATCTCCACCACGCTCTTGGGGAAATTCAGCTTGCGCGCCGGATCGAGTACGTCCTGCGCCGAAAGCCCGTTGGTCACCATGAACAGCGCCATATCGCCCACCACCTTGCTCGAAGGCGTCACCTTCACGATGTCGCCGAACAAATGGTTCACCTGCGCATATGCATCGGCGATGTCGTTCCAGCGGCCGCCGAGGTTCAGGCTCTTGGCCTGCTGGCGCAGATTCGTGAATTGCCCGCCGGGCATCTCGTGGTGATAAACCTCCGCCGTCCCCGCTTTCACATCCTCCTCAAACGGCTTGTAGTATTCCCGCACCACCTCCCAGTAATCGCTGAGATGATTGAGCGAAGTCAGGTCAAGCTGGCTGTCGCGCGGCGTGTTCTTCAATGCCGCCGCGATGCTGTTCAGATTCGGCTGGCTGGTCGTGCCGCTCATGGAGGCGATCGCCGCATCGACAATATCCACGCCGGCTTCGCCCGCCATCATCACCGAAGCGGAATTGATGCCGCTGGTGTCGTGCGTGTGAAAATGAATCGGCACGTCCACTTCATCCCGCAGCGCCTTCACCAGGGCCCGCGCCGCAAACGGCTTGCATAGCCCGGCCATGTCCTTGATGGCCAGTATGTGCGTGCCCATCCGCACCAGTTCCTTGGCCATCTTCACATAATAATTGAGGCTGTATTTCGTGCGTTTGGGGTCGAGAATGTCGCCCGTGTAGCAGATCGCAGCCTCGCAAAGGGAACTGGTGTCTTCGCGCACCGCCTCCATGGCGACCTTCATGTTCTCGGTCCAGTTCAGCGAATCAAAAATGCGGAAGACATCAATGCCGCTCTGCGAAGAGAGTTTCACAAACTCGCGCACCACGTTGTCCGGATAATTGGTGTAGCCGACCGCGTTGCTGGCGCGAAGCAGCATCTGGAAGAGCAAATTGGGTATCTTCTCGCGCAGCGAGAACAGGCGATCCCACGGGTCTTCCTGCAGGAAACGCATCGCCGAATCAAACGTGGCGCCGCCCCACATCTCAACGCTGAACAGCGGCGAAGCCAGATGCGCCTCGGCCTCGGCGATCGCCAGCAGATCATACGTCCGCACTCGCGTCGCCAGCAGCGACTGATGCGCGTCCCGGAATGTCGTGTCGGTAAAGAACAACCTCTTCTGCTTGCGAACCCATTGCGCGAATTTCTCCGGGCCAAGCTCGGTCAGCTTTTGCTTGGTTCCCACCGGAGGCGGCGTAGTCCTTGAATATTCCGGGATCACCGCCGCCGGCACGCGAAGCGCCGGCTTCTGCTTGATTTCCGGCCGGCCGTTGACGATTACGTCCGCAAGAAAGCCAAGGAGTTTGCTCGCCCGGTCGCGCTTCGGCCGAAATCGGAACAGCTCCGGCGTGTTGTCGATGAATGTCGTCGTCGCGTCCCCGGCCATGAAGGTCGGGTGCAGAATCAGGTTTTCCAAAAATGGAATGTTGGTCTTCACGCCGCGCACGCGGAACTCGCGCAGGCTGCGGTCCATGCGATGGATCGACTCATCCCAGGTGTTCCCCGACGCCGTCACTTTTACCAACAGCGAATCGAAGTAGGGCGTGATCATCGCGCCGCTGAAAGCGCTCCCGCCGTCCAGGCGAATGCCGAAGCCGGCGGACGAACGATAGCTTGTGAGACGCCCGTAATCAGGAATGAAATGGTTCGTCGGGTCTTCCGTGGTGATGCGGCATTGCAGCGCGTACCCGCGCGTGGCGATCGCTTCCTGTCGCGGGATGTTGATCGGCGGCTCGTGCAACTTGTATCCCTGCGCCACGAGAATCTGGCTCTTGACGATATCCAGGCCGGTGACCACTTCCGTGACGGTGTGCTCGACTTGAATGCGCGGATTCACCTCAATGAAGAAGAAATCGCCGCGATCCAGGTCCAGCAGAAATTCCACCGTGCAGGCGTTGCGATAATTGGCCGCCTTGCACAGTCGCACCGCCGACTGGCAAATCTTTTGGCGCAGTTCCATCGGCAGGTTAATGCTCGGAGCGACTTCCACCACCTTCTGATGCCGTCGCTGCACGGAGCAGTCGCGCTCCCAGAGGTGAACCAGGTTGCCATGCTGATCGCCGAGGATTTGCACCTCGATGTGCTTGGCCCGGGCGATGTAACGTTCGAGGAAGACTTCCGGCCGCCCGAACGCGGCGCCCGCTTCGCGCTGAGCCTCTTCGAGTTTTGACAGCAGTTCGTCGGCCTGCTGGACAACGCGCATTCCGCGTCCGCCGCCGCCGAAGCTGGCCTTGATGATCAGCGGATACCCGATTTCCTTGGCCGCCGCCTTGATCTCCGCCGGGTCGGACATGGGCTTGTCCGTGCCGGGAACCGAAGACACATTGGTGGCGATGGCCAGGCGCTTGGCCTCCATCTTGTCGCCGAAGGTCCGGAGCAGGTCGGGCGTCGGGCCGACAAAGAGAATTCCCGCGTCAATACAGGCCTGGGCAAGGTCTGCGTTCTCCGCGAGGAACCCGTAGCCGGGGTGAATGAACTGCACGCCATGCGCCTTGGCGACGGCGATGATGCCCTTGATGTTGAGATACCCTTTAACCGGCTCCCCGCCCTCCGGCGGGCCGATCAGGTACGATTCATCCGCCTTGAAGCGATGAAGGGCAAAGCGGTCCTCGTATGTATAGACGGCAACGGTCTGGAGGCCCAGTTCCGTGGCCGCGCGGAACACGCGGATGGCGATTTCACTGCGGTTGGCGACGAGTAGTTTTTGCATTGTGTTTTGCGGTGGTATTGCGGTTCGGGACTATTGTGGTGGGCGGGGAAAGATTTGCAAGTGGGAGAATGAAACCGGGAGCGAATGGGGTCTAGCGCTGATTCTTGGCAATCTTCCTTTATTCCCCCTCTCCCTGTACTCAGGGGGAGGGTCGGGGTGGGGGTTCTTCGTCTTTTGCCAATAATGTTGGCCGCGCCCGGCCAAGCAGCACCGCCTACAACTTCATTCCCGCCAGAATTTGCCGGATCGCGCCAAGATGATAAGCAGTATGGGCCGCGCTGGAGAGCGAGCCGGCGGCGGCTATCTCATCCCATTCCGTTCGCATCGCCGCCACCTGCTTCCACGCATGGGCGGCGTGGTGCAGATTCTCCCGCAGTGTTCGCCATTCCTCATCAGTCACGCTTGCGCACTTCCAACTCGCCGCCCAGTCGGCGTCCGCCCAAGGATTCTCCTCACCCGCCGCCCAACGATTCAGCAGCGACAGGCTGAAGCAAACATGATCGACATGCATGGCAATGTTCGTCTTCCCTGGCATCGGCCGCGCCGATGCGGCGGCGGCTGAAATCCCGTCAAGCTGACGGAGCAACCCGGGATCGCCGGGGTTGAGAAGATACGCCTCGTCGCCCGGCGGGCCGTCGAAGATTTCCGTAAGCATTTTGGCCAGGGCACGCTGGAAGACCGAGTCGGTGGGGGTCATTGGGTGCTGATCCTGTTTGGGCGACCATAAAAGCTCTTCGTCATAATCCAGCCGAAGGACGCCGCTGAAAACCAGAATACACTGTTGGGGAGTATTGAGATAGAAGCCCAATTCATTAATGAAGAATCGCCTGATTTATTTGCCGCTCCCATACCCGCAATGCAATGGGCGTTGCAATTCCCGCCACCTCGCTCAGAATCACAACTACTATCAACGAGGGATGGATAAATGATCCTACGATCACGCACCATTATGTTGGCGCTGTCGGCGTTTCTGGGGGCGACAATCGCCGCGTCCGGCGCGTGGGCCGTCGATATAACGCGAGCCGGTCAGCCGGCGGAACTAACCGTCACAGCCGGCGCCGCCCACAGCGTGCGCGTGACGCTCAAGCCCATTGGCATCGAACTGCCGCCGAGTCCGTCGCTTCTCAATCTTGAAATAAAAAATCCGGTGATCCGCCTGCGCACGATTGAGAGGCCGGTGCAGGCCCGCGTCGGAGTACTGGACGTTGAAATCATCCCCTCGCCTCTGACGATCCTCATCAAGAGCGCCGCCGGCCGTGAAATACAAAAGCTGATCTTCGACGACAAGACGGGGAATGTCTCATTCAACGTCGGCGATGGACCAGTACTCGGCATGGGCGAAGGCGGACAGCAGCCGACACGCGGGGGCGGCCCGCTCGGAATCCAGTTCGATCGGCGCGGCAAGCTCGATCCGATGCGGCCGGGCTGGGGCTCGGGAACACTCGGCTCGCGCAATCCGGTCGCGGTCCTCGTCGGCGCCGACGGCTGGGGTTTATTCGTCGCGTCGCCATGGGTACAGGTTGATTTGCGGAATCCGGCCAAAGGCATATTCATTCCCACCAATAACGACAGCCCGACCGCCGGCGTGGCCAACCCCGCGACGCCGGCCCCAGCCACGCCGGCCCCAGCCACGCCCGCCGAGGCGCAAGGCTTTGATGTTTTCGTTTTCGACGCGGGTGAGCCGGCCAACATGATGCAAGACCTGCGCGACCTCACCGGCGCGCCGGCGATGCCGCCGAAGTGGGCGCTCGGTTACCAGCAGTCGCACCGAGAACTGCGCGACACCAACCTCACGCCGCAAGAACTGATCCTCAGCGTCGTCGATACCTTCCGTAAGAAGCAGATCCCGCTGGACTCGGTGGTTTACCTGGGGACTGGCTTCACGCCCACCGGCTGGAACAAGCCGCAGCCGTCGTTTGAGTTCAATCCGGAAGTCTTTTCCAACGATCCCAGCGAAGTCCTGAAGAAGCTGCATGACATGAACGTCAAGGTGGTTGTACACATGCGCGATCTCAGCGCGCGGGAGATGCCCAACATCGTCGGCAACATCCCGCCGCTGCCGGGCGAGACGCTGGACCAGAATCACACTCTGAACTACTGGAAGCGGCATGAGCCGCTGATCCGGGCGGGCGTGGATGCCTTCTGGCCGGACGAGGGTGACCGCTTCTCCATCTACGAGCGTATGACCCGCGTCAAGATGTATTACCAGGGCCCCCTGATGACGACCCCGAACGTGCGGCCGTGGACGCTCAATCGCAACGGCGTCGTCGGGATGGCCAAATGGGGCGCGTGGATGTGGTCGGGCGATACCCAGTCGCGCTGGGACACGCTGCGCGACCAGATATGGATCGGCCTGAACACCGGACTGAGCATCACGCCATACTGGGGTTCGGATACCGGCGGCTTCTACACCACGAGCGAACTGTCGGGCGAGCTTTACGCTCGCTGGTTTCAGTTCTCGGCATTCACCGGCTCTTTCCGCTCGCACGGGCGCATCTGGCGCCTGCGCACACCCTGGGGCTGGGGCCTGAGCGATATGGGTTTTCTCGAAGGCCAAACCGATCTGCCCGCGCAGCGGGAAATGAACAACCCCGCCATCGAGCCGGTGGCAAAGAAATACGACGAGCTGCGCTATCAGCTCATACCGTACACTTATACGCTTGCCCGCCAGGCCTACGACACGGGAATGCCGCTGATGCGTGCGCTGTGGCTGCATTATCCGAACGACCGGCAGGCGCTCGTACAGTCGCAGGAATACCTGTGGGGCCGCGACATGCTGATCGCCCCGGTTTACGAAAAAGGCGCCACATCGCGCGACGTCTACCTGCCGGCCGGCACATGGTACGACTGGTGGGACAACACTCCGCAGATTGGCGGCAAAACCGTGACGCGCCCGGTGGATCTGGCAACGATGCCAATCTATGTGCGAGCCGGAGCCGTCATTCCCATCGATCCGGTGCGGCAATACATGGCGCAGCCGGCGACCGAGCCGACGACGCTCAAAGTTTACAGCGGCGCCAACGGCGAATTCACCATGTATGACGATGACGGCAACAGCCAGGATTACCTGCAGAACAAAGGAATCTGGACGAAGCTGTCGTGGGATGACAACGCAAAGAAGCTAACGATCTCCGCGGCCCCGCCCGCCGGCGTGACCAACCAATCAATTGCCCCGCGAGAGTTCAAGGTCCAGATGCTGCCGGCGGGGACTGTCAAGACAATAATCTATAATGGCAGCCACGCCGAAGTGCCCTTTTGACTTCGTTAGCTCGGAATTTGTCTTCCAAGTGAAAATTCGACTTCCGCTACGGCAGCAGAAAACTCACCAAAATCGAGTCATCCTTCCCACTGAGTACCTTCACTCTCCTCCCGTCGAACGCGATGATGTCGCTGAAGCCATCGTAGTTCACGTCCACGGATGTCACGATCAGGCTGGTTTCCGTCGTTGACCCATAGGGGAGGAAATTCTGCAGGGGTGTGGACGTTTTGCCGTCCAACACAATCGCATCCGACATTCCATTTGATATCGTCGATACGATAATGTCCGGCGTTCCGTCATCGTTCACATCGCCGGTCGCGACCAGCGCGCCGCCCCCGTAACTTGGCCCAAAAGGCAGCGGATCCGCTAACAAGTGCAGACTGTTCGAGAGGACTGAAGCGCCGTCAAAGACATCCACCAGGGTCGCCGAGGGGGCGTCTGATCCCGCGTTGGACACCACGATGTCGGCGTGGCCGTCATGATTGAAGTCCGCCGCGGCAACGGCCACGCCGTTATTGTAAACCGATGAATTGAACGCCTGAAAACTTCCGATTGCCTTAAACGTCTTCCCGTCATACACGTTTACCGCATTAAAGCCGCCCGCTCCGGCGCCGACGATGATGTCGGGCGTGCCGTCGTCGTTCACGTCTCCCGCTGCAACGTATATACCGCCGGTAAAGGCGCTGGCGAACACCGGGAAGCCGCCAATCTGCTTTCCGGTAAGGCCATCAAAGATGCCCACAAACGAAATGGTTCCCGGCCCCGTGCCCACAACAATGTCAGGAATGCCGTCGCCGTTGAAATCGGCCGTCGCTATTCGCAGCGAACTTGACACTCCCGAGAACGGCAAGAAGTGCAGCTGCACCGTTCCGTCTGGAAGTACAGACTCGATCGATCCATCGCTCTTGGCGACCACCAGAGCCGGCGGACCCTGGACGGTCAATTTTAAGGTCTGCTTCGCGGTGGCTTCACCGCTGCCGCTTGCGTTGATCTTTAGCGCATAAAGGCCGCCGCTTGAATCTACCGGCGTGCCTGCCAAGGTCGCGGTTCCGTTTCCGTTGTCGACGAACGTCACCCCCTGCGGCAATGTTACACTTTCAGTCAGCACGGGATTGGCAAATCCCGTCGTGGTGATGGTAAACGTATCGAGTACACCGACGGCAAACGTTACAAATCTGGAATTGATGATCGCCGGCCCCGGAAGGACGGTAATTGTGAAGGTTTGCGCGGCCGAGGTGTCCTGCCCGCCGTTGGCCGTGCCGCCGTTGTCCTGGACATCGATGGAGAACGTGGTAATGCCGGAGACGTTGTCCGCCGGCGTGTAGGTCAATGTGCCATTGGTCGAAACGCTCGGGAATGACGTCAAGAGGCTGGGATTGCTGACGTCCGTCAAGTGATAGGCGAGTACCGTCTGGCTCGACTCGCCAGCGGATCCGGCGTTGAACGTCGCGAAGTTGGCAACGCTCTGCGCGCCGCTGTTTTCGACCACGGCGGGCGGATTGACCGCCGTGAAGGTCGGCGCCTGATTGATGGTCTGTATATGCAGCGTGAAATTCTGCGTGGCGTTGGGCGAAATGCCATTGGCGGCCGTGATGGTCAGGGGGAACGAAGCGCTCGTTCCCGCCGGCGTGCCGAGCAGCGTGGCCGATCCGTTGCCGTTGTCGATAAACGTTACACCTTGGGGCAAGGTTCCGCTTTCGGTCAGTGCGGCATTGGGAGTTCCCATCGTGGTGATGGTAAAGGAATCGGGCGCTCCACTGGCAAATGTCGTCTGGCTGGCGCTGGTGATCGCCGGCGGCCCATCCACATTGATCACAAAAGTCTGCGTCGCGTTCGGCTTGATTTTGTTCTTGGCGGCGATCGTGACGGTATACGCGCCGGTAAGGGTCGGCGTGCCAGTGATGGACGCCGTGCCGTTGCCGTTGTCCATAAAGGTCATTCCTGGCGGCAGCAAATTGCTTTCGCTGATCGCCGGTACCGGGAATCCCTTTGTGGTGATGGTGAAGTTCGCCCCAGGCGCGTTGACGTTGAAAGACACGCTGGCGGCGCTGGTGATGACCGGCGGCCGGGGTACCTCAAGATCGAACGCCTGTTTGGTGGCAGCCCCGCTGGCATTCCTGGCCACGATAGTCAGCAGGTAGTTTCCGGCCGCGCTGTTCAGTGGCGTGCCGCTCAGCGTTGCTATGCCATTCGAATTGGGCACAAAGGTCACGCCGGCGGGCAAAGTTCCGTTTTCCTTGAGCGTCGCAAAGGGGAAACCGTCGGTGGTGATGGTGAATGTCGACAATGTTCCCGCCTGGAAATCCGCCCCATTGACGCTGGTAATCGCCGGCGCCTCGAGAAGGGTCAATTGCAGGGACTGCCTCGCGACTGGCCTTTGTTTGTTGTTGGCCACAACGGTGAACGTATACAAACCGCCGGTTCCCACCGCCGGGGTTCCCGATAGCGTCGCGGTTCCGTTGCCGTTGTCGTGGAACGTCACGCCCGAGGGCAGGGCAGCCACTTCGGTCAGCGTGGGAGACGGGTCGCCCGTCGTGGTAATCGTAAACGTACCGGCCGTGCCCACCTTGAAATTCGCCACATTGGCACTGGTAATCGAGGGCACACTGGGTGTGGTCAGAAATACGGTAAAAGGCTGCAAGGCATGGGGTGACTGGCCATTGTTCGCCTTGATTGTAATTGAATAGTTGCCCGCACTTGCGGTGGGTGTGCCCGCGATGGTTCCGGACCCGTGGCCGTTGTCGGTAAAAATCAGGCCCGCCGGCAAATTGCCCGAAATCATGAAGGTTGGCGTCGGATTGCCGGTCGCGGTGACGGTGAATGAGCTGTTTACGCCAATCGCAAAGTCCACGGCGCTGGGGCTGGTGATGAATGGAGCGGCCGTGTTGAATTCAAATGCCCCCATATCGACGCGGCCGTCGGAGATGCGCGTGTGGCCGGCCAGGTCGGTGGTGATGCCTGACGGAACGGCGGAGTTTTGCCCGCTGTCGATGCAGGGAGAGCCGCCCTGAAGCTGCAAGTTAGTGGGAGCGCCGACGAATTTCGGGTCGGCGTTGATATTCCCGTTCTGGCCGTTCTGGCCGCCCTGCACGTCACTGAAGCTGATGTTGGCCGAACTCGTTCCGTCATTGGAGATTTCGCCCGCTCCGTCGTTGAAGAGAATGGAATTGACAATCGTCGTCACACTGCTGGAAACATCCGCAATGGCGGGTCCGTTGCCATTGGACGTATTGGCTGAGAAAGTGCAGTTGATGATGGAGGGCGAGGCCGAGGAAATTTCCAACGCCGACGCGTCCGAGGATTTCGTGGAATTTTGGGTGAAGGCGCAATTCACAAATCCCTGGCCGGCCTGGTAATTGCCGGAGGCCTGAAACAGGGAGACCGCCCCGCCGTCAAAATTGGCCGTATTTAAGAAAAACGAGCAATCGGTGGCGTTCACCACGTTGCCAAAACTGCTGGTTATGGCGCCGCCTTCTTGGCTGGCTGTGTTGCCGTTGAAGGTGTCGCCCGTCAGCGTTAAGACGCTCAGGCCGCCGGTCGTCCCGCTTTGGGCGTTGATGGCCCCGCCGAAAGGGGCGCTGTTCGAGGTGAACGTACAGCCGCTGAAGGAGGACGAATTGGAAAGCGTGTAGATCGCGCCACCTTCGGCGCTGCCGCCGCTGGCGACGTTTCCGCTGAACGTCGAGTTGGAGACCGACAGCGAGGTCGCGGCATTCAACACATAGATCGCGCCGCCATCGGCGGCAGCCGTGTTGTTTGAGAAAATGCAGTTCGTCACCGTCAGTGAACCGCTGGCTGAAACAACATTCACGCCGCCGCCTTCATTTCCCGGGGAATTGACGTTGGTCGCATGTCCGCCGGAGATCGTCAGCCCGCTCAGCGTCAGCGCGGGGGCGTTATCGAGCAGAACATTTGCGAACAAGCCTGCGCCGGAAAACGTTGTGACGTTTACGCTTGGAGCGGGCGTGGAAGATCCGCCGTGGGGGAATCCGCCGATGATCGCAAGATTGCCCGCGTAATTCGGCACGTTGAAACTGGAGCTGCCCGGTGCGTAAGTTGCCGCGGCCACGTCGATATTCACCGCCATGGTTGAGGGCGTGATCGCCGAAAGATGCTGAAGCGCCGAATCGAGGGAGGTGAATGCGTCAGCCCAGTCAGCGCCGGTATTGGCGCCGGTGGCGTTCTTGTCGACGAAAATGACCGTCGCCGGCGGGGGCTGGAATTCAAAGGCCCCGATATCCACTTTGCCATTGTTTTCGCGGGGGAAGCCCGCGCCGCGCTGGTCGGTGGTCAGCGCATGGCCGGCGCTGTCCACGGCGAGGGCGGGATTGCCGGCGCCAATCGCGGGACTGTCGCTGTCCAGGGCCAAGGTGTCGGTTGGGCCGCCGTTACTCGCAAGGGAGTTGAGTCCGATGTTACCTAATCTGACGATATTGCCGTGCGAGCCATCGGTCAGACCGCCGGAACCGCCGATGCCGATGAAGTTGTTGGAACTCGCCGGCAGCAAAAACTGATTGGCGTCGAGCGTGCCGTCAATGTCGCTGGGAGTGAAGTCGTCGGTCAATGCATTCAGAGCAACGATGGTGTTGTAAATCGTCGCGTTCACGGCGCTGGACGACACTTCAATGCCGCCGCCGCTGGCGGAGACGTTCCCGACTATCGTGCTGTTGATGACGGTCAGGAAGCCGCCGTTCCCGACGAAAAGAGCGCCGCCTTCGAGGGAAGCAAAGTTGAGGTTGAAAGTGCTGTTGACGACGATAACACCGGCGGAAGTACCCTCGATTGCGCCACCTTCGGTCGTTGTGGAATTGTTTTCGAAGGTGCATCCCTGAACATTCAGCGTACCGGTATTCGAGATTCCCCCGCCGCCGAGGGCCGAATTATTATTAAGAGTGCTGTTGGTAAGAGTCAATGTGCCGCCATTGAAGATGCCCCCGCCGAAGACCGTGGCGGTGTCCTGGAAGAAATCGCAAGTATCGACGGTGAGGGTGCCCAGGTTGGAAATGCCTCCGCCCGCGGTGGCTTTGCCGTTATCGATTCCCAGGTCGGAAATAGTTGCCGTCGCACCGGCATCCACTTTGAAGATGCCACTCTTGCCGGCGGCGTCGAGGGTAACCGTTTCGTCGCCGGGGCCGTTAATGACGAGGTTGCCTCCGGTGATTTCCAGAACGCCGGAGGTCAGCATGGTTTTGGTGCCGATAAGGCCCAGCTGGTAGTTGATGGTGTTAGAGCCGGGGGTGCCATTGGCCGAGGCGATGGCGGCGCGCAAAGTACCGGTGCCGGCGTCATTGAGGCTTGTGACGGTAAAGGTGCTGAAGACCAGCCGCTGTTCCAGCGGCTCCATCGAGAAATCCAGCGCGCGGTTCAATAAACGGCCGCGCGACGATGTGCCGCGACGATGGGTCTTGCAATACATATCTCGCCACCTTTTTTCGGACAGGGTTATCTAACAACTCAATTCTAACGCCGCAGGGGGTTGACTGCCACCCTATTAATCGCGGTTATGTTTCGACTACCCTGCTCTTAAAGCCACTCAATTGGCGAGAGAAATGCCGCTTGCAACAGGGCAATTTGGGGTTTCGCCGCCGCGTCAGGCTTGAGGGACGTAATAATCGTGTTTTCAGTTCTCTCGTCGTCACGTCTGGATTTTGTTCGCCGCAAGGAATTTGGCGTACATGTCATCGAATTCATCCAATCCCTGCTCCATGGAACAAACAACAGCTTCCGTCGTGGTTCGACAGACGGGCTTTCTATCCGTGACGATCGAAAGATCAATACGCAAACGATCCGGCGCCGATCCGGCGATCGAGAGGTGCGGCTTGTCGCTCCACTCCTCGGAAGTTGGAAATCGCGCAATGCAGAACTTTGTCTGAGAAGTGAAAAACGTGCAGCCGTCCAAATCGCGCTCGCGAAACAGTCGCGTGACAAATTCATGAACCGATTCCACCTGACTAAATCCGGGGCGCTTTCGGAACTCATCCAGGAAATCGATTACCTGGGCTTTGGTCATCGCACCCATAACGAACTCCAATTGATCGAATCAAATAAATCGTTCAATCGTTACTCCCCCAGCGCCGCCCTCACATACTCGTTATTCTCCCGCTCCTCGGCCAGCGTACTCGGCCTCCCATGTCCCGGCAGCAATCGCGTCGCCGCCGGCAGGCGCATGATCTTCCGAATCGACTCATCCAAATCCGCCGGTATGGAATCCGGCAAATCCGTCCGGCCCACCGCGCCCATGATGATCAGATCGCCGCCAACCAATGTCTCCTCGTCGGGCAAGTGAAAGCAGACGTGGCCGGGAGCATGGCCCGGCGTGTGAATTACGCGCACCAGGATCGAACCGATCTTTAATTCCTGGCCCTCGCTGAGATATCCGTCCGCCTTTCGCGGCGGTATCACGAACGGCAGCGCAAACGGCATCCGCGTCGGATCAATCAGCTTCGGCTCATCCAGCGGGTGAATCAGCACGCTGGCCTTGGGGAAACGCTGCGTTACCAGTGCGTGATCGGCCGTATGATCAAAATGTCCGTGCGTCAGCCACAAACCTATGATGTCCCAGCCGCGATTAACCGCTTCGTCAAGAAGCGGGCCGACGGTGTGATCGGGGGCGTCGAAGAGAACCGCGACGCGGGCGTCCTCTTCGGCGACCAGATAACTGTTGGTGGAGGCGATGCCGCCGCCGCGCGAAAGAATTTTCATATGGGCCATGACTAGATTCATTACCTGTCGAGATTCTAGACCTTCACACCCACCTGCCGCCGCAATTCATCGAGCACGCGCATGTTGCCGAGCGTATCGGCGCGCGTCAATCGCGGGGGATTTCCATCGATAACTGCCGACGCAAAATCATCCGCTTCGATGCCGTACAAATGCCCCTCTACCGGCACGCGCCTTACGTCGCGCGGAAGTTCCGTCCCTGGGCGGGTCCCCGGTTTATCCATTCGCGGCGGAGCCGAATGCGATAAAACATAAATCGCCTCGCCGGTCGGCGGCTTCCACGGGATGGGGATTTCGATGTAGCCATCCGTGCCGCACAGATACGCGGTGTTGTCGGTCTGCGTGGTCATGCCGCAGACGAAGGAGGCCAGAAGTCCGCCGCCGAATGTGAGGGTTCCCGCGGCCAGTTCATCCACGCCGCTGGAATGGAGGCGGGCGGACGCATGCATTTTTTCCGGCTCGGATCGCGCATGAAGGCGAGAGAAATTGATGCAGTAACAGCCCACATCCATGAGCGATCCGCCGTGCAGTTCGGCGTTGAAGCGGATGTTGTTGGCGATGCTGCGCGTGCAGAAGCAGAAGCTGGTGCGGATCAGTTGCAGCTCGCCGATGATTCCGCTGCGCATCGCCTCCACCACCGCCAGCGTGAGCGGATGCGAGCGGTACATGAACGCCTCGACCAACACGCGCTTGTTTCGCTCGGCCGCGTCGAACATTTCCGCCGCCTGTTTCGCTTGACTGGCGATCGGCTTTTCGCAGAGGACATGCTTGCCGGCGTTGAGCGCGGCGATGGTCCATTCATGATGCATGGAATTGGGCAGCGAAATGTAGATGGCATCAACCCCTGCGTCGTCGATGAGCCGGCGGTAATCGCCATGCGCCCGCGCGGCGCCGAAATCCGCCGCGAAAGTTTGCGCGGAGGCCGCTGACCGCGATGCAACGGCGGCGAGAGTTCCGCGCCGGCTTTGCTTAACGCCCTCCGCGAATTGCCGTGCGATATTACCCGTGCCGAGAATGCCCCACCGAATTTTGTCGCTCATGCGGGGCAGAATACACCGGCTTTGAAAGTCGGTCCACAAAATGGTGATGGTTGACCGGCGATTGGACGGCAGTCTGTTCTAGCTGAAAACTGAAACCTTCAAACTCTTTTCCGAATCAAAACGCCATCAACGAGTCGCCAGGGTGGCTGGAAAGAACGTCATAGGGGCCGTAGTGAATGGTATCATTGTCAGGGCCGCTGCTGAGCGTATCGCCGGGATAGTTGACGTGGCCGACGATGATATTGGGGCCGGGGCCCCCTTGCAGGAGGCTTTGGCCGTAGCCTCCAATCAGGCTGTCGGCGCCGTTATTTCCGGCGAGTGTGCTGTGGCCAGTCCCCGCGACGAGCGTGTCATGGCCGAGGCCGCCGTGCAATACACATGCTCCGGTTCCAGCGACAAGACTGTCCGGGCCGGCGTCGCCTAATAATGTAGCGCTGCCCGCGGTGGCGACCAGCGTATCGCTGCCGTCGCCGCCGTCGAGGCTGCTGTTCCCGCCGGTGCTGCGGATCGAATCGTTTCCCCCGCCGCCGATGAGTGTGTCCGACACTTTGTTGTTGGCCAAAATCGTATCAAAGCCATTGCCGCCAAATACCAGCGCGTGCGGTACGCCATGTCCGAGTGTAATGCTGTCGGGGCCGTTGCCCGAGCTGATTTGAACGGCGGTGGCGCCGCTGGCCATGCTGGTCATGCCATTGATGTTGACCATCAGTTGGCCGGCTGACGACGCGACGCTGATAGTGTCGCCGGCGAATGTGCCGTTAATCACCAGCGTGTTGTTGAGAACCTGGGGACCGTATGTATTGAGGGCGACATCCACCCCGTCGCTGCTGACGGTCGCAATGTCCGGCAGGCCGTCGCCGTTGAAATCCGCAACTGCAACATCCACCGGTGAATTGCCGGCGCTCACGGAAATCGGCGACTGGAAGGCACCGGCGCCATCGCCCTGCAGCAGGCTGACGCTGGAATAAGTGCCGGAATGAACCACCAGAAGGTCAAGGTTGCCATCTCCGTTAAAATCGCCCGTCGCCAGGAGCCGAGGCTCGATTCCGGTGTCGAATCTTTTCAGCCTGAATCCGCCACTGCCATTACCTTTGAGGAAATCGAGGGCGCCGGTCGATCCGGTGCTGGCGTCAATAAGGTCGAGGTCTCCGTCGCCGTTAAAATCGCCGGCAACCAGGCCCATGGGGAAAGAACCCGTCGAGTAGTTCTGGACGGCGGCGAATTGGCCGCTGCCGTCTCCCTGAAGAATCTGAACATGGCCCCCGAAGGGATCGCTTAGAACCACGTCCTGGTGTCCGCTATTGTGGAAATCGCCCACCACTATTTGCGGGCCAGCCTCAGCATTGAGGGGAAAATCGGTTTCCGCTCCAAAAGTCCCATCGCCGTTGCCGAGGAAAACCCTCAGGTTGCTGCTGGAGTCGCCGATCAGCAAATCCGGCTTGCCGTCGCCGTTGACATCCGCGATGGCGGTATACGGCAAGGTGCTGACGCTGAACGCTGGCAACGCTTGAAACGTGCCGTCGCCATTGGAGAGGAGCACTTCAACTCCGCCGACGCTGCTGGTAACCACCAGATCCGCCCGGCCGTCGCTCCGCAGGTCCGCCGTATAGAGCAAATGCGGCGAATTCATCACCACAACCGAAGTGGCCGGCTTAAACGTGCCGTTGCCATTGCCGATCAGAATACTGACATTGTTGCCCTGCGAATCGGCGACTGCGATGTCGGGGATGCCGTCGCCGTTGAAATCCGCGGCGACAATCGCCGACGGCGCATTGCCGGCGGGACTGGTGATCGGCGCCGCGAATGTCAGCGTGTTAAACTGAATCCGCCGCTCCAGATTTTCCAGGCGCGGGAAGGGCTGTTTACGACGAACTGCGTGTCGCGGCATTGAATCGCTCGTTTCTCGCCCTCAGGCAGGGACAAAATCCGGCCGCAAAAACGGCCTTTCCGCCATCTCCTAAAGTAATATTCAGGCAGGCGAAGTCAAATGAATTTTAGGCCTCATTTTTCAACCAAATCCCCGCCCACTTCCTAATCTTAATCCAAATCTTCATCTTAATCCTCTTCATAATCCTAATCTTGCTCTTACTCCTCCCGCCTTTGTACGTTGGAAAAGAGAAAGAGTAAGAGGAAGATTAAGATTACGAAGAGGATTAAGACCAAGATCAAGAGTAAGAGTACGAAGAGCGAGCAGGTATAATCGTTATATATGCCCCTGGTCGCCGACGAATGTATCTGCCTCCACAAAGTCGAGTACAGCGAGTCCTCGCAAATCCTCACGCTCTTCGGCCGCGATCACGGCATCATTCATGTCGTGGCCAAGGGCGCTCATCGCCGCACCAAGGCGGGCGCCAGCCGTTTCGACGGCGGCATCGATCTCCTCGACCGCGGCTCGGCTGTCTTCACCGACGACACCTCCCGCGAACTTACCACCCTCACCGAATGGAAGCTGATCGACGGCCATCTTGAATTGCGCCGCAGCCTCCGCGGCTTGCATCTGGCGATGTACGCGGTCGAATTGGTCTCGCTGCTGATCGAATCGCACGATCCCCACATGGATGTTTTCGCGCGGCTGGGCCGCACGCTGCCGGAACTGGCCGGGAATCGCGCGGAGGAAGCAATGCTGGCGTGGGAACTCGACCTGCTCAAAGCCGCGGGCTATCTGCCGGAATTCTTCGTCTGCGTGAACTGCCACCGCGGGCCTGACGGTAAGCCGATCTACTTTTCCCCCAGCCGCGGCGGCGTCATCTGCCGGAATTGCGAAGGCGTCGTGCGCGACCGGTTGAATTTCGACGAACGCCTTATGCGGCTGGTGCAGTCGATATTGCGCCTGCCGCGCGTGGGGGGCGTGGCGCAGCGATTGCCGAAGCTCACGCGGGCGCAAACCGATCCGCTGAATCGGCTGCTGGCGGAGCATATTGGGCAGACATTGGGAAAGAGACTGCGGATGTGGGAGTATGTGGGAGCGGAATTGGATCGGCCAGGCCGGGCCGGGTAGTATGGGATAGCTAATACGGCGGAGGAACCCGTGCTCAACTATTCTCTCAAGTCAAAATCGCCCATAAAGGATCCTCCTCTTCCAAACCCGGGTGAATCCTCGCAGTTCATATTGGACGAGTGGTGGTATAACCGAACCATGCCGTCGCTCATCGCTGCTGGCTTGCTGGCCATGGTCGCTACCGATCACTGGGTCGCCCACTTCTTCCCATACAAGATGAGTCCGTGGCCTTGGTCGGTCGCATTCATCGCCGCCACGATCTTTGCTTTCTGGCGCTATATATCCGGAAAACACGAACTTCGCAGGCGCTGGCAAGGGATTGACGGCGAGAAAGTCGTCGGCCAAATGCTGGAGCAACTTCGCCAATATGGCTGCAAGGTTTATCACGATATCGGCGAAGAAGGCTTCAATGTGGATCATGTCGTCATTGGTCCACACGGCGTATTCGCGATTGAAACCAAGGCGCCGAGCAAACCGCTCAAGGGTGAGACGGTTGTCGAATTTAGCGGGGACTCGGTAACCGTCGGAGGCTATACCCCTGACCGCGACCCCATTGCACAAACAAAAGCATCGGCGCGGCACGTCAGGGACCTGTTACGCAAAATGACGGGCGATGAAATCGCCGTAAAACCAGTTCTTTTATATGTGAATTAGTATGTGAATTCATGCGCGCACAATCCGGAAGTATTCGTCATGAACCACGGCTATTTTGTAAAGGCCTTCGATCGGCTCTTCCGCACCAACGGGCTTGAGAATGCTCGAGTTAACCAGCTTTGCGCCGGACTGGAACGCTACCTTCGCGAGAAAAAATGAGCGAGTGGTTCAATTCCCGCCCCTCACATCACCCCCGCCATCCCCGTCTCAATCGCCGCGCCCACAAACTCCCTTGGATCAGTTACATGCCCTGTCAGCGCACTAGCCGCCACCGTCAGCGGGCTGGCCAAATACACGGCGCTCTTCGTGCTGCCCATGCGCCCAGGGAAATTGCGGTTGGTGGTACTGATACAAACCTCAGCCTTCTGCAACCGGCCGAACGTATCCGACGGCCCGCCCAGACAGGCGGAACAGCCGCTTGAGCCAACCAGACAACCGGCATCCAAAAGCACCTCTTCGATGCTCTTTTCGCCGGGGGCTTTGGCGACGCCGCGGAGATTGAGGCGTTTCATGTCGGCGTGGACTTCCGTGCTGCCGGGAACTACGAAAGTGGGAATCTTTACTTCGTTGCCGTTCAGGATGTTGGCCGCGAAAATCATGTCGGTGATTTTGCCGCCGGTGCAGCTACCGATATAGGCCTGATCGAGCTTTACCTCGCGGCAGTTGTAGGCGGTATCGCGGTTGTCAGGGCTATGGGGTTTGGCCACCAGCGGCTCGAGCGTCGCCAGATCCCACTCTTTCGAGAAGGTGTATTCGGCGCCGGGGTCATCGCTATCGACGACCCAATCCGGCCGCTTGCTGCGGGCGCGGACGTATTGCAATGTCTTTTCATCGACATCGCAGACGCCGTTTTTTCCGCCGGCTTCGATGGCCATGTTCGTCAGCGTCATCCGGTCCTCAAGGGTGAGGGAGCGGATGCCGTCGCCGGCGAAATACATGCTGCGATAGGTGGCGCCGTCGACGCCGATCTCGCCAATGACCGCGAGAATCAAATCCTTGGCCGTCAGGTAGGGCGGAATCGCGCCGCGAAATGAAAATTTCATCGTCGGCGGGACTTTAAGCCACAGTTTGCCGGTGCCCAGTACGAAGGCGGCGTCGGTGTTGCCGATGCCGGTGGCAAATTGCCCGAACGCGCCGGCCGTGCAGGTATGGCTGTCGGTGCCGAGCAATAACTCGCCGGGGCGCACATGCCCCTCTTCCGGTAGGGCCTTGTGGCAGACGCCTTTATAGTTGGTTTTGGTCGGGTCGCGGTACGGATTCGGCATCGTCGGCTCAAGCGTGACGAATTCCGGATCGTAGTAGTACCGCAGGCCCTGCTGCTTCACGAAATCTCGCAACGTCTGCACGTTGCGATGGCATTTCTGGTCGGCGGTGAAGATGTAATGGTCGGGAATGATGACGACACGGTCGCCATCCCAAACCTTCGCGTTCGGTCCGAACTTTTCGTAAAAGATGCCAATGGCCCCGGGTCCGCAGACGTCGTGGGTCATTAGAACGTCCACATCGACCCAGACGTTTTCGCCTGGGGTGACGCGGGTCTTGCCCGAGTGGCGGGCAAGGATCTTCTCCGTCATGGTCATGCCGGACATTGTAGTGTCTCCTCTTCTTTGGGCTATCGAAGAAGGGAGTATAGGGCCACGACGGAAATGATTCCATCGTTCGCCATTGCGCGGGATATTTAAGAAGAGGGGCTGTTGCGAGCGCCGATCTTACTTCTTCTTTTCGCCGGCCATTCTCTTCAGAATCATCGTGGCGACTTCCGAGCGGATATCTTCCGGATACAGTCCAAGAACGGCGG
>Ga0208589_1000363_pt1 | contig 22007 bp, 19 predicted proteins | sample NGESurshal092012_2_FD_184486 | JGI IMG/M metagenome (GOLD analysis project Ga0208589, IMG submission 184486) | Arctic peat soil microbial communities from Barrow, Alaska - NGEE Surface sample F53-2 shallow-092012 (SPAdes) | ecosystem: Environmental > Terrestrial > Soil > Wetlands > Peat ... | reverse complement strand
CCCCCGCCGCCGATGCCGGCGCATTCGCCGCAGCCGCCGTTGCCGCCGTCCTGAATTGGCGGTCTGCTAAAGTGCTTCTCACAAGCCTTTCCATCCCAAACCGCCTCGGCTAAACCCCGCGCCATGAACCGGACCGGACTTTTCATCGCGCTGGCGTTGGCGCTCGTGATCGGATTGCTGTTCGGGATTTATCCCGAGCTCGATCTGAAACTCGCCGCCTTGTTTTACGATCCGGCGACCAAATCGTTTCCGCTGAAATTCAATAGCGCCGCCGCGATCGCGCGCGACGGCGCGATGTGGCTGGCGTGGGCCATGGCGCTGCCGGCGATCATAGCCCTGGTCATCAAGTTCGTGCGGCCCGACCGCCGGCTTCTGATGTCGGGGCGTGCGATCATGTTTTTGCTGGTGACGCTGACGCTGTCGGCCGGCATCTTCACCAATCTCGGTTTCAAGTCTTATTGGGGCCGCCCACGCCCGGTGGTGGTGACGCAATTCAATGGGCCCGAAGCGTTCGTGGCGTGGTGGGATCCGCGCGGCGCCTGCGGGCGCAATTGTTCGTTCTTCTCCGGCGAGGGCGCCACCGCGTTCTGGACCTACGCGCCCGCGGCGCTGGCGCCGCCGCCATGGCGGGCGGCGGCCTATATCGGCGTGACGCTGTTCGGCGTGATCACCAGCGTGCTGCGGATGGCGTTCGGCGGCCATTTCTTCACCGATGTGGCGACCGCAGGCCTGGTGACGTTCCTGCTGATCTGGCTCACCTATGGCTATATCTACCGCTGGTCGCGGACCCGTCTCACCGACGAGGACGTCGATGCCGCGCTGACCCGCTTTGCATGGCCCGGCTATCGCCTGACGCAGCGCTGGCGCGGACGCGAAGTCGGGCCTGTCCCATCGCGGTGAAATTTGATATTCGCGCAGGTGACGTTTTAGTTGAAATTTGCGCGGAAGTTTCAGGCTGCCCTGCAAAACCCGACCGATTGGAAGTTCGATGAGTACGATCCTTAAAAACCTGCCCAAGGGAGAAAAAGTCGGCATCGCCTTTTCGGGCGGGCTCGACACCAGCGCGGCGCTGTTGTGGATGAAGCAAAAGGGCGCGCGGGTCTTTGCCTATACCGCCAATCTCGGCCAGCCCGACGAGACCGACTACAACGAGATTCCGCGCAAGGCGATGGAATACGGCGCGGAAAAGGCCCGGCTGGTGGATTGCCGCTCGCAACTGGTGCACGAGGGTATCGCCGCCGTGCAGGCCGGCGCCTTCCACGTCTCGACCGGCGGCATCGCCTACTTCAACACCACGCCGCTCGGCCGCGCGGTGACCGGCACCATGCTGGTGGCGGCGATGAAGGAGGACGGCGTCAACATCTGGGGCGACGGCTCGACCTTCAAGGGCAACGATATCGAGCGCTTCTACCGTTACGGCCTGCTGACCAATCCGGGCCTCAAAATTTACAAGCCGTGGCTCGACCAGCAATTCATCGATGAGTTGGGCGGCCGCGCCGAAATGTCAGCGTTCATGACCGCGCACGGTTTTGGTTACAAGATGAGCGCGGAGAAAGCGTATTCGACCGACAGCAACATCCTCGGCGCCACCCATGAGGCCAAGGATCTCGAGAGCCTCGACAGCGGTATCAAGATCGTCAATCCGATCATGGGCGTGCCGTTCTGGCGCGACGACTGCAACGTCAAGGCCGAAAAAGTCGTCGTGCGCTTCGACGAGGGCCAGCCGGTCGCGCTGAACGGGCAGACGTTCGCCGATCCGGTCGCTTTGTTCCTCGAGGCCAACGCCATCGGCGGCCGTCATGGCCTCGGCATGAGCGACCAGATCGAGAACCGGATCATCGAGGCCAAGAGCCGCGGCATCTACGAAGCGCCGGGCATGGCGCTGTTGCACATCGCCTATGAGCGGCTGGTTACCGGCATCCATAACGAAGACACCATCGAGCAATACCGCATCAGCGGCATGCGGCTCGGCCGCTTGCTCTACCAGGGTCGCTGGTTCGATTCGCAGGCGTTGATGCTGCGGGAAACCGCGCAGCGCTGGGTCGCGCGCGCGGTCACCGGCGAGGTGGCGCTCGAACTGCGTCGCGGCAACGACTACTCGATCCTGAACACCGAGAGCCCCAATTTGACCTACAAGCCGGAGCGGCTGAGCATGGAGAAGGTCGAGGACGCGGCCTTCACGCCGGCCGATCGCATCGGCCAGCTCACCATGCGCAACCTCGATATCTCGGATACCCGCGCCAAATTGAATCTCTACGCCGACACCGGCCTGCTCTCGAGCGGCGAAGGTTCGCCGATCTTCAAGCTCGAGAACGACAAGGGGTGAGGGGACGGGTCATTTAATTCCGTCATTGCGAGGAGCAAAGCGACGAAGCAATCCAGACCTCTCTTGTTGCACTGGATTGCTTCGCTACGCTCGCAATGACGAAGCAAAAATGGCCGGGATCGCTCCCGGCCATTTTGCATTCTTGAGCTCGTGACTTACCGCGGCGGTATCGTGCCGGGAGGCGGTGGCGGCAGCGAGGCGGTGCCGCCATTGAGCAGCGGGGTGATGCGGCGGACGGTAACGCGCCGGTTGACGCGGCTCGGTCCGTCGGTCTGTTCCTTCGGGTATTGCGAGCCGTAACCCTGCGACGTCAGGTTTTCCGCGGGCACCTGGAATTGCTGGGTCAGCAGTTCGGCGGCGGATTCGGCGCGGCGATCCGACAGCGACAGATTGTCGACGTCGTTGCCGACCGCGTCGGTGTGGCCCTCGATCAGGAACACCTCGCGCGGGTTGCGCTGGATCGCGCGATTGAGCCCGTCGGCGATCACCTGCAGCTTGGCGGCCTGATCGGGCGGGATATCCCACGATCCGGTTTCGAAATTGATGGAGTTGAGATCGATGCTCGGCATCAACATCCGCACCGACGGGCTGTAGCGGATTTCGTCGAGCGAATAGCGCCGGTCGATCCGGTCCACCGGCGGCGCCTCCATGGTGTCGTAGATCAGATCGGGCGGCGCATCCGCGGCGTCGACGATGTAGCGGTCGTAGGGAATGCGGATCACCGGCGGCGGCAGGTCGACATAGAAACCGCCGACCGCGCGCGGATCGCGATAGCTGTTGTCGATGATGATGATCTCGCGGCCCTGCTGATCCCTGCGAATCCGGCGCAGCAACTGGCCGTCGGGACCGATGATGGTGATGATCTGGCTGCCATCGGGACGGATCACGATGGTGCGGGTCTCGCCGCCGACCTGCTGGGTCTGGATGTCACGGGCGCCGAAGCGGAAGCGATCGACTTCGTCGTGGCGGATGAACGCCTCGCCGTTGGGATCGCGGATGATGACGCGCCCCGGTTCGGTGATGACGGTGCGGCCGCCCTGCTGGGTTTCGTGCCGTTCGGCGCGGAAGTCGCTGACGTTTCGCGGTCCCGGCGCGGGCGCACCCGCGGCGATCGGCTTCAGGGCCTGGGCCGGCGCCGGCACGGCCGGCAGCGGCGTGGTGACGGTCGGAGCCGCGCGGCGGACGAACGGCGCGGTGCCGGGAGGAGCTCCCGCGGGTCCCGCGCCTTGTCCGGGCGGGCGTCCGCCCGGCGCGGCGTTCGGCTGCGCTGCCGGCGCTGCATTGTTGGCAGGCGCGACCTGCGGCCTGACGGCATTGGGGGTCGCCGCCGGGGCCTGTGTTTGCGGCGTGACCTGAGGTCTCACGCCACCCGGAGGCGGCGTCTGACCGGGCGCTTCCCGCTCGTGCTCGTGCCCGGCCGGCGCGCCGGATGGCGGAGTCGGCGCATGGGGCGCTGTCGGCGGAGTCGAGGCCGCCGGCGGGGTGGGGTGGCTGATTTCGGGCTGCGCGTGCGGCGTTGGCGCAACCGGAGGCGCCGCATGCGGCGGGGGTGGCGGAGCCGGGCGCTGCGGAGGCGCGGCCGCGGGCGGCGGCGCGGGATGGGGCGGCGGGACAGGATGAGGCGGCGGGGCTGCGGGCGGCGCGGGACGCTGCGGCGGCTGCGCTGCCGGCGGTTTTGGCGGCGGGGGTACGGCCTTCGGGGGTGCGGGCTTTGCCGGCGCGGCCTTCGGCGGTGCTCCCTTGGGCGGCTGCTTCGGCTTTCCGTCGGGACCGAGTTCTTCCTTGGCTTGAGCCACGACGATCGGCGCCGTCTGCGCATGCGACGCGGTGCTTGCAAACTGCATCACCGTCAAAGCGGTCGTGGCGAGCAGCACGAGACGAAGGTGTATCATGATGATGGAGGTCCCCAAGTTTTTGAAAGCGAGTTTTTGAAAGCAAGGTTCTGAAGAGAAGTTTTGCAGGGGCAAGGTTCTGGCGGCAAAGAAGTGTTCGACAACGAGCGGTTCGGTTTGGGATCAACGGCCAGCGATTAGGCCGGATTGTGGCGGGCGATAACGGGCAAAAGTTTTTTATTTCGCTGCGGCAATGGGTTGCAGATGCGCTTGTTCATTGCGCATTCAGAGCCGCGCTTCAAATGAAGTTTTTACATTGTCCCCTGCGGACCTTCTATTGCAGGATTTGCGGTCGCAGGGTTTGGCGTGGTCGGCGACTGCGGCCCGCGCACCGGAAATTCGTCCGGCATCTTGCCCGGCAATTCCTCAGGGATCGGTGATTCGCCGGGCTCGCGCACCGGCGCGGGAATTTCCGGCCGAGGGCTGCCCGGCGGCGCTTCAGGCGGCGGCTCGGTCGGATTGCCCGGCGTGGCCGGCGGTATTTCCGGAGGCTCGATCGGCATTACAGCGCGACCTTGCGGCTATCGCCGATCTCGCGCGGCGATCCCGTGACGGCTGCATCGTTGGTCATCTGTCGCTCCATTGCTGTCGGCTCAGGAGCGATAACGACGCCGGTGCGGCGATGTTCCTCTTTAGCTGGGCATGGAACCGGCGGTTAGTTTTTCAGCAGCAGCGTATTGCTGCGGGTCCTGCCGGTCTCGGCGTATCCGCGCGCAAGCATGTCGGCGATGCAGTCATTCTGCCATTCGGCGCGCGACAAATGCTCGATCACCACCGCACGCGGCCACAGCGCCTGCGGCGCTTCCTTGAAGAAACCGGTCAGCACGCGGTCTTCAAAACCCTCGACATCGATCTTCAGCGCATCGACGCGGTTGACGCCGGCCTCAGTGAGGATGCGCTGCAGGCGCAACGACGGCACCTTGATCGCGTTGCCGGCGCGATCGCCCGCCACGATATGGCTGGCGCCGAGATTGTCGCCGTCGGTCTCGATCATCAATTCGCCATCGGCGGGACCGGCCGCGGCGGCGACCAGCACGACTTGCGTGAAGCCGGACGCTTCGCGATTGAACGCCAGCCGCGCATGCGTGATCGGATGCGGCTCGACCGCGATCACCTTGCCGTTCGCGCCGACATGGCGCGCCAGCGGCATCGCATAGGTGCCGACATTGGCGCCGATGTCGGCGAACACGCCGCCGACGACAGGCGTGTGCGCGCGCAGAAAATCCAGCTCCTCGATATTGTAATCGGGATTGAACAACGCGCCGCGCTCGGTGGCGCTGGCCTGATGATAGAAGCGGAATGACGCGCCTTGGTAGGGCACGTCGACCGGGCCGGCGCGCAACAGATTGACCAGCCGCGACAGCATCGGCCGGAACGCGCCGCGCTTCAGCCGCGTGCGTTGGGCGAGGCCGATGACGGTTTTTTGCGCGGCGTTGGGTGCGAACGCCCCGAACCGCGGCGCCGTCAAATCATTGGCCGCGGTCGCAACAAGGGGATGCGCAGAGGGATGCGTCGGTGTGGTCAAAGCGGCCTCGGCAGGCGTTGTGGATGCGGCGCATGAATAGCCGGTTTTGCCGGCGTCTCCAACGCTGGCGGTGCCACATCGTCATTGCGAGCGAAGCGAAGCAATCCAGGGCCACAATGTTGCACTGGATTGCTTCGTCGCCGCGCTCCTCGCAATGACGGGGAAAACCTAAATCTGCCGCTCGACCATCTTCAGCTTGAGCTCGGCGATCGCCTCGGAGGGATTGAGGCCCTTCGGGCAGGCCTTGGCGCAGTTCATGATGGTGTGGCAGCGATAGAGCCGGAACGGGTCTTCGAGATTGTCGAGCCGTTCGCCGGTGGCCTCGTCGCGGCTGTCCTTGACCCAGCGCGTGGCCTGCAGCAAGGCGGCGGGGCCGAGGAAGCGCTCGCTGTTCCACCAATAGCTCGGGCACGAGGTCGAGCAGCAGGCGCAGAGGATGCATTCGTAGAGGCCGTCGAGCTTTTCGCGGTCCTCGTGGCTTTGCTTCCATTCCTTCTGCGGCGTCGGCGTCGTGGTCTTCAGCCACGGCTCGATCGAGGCGTATTGCGCGTAGAAATTAGTCAGGTCGGGCACCAGGTCCTTGACCACCGGCTGATGCGGCAGCGGATTGATCTTGACCGCGCCGTCCTTTACGTCGTGCATCGACTTGGTGCAGGCCAGCGTGTTCTGGCCGTCGATGTTCATGGCGCAGGAGCCGCAGACGCCTTCGCGGCAGGAGCGGCGGAAGGTCAGGGTGGGGTCGATGTGGTTCTTGATCCAGATCAGGCCGTCGAGCACCATCGGGCCGCAATCATGCACGTCGATGTAGTAGGTATCGACGCTGGGATTCTTGCCGTCGTCGGGGTTCCAGCGATAGATGTTGAATTCGCGTGTCTCGGTCGCGCCCGCGGGCTTCGGCCACGCCTTGCCGCCGGTGATCTTGGAATTCTTCGGAAGCGCGAATTCAACCATGCTTTCAGGCCTTCGTTGTCGTGTTGCTCAATACACCCGCGCCTTCGGCGGGATGTACTGAACGTCATTGGTCATGGTGTAGTCGTGCACCGGGCGATAATCGATTTTGGTCTTGCCGCCATTGGCGAGCCACGCCAGCGAGTGCTTCATCCAGTTCTTGTCGTCGCGGTCGGGGAAATCCTCGCGCGCATGGGCGCCGCGGCTTTCGGTGCGGTTCGCCGCCGAGTCCATCGTCACCACCGCCTGCGCGATCAGATTGTCGAATTCCAGCGTCTCGACCAGGTCTGAATTCCACACCAGCGAGCGGTCGCTGACCGAAACGTCGCCGATGCCGCCGTGAACCTTGTGAATCAGGTTCTGGCCTTCGTTGAGGATTTCGCCGGTACGGAACACCGCGCAATTGTTCTGCATCACGTGCTGCATGCTGTCGCGCAGTTTTGCGGTCGGCGTGCCGCCGGAGGCGTAGCGATAATGGTCGAGCCGGCCGAGCGCCTTGTCGGCGGAGCCGGCCGGCAATTCCGGCTGCTTGCCATTCGGCGTCAGCTTCTCGGCGCAGCGCAGCGCCGCGGCGCGGCCGAACACCACGAGATCGATCAGCGAATTGGAGCCGAGACGGTTGGCGCCATGCACCGAGACGCAGGCGGCCTCGCCGATCGCCATCAGGCCCGGCACCACCGCATTGTCGTCGCCATTGGACTTGGTCAGCACCTCGGCGTGGAAGTTGGTGGGGATGCCGCCCATGTTGTAGTGCACGGTCGGCAGGATCGGGATCGGCTCGCGGGTGACGTCGACATTGGCGAAGATCTTGGCCGATTCGGAAATGCCCGGCAGCCGTTCGGCCAGCACCTTGGGATCGAGATGGTCGAGGTGCAGGAAGATGTGGTCTTTCTTCTTGCCGACGCCGCGGCCCTCGCGGATTTCGATGGTCATGGCGCGCGACACCACGTCGCGCGAGGCGAGGTCTTTCGCCGAGGGCGCATAGCGCTCCATGAAGCGCTCGCCTTCGGAATTGACGAGATAGCCGCCTTCGCCGCGCGCGCCTTCGGTGACGAGGCAGCCCGAGCCGTAGATGCCGGTCGGGTGGAACTGGACGAATTCCATGTCCTGCAGCGGCAGCCCGGCGCGCAACGCCATCGCGCCGCCATCGCCGGTGCAGGTATGCGCCGAGGTGCAGGAGGCGTAGGCGCGGCCGTAGCCGCCGGTCGCCAGTATCGTGGTTTGCGCCCGGAAGCGATGCAGCGTGCCGTCATCGAGCTTCAGCGCGATCACGCCACGGCAGGTGCCCTGGTCGTCCATGATCAGGTCGATGGCGAAGAATTCGATGTAGAATTCCGCGGCGTGGCGCAGCGCCTGGCCGTACATCGTGTGCAGCATGGCGTGTCCGGTACGGTCGGCGGCAGCACAAGTGCGCTGCGCCTGGCCCTTGCCGTAGTCCAGCGTCATACCGCCGAACGGCCGCTGGTAGATCTTGCCATCCTCGGTGCGCGAGAACGGCACGCCCCAATGTTCCAGCTCATAGACCGCGTCGGGCGCGTTGCGCACCATGTATTCGATCGAGTCCTGGTCGCCGAGCCAGTCCGACCCCTTCACGGTGTCGTACATGTGCCAGCGCCAGTCGTCCGGATGCATGTTGCCGAGCGAGGCGGAGATGCCGCCCTGCGCCGCCACCGTGTGCGAGCGGGTCGGAAATACCTTGGTGATGCAGGCGGTGCGCAGACCAGCCTCGCCGCAGCCGACCACGGCGCGCAACCCCGCGCCGCCGGCGCCGACCACCACGACGTCGTAGGTGTGATCCTCGATCGGATAGGATTTTCCATTGCCGGCAGCAGCGCTGCCATTACCGGCTTTTCCGTTGCCCTCGGCCATGGGTTACACTCCGGACGACAGTTTGAGGATCGCGTAGATCGAGGCCAGCGCCACCGCGATGCAGAAGAAATTATTGGCCATGATCGAAGCGAGTTTTATCTTTTCGCCATGGATGTAGTCCTCGATCACCACCTGCATGCCGATCTTCATGTGCCAGCAGCTCGCGATGATGAACAGCAGCATGATGATCGCGATCGGCGCCGAGCCGAGAATTTGCGCAGCGCCAGCCTGGTTGCGGCCGAGCAGCATCATCACCACGACGATGACCGGCACCATCAGCAGCACCATCGCCACCGCGGTGACGCGCTGGCGCCAGAAGTCGGAGGTGCCGGAATGCGAAGCGCCGAGATTGCGCACCCGCGCCAACGGCGTGCGCATCGATTCGACGGGAGGGTTGGGCATGCTCATCGGCCGCCTCCGATGACGTAGGCAATCACCCACAGCAGCACGGTGAGCGAGATGCCGCCGATCGCGGCGCCCCAGGTCAACGCCTCGCGCTCATTGGCCTTGAAGCCGTAACCGAGGTCCCAGACCAGATGCCTGAGGCCCGAGAGCAGATGATGCATCAGCGCCCAGGTGTAGCCGAACACGATCAGCCGGCCGATGAAGCTCGTGGTGAAGGCCTGCACATTGGCATAGGCGACGGGTCCGGTGGCGGCGGCGATCAGCCACCACGCCAGCAGCAGGGTGCCGACATACAGCGCGATCCCGGTGGCGCGGTGGACGATGGACAGCGCCATCGTCAGCGTCCAGCGATAGATCTGTATGTGTGGCGAAAGCGGGCGTTCGATCCTGGCGGTCATCGGCGGCTTTTTGGCGGTTGGCGGGCCTGCGTGGGCCCGATGCGGGATCGCAATAGAGCAATTCTATTTACGAACTGAAAACCGCCAGCGCAACGATGAAAATCACCAATACCGAACCAACGTTCATCCTTACGTATAAGCCTTCGTCAGAGCCTCTATGAGCCTTCGTAGGGGCCTGCAGCAGAAGGCATTGACAAGCATGACGGGTGCTGATGGCTGGTATACCTGAAGCACGATTCAGGAACGCGCCGTTGAGTGCGCGGCCGAGGACATCGCACGATGACGATCGCCGGGCTGGATGTCTCCGAACTGGTAGAACTCGCGCTGCTGCTGGTCGCCGTCGGCGCGCTGTCGGGATTTCTGGCCGGCGTGTTCGGGATCGGTGGCGGCGCCATCCTGGTCCCGGTGTTCTATGAATGTTTTCGGCTGGCCGGCGTTCCCCTGGAGGTGCGGATGCCGCTCTGCATCGGCACCTCGCTCGCGATCATCATCCCGACCTCGATCCGCTCGTATCGCGCCCATCGCGCCCGCGGCGCAGTGGACATGGAAGTCATCCGGGCATGGTGGCTGCCGGTATTGGCCGGCGTGATCGTGGGCAGCGTTACCGCGCGCTACGCGCCGGAGCGGCTGTTCAAGATCGTGTTCGTGATGGTGGCCTATTCCGCCGCGGCGCGGCTATTGCTGGCGCGCGAAACCTGGAAGTTTGACGACGACCTGCCGAAGGGGCCGCTGATGAAGGCGTTCGGATTTTTCGTCGGCCTGCTCTCCACCCTGATGGGGATCGGCGGCGGGCTGTTCGCCAATCTGCTGATGACGTTTTATGGCCGGCCGATCCATCAGGCGGTCGCGACCTCCTCGGCGCTCGCAGTTTTGATCTCGATCCCCGGCGCGCTCGGTTATGTCTATGCCGGCTGGCCCGCGGCGTCGCATTATCCCGCTGTCGCAGCGCTGCAATTGCCGTTCGCGCTCGGCTATGTCTCGCTGATCGGCGCAGTGCTGGTGATGCCGACCAGCCTGCTCACCGCGGGTTTTGGGGTGCGGGTCGCGCACGCGCTGTCCAAGCGCACGCTGGAAGTCGCATTCGGCTGCTATCTGCTGATTGTCGGCAGCCGGTTTGTGCTAAGCCTGCTGTAGGGACGAAGGGTGTTGGTGGCAATGGCATGAAACGACGCGAATTTGTCGCGCTTCTGGGCGCCGCGGCGGCATGGCCGCTGGCGCTGCGAGCGCAGCAGAGCGACGGTGTCCGTAAGGTCGGCGCGCTGCTATCGGGTGTGGAGAACGCTCCGCTCAGCCAGAAACGAATCGCGGCGTTCCGTCGAGGACTAGCGGAGCGGGGTTGGGTCGAAGGCCAGAACATTCACATCGAGTACCGCTGGTCGAACGGCAAGAGCGAGTTGATCCAGCAATATGCCCGGGAATTGGTGGCGCTCGCGCCTGATGTCATCCTGGCCAACAGCACGCCGGTGATTGCGGCGTTCAAGCGCATCACCACATCGGTTCCAGTTGTCTTCGCCCTTGCGATCGATCCGGTCGGACTTGGGCATGTTCAAAGTCTCGCCAGGCCGGGAGGCAATTTTACCGGATTCACGTTCATCAATCCCGCGCTGATTGGGAAATGGATGGAATTGCTGAAGGAGGTGGCGCCCGATATCGCGCAAGCCGCGCTGCTGTTCGATCCGGTGGGCTCACCGTTCTACGACGGCTTCGTGCGCGAGATCGAAGCCGGCAGTCAGCCGGGCAATATTGAAATCATGGCGACGCATACCGGCACCGATAGCGAACTCGAAGCCTCTATCAAGGCGTTTGCGCAAAAGCCCGGGAGAGGCCTGGCGTTCGGGCCAGATCCGTTCAATCAGGTCCACATCAAGCAGATCGCGCAATTGACAGCGCAATATCGCCTGCCAGCGGTTTCGGTATATCCTTCATTCGCCGCCGCCGGCGGCTTGATGGCGTATGGACCGGATACGCCGGATATCTTCCGGCGATCGGCCGGATATATCGACCGTATTCTCAAGGGCGCGAAACCGGCCGACCTTCCGGTGCAACAGCCGGACAAGTTTGAATTCACCGTCAACCTCAAGGCCGCCGGGACGCTGGGTCTGGTCGTGCCGCCGATGTTGCTGGCCACCGCGGACGAAGTGATCGAATGAAGTAGCCTTGATCTTTTCTTCGATCTTCTAGAACACGACGCCCGCTCGCCTTCCGGCTTTCCAGACCACGCGGCATTTCTTCCGGGTGGTGCCCCAGAGCAATTCGAAACGTTGCGGCAGGTCGACGCGGCCGACGTCGAGGCAGGCGCCGCCCGCCGAATAGTCGACGATCGTGCAATCGATGATCGGGTCGCGTGGGGCGACGATGATCTTTCCGGCCTTGGACACCTGTCCGGTCGGTCGAACCCGTGCGAATCGGCGAGGAAAAGTCATCTCGATGCTCTCGAGCGTCGTACTCACCGCAGCATAATACCGGATCGGAAATAGCGGAAAGACAATCCCGGAATGGAAATAACGAAAAATTAAGGTGGCGCGCGCAATTCGATCCGCACTGTAACGATGGCGTGGTTAACAGCGGCGCCGTGGTTAAGGGCGGGTCATTTGGCCTCTCAAACAAAGCCGCGCGCCAATTTCAGATCGTCTCGTTGCGCGCCATTTCCTCGACCTCGGCGGCGCTGTATCCGAGCAGGCCGGTCAGAACCTCGCTGGTGTGTTCGCCGAGCCGGGGGGGAGCCGTATAGGTGTCGAGCGGCGTCGCGCTGAGATGCATCGGGTTCTTGATGTTCTTGACGATGCCGACGCCGGCGCCGGCGTGCGGCATCTCGGCGATCATGTCGCGCGACTTCAAAAGCTCGCTCTCGCAGACTTCGCCGACGGTCCTGATCCCGCCGCTCGGAATGCCGGCCGCATCCATCAACGGCAGCCATTCGTCGCGGGTGCGCTGCTTGATGATATCCTTGACGATAGGCACCAGGATGTCGCGATTGCGGACGCGATCCGCCGCCTTGGCAAAACGCGGATCGTCGGTCAGTTCGGGCCGTTTCACGAGGCCGCAGAAACGTTTCCACAATTCGTCATTGGCGACGCCGAGGCTGATCCAGCCGTCGCTCGCTTCAAACGTCTCGTAGGGCACGATGGTCGCGTGCGCATTGCCGCGCCGCTTCGGCGACTCGCCGGTCGCGTAATAGATGCTGGCATTGAAGCTGAGCAGCGACGCGATCGATTCATACATCGAGATCGAAACATGCTGGCCGCGGCCGGTGGTCTTGGACGCATAGAGCGCGGCGAGAATGCCCATCGCTCCGTTCATTCCGGACGTCAAATCGGCAATCGAGGTGCCGACCTTGAACGGCGGACCGTCGGGGTTGCCGGTGATGTCCTGGATGCCGGCTTCGCCCTGCACGATAACGTCGTAGCCGGGGCGGTCCTTCATCAGGCCGGTATTGCCGAATCCGGAAATCGAGCAATACACCATGGCCGGCCGGCGGGCGCTGACGGCGGCGTAGCCGAAGCCGAGACGGTCCATGGCGCCGGGACGGAAATTTTCCACCAGTACGTCCGACTTCTCGATCAGCCGCCACAATATCTCGCGGCCGCGTTCGCTCTTCATGTCGAGCGTGATGCTTTTCTTGTTGCGGTTGACGGACAGGAAGTAGGCCGCTTCGTCGCCCTGGTAGGGTGGCGCGAACGCCCTTGTGTCGTCGCCTTCGACCGGCCGCTCGACCTTGATCACCTCGGCGCCGAGATCGCCGAGCTGCATGGCGCAATACGGTCCCGACAGCACGCGGGTGAGATCGACAACACGTAATCCTTCAAGCGGACGCATGCGCTTCTTGCCTCATTTTGCTGCGATAGCAATTTTGGGGAACCTAAGGGCTGCAATATCACGCCCGCAACTTGCATTTCAATAGCGGTTGGACCCTTGGTCTGCGCATCGAAAGAAGTAGGTCGGCAGGCTTATCGAAGCCTGGTTTTCCGGATGATTTTCTGGCCGCGTTCGTGCATCATTTCGAGATGCCCCAAAAGCAACGGAGACAGTTGGCATGACAAAAGGCGGGAAACGGGTGGCCTGGGTGACGGGCGGCGGCACCGGCATCGGCGAGGCCGGCGCGGAAGCGCTGGCGGCGGACGGCTGGACGGTGGTGGTCTCCGGGCGCCGCAAGGATGCGCTGGACCAGGTGGTGGCGAAAATCGGCAAAAGCGGTGGCAACGCCGAAGCGATCGCGCTGGACGTCAGCAAGAAGGCCGAGGTGCAGAAGGCTGCCGATCAAATATTGGCCAAACACGGCCGGATCGATCTTCTGGTCAACAATGCCGGCGTCAATGTTCCCAAGCGCAGTTGGGCCGACATGGAACTGGAAGGCTGGGACAAACTGGTCGAGATCAATCTCAACGGCGTGCTGTATTGCATGCACGCGGTGCTGCCGGCGATGCGCAAGCAGCAGGACGGCTGCATCATCAACGTGGCGTCTTGGGCCGGGCGTCACGTTTCGAAGATGCCGGGGCCGGCCTACACCACGACCAAACATGCCGTGCTGGCGCTGACCCATTCCTTCAACATGGACGAATGCGCCAACGGCCTGCGCGCCTGCTGTCTGTCGCCCGGCGAGGTCGCAACCCCGATCCTGAAGCTGCGGCCGCAGGTGCCTTCCGAAGAGGCGCAGGCCAGGATGCTTCAGCCCGAAGATCTCGGCCGCACCATCGCTTTCGTCGCCAGCATGCCGCCGCGGGTCTGCATCAACGAAATCCTGATCAGCCCGACCCACAACAGGGGATTTTTGCAGATGTCCGCGAACCGCGAGGCGCCGGCGAAGGCCTCGTGAGGTAGCCTCATTTCGTCATTGCGAGGAGCCAACGGGTCGGGCGAATGCCCGCCCGATGACAGGCTCCGCGACGAAGCAATCCAGTGCCCCGCGTGTAGCCCTGGATTGCTTCGCTCCGCTCGCAATGACGAGTCACACGATAATCTGGTTCAATTCCTTCCCCGAAGGTTCCGGCACCATCATCGTGACGCCGATTCAATCATCAGCGCGGGAATGCACAAAAACGACAGTGCGAACGATCCGCTGTGCAAGCAGATTGCACGCGGCAATTCCGTCGGCCGGGAAAATTGGAGGCGGAAAAATTCAAAGGATTAAGTCAACGGTGCTGACAGTCTTGCGCCGGCCTCCGCCGCGCAGGAATGCATGAACGAACGCCGTTGAAATTAGTTTCAGGCGAATGAAAATTTATTCCCTGAAACCGGCTTTCGGGCCTGCCGTAACTCAAGGCAACGACGAGGCAGTCCAAACGAGTTGCGACCGCATCGCTGTTGGCTTTATCGCCGGCCCAAGCCGCCGGTTCATTTTCACCATCGGGAGACGTCACAATGTCCAAGCGTATCGCACTTCTGTCCGCCGCAGCCATCGGCGCATTCGCCCTCACCGCCAGCATCGTCGCGCCCGTCAGCGCGCAAGACAAGATGACATCCGGCGAAAAGACCGTGATGGTCGGCGGCGCCGCGATGTATCCTTCCAAGAACATCATCCAGAACGCCGTCAATTCGAAGGACCACACCACGCTGGTCGCCGCGGTGAAGGCCGCCGGCCTGGTCGATACCCTGGAAGGCAAGGGCCCGTTCACGGTGTTCGCGCCGACCAATGCCGCTTTCGCCAAGCTGCCGGCCGGCACCGTCGACACCCTGGTCAAGCCCGAGAACAAGGCGACCCTGACCAAGATCCTCACCTATCACGTCGTCCCCGGCAAACTTGAGGCCTCCGATCTGACCGACGGCAAGAAGCTGAAGACCGTGCAGGGCGAAGACCTGACCGTTAAGCGCTCGGGTGACAAGATCATGCTGATCGACGCCAAGGGCGGCTCCTCGACCATCACGATCGAGAACGTCAACCAGTCGAACGGCGTGATCCAGGTGGTCGATACCGTCCTGATGCCGTCGTAATGCTACGCGTGTCCTGACGTTCGAGTCCCCACCGGGACGCGCGACGGCGAGCCGGGGATACCCGGCTCGCTTTTTTGTGAACATTTAACGGCTGGATTGTATCGATCTGACAGGCCGCATCGCAGTAACGAAATCCCGGTTCCCGGCGTATAGTGGGGATACCGGTTCAACCTAGCGACGGAATAGCCATGTCCACCGCCACTTCTACCCTTGCAGTCGGCCAGGAGCACGCCAAGCCGGCCGGCAAGACGATCCAGCCGGGCTGGGTCCGGGTCATGCATTGGCTCAATGCGCTGGCGATCGGCCTGATGATCACCTCGGGCTGGCAGGTTTACAACGCCTCGCCGCTGTTCAAGTTCAGCTTCCCGTCCTCGATCACGCTGGGCGGCTGGCTCGGCGGCGCGCTGCTCTGGCACTTCGCCGCGATGTGGCTGTTGATGGTCAACGGCCTGTTCTATCTCCTCTTCGGCTTGGTCACGGGCCGCTTCCGCAAGAAGCTGTTGCCGATCACGCCGTCTGGTGTAATCGCCGACACAAGGGCGGCGCTGACCTTCAAGCTGTCGCATGACGACCTCTCGAAATACAACAACGTCCAAAAACTGCTCTACAGCGGCATCATCGTGGTCGGCGTCGTCATCGTGCTGTCGGGGCTTTCGATCTGGAAGCCGGTGCAGTTGCAATATCTGACCGCTCTGTTCGGCGGCTATGACATTGCGCGCTACGTCCACTTCACCTGTATGGCGTTGATCTGCGCCTTCCTGCTGGTGCATGTCGCGCTGGCGCTATTGGTGCCGAAAAGTTTGCGCGCCATGATTATTGGGCGCTAGGGCATGATCCCGGAAAAGTGGAATCCGGTTTTCCGTCAGGATCATGCCCAAATATGGACTCTAGGAGAATGGCTATGGGCCGCATGCGCTCGCTTCTGATTCCCGGCGTCGACAAGAAGCTGCTGGTCAAGGATGCCCTGAAGGTGATGCCGGACATCGCGCGGCGGCGCTTCCTCACCGGCGGCGCCAGCCTCGGCGCGTTGACGCTGTTGACCGGCTGCGACGTGACCGACAGTTTTTCGGCCGACGACATGCTGGTCCGGATCTCGAAATTCAACGACGCCGTGCAGGCGTTGATCTTCAATCCCGACGCGCTGGCGCCGACCTTTCCGGAAAGCGCCATTACAAAGCCGTTTCCGTTCAACGCCTATTACGATCTCGACGATGCGCCCGAGGTCGACGGCAAGGCCTGGAAGCTCGAGGTGAGCGGTCTCGTCGACAACAAGAAGTCATGGACGCTGGACGAGCTCTACAAGCTGCCGCAGGTCAAGCAGGTCACCCGCCATATCTGCGTCGAGGGCTGGAGCGCGATCGGCAGCTGGACCGGCACGCCGCTGCGCGATTTCCTGAAACTGATCGGCGCCGACACCCGCGCCAAATATGTCTGGTTCCAGTGCGCCGACAAGGACGGCTACAACTCGCCGCTCGACATGCGCACTGCGCTGCATCCGCAGACGCAAATGACGTTCAAATTCGCCGATGAAATCCTGCCCGTGGCCTATGGCTATCCGATGAAGATCCGGGTGCCGACCAAGCTCGGCTTCAAGAGCCCGAAATACGTGCTGTCGATGGAAGTCACCAACGACTACAAGGGCGGCTATTGGGAAGATCAGGGCTATAATTCGTTCAGCGGGAGTTGAGTTGCGTAGGGTGGGCAAAGGCGCGCTTGCGCCGTGCCCACCATGATTTTGCAAGGAGCAAGAGGGTGGGCACGCTTCGCTTTGCCCACCCTATAGCTTTACGCTCTCGCCAATTTCTTCTGAAACGCCGCCGCCACCGCGGCGAGCGCCAGCATCGCGGCGCCCGCATTCAGCGCATAGGACAGGCTGCCGAGCGCATCGGTGATGGCGCCGGTCACGACCGGTCCCAGCGTCTGGCCGATGCCGAACCCGATCGTCAGCGCCGCGATCGCGGTCGGCCACGCCGCGGGCGGATAGTTGAAACGCACGAACGCGGTGGTCGAGCCGACCACGGCAAAGAACGCAACGCCGAACACCAGCGCCGATAGTGCGATCAAGCCTGCGGAATGGCCGAGCAGCGGCAGCGCCGCCCCGATCGCATTGACCGCGAGGATGATCGCGGTGCTGCTGCCGCCATTGTCGCGCGCCAGCACGCGTCGCCAGACCCAGGGCGTCACGAACGCGCTCACCCCGATCAGGCACCAGAACGCGCTCTGTGCCACAGCGCCGCCGCCGGCATCGCGCACATAGGCGATCATGAAGGTCATGTAGGCGATGTAGCCCGCGCCGAACAGGAAATAGCCCGCGAGATAGATCAGCACCGGTTTCACGGCGAATGTGACCGGCGTGGAATCCGGGATATCGCCGCCGGCCCCGAACCGCGTCAGCAGCAGTGGCAACGTCATCGCGACCGACAGCAGCGTCATCGCCCACCACACGATCCACCACGATCCCGGACCCGCCGCCTGCAGCACAAATGGCGCGATCAGGCCCGACAGCGCGATGCCGAGGCCCGGTCCGGCATAGAACAGGCTGAGCAGGAAATTCGCCCGATCGGGCCGCGATTGCGCGATGGTCGCGGCCAGCGCGCCGGCCGACACGAAACCGACCGCGCCGCCGACCCCCGCCAGCAATCGCGCCAAACTCAACACGATGAAATTGCCTGATAACGCGCACAGCGCCAGCGACAGCACGCAGGCCAGCGTTCCCCAGCGCAGCACGGCGGTCAGTCCGAACCGCCTGACAAGGCCGGCTGCCACCAGCGCGCCACCGAGATAGCCCGCGGCATTGACGGTATTCAGAAAGCCGGCCGCGGAATACGACCAGCCCAGCGCGTCGCGCATGTCCGGCAGCACCAGCGCGTAGGCAAAGCGGCCGATGCCGAGACCGACGGTCGGCGTCAGCGAGAGTATGAGAATCAGCCGCGCGGGATGCGCGTCAGGCTGCGGACGATCGGGGATTGGCAAGCAAGGCACTCCGGCAGGAAGCCATTGTGGCAAAGCGAGGCGGGCTTGCACAGGGTCACGGGCGGCAATGGTGTCTTGCCATCAGCGCAATGGCGTTTTAGCACTCCGCGCGAATTGTATGAGGAACGACACCATGGCGACCCACAAACTGCTGCTTCTCCCCGGCGACGGCATCGGCCCCGAAGTGATGGCGGAGGTCAAACGCCTGATCGACTGGCTGAACGCGCAAGGCATCGCGCATTTCGAAACCGAACAAGGGCTGGTCGGCGGTTCGGCCTATGACGCACACAAGGTCTCGATCACCGACGACACCATGGCAAAAGCCAAGGCGGCCGATGCCGTGATCTTCGGCGCGGTCGGCGGTCCGAAATGGGACAGCGTGCCGTATGAGGCGCGCCCCGAAGCCGGCCTGCTGCGGCTGCGCAAGGATCTCGGCCTGTTCGCGAATTTGCGCCCGGCGGTGGTGTATCCGGCGCTGGCCGATGCCTCCAGCCTGAAGCCTGAACTGGTCGAGGGCCTCGACATCATGATCGTGCGCGAATTGACCGGCGGGGTTTATTTCGGCGAGCCGAAGACCATCACCGATCTCGGCAACGGCCAGAAGCGCGCCATCGATACCCAGGTCTACGATACCTATGAAATCGAGCGGATCGCGCGCGTCGCGTTCGACCTGGCGCGCAAGCGCCGCAACAAGCTGACCTCGATGGAAAAGCGCAACGTGATGAAATCCGGCGTGCTGTGGAACGAGGTGGTCACGCAGGTCCATGCCCGCGAATACAAGGACGTGACGCTGGAACATCAGCTCGCCGATTCCGGCGGCATGAATCTCGTCAAGGCGCCAAAACAGTTCGACGTCATCGTTACCGACAATCTGTTCGGCGACATGCTGTCCGACATCGCGGCGATGCTGACCGGCTCGCTCGGCATGCTGCCTTCGGCTTCGCTCGGCGAGATCGACGCCAAGACCAAAAAGCGCCGCTCGCTGTTCGAGCCGGTGCACGGCTCGGCGCCCGACATCGCAGGTCAAGGCCTCGCCAATCCGATCGCGATGCTGGCGTCGTTCGGAATGGCGCTGCGCTATTCCTTCGACATGGGCGCGCTGGCCGACAAACTTGATGCCGCCATCGCCGCGGTGCTCGCAAAAGGCCTGCGCACCGCCGACATCAAGTCGGAAGGCACCACGGCCGCCTCAACCTCGCAGATGGGCGAAGCGGTGCTGAAGGAGATGCAGGCGCTGCACGCTTAGGAATGTAGGGTGAGCACGGAGCAAGAGCGCCTTTGCCCACTCTACTAAACGCGATCATAAAAAATGCCCGGTCGAAGCCGGGCATTTTTCGTCGGTTCGATATCGTCCCGCTCAATATAGCGGAAAGCCCCTGGGGCTGCCGCCGACGTCCGCAGGTGTGCTCAGCGGCTGGCGGTCGATCGGACGGTTGTTGTTCTCGCGCGAGAACGACGGATAACCAACGTCCGGCGGGAATGCGTAATCCTGGAATTTGCGGTCGCCGGGCAGCACTTCGGTGCCGGCATCGAGCCAGGAGCGGGTGGTGACATAGACCCGCGTATGCGGTCCCTGCTGATAGACCTGGTTCGGCCCGCGCGCACCGTAAGTGGGGCGGCCGTCCCGGTCATATTGCTGCTGCTGGAGGCGCTTGGCTTTGGGCTGCGGTTGCGGCGACTGCGCGCTGGCCGGCGCCATCACGAGGCTGAAAGCGGCCAGGCCGACAATGGCGGAAGCGGCAAGCGACACCGCGAACTTGCTCGCGGCAGGGAATTTCGTGGTCATCAGGTCCTCTTGGTCTGGCGTAACGCCATATCCGATCTCTGGATGTCATTTTAACGGCCGCGGGCATCGCGCCACAAGGTCAATCCGGCCACACTGCCTCACAATAATGCGGCGCCCGGTCGAAAAGTTGCATGAAAACCAGCGCCTTAAACCGGAGCCCGAGCCGGCTTCCGCCCGTATTCGGGCCCGTCGCCGCCGCTCAGAGCGCGCCGCGCAGCGTCGGGTTTTCGGCTGTTGTCACCCAGCTCGCCGCGGCGGCCGGCCCGCAGCCGCTGCGCTTGAGTTCGGCGCGCGCGAATGTTTCGGCCAGTTTCGGCTCGTTTCCGGCCGTGAGCAGGATCAGGCGATTGAGCATGCAGCCGACCGCGGCGCGCCGGGCCGGCAGGGTGTCGCCCTGGCAGGTCCAGCCGGAAATCCGCAACGCCGGATTCTCGAGGTTTTTCAGGAAGCCGAGGCAGCCCGGGGCGTCGTCACGATGACCGGCCAGCCGCAGCAGCGCGATGGGTCCGAATTTGCTGTCGACCACGCCCGCGGCCTCCAGTTCAGGGCCGCTCGCGCCCATCCGGTCGGCGATATCGGATGTCGCAGGCTCGGTCGGGCGCCATTCGCCGCCCGGACGGTAGATTTCGACCTCGGCCGCCGGCTTTTCGCCGGATACGGCCCAGCGGATGATGTCCTTGCGACCGCCCAAGGGGTGCCGGAAGATTTCATAAGTATCTGTTTTTCCGACGAATTCCGGCTGGCTGATGGCGAACGCCGGCGACGAGCGGCTGGCCATGCTCCAGCCTATCGGAGCTGATGGCTCCAGGTTTACGTCCGGCAACTGATCCCACAAATGGATGCCGACAATGGCAAGCAGCGTCAGCGTCCCCACATAGACAAACAAGCGCGCCAGCGTGCCGCAGCATTCGTCGGCAAAGCTGGTCAGCGCCGGATGAATCCACGGCGAATAGGATTGAAATTGGGGATTGGCACGGGTGGCCCAGAACGGTCGCATCAAAACGCCCACGCGCCAAAACTCGCTGGTCTAACGTTGTCTTAAGGGCGTTTCTCGCATAGAAGCGCTGCCTCTTCCCTTTCGGCTTTGAGACGGGCGGAGGCATTTTTCTTCGGAGAGTGAACGATGGGTTACAAAGTCGCGGTGGTCGGAGCGACCGGCAATGTCGGTCGGGAAATGCTCAACATTCTCGACGAACGCAAATTCCCGGCGGACGAGGTGGTGGCATTGGCCTCACGTCGCAGCATGGGCGTCGAGGTGTCCTATGGCGACCGCACCCTGAAATGCAAGGCGCTCGAGCACTACGACTTCTCCGACGTCGATATCTGCCTGATGTCGGCGGGTGGCGCGGTGTCGAAGGAATGGTCGCCGAAGATCGGCGCCGCCGGCGCGGTCGTGATCGACAATTCGTCGGCGTGGCGGATGGATCCGGACGTGCCGCTGATCGTGCCCGAGGTCAACGCGGACGCGGTGTCCGGCTTTGGCAAGAAGAACATCATTGCCAACCCTAACTGCTCGACCGCGCAGCTCGTGGTGGCGCTGAAGCCGCTGCACGACAAGGCGGTGATCAAGCGCGTGGTGGTCTCCACCTATCAGTCGGTGTCGGGCGCCGGCAAGGATGCGATGGACGAACTGTTTTCGCAGACCAAGGCGGTCTACACCAACAGCGAACTGGTCAACAAGAAATTCCCCAAGCGTATCGCCTTCAACGTGATCCCCGAGATCGACGTGTTCATGGAGGACGGCTACACCAAGGAAGAGTGGAAGATGATGATGGAGACCAAGAAGATTCTTGATCCCAAAATCAAGCTGACCGCGACCTGCGTGCGGGTGCCGGTGTTTGTCGGCCATTCCGAATCCGTCAATATCGAGTTCGAGAATCCGATCTCCGCGGACGAGGCGCGCGACATCCTGCGCAATGCGCCGGGATGCCTGGTGATCGACAAGCACGAGCCCGGC
>Ga0208589_1000361_pt1 | contig 22065 bp, 22 predicted proteins | sample NGESurshal092012_2_FD_184486 | JGI IMG/M metagenome (GOLD analysis project Ga0208589, IMG submission 184486) | Arctic peat soil microbial communities from Barrow, Alaska - NGEE Surface sample F53-2 shallow-092012 (SPAdes) | ecosystem: Environmental > Terrestrial > Soil > Wetlands > Peat ... | reverse complement strand
GCGCAGTGCATCCGGCAAATCGCTGCTCAACCTGCCTCTTGCCGGACTGCCGACGGCCTGCGCCGCGATGGGCGCGCTGGTGCTTGCGCTGGTGATCTGGCGCGTCGACGTCGTGCGGCTGCTGCCGCAGACCGCGACGTTCTACAAGATGGCCGGCCTTGAGGTTAATCTGCGCGGCCTGATGTTCAAGGACGTCAAGATCACGCGCGAGACGGTGGAAGGCAAGCCGGTGCTGGTGATCGAAGGCGTGATAACAGGCGAAACCCGCAAGCCCGTCGAACTGCCGCGTCTTCGCTTCAGCGTGCGCGACGAACATGGCGCCGAGGTCTATGCCTGGAACGCGGTGCTGGAACAGGCGGTGTTGAAGCCCGGCGAACGCGCCTGGTTCAAGTCGCGGCTGGCGTCGCCGCCACCGGAAGGGCGCAATATCGACGTACGCTTCTTCAACAAAAGGGACATCGCCGGCGGCAGCACATGAGTGGGATGACGCAATCTCGCTTGGACAATACAGTTTTGGACAACACGGTGTCTCGATGCCGCGCGTATTGATCGCCGACGACGAAGACTCGATGCGCAACCTGGTGGCGCGCGCCATCACGATGGACGGCCACCTGACCGTGACCGCGCAGGACGGCGCCGAGGCGCTGGAAATCCTGACCCGCGAGGCCGGCGCCTTCGATCTGCTGCTCACCGATATCCAGATGCCGGTCATGGACGGGATCGCACTGGCGCTGACCGCCGCGCGGGATTTTCCCGACCTGACCATCCTGCTGATGACGGGTTTTGCCGATCAGCGCGAGCGCGCCTCGGGCCTCAACGCCATCGTGCATGACGTCGTGACAAAACCGTTTTCCGTGGCGGACATCCGTACGGCGGTGGCCGACGCACTGGCATCGAGGAAGCAGGCGTAGCGGTTTTCCTCAATCGTCATTGCGAGGAGCGCAGCGACGAAGCAATCCAGTCTTCCCCTGTGACTCTGGATTGCTTCGCTCCGCTCGCAATGACGGAAAGCGTCGCCTCAATAATCCTTCAGCAGCCGCTCGAGGTAATCGAGTTCGACCTGCGGCCGGGCCGGATCGGCGAGGCGGCGGCGGAGTTCGTCCAGGATCCGGCGCGCCCGCTGCACGTCGATCTCGCCGGGAATCTTCACCGTCAGATCGTCGCCGAATTCGTGCCCATGCAGCGGCCGTCCGAGCGGATCGGTGGCGTTGCCGCCGCTTTGCTGCCGGCCCATGCGGTTGCCCGGGCCATCGCCCTGGCCGTCGCCATCGCCCGGCTGCATCTGGTCGGCGAGCTGCTGCTGGCCCTTCTTGAGGGCATCCAGCGCCTTGCCCTGCGAATCCACCGCGCCCTCGGAATTGCCTTCGCCGAGCTTGCCGTCGGCATCGCCCATCGCGGTGTCGGCATCGCCAAGGCTGTCGCCATTGTCGCCTTGCTGCTCGCCGTCCTCGCCTTGCTGCCCCTGCTGACCGCGCTGGCCCTGATTCATCTGGCCCATGCCGCGCTTGGCGAGTTCCTGCTGCAATTTCTGCAGCCGGTCGCGCAGGCCCTGCTGGTCCTGCTGCAGATCGTTCATGCCCTGATCGTTCTGCTTGCCGCGCTGGCGATCGTGCCGCGAATCCTGGCCTTGCTTGAAGGTCTTGTCGCGCAATTGCTGCTGCTTGCGGATCACGTCGTTGAGCTCGTTGAGCGACTGCTGCATGTCGCTGTCGCCGGACTGGCCGGGCTGCGCCATCTGCAGGTTTTCCAGCATCTCCTGTAGCTGCTCCAGAAGCTGCTTGGCGCCATCCTTGTCGCCGGAGCGCGACAGCCGCTCCATGCGCTCGATCATGTTGTTGAGATCCTGCTGCCGCATGACCTTGGTGTTGGGATCGAGCGGCCGCGCCAGCGCTTGCGGATTGTTGCGAGACTGCTCGGCGAGCTGGCGCATGAAATTATCCAGCGCCGCGCGCAAATCCTGGGTGAGCTTCTTGATCTCTTCGTCGCTGGCGCCGCGCTCGAGCGCCTGCTTCAGCGCGTCCTGGGCAGCGCGCAGCGCCTTATCGACATCGGTGATGTTGCCGTCCTCGATGGTCACGGCAAGCGCCCACAGGCTCGCCACCACCTCGCGCAACGCATCGTCGGTGCGGGCGGCATCGAGCTCTCGCTCGACGCTATAGAGACCGAGATACTGGCCGGCCTCCGGCGTGAACAATTCCGGCGCGATCATCAGCGCATCGAGCGCCGCATAGACCTGGCCGTTCTGGTTGGCATCGAGCGCCAGGATGCGGCGCTGCTCGATCAGCGCCCGCGCCAGCGGCTTGGTGAACAGCCGCTCCGGCAGCCGCATGTTGAACGGCTCGCTCTTGCCCTCGTTGCCGGCCTCGTCCTTGGCCGTCAGGGTCAGCGTGACGTCGGCGCCGGCGTAGGGGTTGTCGCTGAGGTCCTTGACGGTCTGGCCGACGCCGTTGCGGGTCCGTGCATTCGGCAACACCAGTGGGAACTGCGGCGGATCGAACAGCGGCCGTGGCTCGGCCGCGCCTTGTGGCCGCTGGTCCGGACGGGCGGCGAAGTGCGCCTGCGCTTCGGTGACGCCGTAATCATCCTCGATCTTGTAGGACATCTGCAGCGAGCCGCGCGCCTGACGCTCGGGGTCCTTGGCCAGGGTGATGGTCGGGGCACGGTCGGGAACCGCGGTGAACTTCCATTGCGGCTGGCCGGAGGGCGCGCGGACATGCGCGGTGCCGTCGCCCGTGATGACGAAATGCTTTTCGTTGGTGCCCTGCGGCGCCTGTTCGGTCGGCGCCGCTTCGGTCAGATTGCCGGTCGCCACGACATCGAGCGCGCCGCCGCTGGAGCGCACGATCAGCGTCGAGCCCGCCGGTACCGGCAGCGGGCCGGCGGCCGCCGCACCGCCGGGCCCGGTGGCTTCCTTGTTGGCAGCAGACAGAATGATCGGAGGCTTGCTGGTATAGGCCGGCGGCGTCACCCAGGCATCGACCCTGATATTGGCCGGCGACAGCACACCGTTCCAGTCGAACGCGGCCTCGGTGCGCATCACGCGGTCGCCGCCTGCCGCGACATAGGTCGCCACCATCAGCACCGCGACCAGCGCGCGCAGCGCCCAGGGGTCGTGCAGCGCCAGCCGCGGCGACGGCAGCCCGGCGCGGATGCGCTTGATCGAGGCCAGCGTGCGCTCGCGCTGCGCCAGCCAGAGCGCGCGGGCCACCGGATCCTGCGTCGCCAGCGTATCGGTCAACGTGGTCGCCGGACGATGCCGGATCCCGGTGCCACGGTCGAGCCGGCTCAAGCCCTCTTCGCGACTGGGCCAGCGAAACCGGAACATCGGAAACAAGGCGGCCAACGCCAGCAGCACGAACAGGCCGAGCCCGACAGCGCGGGCGATAAACGGCAGCACCAGCCACAGGCCGGCCCACGACACTACCAGGAACAGCCCTACGACGGTCAGGAGCCGTGCCAGATGCGGCCAGCTTCGCTCCCAAGCGATGGCGTATTTCGCCCGCTGCAACGCCTGCGCCAGTTGCAGCCGTGAAGCGGCATCAGGATCGCGCGCCGGCTCTGGCAGGTCGGGGGATGCGCCGCTCAATCAACTCTCCGTGCAAATCTCCGTAATCGGCGAACAGCACCCTAGCACGGCGGCGGCAATGAGGCATCCGTTGCATTGCGGTATCCCCCACCGCGAAACCGGCATGACACGAAGGCGTGACTGCGGGCCCGCGACCCCGTAACGTCGCCGCTATCAACAGAGGAAGCGTGATGGACAAGAAAACCTACGAAAAGGGGCTGGAAGTTCGCAAGGCGGTGCTCGGCGAGGCCTATGTCAACAATGCCCTGAAGAACGTCGACGACTTCAACCGCCCGTTCCAGGAAATGCTCACCGAATATTGCTGGGGCGCGGTCTGGGGCCGCGAGGAACTGCCGCGCAAGACCCGCAGCATGCTCAATTTGGCGATGATCTCGATCCTGAACCGGCCGCACGAACTGCGGACCCACATCAAGGGCGCGCTGACCAACGGCGTCACCAAAGAAGAAATCCGCGAGATCTTCATGCAGGTCGCGATCTACGCCGGCGCGCCCGCGGGCGTCGACAGCTTTAGAATTGCGCGCGAAGTATTCGCTGAAATGGACAAGGCCTGAGGCCGTCGCGCGAACAATCGAGATATTTTAAACCGTCATTGCGAGCGCAGCGAAGCAATCCAGAGCCAAGAAGCAAGACTGGATTGCTTCGTCGCTGCGCTCCTCGCAATGACGAGAAACAAAGGAAACATCATCATGGAAATCGGATTCATCGGCCTCGGAAAAATGGGCTTTCCGATGGCCCGTCGCCTGATCGAGGCCAAGCATCAGCTCACCGTGTTCGACACCCGCAAGGAAGTAGTCGACAAACTCGTCGCGCTCGGCGCACAGGCGGCCTCGTCGCCGAAGGATGTCGCCGATCGCGTCGAGACAGTGATGGTCAGCCTGCCCTCGCTGCAAGCTTCGCTTGAAGTCGCGACGGGCAAGGGCGGCGTGATCGAGGGCAAACGGATAAAACGCTTCGTCGATCTCTCCACCGTCGGCTCGCACATGGCCGTCAGGATTCACGGCCTGCTGGCCGCCAAAAACATCGTGCAGCTCGACAGCCCCGTCAGCGGCGGGGTCGGCGGCGCCGAAAAAGGCACGCTGGCGGTGATGGTGTCGGGCCCGCGCTCCGATTTCGAGGCGATAAAGGCCGCGCTCGGTGTCATCGGCAAGACCTTCTTCATCGGCGAGAAGCCTGGTTCGGCGCAAACCATGAAGCTGACCAACAATCTGTTGTCGGCCACCGCAATGGTCGCGACCTGCGAGGCGGTCACGATCGGCGTCAAATCCGGCCTCGATCCCCATGTGATGATCGACGTCATCAATGCCGGCTCCGGCATGAACACCGCGAGCCGCGACAAGTTTCCGCGCGCGATCCTGCCGCGCACGTTCGATTTCGGTTTCGCCACCGGCCTGATGGTCAAGGACGTCCGGCTCGCGCTCGAGGAAGCCAAATCGCTCGGCATGTCGCTGGAAGTCGCCGAAGCGGTCGGGCGTCTCTGGGAAACGGTGATGCGCGAAATGGGCCCGGAGTCGGATTTTACCTCGGCGATCAAGCCGATCGAAAAAACGGCGGGCGTCGTGGTCGGCGGCGCGAAGGGTGGCGCGAGCGGGAAGTAGCCACGTGATGACAACATCTCGTCGTCCCGGCGGACGCCGGGACCCATACGCCGTGTGCTATCGATAGGTCGATGCGGCAGATTACGTCTATAAACAACCAGCGCCAGGGGCGATGGGTTCCTGCGTTCGAACGCGGGGACGACGCAAAATCACAGCCAGGGTGCCGGCCTGTCCATCGCGATCAGCGCTTCGGCGTCGATGCGCGGCCGTACCACCGCGTATTGATCGTCCTTGACCAGCACTTCCGGAACGAGCGCCCTTGTGTTGTAGGTGCCGGATTGCACCGCGCCATAGGCGCCCGCGGTCATCACCGCCAGCAGATCGCCGGGCTTCGGTTCCGGCACGCTGCGGTCGAGCGCGAGGTAATCGCCGCTTTCGCACACCGGCCCGACCACATCGGCGATGATGGTCGGCGCGCTCCTGGCGGGCTCACGCACCGGCACGATGTCGTGGTGCGCCTCATACAGCGTCGGCCGGATCAGATCGTTCATCGCGGCGTCGATGATGACGAAATTCCTGTTATCGCCGTGCTTCACATAGATCACGCGCGTCACCAGGATTCCGGCATTGCCGACGATCATCCGCCCCGGCTCGAACATCAGCGTGCAGCCGAGATTGTGGGTTACCCGCTTGACCATCGCGGCATAGGCCGCGGGCTCCGGCGGCGCGGCGCGGTCCATGTAATAGGGAATGCCGAGGCCACCGCCGAAATCGATGTGCGAGATGTCGTGACCGTCGCCGCGCAGCGTCTGGACGAATTCGGCGAGGATCCGGAACGCGGTTTCCATCTTGTCGAGATCGGTGATCTGGCTGCCGATATGCATGTCGGTGCCAGTCACCCGGATTCCCGGCAGTTTTGCGGCGCGGGCATAGACCGCGCGGGCGCGCGTCAGCGGAATGCCGAACTTGTTTTCGGACTTGCCGGTGGAAATCTTGGCGTGAGTGCCGGCATCGACGTCGGGATTGACCCGCACCGAGATGCGCGCGGTCTTGCCGCTCTCGACTGCAAGCCGCGACAGCAATTCGAGTTCCGGCTCGGACTCGACATTGATGCAGAGAATATCCGCCGCCAGCGCCGCGCGCAGTTCGGCTTCGGTCTTGCCGATGCCGGAGAACAGGATCTTTTGCGCCGGAATGCCGGCGGCCAGCGCCCGCTTCAATTCACCGCCCGACACCACATCCGCGCCGGCGCCGAGCTTCGCCAGCGTACGCAGCACCGACTGGTTGGAGTTGGCCTTCATGGCGTAGCACACCAGCGCCTTCTCGCCGGCGAAGGCTTCGCTGAACACCCGGTAGTGACGCTCCAGCGTCGCGGTCGAGTAGCAGTAAAACGGCGTGCCGACCTTGTCCGCCAGATCGATCAGGTTCACCGCCTCGGCGTGCAGCACGCCGTTGCGATAGTCGAAATGGTTCATTGAAAAAGGCTCAGTTGCTGTTCAGGAGCGGATCGAGAATGAACGGTTTTTTCTTGCCTCGCGCGGCGGCCGGCGGCGCATCGCTGCCGTAGCTGGGATTGAACACGCTCGGCGTGGCGCCCCGCTGGGTCTCTGTATCGGTCGGCGGCGGGACCGTCGATGACGTCGTCTGCTGGTCCTTGGTTCCGGTCGGCGGCAGGTCGAGCGGGCCCTTGCGACCGCATCCGGCCAGCGCCAGCGCGGAAGCTGCGAGCAGGACGAGGGCCCACCTCGGCGAAGAAAGGCTAGCAACACGATTCACGGCAATTTCCCCAAAGCGGCGGCACCATACAAAGATTGCCGCGCTCTGGCGAGACCCGGACAACGATGAAATTGTAACGATAATCGCAGGCTCAGCCCAATTTTCGCTCTTTTTCCAGCCGCTTGAGCCAGCCCTTGGCCTGCGCCAGCACGTTCTTCGGCGCCGTGCCGCCGTAGCTGGTGCGGCTCTTCACCGAAGCCTCGACCGACAGCACCGACAGCGCCTCTTTGGTAATGCGCGGCTCGATCGCCTGCATCGCCTGCAGCGGCAATTCGTGCAGCGCGATGCCGTCTTTGGAGGCCGCGGCGACGATCCGGCCGGTGACGTGATGGGCATCGCGGAACGGCACTTTCAACGTCCGCACCAGCCAGTCCGCAAGATCGGTCGCGGTGGCATAGCCTTCGCCGGCGGCAAGCTTCATCCGCGCCTGGTCCGGCACCAGATCCAGCACCATTCCGGTCATCGCCCGGACCGCCAGCGAGAGCGCGCCGAACGCCTCCATCGCGCCCTGCTTGTCCTCCTGCATGTCCTTTTGGTAGGCGAGCGGCAGGCCCTTCATCACGATCAACAGGGCGGTCAGCGCGCCGATCACGCGGCCGGTCTTGGCGCGAACCAGTTCGGCCGCGTCCGGATTGCGCTTCTGCGGCATGATCGAGGAGCCAGTGGTGTATTTGTCGCTCAACCGCACCAGGCCCACCAGCGGCGAAGTCCAGATCACGATCTCCTCGGCAAAGCGCGACAGGTGCACCGAAGCGATCGCCGCCGCCGACAGCGTTTCGAGCACGAAGTCACGGTCCGAGACCGCGTCGAGCGAATTGGCCATCGGCCGGTCGAAGCCGAGCGCCTTCGCGGTGGCGTTGCGATCGATCGGGAACGATGTTCCCGCCAGCGCCGCGGCGCCGAGCGGCGATTCGTTCAGCCGCGTGCGGGCATCGGCAAAACGTCCGCGGTCGCGCGCGGCCATCTCGACATAGGCGAGCAAATGATGCCCGAACGTCACGGGTTGCGCGGTTTGCAGATGGGTGAATCCCGGCATCACCGTGCCGGCATGTTCCATCGCGCGGCTCACCAGCGCATGCTGGAACGCGGCCAGCGCCGCATCGGTTTCGTCGATGATATCGCGGACATAGAGCCGGAAATCGGTCGCGACCTGGTCGTTGCGGGAACGCGCGGTATGCAGCCGGCCCGAGGCGGGACCGATCAGTTCGCCAAGCCGGCTCTCGACATTCATGTGAATGTCTTCAAGGGCCCGCTTGAAGTCGAACGAACCGTTGTCGATTTCTGACAAAATCGTGTCTAGACCCTTGCCGATATTTTTCGCATCAGTTGCGGTAATAATGCCTTGAGCGGCGAGCATCGCGGCGTGGGCCTTGGACGCGGCGATGTCCTGGGCATACATATGGCGATCGACGTCGATGGAGACGTTGATTTCCTCCATGATCGCATCGGGACGCTCGGTGAACCGGCCGCCCCACATCTTGTTGCTCATGACTTGTTGCTCTTGGACTTAAAGGTATTGACCTGCCGCGAACTGCCACGCCGGCTGCGCACTCCGTTGCAACCGGCCCCGTTCTGCACTTAAGGCTCTGCATAGCCGTATCTGATACAGGATGACAAACACTATGCCTGAAACACCCTCGCCCCGCCCGGCCGTCACGCGCCGGATCCCCGTTGCCATCGGGGCCGTGCTGATCGGGGCGGTGATCGGATTTGCCGGGGTATACGGGATCGGCGGACTGAAGCGCAACACCGGCGGCGACCCGGCCTGCCGCCCGGCCGTGGCGTTGTCGCAAAAGCTCGCACCGCTGGCGCACGGCGAGGTGGCCGCGCTGACCATGGCAACGACGCCATTGAAGCTGCCCGACCTTGCCTTCGACGACGCCGACGGCAAGCCCAAAAAGCTCTCGGACTGGCGCGGGCGGACCGTGCTGGTCAATCTGTGGGCCACCTGGTGCGTGCCCTGCCGGCGGGAAATGCCGGCACTGGATGCCCTGCAGGCCAAGCTCGGCGGGCCTGATTTCGAGGTGGTCGCGGTCAACATCGATACCCGCGATCCCGAGAAGCCGAAAAACTTCCTGAAAGAGGCCAATCTGACCCGGCTCAGCTATTTCACCGACCAGAAAGCCAAGGTTTTTCAGGATCTTAAGAGCGTAGGCCGGGCGTTGGGGATGCCCACTTCGGTGCTGGTCGATGGCCAGGGCTGCGAGATCGCGACCATCGCGGGTCCCGCCGAATGGGCCAGCGACGACGCCACCAAGCTGATCTCGGCGGCCGTTAAGCCGGCGGCAGCGGGTCTTTAAAGCGTTTTCGAGCGAAGTGGGTACCGGTTCGCGTGAAGAAAACGCGGCTAAATCAGGCTGAAATGTTGAGGTTGCCGCCGATGCCGGCGCCGAGATTGGCGGTCGAGGGAGGGCCGCCAAGCAGCGTCTGGACCTCGGATTTCGCCGCGTCCGCATTGGACTTCATGATCGACATCCCGACCTGAGTCTGGGTGTTTGCAGCCTGCATCGCAAGCATGCTCGTGACCATCGCCATCATGTCCATACGCAAAACTCCTCACCGGCACCCTAGCCGGCGATGGTTAAGAAAATTCGAATTAAATGCGAAACGTCAGGCGTTCGCCGCGAAGGCCGCGCCGAGGGTGCGAAGCGCCCTTCGCGCCCGCGCATCGGAGGGCTTCGCGTAAAGAACCACCTCCCGGGACGGCAGCGCCGGCAGGCCGAGTCGTGACCCGAGATCGATCGTGTCCGGCGGCGCCACCCTGCGCGCCAGCGCCGCCACCGCGAGGCCCGCGGATAACGCGGCGCCTATGGTTACCACTCCGCCGCCGACGAACACTTCGGTCCATGGAATGCCGGCGCGATCGAGCGCATCGATCGCCATGGCGCGCACGCTGCACGGCTCGGCCTGGGTCGCCAGCCGCAGCGGCTCACCGCGCGAGCGATTGAAATCAGGCGCCGCCATCCAGCCGAACGGCTCTTCGCACAGAACCTCGCCGTCGCGGCGTCTCGGCTCGCGAAGCGCAATCGCGGCATCGAGCTCGCCGGCATCGAAGGCTTCCAGCACGCTGCGCGAGGCGTCGATGTGCAGGCCGATCACCAGCCCCGGATCCGATGCGTTCATGCGCTTCAGCAGCGCGGGCAATCCGGCGCCGACGATGTGCTGGCTGATACCGACCGTGAGCCGCCGATGCTCGACTGCAAAGGCGCCCACGGCGGACTGATGCGCCGCGACCAGTTGGCGCGCGGCCGGCAGGAACGCGCTGCCCTCCGCCGACAGACGCACCAGCCGCGGCGTTCGCTCCAAAAGCCGCCGTCCGAGCCCGTCTTCCAGCCGCTTGATCTTCAGGCTCACCGCCGACTGCGTCGTATCGAGCGCCTCGGCGGCGCGGGTAAAGCTGTTCAGATCGGCGGCCAGCACAAAGGCCTGCACCGCCTCGACGTCGAGCGTTTTCATGGCCATCCATTTAAAATCAGCATCACTGAAATATAATTGGATACGATTTATAAATGGTCAAGCCACGCCTACATTGGGCTTCAACCACTCACCGGACGACAGGAGAACACCATGCCATTAGCCCGCGTTTCAATCCGCCGGGGCAAGCCGGCCATCTACCGCAAGGCCATTCTCGAGGGTCTCTATCAGGCGATGCGGGAGACCTTCAACGTACCCGACGGCGACCGCTTCATGATCCTGACCGAACATGACCAGGACGATTTCGTCTACGACCCGAACTATCTCGGCATCCAGCGCAGCGACGATCTCGTCTACATCCAGCTTACGGTCAGCAACACCCGCCCGACCGCCCAGAAGCAGGAGCTTTACCGGCGCATCGTCGCGAAATTGACCGCAAGCCCCGGCCTGCGTCCCCAGGATATCTTCATCAACCTCGTCGAGACGCTTCCGGAAAACTGGTCGTTCGGCAACGGCGAGGCGCAGTATGTGAAGTGAATTGAGGGCCCCGGCGGATGCGGAGAAATCAGCGCGTCGGGACCGGCTTTTCGCCGCGGTAGTCGTAGAAACCGCGCTGCGTCTTGCGGCCGAGCCAGCCGGCCTCGACATATTTCACCAGCAGCGGACAGGGCCGGTATTTGGAATCGGCGAGCCCTTCGTGCAGCACCTGCATGATCGACAGGCAGGTATCGAGGCCGATGAAATCGGCCAGCTCCAGCGGTCCCATCGGATGATGCGCGCCGAGCTTCATAGCCGCGTCGATCGCCTCGACATTGCCGACGCCTTCATACAGCGTGTAGATCGCCTCGTTGATCATCGGCAGCAGGATGCGGTTGACGATGAAGGCCGGAAAATCCTCGGACACCGCGATGTGCTTGCCGAGCTTGCTGACGAATTCCTTGGCGGCTTCGAACGTGGTGTCGTCGGTGGCGATACCGCGGATCAATTCGACCAGTTCCATCAGCGGCACCGGATTCATGAAGTGAATGCCGATGAAACGCTCGGGGCGATCGGTGGAAGCGGCCAGCCGCGTGATCGAAATCGACGAGGTGTTGGAGGCGACGATCGCCTCCGGCTTCAGCACCGCGCAGAGATCGTGAAAGATCTTGCGCTTGATCTCTTCCTTCTCGACCGCGGTCTCGATCACCAGATCGCAATCGGCGAGCCCGTCCATGGTTTCAGAGGAGGAGATTCGGCCGAGCGCCTGCTTGCGGGCATCCTCGGTAATGACCTTTTTGGAAACCTGGCGCGACAGATTGCCGTTGATGGTCGCCATGCCGGATTTAAGCCGGTCGGCCGACAAATCGTTGAGCACCACATCGAGCCCGGCCAGCGCCGCCACATGCGCGATGCCGTTGCCCATCTGGCCCGAGCCGATCACGCCGACCTTCTTGATCACTACCGCCATGATTTCATCTCACCGGGGCCGCGCGCACCTGTCGCGCCTGCCCGTCCCTTTGCAAAACACCGGCCGGAATTCGTATCGTCCGGCCACCCGTCGATTGTCACTTCCCGAGCTTGCCGAGCGCTTCGGTCAATTCGGGAACCGCCTGATACAGATCCGCGACCAGACCGTAATCGGCGACCTGGAAGATCGGCGCGTCCTCATCCTTGTTGATCGCGACGATCACCTTGGAATCCTTCATGCCGGCGAGGTGCTGGATCGCGCCGGAAATGCCGATCGCGATATAGAGTTCCGGCGCCACCACCTTGCCGGTCTGGCCGACCTGCCAGTCGTTCGGCGCGTATCCGGCATCGACCGCGGCACGCGAGGCGCCGACGCCGGCGCCGAGCTTGTCGGCCAGCGGCTCGATGTATTTGGCGAAGTTTTCCCGGCTCTGCATCGCGCGACCGCCGGAGACGATGATCCTGGCCGAGGTCAGTTCGGGACGATCGCTCTTGGCGACTTCCTCGCCGACGAAGCTGGAGAGGCCGGGATCGGCCGCGGATGCGGCGTTCTCGATCCCTGCGCTGCCGCCATCGCCGGCCGCGGCGAAGGTCGAGGTCCGCACCGTGATGACCTTCTTGGCATCCTTTGATTTGACGGTCTGGATCGCGTTGCCGGCATAGATCGGCCGCTCGAACGTATCGGGCGCGACCACCTTGATGATCTCGGACACCTGCATCACGTCGAGCAATGCAGCGACGCGCGGCATCACGTTCTTGAACCGCGAGGTTGCGGGCGCGACGAAGGCATCATAGCCGGGCGCCAGTGCGACGATCAGGGCTGCCAGCGGCTCGGCGAGATCGTGCGCATAGGCGTCACCCTCGGCCAGCAGCACCTTCTTGACGCCCGCAAGCTTGGCGGCGGCCTCGGCGGCGGCCTTGGTGCCTTCGCCACCGCCGGCAACCAGCACATGGACCTCGCTACCCATCTGGGTGGCCGCGGTCAGCGCCTTGTTGGTGGAGTCCTTGAGGGTCGAGTGTTCGTGTTCGGCAATCAAAAGCGTCGTCATCACAGCACCCCGGCTTCGTTCTTGAGCTTCGAGACCAGCTCGGCGACGTCCTTGACCTTGACGCCTCCCTTGCGGCCCGGCGGCTCCGAAGTCTTGAGGATCTCGAGATGCGGGGTGAGATCGACGCCGTAATCGGCCGCGCTCTTGTCGGCGATCGGCTTCTTCTTGGCCTTCATGATGTTCGGAAGGCTGGCGTAGCGCGGCTCGTTGAGCCGCAAATCGGTGGTGACGATCGAAGGTCCCTTCAGCTTGACGGTTTGCAGGCCGCCATCGACCTCGCGCGTCACCTTGAAGTCGGAGCCGTCGACCTCAAGCTTGGAGGCAAAGGTCGCCTGCGACCATCCGAGCAGCGCCGCCAGCATCTGGCCGGTCTGGTTGGAATCGTCGTCGATCGCCTGCTTGCCCAAAATAACCAGGCCGGGCTTCTCCTCGTCGGCGATGGCCTTCAGAATCTTCGCCACTGCCAGCGGTTCGACGTTACCGTCCGCCTTGACCAGGATGCCGCGGTCGGCGCCCATCGCGAGACCGGTCCGGATGGTTTCCGACGCCTGCGCGGGCCCGATCGATACCACCACGACCTCGGTCGCCTTGCCGGCCTCTTTCAGCCGCAGCGCCTCCTCGATGGCGATTTCATCGAACGGATTCATCGACATCTTGACGTTGGACAATTCAACCCCGGTTCCGTCGCTCTTGACGCGAACCTTGACGTTGTAGTCGACCACCCGCTTTACCGGCACCAAAACCTTCATCGATCCTCTTTCGCTTATATTTCAGGTTGGAACGCTTGACCGGTTCTCTATCAGTTCTTGGCCGCGGAACCTAAAGGTCCGGCCTGACCCGGTCAACGCGCGAAGGCCAAAAATCGCTCTCCGAGCCGTCCGGCTAGCGGTTCTGGCCGGGCACCCATAGCACGTCCCCGGCGCCGTTATCGTTGACCGCTCGGCTGGCGACGAACAGGAAATCCGACAGCCGGTTGATATACTGGATCGCGGCGTCGCTGACGGGCTCGTTGGGGACGGCTGCGAGTTCCACCATGATCCGTTCCGCGCGGCGGCAGATGGTGCGCGCCAGATGCAGATAGGCCGCGGCCGGCGTTCCGCCAGGCAGCACGAAGGAGGTCAAGGGCGCGAGCTGCGCATTCAGCGCGTCGATATCGCGCTCCAGCCGTTCGACCTGGCTCGCCAGCACCCGCAGGCGTTCCGCCTTGCCGTCGCGTTGGGGCACCGCGAGATCGGCGCCGAGATCGAACAAATCGTTCTGGATCAACCCCAGCATGGCGTCGAGTTCCGGCGCCTGCGCCAGATGCAGCCGCACGATGCCGATCGCCGCATTGGTCTCGTCGACGGTTCCATAGGCCGCGATGCGCAGATCGTATTTCGGACGCCGCTCGCCGCTGCCGAGCGCGGTGGTGCCGTCATCGCCGGTTCGCGTGTAGATACGATTGAGGACGACCATCTCCGGCTCCGATATTCGAAATTTAGCGTCCCATCGCCCAAACCGTGATCATCGTGATCACGATGGCGATGAATTGCAGCAGCACCCGCAATTGCATCAGTTTCTGCGAGCGGTTCGGCGAGCCGCCCCGCATCATGTTGATCAGGCCGAGCAACAGCACCAGAGCGACGGCGCCGACGGCGATGGGAAGGATGAGTTTACTGAGGATTGCAGCCATGGCGCGGTCATAGCACCGTGCCGGGCGGTCCGCCATCGCCCGAAGGGTACAGGTCACGCACCGGTCTGGCTTTTAGTCCAATAATATCAGAAGCTAGCGGCTGAGCCGTCGCGCCGGATCGGGTGAAATGTGAGGCAGATTCGTTTCGTCTATGTGGTCGTGCTGGATGCGTTTTACACGTTTCTCGCCGATGACGGCTGGGCGATCGCAAGCCACATCGCGCTGTCCACCCTGATGGCGCTGTTCCCGTTCCTGATCGTGCTGACCTCGCTGGCCGGGTTTTTCGGCTCCAAGGAACTGGCCGACCAGGCGGTGCAATTGTTGCTGCAGACCTGGCCGAAACAGGTCGCCGATTCGTTGTCAGGCGAAATTCACGACGTGCTGACGACCACCCGCGGCGACGTGCTGACCATCGGCGCGGTGCTGGCGGTGTATTTTGCCTCCAACGGCGTCGAGGCGCTGCGCGTCGCGCTCAACCGCGCCTATGCGGTATCCGAGCCGCGGCGCTGGTACTGGCTGCGTCTGGAATCGATCGGTTACACGCTGGTCGCGGCCTTCACGTCGCTGGCGATGGCATTCCTGATCGTGCTCGGCCCGCTGATCATCGAGGCGGTGCGGCGTCATATTCCGCTGATCGTGGAGACCAACGAAAATCTGCTCAACGTCGCCCGCTACGGCATCACCATCGTGGCGCTGGTGATTGCGCTGTTCATCCTGCACGCCTGGCTTCCGGCAGGCCGCCGCCGGTTTCTGCAAATTCTGCCCGGCATCGTCTTCACCTTTGTGGCGTCGATCGTGTCAGGCACGGTGTTCGGGCAATATCTCGCGCGCTTCGCCAACAATTACGTCACGATGTATGCCGGCCTCGCCTCGGTCATCATCGCGCTGGTGTTCCTGTATTTCATCGCCGCGATCTTCGTCTATGGCGGCGAATTGAACGCGTCGATCATCAAGTCGCAACTGCCGCATGGCGTGTCGCTTCAAGCAGCGCAGTCGCTAAGGCCCTCGGACTCACAGGCTTGAGCAGGAAGGCGTCGGCGCCCGCCGCGCGCGAGGCCGCCTCATCGTCGCCGCGGCCGGATACGCCGATGATCGCAATGCGGCCGAGCGGCGAATTCAGGCTGCGAATGCGCCTGATCGCCTCGATGCCGTCGATGCCCGGCAACACCATGTCCATCAGTACCGCATCGAAATCGCCGCCCGCGATGCGCTCGACCGCCGCCTCGCCGCGGCCGATGAACTCGGCATGATGGCCGAGTTCGGTCAGGATGGTGTTGAGCACGACGCGGCCGAACGGGTTATCCTCGACGCTGAGCACCCGCAACGCCCCTGTCGAAGCCTGCGGCATGTCGGCGTCGCCGCCGGCGGCGGCCACCTGCGAAGCCCTGGCGCGCGCCAATGTCACCGTCAGCGTGAAGGTGGTGCCGCCGCCGCTGCGTGAGGCAATGACGATGTCGCCGCCCATCGCGCGCGCGAGTTGCTTCACGCTGGACAATCCGAGCCCGGCGCCGCCGAACCGCGAGGCGATGCTGACATTGGCCTGGGAAAACGGGCGGAACAGACGCTTGATCTCGGCGAGCGTCAGCCCAATGCCGCTGTCCGACACCGCGAACGCAACGCCGACCTTGCCCTGGACGCCGCGCCGCACGGAGACCGCGATCGCGACGCCGCCCGCTTCGGTGAACTTCACCGCATTGTCGATCAGGTTTTCCAGCGCCGCGCGCAGGCGAACGGGATCGCCGACCACCAGCGCCGGCAGCTTTTCCGAAATATCGACCGCCCAGCGCAGGCCCTTCGCCGCCGCCCGGCCGGCCAGCGAATCGCCGGCATTGCGCGCCAGCGCCCGCAGGTCGAACAGATCCTGCCGGACGCCCCTTCCACCGGCCGCGCTTTTCGCGGCATCGACGAACAGGGTCGCCAGGCTCGCCAGATGTTCCGCGCCGGCCTTGATGGTGTCGACCCAACGCCGCTCACGCTCGCCGAGATCGGAGGTTGCCAGCAGATCGCTGATGGCCAGAATGCCGGTCAAGGGGGTGCGCACCTCATGCGCAAAGGCCGCCAGCGCCGCTTCGACCATGCCCGGAGCAGCCGTCACGGCCGCGCGCTTGGCCGCCCTGGCTTTCGCCCCGGCAGCCTTTGGAGCGCGCTTTTTCGGCGACCGCCGTTTCGGCGGCGGCGCGGTGCGCTTTGAGCGCGGTCTTGACGCCATGATTCCCCCGACCCGGCTGGGCCAGCATGGCATGGCATGCCACCGGGAGTCACGCCGATGGCGGTTTTTCCACCTGCTGTTCCCGTGACCCCATTCCGGCGGCGATCAGAGATCGAGCAGGCGGCGGATGTCGGCCGGCGCAGCCCCCTGAGCGCGCAGTTCGCGCAAGCCGGTGGCTCCGGTCGATTTGGACAGTTTTGCGCCGTCGGCATCCAGCACCAGCCGATGATGCCGGTAGACCGGCTGCGGCAGACCAAGCAGCGCTTGCAGTAGCCGATGCACGCTGGTCGACCAGAACAGGTCTTCACCGCGCACCACCTCGGTGATGCCCTGCAGGGCGTCGTCGATCACCACCGACAAATGATAGCTGGTCGGCGTCTCCTTGCGCGCCAGGATGACGTCGCCCCAAGTTTGGGGGACCGCTTCTACCCGGCCGGTCTCGCCATCGGGCCCTTGGCCGTGCTCGATCCAGTTCAACTCACCGGCGCGCGCGCACGCCGCCGCCATATCGAGCCGCAGCGCGTAAGGCTCGCCCGATTCAAGCAGCCGTTTCCGCGCGGCCGATGACAGCGATTTCGCTTCGCCCGGGTAAAGCGGCGCGCCATCGGGATCGCGCGGCCAAAGAACGCTTCCTGTGCCATCGGCCTCGCGCCGCGCCACCAGGTTTGCGATCTCGGCGCGGCTCTCGAAGCTCGGATACACCAGTCCTTCGGCCGACAATTTTTCGATGGCGTCGCGATAAAAGGCAAAATGCTCCGATTGCCGCCGCACCGGCGCTTCCCAGGCGATGCCGAGCCAGCCGAGATCCTCAGAGATCGCCGCCTCGAATTCCGGCTTGCAGCGGATCGTGTCGATATCCTCGATACGCAGCAAAAATCGACCGTTCGCCCGGCGCGCGGAATCGAAATTCAGCAACGCCGAAAACGCGTGGCCGAGATGAAGGTAGCCGTTCGGAGACGGCGCAAAACGGAAAACGGGTGGCGGCATTTTTCAATTCCCGTCATGCCCGGGCATAGCCGACGGCGTCGCTTTCGCTCGCCTATGTCCCGGGCATCCACGTCTTGCAACAGTGAAACACGAAAGAGACTGTGAACAGAATGCTATTCGGTCTGAAGGAAGACGTTGATGGCCGGGACAAGCCCGGCCATGACGACTAGAAGAGCCTTATGACCGTCCACCTCAACACCCAGACCGACCTCGAAGACGCCATGCGCGCGCTGATCAAGCAGGATCCTCGGCTCCAGCCGGTGTTTGAACTGACGGGCATGCCGGCATTGCGGCGGCGCGAACCCGGTTTCATGGGCCTCGCCCACATCGTCACCGGCCAGCAGCTTTCCACCGCCAGCGCCGCGGCGATCTGGGCGCGCCTCACGGCCGCGTTCGATCCGTTCCACCCCGAAAACCTGCGCAAGGCGCGCGCCGAACGGCTTGGCCGGCTCGGGCTGTCGGCGGCCAAGATCAAGACCCTGAAAAACATCGCCCGCGAACTGGCCGCCGAACGGCTGAACCTCGACGTGCTCGCCAATGAGGACGCCGACATCGCGCACAACACGCTGACCGCGTTGCACGGCGTCGGCCCGTGGACCGCCGACGTTTATTTGCTGTTCTGCCTCGGGCACGGCGATGCATGGCCGGCCGGCGACATCGCGATTCAGGAAGCCGTCAAGATGGGGCTCGGCTTGAAGACGCGGCCAACGCCGAAGGAAATGGCGCCGCTCGGCGAACCCTGGCGGCCGCTGCGCGGCGCGGCGGCGCATCTGTGGTGGAGCTATTACAGGGTTCTGAAAAAGCGCGAAGGCGTGATCGGCGGCCAAGACAAGCCGAAGCCCAAGCCGAAGTCGAAGCCGAAGAAATGATCCCCGCGCCCGACGGCCGCATTCCGCGGGTTCAGGGCGACATGCCGTCACGGCGGAGCTAAGCGGCTTTCTGCACGTTCCCAAAGCGTATAGCGTTGCAGCGCGAGGAAACGCCGCGAAGACGGCTCTGACGGGATCGCCCATGCTGGACAAGACCGACGACATTTCGACGGTAGCTCAAAACTGGCTGGCCGAATTCGAGTCCGCCGTTGCGAAACCCGATCTCGGCGGACTGGAGCACCTGTTTCATCCCGACAGTTATTGGCGCGATGTGCTGGCGCTGAGCTGGAACCTGCAAACCATCAATGGCGCGAAAGCGATCCTGAAGGAGCTGCGAGCGCGCGCGGCAGACGCCAGGCCAACCGGTTTCCGGATCGATCCGGACCGCGCGGCGCCGCACCGCGTCACCCGCGCCGGCACCCATTGCATCGAAGCCATCTTCAAGTTCGAAACCAGCGTCGGACGCGGCAGCGGCATCATCCGGTTGATCCCCGATGCCGCCGACGGCGACCGGCTGAAAGCCTGGACGCTGCTGACCGAACTCGGCGAACTCAAGGGTTTTGAGGAACAGGTCGGCGTCGAGCGACCGCGCGGCGAAGCCTATTCGCGGGATTTTCGCGGCCCCAACTGGCTCGATCTGCGCAAGGCGGAGAGACAATACGCCGGCCGCGATCCGGACGTGCTGGTGATCGGCGGCGGCCATGCGGGGCTCACGATCGCGGCCCGGTTGAAGCAGTTGCGGATCGATACGCTGATCGTCGACCGCGAGCCGCGCATCGGCGACAACTGGCGCAAGCGCTATCATGCCCTCACACTGCACAATCAGGTGCAGGTCAATCACCTGCCCTACATGCCGTTCCCGCCGAACTGGCCGGTCTATATTCCAAAGGACAAGCTTGCCAATTGGTTCGAAGCCTATGTCGAAAGCCTGGAGCTGAATTTCTGGACCGGCACGGAATTCATCAGCGGCGGCTACGACGAGGCTGAAGGCCGCTGGTCGGTGGTGCTGCGGCGGGCCGACGGCTCTGAACGCACCATGCGCCCGCGCCATGTGGTGATGGCGACGGGCGTCAGCGGCATTGCGAACATGCCCGAGATTGCCGGCCTGAAAAACTTCGCCGGTACGCTGGTGCATTCCAGTCGCTATGACGACGGCGAGAACTGGAAGGGCAAAAAGGCCATCGTGATCGGCACCGGCAACAGCGGCCACGATATCGCGCAGGATCTGTATTCGAGCGGCGCCGAGGTGACGCTGGTGCAGCGCAGCCCGACCCTGATCACCAACATCGAACCATCAGCGCAACTCGCCTATGCGATCTACAATGAGGGCACGCTGGAAGATAACGACCTGATCGCGACGTCGATGCCGGTGACGCTGGCGAGGAAGGCCCATGTCCTGCTGACCGAGCAATCGAAGAATCTCGACAAGCCATTGCTCGACGGGCTTTCCCGCGTCGGGTTTAAACTCGATTTCGGCGACGGCGACACCGGCTGGCAGTTCAAATATTTGACGCGTGGCGGCGGCTATTATTTCAATGTCGGCTGCGCCGACCTCGTCGCCGACGGCAAGATCGCGCTGCGGCAGTTCGACGACATCGCCGCGTTCACCGCCGGCGGCGCAAAAATGAAGAATGACGAGATCGTTTCCGCCGACCTGATCGTGCTCGCGACCGGCTACAAGCCCTGGGAGTTTCTGATTCGCCGGCTGTTTGGCGACGAGATCACGGCGCGTGTCGGCCCGATCTGGGGATTCGGCGACGGGCAGGAATTGCGCAATATGTATGCGCGCACCGGCCAGGCCGGCCTGTGGTTCATCGCCGGCAGCCTCGCGCAATGCCGGATCAATTCGAAGTATCTGGCGCTGCAAATCAAGGCGATCGAGCAAGGCTTGCTGCCGCGCGGACCTAAACCGTAAATTTCTCGTCATTCCGGGGCGCGCGAAGCGCGAGCCCGGAATCCATAACCCCGGCATTTACGTTCAATTCATGCATTTCAAGATCAACACAGGGCGTATGGATTCCGGGCCTGCGCCTCAGGTCGGCAATTGCCGACCGAAGGCGCATCCCGGAATGACAAAAAGGGAGGATCACATGCCAGCCATTCTCGGCTCGGGTGAGCATCGCTACCGCGTGGTAGAGAACTGGGCGAAGCTGCCGGACGGCTGGGAACTCACCGACGTCGCTTCCGTCGCGGTCGACAGCAAGGACCGCATCTACGTCTTCAACCGCGGCAAGCATCCGATGGTGGTGCTGGATCGCGAGGGCAATTTCCTGCGCAGTTTTGGCGAAGGCCTGTTCCATCGCGCGCACGGGCTGCACATCGACGCCGACGACCATCTGTATTGCACCGATGACGGCGATCACACCGTGCGCAAATGCACTGTTGACGGCAAGGTGCTGCTGACCATCGGCATCCCCGGCAAGCCGGCGCCGTTCATGAGCGGCGAGCCGTTCCACCGCTGCACGCATACGGCGCTGTCGCCGAAGGGCGAGATTTACGTCTCCGACGGCTACGGCAACGCCTGCGTGCACAAATACACGCCCGATGGCAAACTGATCAAAACCTGGGGCGAGTCCGGCACCGATCCCGGCCAGTTCAACATCGTCCACAATATCGCCACCGACGTCGACGGTTATGTCTATGTCGCCGACCGCGAGAATCACCGCGTGCAGATTTTCGACGGCGACGGCAAATACGAGACGCAGTGGAACAATCTGCACCGGCCCTGCGCGCTGCATTGCTGCGGCGGCAAGCACCCGAATTTCATCATCGGCGAGCTCGGCCCCGGCATGCCGGTCAATCTGAAGGCGCCGAATCTCGGGCCGCGCCTGAGCATCGTCGACGCCAAGGGCAAGCGCATCGCACGGCTCGGCGGCGAGAACGGCCCGGGCCTCGAGACCGGAAAATTCCTCGCGCCACACGGCGTCGCACTGGATTCGAAAGGCGACATCTATGTCGGCGAAGTCGGCGTCACCAACTGGAAGACCAGTTTTCCGGACACGGCGATGCCGCCGGAGGTGAAAGCAGGCCGCTGCCTGCAGAAGCTGGAGAGGATTTAGCCGGGGTCGCCGCCTCCCCGTCGTCCCGGCCTCCGCGCCGGGACCCATACAGCGTGAATTTTTAGTTGAGTGGCGCGGCAACTGCCTTCCACCACCACCGATGCTGATGGGTCCCGGCTCGGAGGCCGGGACGACGAAAAACATTTTCCGATTTTCGGAAAATAATTTGACCTCACCCCAAATCACCTGTATGTTCCGCCCATCCCGTTCCACCAAAAGGGGCGGCTCGCGATCGTCACGAAACGCGGGACGGGATGCGGTGGACGCGGAAGTGCCGATAACGAACGGCACCGAGGCGGACGGCGAAGTCGTGTGGTTCTGACGCCCCGACGCTGGCGTCAAGTCGCGCAGCGATATTTGCGTGGCGATGGTGGCAAGAAAGCCCGGTCACCAGGGAGAGCACGTATAAGTCGTAGAGCCATTGCGCAGGGAAGGCCGGAGTGTTTCCGCTGAACCTGTATGC
>Ga0208589_1000360_pt1 | contig 22092 bp, 14 predicted proteins | sample NGESurshal092012_2_FD_184486 | JGI IMG/M metagenome (GOLD analysis project Ga0208589, IMG submission 184486) | Arctic peat soil microbial communities from Barrow, Alaska - NGEE Surface sample F53-2 shallow-092012 (SPAdes) | ecosystem: Environmental > Terrestrial > Soil > Wetlands > Peat ... | reverse complement strand
GTTCTGAATGGCCGTTGCGTTGGCTGAGGCGTTTCCAGACCCAGCCGCCAGCGTCGGCTGGGTTGCACAATTCGTCGTGTAATTGGGAATCGTGAATCCGGCCCCAGTCCAGTCTACCGCTCGTGAGGAATCGAGAAGCGTAGACCAGCTTTGTGCACAGGCACACAAGCTGAATACGAGACTGGATGCAGCTAGCAAGAAGAGAAGTCGGTGTTTCATTGATGGGTTCTCCTGTTTACGCGATCCGAGTGGTGCGATGGTCTAACCGTCATTCGGATTCGGATTGCTCACTCACCAAGGCACACCAAAAGACTTGCCGTTCCAATTACAACTAAAAAAACCGTTTGAAGTGGCTCCGTCTTCGCCGAGCCCACCTCTCTATGACATTCAGATTATCGAGAATCGCCAATCTGCGCTGCCCCAAAATAATCAAAGTGGTAGCACGAAAGTGCCATACCCTATATCACATATTGTGTATAGGTCGAAGAAATAGATTATGTATGGAAAGGCAAGAATGAAGCATCGTAGTGCTCAGACCACGAGAATGTGACTGAAACCATCCATCCGATGTTTCTCTGGCTTCAAGGAACTATAGTAACACATTTGATCAGAAATCAACAGTAGCTCTGGGGTTCATGGTTCTGAGGTCTCCCGCCTCTTTGATCCCAATCCTTCTTTCGAACTTGCACGATCGGGCACTCTGGGTAAGATTCTTAGAATCGATCAGCGCAATAGGACAATAGCTCCTGCAAGGACTCCCCATGAGCCACTCTTGACCTTTGGACTGCCCAGCTACGTATACATCAGCGGAAGTACAGCGCTCGTTCCGATGTTTGTTCGGGATTATTTTTTATTCTTCGGGGTGCTGGCTATTCGCGACCCTCGAAACGGAGAGGCACTTGAGAATCAGCTTATTCGGCTTAGGATATGTCGGCACAGTGACTGCTGGGTGCTTGGCATACAACGGCCATGAAGTGATTGGCGTGGATCCTGTAGAATCCAAAACCGATCTAATAAATTCGGGTAAGTCGCCCATCATCGAGTCGGACATTGGCGAGATCCTGAAGGCAGCGGTTGAGTCGGGGCGTTTGCGAGCGACCAGCGATCAGAATCAGGCGGTCCGTGATACGGAACTCTCGATTGTATGCGTCGGTACACCTAGTCAGACCAATGGGAACCTGGACACGAGCTTCATGCAGCGTGTAAGTGAACTCATTGGTCAAGCGCTGAAGCATAAGCCAACTCGACACACAGTGGTGATTCGCAGCACCATATTGCCCGGGACAATGCGTAGGCTTGTCATCCCGGTGCTCGAAGAATCCTCTGGTAAGAAAGCCGGGATCGACTTTGGAGTATGCAATAATCCGGAATTCTTGAGAGAAGGCTCTGCCGTAAAAGATTTCAACTCGCCTCCTAAAACCGTGATTGGAGAGCTGGATCGCGAGAGCGGCGATTTAGTCGCCTCACTCTACGCCCACTTGGATGCGCCGCTGATAAGGACTGACTATGAAACGGCGGAGATGGTCAAATACGTAGACAACTGCTGGCATGCGCTGAAGATCGGATTCGCAAACGAGATTGGAAATCTATGCAAGTCCTCTGGTATTGATGGCCATCTCGTAATGGAGGCATTTTGTAGAGACCTCAAGCTCAACATTTCATCAGCGTATTTGCGGCCGGGCTTTGCCTTCGGAGGTTCGTGCCTGCCAAAAGATTTGCGGGCTCTGTCGTATCACGCAAAAATGCATGATCTCCAATTGCCCATTCTCGGATCCATATTGCCTAGTAACGACATCCAGATCTCGCGAGCTCTTCAAATGATCCGCGATAAAGGGAAGATGCGGGTAGGGGTGCTCGGCTTCAGTTTTAAGGCGGGAACGGATGATTTACGCGAGAGCCCAATGATCGAGATCATCGAACGTTTGATTGGTAAAGGATATGACGTTCGTATCTTCGACAAAAATGTCAAAGTTGCCACTCTGGTTGGTGCGAACAGGGACTTCATTCTAAATCGCATACCTCACATATCCCGGCTTATGGAGCCAAGCATTCAAGCAATCTTGGATCATGCAGAGACGGTTGTGATCGGCAACAGCGACCCCGACTTTGAGGACGTTCCAATGCAACTTCGAGAAGACCAACATCTGGTGGATTTTGTGCGTATTGGAAGCCAGAGGAGCGGAAGAGAGAGATATGACGGCATTTGTTGGTGAAATATCAAAAGACCAAGGTTCAAATGGGCTTCTAAAACTCCAGGTTTACGATTCGATAGTGTCTCTCGCTCGCTGGTTGGATGAAAACGACTACCGCGGCTACGATACGTTTGATGGTCTTAACGCTCGGTTTTTGCGCCCCTTCACTTTGGAGACGAAGTTCCTGCGGCAGGTATTGCAGCAGGGAGTGAGACGATTCCCCGTCAACCTTCGTCCAGTCCTAGGCATACCTCGGCAACATTCGAGCAAAGGGATGGGTTTTCTGGCGCGCGGCTTCATACGCCTCCACCAGACTACCGGCAATCCGGTGTGGGCGGATAGGGCGCGGTTTGCACTTGAGTGGCTCTCCGACAACAAGTCTTCCGGCTACAGCGGGGCGTGCTGGGGGAATCACTTCGACTATCAATCTCGCGGCGCCTACTTCCCAAAAGGCCTGCCCACGATAGTGTGGACCTCACTGATCGGTCATGCCTTCTTGGACGCATACGAGCACTTTCAGGAACCTATGTATCTGGAAATTGTCACGAGTGCGTGCGAGCATATCCTTCGTGATCTCCAAACGTATGAACACCCAGAAGGGACCTGTATCAGCTATGTGCCAATTCTCCCTGGTGAAGTTCACAATGCCAACACCCTTGGAGCAAGTCTGCTTGCTCGCACATATTCACACACCGGTAATACTGCCTACGCTGACCTGGCGCAAAAAGCGATCCAATATACAGCGCATCATCAGAGGGTGAACGGGTCCTGGTACTACGGGGAGAAGGAAAATTTGCACTGGGTCGACAACTTCCATACCGCATACGTACTGGATTGTTTCAAGTACTACTCTCAATGCACTGGCGATTCTCATTTTGACCAGACCGCAGCCAAAGGCTATGAGTTTTGGAAAAATACGTTCTTCCTTCAAAACGGCGAACCTCGATACTATGACCACAAAACCCTTCCGATCGATATCCAATGCTCGTCTCAAGCAATCGATACTTTGTGTCTTTTCTCCGACCAGGACCCGGAAGCTCTGCCGCTTGCCCTGAAGGTGGCCCAGTGGACAATCGCAAATATGCAGGACAAAACGGGCTACTTCTATTACCGACGCTATTCACGTTGGCTTGTTAATAAGACACCTACCCTTCACTGGGGCCAAGCCACGATGCTTTGTGCTCTAAGTGGTCTTTACAAGCAGCTATGCACTAACGAGAGGTCTCTGTGAAGAGGAGGGTACTCATAATTGTTGAAAATGCTTCCGTTCCCATCGATTCACGCGTTTGGAAAGAAGCAATTGCCTTACGGCAAGCGGGGTATGAAGTAACGGCATTGTGTCCTAGAGACAAAGGCTGCGAGCAAAACTATGAACTTCTAGAAGATATTCATATTTATCGCCATCCAGTCCCGAAAGAATCAGAGAGCGTATTTGGATATATTTGGGAGTACTCATGTGCCCTCTTCTGGGAATTTGTGTACTCTTGGAAGATTTACTTTCGCAGCCCGTTCCAAGTGATTCAGGGGTGCAACCCCCCAGACAACATTGTGCTCGTGGCTTTGCCGTTTAAACTCCTCGGAGTCAAATACATATTCGACCATCACGACGTCAACCCTGAATTGTATTTCGCGAAATACGAGAGAAGAGATATGTTGTACAGGGTGCTGTTGTGGTTTGAGAAGCTGACTTTCCGCTTTTGCGATGTGGTCATGTCTACAAACGAGAGTTATAAAGAGATTGCGGTCACTCGTGGACACAAGGCGCCCAATGACGTGTATGTAGTTCGTAATGGTCCAGACTTGGAGACATTCAAAGCTGTCCCTCCAAACCCCGCCCTCAAATATGGAAAGCAATATCTTGTGGGTTACGTTGGTGTAATGGGCGCACAAGACGGCTTGGATATTCTCCTGGATGTTGCGGAGCACATCAAGAATCTCGGTCGCCACGACGTTCATTTCACCTGTGTTGGCGGAGGCCCCGCCCTTCCGGGTCTTAGACAAACAGTGACGGAAAAGCATCTTAGCGACATCGTCAACTTTACAGGCAGAATTTCAGATGAAGACTTGTTGGCGGTTCTTTCGACCGCCGATGTTTGTGTGAATCCGGATAAGCCATGTGAAATGAATGACATGTCAACAATGATCAAGATCATGGAATATATGGCTTTAGGGAAGCCGATCGTACAGTTTGACTTGAAGGAGGGACGAATCAGCGCACAGGAGGCGTCGCTATATAGCGATACCCACAATCGCGTGCCAGACTTTGCAAATAAGATTCTCTGGCTCCTTGACCATCCCGAAGAACGCCAAAAAATGGGCGAATTTGGGAGCAAACGAGTGCAGACTGATCTCGCATGGGAATATTCGATGGAGAATTTGCTCGCCGCGTACGAGAATGCCTTTAGCAAGGTACGTCGGAAGAGAGCATTGCGACCTGACGTTGCGCGATCCTAGCTTCCAAATCGAAATGATGCCGAGCGTCCACCTCCGCGACGACGTTTCAAAGCTTCCCACGCTTGGATCTTCTTGCCCTTTCCAACCTACACGGACTCATGCGAACCCAACCCATGCCTATATGCATCGACGCCAAAGAAATTCCTGAAGCTAGCATATTGGATGAAATTTACAAATGTAAGTAAAAAGCACCAAATCTCGATCCTCCGAATTCCAGTCTTTACCAGTGATGTCTTCTCGGAAGCGCTTCACGTTAGCAGTCCCGCGCTAAGCGAAGTCTCTAACCCTCAACCATTAAGAAAGGTGAAATAACTATGACGACGACACTAAACATGCCCCAGAACGCGGAAAGCCAATCTACTGACACTACGATCCAAGCGACCATCAATAGCATCATCGACGAACTCATAACATCCCTGCCTGACCCAAAGCAATTGAGCAGCGGTCAGCGCCGCGGAATCATCGCGCGATATTCTTCAGTTCTCGAAGGGAACTTCGTCTACTGGATGACCGCAGCTGTCATCGCCACAAAGTCCGAGGAAGCGCGGGAAGAGTTGCTCGAGAATCTTCACGAAGAAGTGCGTGATGCTCATCCCGCCATGCTTCGTAGATTCGCGATTGCAGCCCATGCTTTCCCAACGGACGTGGATGCGCTCGCTATCAATGAGGATCTGACAAAGGTTCGTCTGTTTTTGGGCCGGCTCTCGGCGGTTCAATCGCTTGTGACAATGGCTTTCTTCGAGGGTTTCATTCAGCGATTTATGGGTTATCTAGCCGAATTAGCCGCTGCTCAGGGTTCGAGCGAAATGGAGTACACCGATGTCCACGGAGTCTGTGACATCGAACATACACAAGGCCTGTTCCGTGCGTTAGCCAGTGAGACGGAAATCAATCCCCTCGGACAAGGCATGGACCTGTACGAAGGGGTCTATCTTCTTCGGTCACTGATCGAAGAGATCGTGTTCAACAGGAAAGAAGCGCAAGCCGCCTGATATAGTGTCGGCTCTCGCATATCGAGGGATTTACCCAGAGACCAGCTATGTTCCTAGGCTTGGAACATAGCTCAATTCTCTCCAGATTTTCTTGAACATCCAACTGCCGGAGAAGCGTCTGGCCTCCAACTCCAGGAGCCCGAAGCGAACCGATGCTTTACCTGAAATCCAACTCAGCGCCTCAATGAGACTTTGACACCCGCAATGCTTGTGCGCCACACGCACAGCTGTTCGCCTGTCGAGCCCGAACGCAATCAGAAGAGTCAACCAGCTTTATGGAAAGTTTGAAAACAAACGACAATGAATGTTCGATCTGAGATCGTCAGCCAATTCACGCAGGTTGCCCAGGAAAATGATAAGCAGCTTGCACCATTAGAGGATAATCTCGAGCTCCTTGCCTCTGGGCTCGACTCCCTCTGCTTCGCAGTCGTCGTGGTTCGACTCGAAGGGACCTTCGGAGTTGATCCTTTCAGCAATTCTGAGAATGCACATTTCCCAGTAACGTTTGGCGAGTTTGTTAGGTTCTACGAAAATGTCGCAAAGTAATCCATCCTCACTTTGGAATGCTCTCGTCGCTTCCGGCGATGGCCACGACTCTTTTATCGGTGGTGCAGAAGCGTGCGCGCCGCGGAGTGCTCTGGTTACCGGTTCAATCCTGGATGGACGAGCGGACGAACTGAGAGGTTGCTCAGTCGTTGTAGTCACGGCAAATCAACTTACAGCAGCCTTGACGTTGTTCGAGCTTGACGGGATAGCACGCCGCATTATTCTTTACCCTGGCGAATTGACGCTCGATTATCTTCCGTTTGTCGTAGACGCAGCAGAAGTCGACGCAGTTGTGTCAGATCGGACTACATTTGGATCAAACGTCCCACACGTTCGATACTTCATGCCCTGCGCACACAAGATCGTCCCTCAGAATTACGACCGAAGTGGGCAGTGCCAGACCGAATGGGTTCTACTCACGTCCGGCACCGTGGGACCGCCAAAGCTCGTTGTCCATACGCTGTCGAGCCTCACGGGGGTGATCCGTCCTAACCAATCTCAGCCGGGCAATGTCGTATGGAGCACGTTCTACGACATTCGACGTTATGGCGGCTTGCAGATATTTCTCCGTGCGACCCTCACCGGTACATCGCTAATTCTTTCCAGTCCGGAGGAGTCTACCTCTAACTTTTTGGCGCGTGCTGGCGCTCATGGAGTTACGCATATTTCGGGAACCCCGTCGCACTGGCGCCGAGCCCTGATGAGCCCTTCAATACGGCTAATGTCGCCTGAATATGTGCGCTTATCGGGGGAAATTGCAGATCAGGCAATTTTGAATCAACTCAAAACTGCCTACCCACAGGCGAGGCTCGCTCATGCCTTCGCCACGACCGAGGCTGGTGTTGCGTTCGAAGTGAACGACGGTCAATCGGGTTTTCCAGCCACTGTCGTTGAACAAACACAGAATGTCGAAATAAAAATTGAAGATCAGACGTTACGGATTCGGTCGTCGCGCACTGCGAATCGCTATCTCGGCAATCATGCGCCAGAGATAAAAGACGCGGTCGGCTTTGTAGACACTCGCGACATGGTTGAGTTGCGCAACGGCAGATATTTCTTCGTTGGTCGGCGTGACGGCATAATCAATGTTGGCGGCATAAAAGTACACCCGGAAGAAGTCGAAGCGGTCATTAACCAGCATCCCTCTGTTCGTATGTCGATGGTGCATGCCAAGAAGAATCCGGTTACAGGAGCGATTGTCGTTGCCGACGTCATCTTGAGCGCTTCCGCCACTCCGCAAGAGAGCAATGGGAATGAACTCCAGCGCGAGATTATGCACTTCTGCAGGCAGACTCTGTCGTCTTACAAAGTACCCGCCATGATCAACTTCGTTTCCACACTGCCTATCTCTGAGTCCGGGAAAATAGCGCGCAGCAATGCTTAATGTCATCGTGACAGGAGGAAGCCGAGGCTTGGGTCTCGGCATCTGCAGCAAACTGGCTGCTGCGGGATATTGCGTCATCGCTATTGCTCGCAAGAAGGGCAATGAACTCGAAGCGGCGATGCATGAAGCCGAGATCGTTAATCCAAAGTCTTTTCACTTTGTTCCGTTTGATCTTGCGAACGTTGACGATATACCCGATCTGGTGAAGAAGATGCGCAAGGACTTCGGCCCTATCTATGGGCTGGTGAATAACGCCGGCATCAGCTTCGAGGGTGTCCTTGCCCTGATGCCCACATCGCAGATTGAGCAATTGATTCGAATAAACACTCTTTCTCCAATCATCCTGACAAAGCATGTCACACGTTCCATGATGGCCGATGGAGGTGGACGCATTGTCAATCTCGCATCCATTATTGCTTCGACAGGCTACAACGGGCTCGCCGTCTACGGAGCGACAAAGGCATCGCTCATAGGCTTTTCGCGCTCCCTGGCTCGCGAGGTGGGGCGAATGGGTATCAATGTAAATTCGGTAGCACCCGGATTTATTGCGACCGACATGACTCACGGTCTCAAAGAGGAACAGCGGCAACAGATCGAGCGCCGTAGCGCTCTCCGGCGACTCGCCGAGGTAGAAGATGTGGCAAACGCCGTTGAATTCCTCTTGAGCGAGAAAGCTAAGAACATTACAGGAACAACAGTCACGGTCGATGCGGGGAATACAGCTTGAGCGAAGTGGAGACAATGGACGCCACAAAGTTCGACGCTTCTGTTTCCAAGACCTGGTTGCGAGCTTTGGAACTGACAGCTTCAATTCCCCGCAATCGTGGACGCGTCTTGTCGAGCGTGATCGAGGAACTTGGAACCCGCTTTGGAGATGCTCCAGCACTGCTATCAGACCGCGAGTCCTTCACTTATAAATCACTGGTCGCGCGCTCAAATCAGTATGTACGCTGGGCGCTTCAGCAAGGTTTAAAAAAGGGGGACGTTGTCGGTTTGTTAATGCCAAACCGCCCGGAATACTTCGCCTCGTGGCTTGGCATTACGAGCATGGGCGGCGTCGTTGCTCTGCTCAATACAAACCTTGTCGGAGCATCTTTAGCGCATTGCATCAACACGGTCGAACCGCGGCATCTCATCGTAGATTGCGAGTACTTAGATCAACTCGGGACTTCCCTGCAAGGAATTGAAGGATCGCCCACCATCTGGGTTCATGGTGCCGACCACCACGGGTTCTCACGAATCGATGACAATATCGATCAGCAACCCAGCAACAAACTGGGTGAAAATGAGCGGCTCGAGCTATCAATTGAGGATCGTGCGCTCTATATCTTCACCTCCGGGACGACAGGCTTACCCAAAGCAGCAAACGTCAGCCACGCCCGCGTCCTTCAGTGGAGCTATTGGTTCTCCGGAATGATGGGCATCACGTCCGACGATCGAATGTACAACTGCTTGCCGATGTACCACAGTATCGGCGGTATATTGGTGCCCGGAGCGATCCTGATCGGAGGCGGCAGCGTTGTTATTCGGGAGAAGTTCTCTGCCAGCAACTTCTGGAGCGACATCGTTCGGTGGGACTGCACCGCCTTTCAGTACATCGGCGAATTTTGTCGGTATTTGCTCCATGCTGATATGAATTCTGCACCTCAGACTCATCGCATCCGTCTTTGCTGCGGCAATGGATTGGCGCCCGATGTGTGGGACAAGTTTAAAGAGCGCTTTCACATTCCCCGCGTCCTGGAGTTCTATGCAGCAACTGAAGGAAACATATCCTTATTTAATGTAGAAGAGAAACGTGGCGCGATCGGTCGCATCCCTCCTTATCTTGCACATCGATTCTCGCCAGTGCTGGTGCGTTTCGATGTTGAAACAAGCGAACCTATCCGAGACGACAGGGGCTTCTGTATCCGCTGTGCTTCCAACGAGACAGGCGAAGCGCTTGGCAGGATAGTAGGCGATCCCTCGGCCGTCGGAAATAGATTCGACGGCTACACAGACAAACGAGCGTCGGAGGCAAAGATTCTTCGCAACGTCTTCGAGTCCGGCGATGCATGGGTCCGCACTGGTGATCTGATGCGAAAAGACAGTGCGGGCTTTTTCTACTTTGTCGATCGAGTAGGAGATACCTTCCGCTGGAAGGGAGAAAATGTCGCAACCTCTGAGGTATCAGAAGCGATCTGTGCATTTCCTGGAATAAAGCATGCCATCGTCTACGGGGTAGCGGTACCGGCATATGAAGGCCGTGTTGGTATGGCTGCACTGGCGGCAGAACCGGAACTCAGCCTTGCTGCACTTCGGAGCCATCTGATGAGCCGACTGCCCTCCTACGCACGCCCGGCGTTCCTTCGGTTACGGAATGAAGTGGATGTTACAGGCACTTTCAAGTACTCGAAAACGGATCTGGTTCGCCAGAGTTTTGGCCCCGCCGCCGCCCCGGATGCGATCTACTTCGATGACGCTGAATCACAGTCGTTCATCCTTCTTGATCAGGCGCTCTCCGACCGCATTCACAGCGGTCAAATCCGTCTCTAACGTCCGTAGCACCAACCCGGCGCGACCGTTCTATTGTGAGACGAGTGCTTTCTGCACCACAAAAGGCCCGAATGAAGATCGATCACATTGTTCAGGATTTCGAGCAGTTAGAGAACACAATCGCTAAAGGTCCAATCACTCCAAACGTGACCCCCGAGGAGATTCGATCGCACCTCGCGGAGCGGTACAACTTCAAAGAGGCAATGACGCTGGAGGAGGTCACCGCTGATGTGGAGCAGATGCTCCAAACCTGGCAGGTGCAGGTGACTCATCCTCACTACTTCGGCCTGTTCAACCCGAGCGTGACAGTTGCTTCTGTCGTCGCAGAGACGCTAGTAGCCATGTACAACCCGCAATTGGCGAACTGGCGAACGTCGCCAGCGGGAAATGAAATAGAACGGCACGTCCTTGGATGGCTCGCTCAGAAATTTGGCCTCCCAGCAGATACGAGCTCCACCTTCACCAGTGGAGGATCTGAAGCCAATCTGTCTGCAGTTGTTGTCGCTCTAACTCACGCCTTTCCAGAATACGGTGAAACCGGGCTTCGTCATCTCTCCTCTTGCCCCGCCATCTATCTGACACATGAGGCGCACCATTCATTTAACAAAATTGCGCACATGACCGGGCTCGGAAGGAGAGCGCTGCGTCCAGTAGCAACTGACTCCTTTTTGAAACTTGATATAGAAGATCTCAAACGGCGTGTATCTGAAGATCGAAAGAATGGCCTCGCTCCATTCATGGTCATCGGTGCTGCTGGAACAACCGCTGCAGGTGTCATCGATCCCCTGCCCGCCATCGGCCGCTTTTGCCGAGAGGAGAATCTGTGGTTCCACGTCGATGCTGCATGGGGCGGTGCCGCAGCAATCTCTGAAAACCTGAAGCACCATCTCGACGGTATCAGCGCGGCCGATTCAATCACCTGCGACGCGCATAAGTGGTTTTCAGTGCCGATGGGAGCAGGCATGTTCTTCTGTCGCCATCGAGAAGCGGTAGCGCAGGCCTTCCGCGCTGACGTCTCCTACATGCCTAAAAAGACAGATGGGGTTGTAGAAGACCCATATACAACCTCCGTGCAATGGTCTCGTCGCTTCATCGGCCTCAAACTATTTCTGGCCCTCGCGCAGCACGGAGAATCGGCCTATGCCGAGATGATCGAGCATCAAACCTGCATGGGGCAGTTGCTCAGAGAATCTCTCATGGCCTCTGGTTGGAACATCGTTAACTCCACGCCGCTTCCTCTCATCTGCTTCACACACGAAGGACTCGATATCACTAAATTCCTCACCCTGTTACGAGAGCGCCAGATTGTCTGGATGTCAGAGGCCCAATTGGCGGGCGTTCCTGTATTACGGGCGTGCATCACCAGCTTCCGCACCACCGAAGAAGATATTCACAACGTAGTAAGCGAAATGAACCGCCTCATTGCTCAAGACGCTGGCAAAGCTGGATTGAAAGAGACAGTGGCGGCACCATCACAGGCCAGACACGGATGAATTCATGAAACGAGAAACGATCGCGATTCACGGCGGCTACGATATTGATCCAACCACTAAGTCAGTAGTTGTACCCATTTACCAGACCGTTTCTTATGCATTCGACAGCGCTGAGCACGCCGCAGCATTGTTCAATCTTGAAGCCGAAGGATATCGTTACACTCGTATAAGTAACCCTACCACTGCAGTATTAGAGCGGCGAGTCGCAGGACTCGAAGGTGGACTCGAAGCACTGTGCGTTAGCAGCGGCCAAGCGGCTGTCAACTATGCCGTTCTCAATGTCACCCAGCTGGGTTGCAATATTATCTCGGTTCCGCAACTCTACGGAACCACGCACACCTTGTTTTCATATATTCTTCCCAGCCAGGGAATAGGTGTTCAATTCGCAGAATCAGATCAGTCCGACGCGATCGCAAAGCTCATCAATGACAAAACTCGTGCAATCTACTGTGAAAGCGTAGGTAATCCAGCGGGCAATATCTGCGATATAGAAGCACTTGCTCGCGTCGCACACAAACACGGTATCCCGTTGATCGTCGACAATACGGTCGCATCGCCTATCCTCTTACGCCCAATCGAATATGGAGCTGATATCGTCTTACAGTCTCTTACGAAGTTTCTTGGTGGCCAGGGAACGACGCTAGGAGGAGCGATCATCGACAGTGGCAATTTTCCATGGAAAGAGCATGGTTCGCGATTTCCAATGTTTAACGAGCCGGACGCCTCCTATCACGGCATGGTCTATACCGATCACTTTGGCAAAGGCGCATTTCTGGGCCGCTGCCGTAGTTACTACCTAAGAACCTCTGGCGCAGTCCTCTCACCTCTCAGTTCATTTCTCTTGCTATTAGGAATGGAGACCGTAGCACTGCGGGTCGAACGCCATGTAGAGAATGGCAGAAAAGTTGCAGAATTCCTTAGCAAAGATCCCCGAGTTAGCTGGGTCAACTACGCAGGCTTCCCCGACAATCCATATCATGCAATGGCCCAAAAATACATGTCTGGCCACGCCTGCTCCTTGATGACAGTCGGGATCAACGGCGGTTACGAAGCGGCCGTCAAATTTCACGATGCGTTGAAACTCGTGACACGGCTTGTCAATCTCGGTGACGCTAAATCCTTAGCCTGTCATCCGGCTTCAACGACTCATCGTCAGATGTCCCCTGAGGCGAAACGCAGCGCCGGAGTCAAGCCGGAAATGATTCGCCTCAGCATCGGAATCGAGCACATTGACGATATCATTGCCGATCTCGACCAAGCTCTGGCCGCTACGCTCTAAGCCATCAATTTTGGCTCATATCTGAATGACGTCATATGACGGGGAAAACATATGCCTGTATGTTTGAATTCACGCCCACCTAGCTACAGTCCTAAGTCTCGCACAACACTTGATCACGGAAGGCCTTCCGCACTATGCGAAAGTAGTTCCCAAAAAACTCTCACCATAGGGTTGATCAATAACATGCCTGACGGGGCCCTTGAGGCAACTGAACGCCAGTTTCTCTCTCTCCTGGACGCAGCGTCTGACGATATTCATGTTTGCGTGTCGTTCTATTCGATTCCAAGCGTCCCTCGGGGAGAGTTTGGAGCGCGCCACATTCGCAGCTGTTATTCAAGTGTAGAGAAATTGATGGAACGTCACGTTGACGGACTTATTGTGACTGGAAGAGAGCCCATCGCTTCTGACCTGGCTGAAGAACCCTACTGGGAAAGCTTTACGAATGTCCTGGATTGGGCTCGGGAGAACACCTACTCTGCAATCTGGTCTTGTCTGGCAGCGCACGCTGCGGTTTACTATCTGGACGGCATCAAACGCGTTAAGAGCAGCACGAAACACTGTGGAGTCTTTGAGTGTTCACAATTGGGAGAGCACCCAATGATTTCAGAAACCCCGGCGGACTACCGTCTCCCCCATTCCCGTTGGAATGGCTTGCCGGAGAACCAACTGACAGGCAGCGGATACAAAGTCCTTACACGCTCCCACGGCTCTCAAGTCGATTCATTCATTAAAGACCTCAAGAGTCTGTTTGTCTTCTTCCAGGGGCATCCGGAATATGAAGCAAATACCCTAATGCTGGAGTACCGCAGGGATGTGGGGCGTTATCTTAGACTGGAGACAGAGACCTATCCCTCAATACCCTACGGCTATTTCGATCACGAGACTGTGCGCGCGCTTACTGCGCTGAAGCGCGAGGCAGAGGCCAATCCGCGCGAGGAATTGTTGCATGAAGTCTCGACCCGTCTGGAAAAAGCAAGCATCGACAATACCTGGAGCACGACCGCTGTCCAGATATATCGAAATTGGCTACAGCAGATCTCTATGCGGCGGGATAAACAACTACAAACAGTCGCCGCTACAGGAATTAATGCTCAAGCTGCCTGCGAGGCATTCTCCGTCGCTGGCAGAAACTCCTTCCAACCAATCGGCCTACAAACACCAACCAAGAACCATGCACTACCTCAACTGCTTTCCATAACGCACTGAATCTCGTCACTCTATTTTTTCCGCCGATGCGAACCACAATCGGAGCGCCGGCTCCTCCCTCTCCGCTAGGCGCATCTGACGCTGTCGGTGCTAATCCTCAATAAATAGTCTTTATAAAACCCACGCCCTGACCTGTCTGTTTCTGTAGGCGAAGGGGAGAAGAAAGTGAGCGCATACGGGTGGATGATGAAAGAGGAGTTTTACGCGGATTAGGAAACCGTGTGCTGCAGTTTCTAGCAAGAAATCTCCCAGGAGAGCGGTCCACTCGTATCTTCCTGCACCGCGCACGTGGAGTCCGGATTGGCAAAGGTGCGCTGATAGGCTATGACGTAATTCTTGAAACAGCTTGCCCCCATCTGGTAACGATCGAGGATGGGGCTGCAATCAGTATGCGCGCTACGATCATTGCGCATTTCAAGGAGTCAAAAGGAGTTAAGATTGAAAAGGATGCGTTTATAGGACCTGGCGTCATCATCCTGCCAAACGTGGTTATTGGTCGCGGAGCTGTAGTGACCGCAGGTAGCGTTGTAACAAGTTCTGTCCCGCCGATGACCGTTGTTCGAGGCAATCCCGCGGTTCCGATAGCCCGATGTGGAGTGCCGCTTGATGCCAACGTCTCATTTTTGGAATTCTCTGGGCGTCTGAAGCCCTTGGCAACCGGCATTTCGAAAGCCACCACCGATACCAACAAAGAAACCAAAAGCTAGAAGCGGCACCTCGGATCCAAGTACTTACTACGAGCCGCCGGTAATTCCTTTTCGCAATTCCAATGAATCATTCCTTCCTTGATTACTTCCGCTGCCCTGCGTCTTTGGCAGATTTCCGGTTGGCTGGCCCCATGTCTGACAACATGGGATTTTTCCGTTTGGGAAAGAAAGTAATCTGCTACGGACATACGTCATCTGGGTCTCCGGCGAGCCACGCTGACGCTCCTCTGTACGATGCATCAGACGATGTGTCGTTCGAAGAGTCGAGCGCAGTCCTTCCCTTTGATCCTCAGGAAGTAGTTGAGAATCTGCTTCGGGAGCGATACGCAGCTCATTTCCGCGAGCCCAGTCGGATGTCGAATAGGGCGATACGAAAGGCCTACTACTTATTAAGGCCGTATCTTTCAGTCCCGGTCCGCAAACATCTTCAAAGAATGCACTTGCGCAACTGGAACGGCATCCGTTTTCCCGAATGGCCGATCGATTCTACCGTTGATCGATTGCAACGGACTTTGCTGGAACTTGCAATGAGGGCAAAGGGATTGGAAGCTGTCCCTTTCATCTGGTTTTGGCCAGATGAATTTATAAGCTGTGCAATCATGACCCATGATGTGGAGGCTGTTGCTGGGAAGGATTATTGCGAAGCTTTGATGGATTTGGATGAGTCGTATGGTTTTCGTAGTTCGTTTCAAATTGTTCCAGAATCTCGCTATGCGGTCTCAGACAGCTTCCTAAGATCGATTACCAGTCGGGGCTTTGAGGTGAACGTCCACGACTTGAAGCATGACGGGCGTCTCTATGCCGAGCATGGCGAGTTCTTGCGGAGTGCGAAACGAATCAACCAATATGCACGCGACTTCGGTGCCTCCGGCTTCAGGTCAGGCGTCCTTTACCGAAATGCAGATTGGTACGATGCATACGACTTCTTGTATGACATGTCTATTCCTAATGTAGCGCATCTTGATCCACAACGAGGTGGATGTTGCACAGTGATGCCGTACTTTATAGGAAATATCGTCGAGTTACCCGTCACCTGCACGCAGGACTACACACTTTTCCATATGTTAGGCGACTATTCGATTGAATTATGGAAACGCCAAATTGATTTGATTAGTGCCAGTCATGGCTTGGTGAATGTCATAGCACACCCTGACTACCTTATGGAGGCGCGCGCAGAAAATACTTACAGACTCCTTCTGCAACATCTCTCGCACCTGCGCGATACCGGCCAGATGTGGACGCCCCTCCCCAGAGACGTAGCGAACTGGTGGCACCAGCGGAACCGGATGGAGTTGGCCTGCGAGGAAGGAACCTGGAAAATAAAAGGTCCAGGCTCCGAAAGAGCTCGTATAGCTTTTGCACGATTCGATGGAGAAGACATAACATATACGCTCAATCTGGAATGTGCGAACTACGCATCCAATCAGTGACGGCATCAATTAGTTCGGTGGAGCCGATCAAACGCGACATGTGAGAATGATGCTATCTATACGCTGAGCATTTCAGAACGCTTCAGCGGCAGGCCGTAGAAATAGCAGCAAGGCGAAGGTTCCCTGCTCTTTGCTGCATGGATCAGGTGGTTTGACATAACCCCGCCCATTCGTCCGGAGGTATGTAATCCGGGCTGATGGGCGGGGTTATGTCGTCTCAGTCGAATTGAGAGGCGGCAACTTGAACGAAGGTCATAGATCGGCATGAAACGAATTCGCCAACTGGATGCCATTCGGGGTTTGGCTGTGCTTGTGGTGTTCATACACAACACGGATATATACCCGTCTCTTCGTTTAGGTCTAATTAAAACGAACGGCTGGATGGGAGTAGATCTTTTCTTCGTCCTATCCGGGTTTCTGATCACCGGGATCCTTGTCGACACAAAAAGAGCTGACGGTGACTTCAAGAACTTCTATGCCCGCCGGTGCCTCCGGATATGGCCGCTGTATTATTCCGCGCTACTATTCATGTTCGTGGTTTTGCCGCACCTCCGACCATCTCAGGCCGAAATGGTGTTCAGTGCGCGATCCTCGCCTTGGTGGGCCTACCCGCTGTTCCTACAGAACTTTCTTGTTCCTATTCCAACGATGGCGACCGGCTTGTTAGGCGTCACCTGGTCTCTTGCAGTCGAGGAACAGTTCTACTTGGTGTGGCCTCTGATCGTTCGGCTTTGCAGCGAAGCCCAGTTGCGCAGAATAGCTCTCGGAGTGATATGCCTCTCGCCTTTTTTGCGCTTCTACCTGTCGCTACATAAAGTCATCATTTACTCAAACACATTTTGTCGGCTCGATGGACTGATGGCGGGTGCGTTTCTAGCGCTCATAGTCCGGTCGGGCCAGTTTTTGCCCTCGAAATATTTGACAGGGGCATGGAGCATGTTATTTATATCAGCCACGCTGGCGCTTGGCCTAGACACCCTGCATTTGAGATGGATCGTCTTCTCTTTTGTTTCCTTGGCCGCTGTCTCATTCGTCTATCTTGCCCTATTCTCGAAGCAACGATTCTTACAAGCAATCCTGACAAATCGACTACTGGTCTATATAGGCACGATCAGCTATGGCATCTATGTACTCGAGAAGATCCCACTCGATGTCATCAAAGCACTCAACCTGGAGAAATACCCTCTGATCGCATTTCCGGTTACCGCAGTGGCAACCTTTGCCCTGGCTGCACTTTCCTGGAATGTTCTCGAGAAGCCGTTTTTAAGATTGAAACGGTTCTTCCGCACAAAAACGGCCACTCAAAGTCATACGACAGATCCGATCTTAGAGACGAATGAGACCTGATTCTCTCATCCATGCGAAGCGGAGTATAAAAGATTTTGACTTTACTCAAGGGGCCGGTCTCTGCAAGACACAAACTACGGAATCGTCACAGTAATCTCATTCGATGGAGTGCTTTCTACCCCGCTGGAATCAACCGATGTAACCTGGTAGCTATAGTTCGTACCACTCGTAACGTTGTTATCTACATACGCTACCGTCGACACAGGCGACGCGTTTATCCGTGCAAAAGAACCAGCGCCCGTCAATCGATAGACGTTATAACCAGCAACCGGATCGGGAGAACTGACTGGCGCGTTCCAGCTTAGGTCAACATAATGCGCTACAGCGGTTCCAGTACCGCTGAGGCCAACGATTGCCGCGCTTCCGGTAGTCGAATTGCTGTTGATGGTAAGGCGCCCCGTAAGCGCACCAGCCGTAGTAGGTTCAAACTGTAGCTGCAAGGTGAGGGTCTGAGACGGATTCAGCGTTGCCGGAAATGCACCCCCCACGATGGTAAAACCAGCGCCTGTGATAGTAGCTGCGTTAACCGTCACAGGTGTCGTTCCGGTCGAGGTCAGCGTCAACGATTCTGTTGAAGCGGTACCATCTGCCACACTGCCAAAGCTCACACTCGCACTGCTTATAGTTAGCTGAGGATTCGTCGCAGTCCCAGTACCGCTAAGCGCCACAATCTCCGCACCTCCGGTGGTAGAGTTGCTGTTGATCGTGATCTGCCCGCTGGCCGCCCCAGCTGCTGTCGGGTCAAATTGAACCTGCAGTGTCAAAGATTGTGATGGATTCAGCGTCATTGGGAAACTTGCAGCAACGATGGTAAATCCCGCCCCACTAATAGCAGCCGAGTTCACCGTCACCGCCGAGGTCCCTGTTGATCTCAACGTCAATGACTGGGTCGTCGATGTGTTCACCGTCAGGCTGCCGAAGCTAAGACTCGTCGAACTCACAGTCAATTGAGGGTTGCGCGCTGCCGTACTTGTTCCACTCAGGCTCACCCCTGTTGTCGCACCTGTCGAAGAATTGCTGCTGATTGTGATCGTTCCAGTCGCCGTTCCAGTCACTGTCGGCAGGAACTGCACCTGCAGTGTCACTGTCGCCGTCGGGTTCAACGTCACCGGCAAGCTGCCTCCAACAATCGTAAAGCCCGCCCCCGTGATCGCGGCGGAGTTAACCGTTACAGCAGCCGTTCCCGTCGAGGTCAGCGTCAACGATTGCGTCGTCGAAGTATTCACCGTCACGCTACCAAAGTTCAGGCTCGCCACACTAACAGTCAGCTGCGGAACAAGAGCCGCAGTGCCCGTACCGCTAAGGTTCACGACCGAGGTGCTCCCCGTAGATGAATTGCTGCTGATCGTAATCGTTCCAGTCACCGTCCCGTTCGCAGTCGGCAGAAACTGAACCTGGAGTGTAACGGCCTGGCCCGGATTCAACGTCACGGGCAAGCCACCGCCGACGATCGTAAACCCTGCTCCGGCAATAGCAGCCGAATTCACGGTGACCGCAGCTGTCCCCGTTGAAGTCAATGTCAACGACTGCATCGTCGACGTATTCACCGTCAGGCTGCCAAAGTTCAAACTCGCTTCACTCACTTTCAATTGAGGAGCGAGCACCGCCGCTCCCGTACCATTCAGACTTACAACAGACGAACTTCCCGTAGTGGAGTTGCTGCTGATCGTAATCTGGCCGGTCTCCGCTCCAGTCGCAGTCGGCAGAAACTGGACCTGTAACGTTACAGCCTGGTTCGGGTCCAAAGTCACCGGCAAGCTGCCGCCGACGATCGTAAATCCTGCTCCGGTGATTGCAGCCGAGTTCACCGTCACTGCCGATGTGCCTGTCGAAGTTAAGGTCAGTGACTGCGTCGTCGCTGTATTCACCGTCACGCTGCCAAAGCTCAAACTCGCCGCGCTTACCACCAGCTGCGGGCTCAAACCAGCCATACTCGTTCCGCTCAGGCTCACTACCGTTGTCGCACCAGTAGAGGAATTACTGCTAATTGAGATCTGCCCCGTCGCACTTCCGCTTACCGTCGGAAGAAACTGAACCTGCAACGTCACCGTCTCGTTCGGACTCAACGTCACCGGCAAACCGCCGCCGACGATCGTAAAACCTGCACCAGTAACGGCCGCCGAGTTCACCGTAACCGCAGACGTTCCCGTCGAGGTTAACGTCAACGATTGTGTCACCGACGTGCTCACCGTCACACTGCCAAAGCTCAAACTCGCTGCGCTCACTGACAGCTGCGGACTAAGTGCCGACGTACTTGTCCCACTCAGGTTCACCACCGTCGTCGTGCCAGTTGAGGAATTACTACTAATTGTGATCTGTCCAGTTGCTGCTCCGGTGACCGTCGGCAGAAACTGCACTTGCAAAGTCACCGTCTGGTGAGGATTCAACGTCACCGGCAAACTACCGCCGACAATCGTAAAACCCGCACCCGTGATCGCGGCCGAGTTCACCGTCACCGCAGACGTTCCCGTCGAGGTCAACGTCAACGATTGTGTCGTCGACGTGTTCACCGTCACACTGCCAAAGCTCAGGCTTGCCGCGCTCACCGACAACTGTGGGCTCAATGCAGCCGTGCTCGTACCACTCACGCTCACCACCGTCGTAGTACCAGTTGATGAGTCACTATCAATCGTGATTTCGCCCGTAGCCGATCCCGTCGCTGTTGGGTCAAACTGAACCTGGAGTGTCACAGCCTGGTTAGGATTCAATGTCACAGGCACGCCGCCGCCTGCGATCGAAAATCCAGCGCCAGTAACCGTGGCCGAACTTACGGTCACGGGAGCAGTTCCCGTTGAAGTTAGTGTCAGCGACTGTGTCGTGGCTGTATTCACCGTCACGCTGCCAAAGCTCAGACTCGCCGCACTCACCGATAACTGCGGACTCAGAGCAGCCGTGCTCGTACCACTCAGACTCACCACCATCGTTGCATTAGTCGATGAGTTGCTGTTAATCGCGATTTGTCCTGTAGCTGATCCAGTCGTGGTGGGATCAAACTGCACCTGCAGCGTCACAGCCTGATTTGGATTAAGCGTTACAGGCAAACTGGCTCCGACAAGAGTAAAGCCAGCACCAGTGATTGCAGCAGCACTCACCGTAACCGCGGACGTTCCCGTCGAACTCAGAGTCAGAGACTGAGTCGTCGCCGTATTCACCGTCACACTGCCAAAGCTCAGGCCCGCTGAACTCACGGTTAACTGCGGACTCAAAGCCGCAACGCTCGTACCGGTCAAGGCGACCACTGTTGTTGTGTTGGTTGCAGAGTTGCTACTGACCGTGATCTGCCCGCTAGCTGTACCGGTTGTAATTGGACTGAACTGGACATGCAGCGTCGTCGACTGATTTGGACTCAATGTTATCGGCAGGCTACCGCCGAGAATCGTAAATCCTGCTCCACTAATTGCGGCCGAGTTTACCGTCACCGCAGTCGTGCCCGTCGAAGTCAGCGTCACCGATTGCGTAGTCGCTGTATCGACCGTCACATTGCCAAAATTCAAGCTTGATGAACTTACAGCTAACTGTGCACTCGCTGAGGTCGTTCCCGTTCCACTCAGAGAGACTACTTCCGTGCTGCCACTGGCAGAATTGCTGCTTACTGTCAGTTTTCCCGTCGCTGCTCCCGCTGCCGTTGGCTTGAACTGCACCAGCAGCGTCGTCGACTGATTCGGGTTCAGAGTCACCGGAAGGGTGCCTCCAACCAGAGTAAATTCCTGGCCGCTCACCGGCGCTGAGGTCACCGTCACGGGAGAAGTTCCTGTCGATATCAGCGTCAGACTCTCTGTCATGGGAGAGTTCAATGGCACGGTGCCAAAGCCCAGGTTCGATGTGCTCACAGATAGTTGTGGATTCGCTGTCGGCAATGAAGACGCCGTTGCGCCCGCACCGCTCAACGCCACCACTGCCGAGCTTCCTGTAGCGCCATTGCTGCTGATCGTCAGTTGTCCGGTCGCCGCGCCGGTTGCGGTCGGCAGAAACTGGACTTGCAGCGTCACCGACTGAGACGGGTCCAGCGTTACCGGCAAACTGTTGCCCACGACACTGAAGCCTGCTCCAGTAATTGTTGCCGCGTTTATCGTCACGGCAGCGGTGCCTGTTGAAGTCAGGGTAACCGTCTGCGTCGCCGAGGAGTTGACCGTCAGGCTGCCGAAATTCAGCCCGGATGTACTAACGGAGAGATCCCCGGCTGCTGCCCCTTGTCCTTGCAGCGGAACCTGAGCGACTGTCGTTGAGGAATCACTCATGAGCCCAAGCTGACCCGAGTACTCAGTCATAGTGCTCGGAGTAAACCCAACCATAAACGTATGGTTCCCGCCCGCGGGAATGCTGACAGGAAACGTCTCCTTCCTGGCCGACGAGAAGCCGCCGCTACTAAAGCTTATTTGGGAAATAATGAGAGGAGAGCTGGCCTCATTCACTACATTCACACTGTTCTGCGCCGTCTTCCCCACCGGCACGGAGCCGAAGTTGACGGCATTAGGTGTGACGTTGATCAGTCCAAAGGATGCTCCGTTGAGGCCGGAACCGCAACCCGAT
>Ga0208589_1000359_pt1 | contig 22104 bp, 16 predicted proteins | sample NGESurshal092012_2_FD_184486 | JGI IMG/M metagenome (GOLD analysis project Ga0208589, IMG submission 184486) | Arctic peat soil microbial communities from Barrow, Alaska - NGEE Surface sample F53-2 shallow-092012 (SPAdes) | ecosystem: Environmental > Terrestrial > Soil > Wetlands > Peat ... | reverse complement strand
CTTCAGGCGACAATGCATTGAAATCCAAGCCCATAGAAGCCTCCGTGATTAAGGGTTGGAGGCATTATGCCAAATTCGCCACCCGGGCGCGCTACACCCGTTCTCCTTTGGGTTGGGGGTGGTTGATTGACAAAAGTGAGTCCCTCTATCTCTTAGCCGAAACTATTCCATTGCGGGGACCGGCGGATGGCCATCCGCCGGCTTTCGCGCAAATGCGCAGCCCTACATTAACTGGTACGGAATATTCCAATCATAGTAGTTCCCACCGATGGCCATCGGTGGGAACTGCGGTCGTGGGAAATGTCGATCAAACACATGCGCCTCCTCTATCTACTGGCACGGAATATTCCATGGCTTTTGGATGGGCGGTTCGACGAGGCTCACCGCAGGCGCAGTCAGGAGGAAAAAAGCGCATCCCTCTATCTCTACGGATGGAATATTCCACGCCATTGTGGCAGTCAAAGGTGAACGCGACGAGCGAAGAACAAAAACGGCCCCTTCATATCTTTACTTGGAATATTCCATGCCGTTTTGGCATGGAATATTCCTTTGGAGGACTTTTTACAGATCATGCGTGATTTTCAGGACGGTTGGCTCGAATTGGTGGATGTCACCTTTGCAGCCTCCACGGTCTGCGGCCCGACTAGTTGCGCGTATTGTTCTCGAGTAATATTGCGGTATGGGCTTCGGTCTTTTCGATACAGCCCGAAATTCTCGAACCCAGGAACCTGCCGAATATGCTGCAAGGGTATCGGATGTTCAAAAACGGTTGGTCTATCTGCGAACACGTAGTAACATGGGAATTCCCGATTTCTCCTGTCGATTCTCATTCCCTTTACCTCAACCTCCGCTGTTATCCCGCGGCGGTTGTCATAGAACAGTAGCTTCCGGTGTGTGCCGTCAAGTTGTTTGATCTGGCTCGGCAAATTCCACGCATCGCCTCTTTGATTCTTCCTGAAATCATCGAGGTATCCGTCGCGGTCAACCTGGCCGTAATCGAACGCGATCTTAGTAATTGCGCCCGCGAAATCCTGCTCAAATACCTTTTCTTTGATCCGCTGCAAGAATTGATTCACGAGTTCGGAGAAGGTGCCAACGCCCGATGATTCTTTTTCAAGAAATGTGTAAACATTTCGCCATTCCAAGTGAGCCACATGCGGCGTGTACTTTTTGACGATCTCTTGGACATACCTGCTGCGGCCGTCATCCGGCGTTAGTAGGACGACTCTCTTGAGCCTTCCGGGACAGTTCATGAGCTCTCGGAGACGCCGGGACACTTGGTCGTGCGTCAGGCATCCCGACTCCACCTTGGTCTCGAAACGAAGGCAGCAACTTCCGATTCGCAGTTCCGCATCAGCAGCGTCAATGCCGCGAAGCACCCGCACATTGAAGCGACAATCAAGTTCTCCGTCGGATTCAATGCTAACAAGTTTCAGGAAGGACTTAACGAGCCTCGGCCGTTCGTGGGACGACAGTTTAAGCAGACAGAGGAGACCATTTGTAAAACTATTCTCTTCCTTATAGGGAATGAATACATTAACGCCGTGTTCAGAGATCATTTTGCCACCTTTGCGCTCCTATTCGGGGGAGGCTGATAAAGGGTCTCTGCAAATTTTATCGCCCGCTGGCCGAGATTTGAAGAGGTTGGTTGGCCCGCTAACCGCGTGATGGCCACTCTCACCATGTTCGATACAATGGCTTGGCGTAACGCTCAATTGTGGCGAAAGATGGAGGGAACCAGCCCTCACCTTGAGTACGTTAGGAGGCGGTAATGGGTGGACTATGCCGCGCCGCAACTCTCAAAACCCATCCCGCTTCACCGCCGCCGCGAAATCCTTCAGCCCGTCCTGCCACGACCGCATCGGCCTGCCCACCAACCGTTCAAACCCGCTCGTATCCAGCACCGTATACGGCGGCCTCACCGCTGAATTCGGCTTGATCTTCAGCCATTGTTCGCTGGTCAGCGGCTTGATCTCATTGCCCAGCCCGAATTCGGCCAGCGCCGCCTGGGCGAAGTCCAGCCAGTTGGTCTGGCCGGAATTGGTGACGTGCCAGATTCCTTTCGCTCCATTGTCCAACAGCGCGAGAATTCCATCGGCCAGATCCGCCGTATGCGTCGGCGAGCCGACCTGATCGGCGACCACCGCCAGCGGTTTGTTTTGCCGGGCGGCGTTGACCATCGTCCGGGGGAAATTCGCTCCGTGGCGGCCGTAAACCCAGGCGGTTCGCACGATCATCCAGTCGCGCGGGGCGTGGCGCTGAAGCTCGGTCTCGCCGAGAAGCTTGGATTGGCCGTACGCCTGGATTGCATGAACAGCATCGTCGGGACGGTATGGACGATAGGGAGGCCTTTGAGCGCCGTCGAAGACAAAATCGGTGCTGACGTGAACCAGCCGCGTGCCGTACCGCGCGCAAAGTTCGGCGATTTTGCCGACGGCGCGGCCGTTAATATCGTCGGCCAGCTCGCGCTGCTCCTCGCATAAATCAACCTTGGTATGCGCCGCGCAATTCAAGAAAAGCGTTGGCGGCGAGCGAAAGATGTGTTCCAGATGGTGCGGATTGGTGATGTCGCATTCGCCGCGAGCCAGAACAACCGGGGCATGGCCGCGACTGATGAGCAGGTCGGCGAGCGCATGGCCGAGCATTCCGCCGCCGCCGGTGATGACAATGGAATGATATAAACTCATGAGCCGCCCCGATTGGCCAGTGCCTGCAATGCGTAGCCGGTCAGGCGAAACGTCGTCCAGTCTTCCATGGGGACCGCGCCCAGCTTGCGGTAAAACGAAATTGCCGGCTGATTCCAATCCAAAACCGACCATTCAAGCCGCCCGCAATCGCGGCGCACGGCGAGTTCCGCGACCTCGCGGAGCAGAGCTTTTCCGACGCCGCGGCCGCGAAACTCCGGGCGGACGAACAGGTCTTCGAGGTAAATTCCCGGCTTCCCGACGAAGGTTGAATAGTTGGAGAAAAAGAGAGCGAAACCCGCGGGATTTCCGGCAACCAATGCGATGCGAATCTCCGCGCCGGGCTTTTCGCCAAAGAGTGTTTTTCTCAGCGACTCCTCCGTCGCCGTGACCGTATGCTCCAGTTTTTCGTACTGGGCGAGTTCAAGAATGAATGCAAGAATCAACGGCGCGTCATCGACGACGGCCGGGCGAATTGTGATTGTCGCGTTTGGCTGTTCCATCGCCGTCCATCCCATGCATAGCAAGACCATCTTTTGTGGCGACGCCCTCTTCTTACCCCCTCCCCATGTATCCAGGGGGAGGGTTGGGGTGGGGGTTCTTTCGTCGCACCGTAAATTGCCGGCCCGCTCTCCGTGCAATTGATTCCTCACAGCGCGATGTTCTGTCGAATAAGCCCGCACAACTCGCGGGCGTTGGATTTCCGCAGTCGGCTCAGACTGCTGATCCACCGGCAGGCCAGCGAACCGGCGTCGTCCCAGGGGCGGTGCTTGAAGAGCGTATCAAATGCACGCTGGTTGCGGTTGCAGTCTTCCTGGATGCGTACAAACCGCTCCATGAAGCCGCCCATGTATGCCTCGGCAAACTCGCCGCGGTCGGGAACCATTCCCAGCCGCCGCACCACGGGGCCGGCATATTCAGCCGCCCGCGATTCCAGTGAACCGCGCCAATCGACAAAGGTTCCGACATGGTCGGCGACGATGATCTGGTGCGGCACGCCCATGCTGTCTTCCAGGAGAATCTCATCGCCGACATCGAAGACCACCTCGCCCGTCAGTTCGGCGCGGCCGACAATCATGTTGGTGCCCGCCGTTTGTCCCAGCAGCCGTGCGAAGGTCATGGCGTAGGCGCGATCGGATAATCTGCGCACCGACACCTTGTCGGTGGCGAAGCCCGCGATGTAGTCGCGCTGGAAGTAGGGGGTCCAGATGGTGCGGCCGTGATAGCGCCAATTTGAGCCGTCATAGCGCTCGCTGACCTTGCGCGCCGTCTGCCGCTGCGGCAGATTCATCCCCAACTGGCGGCAGGCCAGCAGGCGATCCAGTACATATTCGGAATATTCCTCGCTCTCGATCATCGCCTCTTCCAGGCTCTTGCCCTGATCAAGGCGCTCGCGCACGCCCCATTTCTGCATACGGATGATCTGCAACACCTCGTTGGCGGCGCGGCGCTGCTTGATCTGCGATACGTAAACCTCACGCCGCCCGCCGCGCCGCGGATTGTGTGCATCAGAAGGCAGCACGCTGCCCAGGTTGATGTATTCCAGGTCGCCGTACTCCTGCACGAGATTCAGAATCAGGCCACGCACCACGGGCGAAATCTGTTTTTCCTGTTGCAGGCCGTAGGGCTGATCGAGAGCCGGGTCAACGATGAGTTCGCCCTCCTCGATTCGCCCGGCGGGAAGCCATTCGACGCGCATGAAGAATTCGGAATCAAGGCCGGTGGTGCGGTCGTCCACCAGCACGTCATCGCGCTGCGTTACCAGACGCCCGAACATGCGGCTGCGCCAAACGGTATCGTCGGGATCGTCCACCCGCAGGTTGACCGGCACGCTTTCCAAAAACCGCCGGCATAGTTCTTCAAAGCGCGGGCGCAACTCGGCGTCGGGCGCATTGGCGGCGGCTTCCACGTCGGAGCATGAGAGGCCCTGGGGCGAGAGGAAGAAATCGACCTCGCGAAAGCCGTTGCGATTGAAATGGTCGCAGTAGGTGGCGATTTCGCGGAGATGCTTGCGCAGCTCGGTGTCATCAAGGTCGCCGAGCTTGCGGAAGGTCTCGCAGGTCAGGTAGCGGGTGCCGCTGCCGTGGCTGTAATAGTAGATGGCCCGGCCTTCAATTCCGGCGCGGGAGTCGGTGATCAATTGCCGTATTTGGGCGGTGCGGGTCGGCGGAAGGTACATGCGCCAGCATTCGCCGCGCTTTTTTAGAGCATCGCGCACGTTGGCGTCGGTCAGAAACAGATATTTGATTCTGCGCTTGGGGAAAAGTTCCTGGAGCAGGTCGTCAGCGGCCAGGGCCAAATCCATCCGCGAGGGGGCGGGGCGGATCACGACGCCCTGCTCGTCGGCGAAGAGGTCCACCGACTGCATCATGGCCGCTTCTTCTTCGGAATCGGAAAGGGGGGGCTTGTTCTGCTTTGCTCGCTGCTCGTTTTCGGCGTCGATGTAGGCGCCGCGCTGTGTGGCGTGAATTCCGGGGAGTGTGACGATGGTGCGCGCGGCCGGAAAGACGGTGGCGATGCGCACCTTCAGTTGGCCATGCTCGTCACGAGCGGAAAACTCCTCTCCAATGAACGTCACCATGCCGGTCGTCCCTTGCCCATGGACTGCTCACGCGCCGTCCGCTCCGTGACTGGCGAAGTCAAGGCTTATCGCAGGTCCGGTTAAAATTGCAAGCGCAAACTGAGCCTGCCGGCGAGCGGATGCGGGCATTTTGCCCCAAGATGTCAGCCGGCGACGGAATTTCCCGCACAGGCCGCAAAATCGCCACTAAACACCAAATTTCTGGGGATTTTCGCAGGTTTGGATTTTCACATTTATTCCAATTGTTCGCTCAGGTGGGGTCGATCATATGCCGACTATTCCATTAAGGTGCGACGTTTTGTCGCAGGGTGCAAACGCATGGTTCTGTCAGCGGACTTTTTTGAACGGATTCTCAAGACGCTCAAGACCGACGCTTCGTCCTCGGACAAGCGTGCGGCCAAACGCATCGGCATCCGCGCCCAGGTCCGCATCACCCGCTTCAATGGAAAAATCCCCGAGCCGGCTGAACGAGTCTGGACGCGCGACATCTCCGAGTCCGGCATCGGCATCCTCTGTCCCAAAACAATGAAGATCGGCCAGTACTTCGTGCTGGAATTGCCCCGCGAGGAGGATGAGCCGGTTCGTATCGTCTGTCAGGCCAAACGCCGGCAGGTGATTGAAAAGGAATTGTGCGTCATCGGCGCCGCCTTCCAAAGCCCGCTCGATAGCACCACTGCGGCCAATACGGTCACCAATGTCGCGGAGGCCGCCAAAGACACGGCAGAGCCGCCCAAAGACGCCGCTGACGAGGCCGAGACGATTCAACGCATCAAATCCGCCATATTAAGCTGATCCGCTCCCCCGACCGCGTTGGCCTGCCGATTCTGCTGTTCTCGCATCCACACGATGGATTCAGTCGTCTGATCGCCGCGATTGTTGCGCGCGTAATTCGGGATCGCCAGCAGCGGCGAGCCGTCGGCAAAGGTTCCGGTGATCACTCTTACGCCATGCAGAAAATCGCCGCGCCATTCACTGGCCAGCTTGGCATCGGGCGGCAACATCCGCGTCAGATCGCCGTCCACGTTTTCAATATTGTAAACGAGCGGGCCGTATCGCAGCGCCACGCGGCCGCGGTCGGCGGCTACTTTGTCGATTGCCTTCACGCGCTGGATGACCATCGGCAATGAAAGTGCGATCTTATCACCGGCCTTCCAGGACCGCGTGATCACGGCGTAGCCATTCTCTATCGCCGGCGTCATCACCTCGCCGTTGATGGAAATCGATTCGATTCCGTTGGCCATCGGCGACGCGGTGTAGAGCGTGCTCACGTCACGATCGGGGACGCGAACGCGCACGCTGAAGATTTTTTCCTCCGCCGGATTGACGGTAATGGCCACCGCGCCGTTCCAGGGATAATCCGTTTCCTGCACGATCTGCACATTGGTTCCGCCGACGCTTCCGACGTTGACCGTGCTTCCGGAGAACAGATTCACATACAGATTGCTCGCGTCCTTGCTGTACATCCAGGTTGGCAGATCAAGCAGCGTTCGCGGGATGTTTCCGACGCAGCAGGGGCAATTGTGCCAGACCGTTCGCTTGCCGCGCTCGTCGAGGGCGTTGGTGTAGGTGAAATGCGTGCCGTCCATGTCGATGTCGCCGAGGATGGCGTTGTAAAGCGTCTGCTCATACAGGTCGGCGAACTTCGCGTTGCGGTCGCTTAAGAGGCGGCTGTACTGGAAAAACAACTCGCCGCAACCGGAACAGGATTCACAATAGGAATTGTTCCGCAGCGAATAATCCGGCCCGAAGCCTTCGGAGGTTTCGCCGCTGCCGACGCCGCCGGTCAGATAATATTTGCGGTTGACCAGATCGTCCCAGATCGACCGCACGGCGCTTTGGTATTGGAGATCGCCGGTTGCCATCGCCACGCCGCTCATCGCGTTATAAACATAGACCGCGCGAACCGCATGGCCTTCAGCCGAATACTGGGCCACCACCGGCGACTGGGTTTGGTCATAGACGCTCCCTGCCGCGCGGCAATCCAGCAGGAACCTGGCCAGTGCGACATAACGGTCGCCTTTGCCCGTTCCTTCAGTCTGGTCCACGAGGCGGGCAAAGCGAATCAGCGCCTGCTCCATTTCTTCATGGCCGTCGTACCAGGCCTTCTTCGGCGCCGGCCCGATGTTGGCGTACCAGCAATCGGCCAGCCGCCGGGCGGCGTCATACATGCGGCGATCCGCCCCATGCGTCATGTTAAAATGCGCGATCGCCGCTTCAAGGAAATATCCGCCAACGTATCCCTCATGCTCGCCGCGATAGCGCGGTGTCCAGTGGCCGGGATTGTTCGGGTCGAGTGTGAATCGGGTCTGCAAATATCCATCCGGCTCCTGCGCGGCGAGAATAATCGGCACCCATTCGTCGATCTCGGCGCGCATGGCCAGTTGAGCTTTGGTGATTTCCGCGTCGCCCTGTGCATCGACGGCCTGCGCGGAACACATTGCCTCCAATGTATTGAGCACATACGCGTTGGCGAAGGGATATCCCACATGCCGCGTAAAAGGCCGGCCGGCGAGCTTGTTGCCGGCCTGAATGAAATTATTGATGCCGCCCTCACGCAGGTTGATGTCCGACAATTCCGCGAAGCAGTGCGGAATCCAATTCACGATCAGCGCCTTGAAGCGATCATTCCAAAGGCGGCTGCTCACCTTGTATGGTTCAAGCGTCACCGGCTCCAGATGCTCGACCGGCGACGGCGCTTCAACATGAACTTTCAGTGAGCCGTCATTGCTTAGATCAACGTCGTTTGCATGGATCGTCGCGGATAAACGCAGGACATATTCGCCTTCTACGGAAAATGCCGCGGTGGTTGCCGGCGATGCAGAATCAGCGAAGGTTACGTCGCCGGGGCCGGATTGCTTGCTCCAGGCGACGGCCGCCCTGGTGTCGCCGAGCACTTTGTACGAACCGCTTAGATAGGTTTTCGCCCCCGTGACAACCACGCGATCCTGCCCGGCCGTTACGGTCGGCGGAAACTGCGGCGATTTGCCGGAGTCGTAAACCTTCCACTGCAAGATTCCGACTGACATGGTCTGTAAAGAGTTAAACTCCATCCGAACGCGCGGCGTGGTGATTTCGTCAAAAGTTGTGGTGTTATATTGGCCCTGCTCGATGGCCAAGCCCTTCGGATTTGCCACCGGCACAAACGCCGATCCGTTCCAATATTCAAAGCGATATTCCCGCGGCGGCCGCAGGCCCTGGTTGTCGTTGTAGAAGTAAAGATCGACCCGGCTGGTGCTGATCGGTTTGGACCAATCGAGTTCGACCCACTCGCCCCATTGAGACGAGGTATGCGGCCAATTGCCGAACGCACCGTGGGAACGATCGCGCGCATTGCGCGGATTGAAACCGCTGACAATCGCCGCCAGAGTCTGATCGCCGGAAACAAATGACGCCGATGGCGTTGCCACCACCGCGAGGTTGATGTTCGCGCCGGCGGGTTGCGTTGCTGGATTACCCTGCGCAAAAAGAAACGACGCCGACGACAAAACCGCCGCCAGCGCCCAATGATTGGCTTTCATGTTAATCCTCGCGTGCGAAAAGGTGAGAAGGTGAGAAGGTGTGAAAGTGAGAAGGTGTGAAAGTGAGAAAGTGCGAAAGTATGAAAGTGGAAAAACATTCTTACCTTCTCACCTTCTTACTTTCTTACTTTCTTACTTTCTTACTTTCTTACTTTCTTACTTTGAATGCCTACGCCACCAACATCCCTGGCTCATGCAAAAGCGATTTGAGCGTCCGAAGGAATTCCGCCGCCGTCGCGCCATCGACGACGCGATGATCCGCAGAAAGCGTCAACGTCATCATGGTTCGCGCGACCACTGCATCATTGTAAACCGTCGGCCGCTTCTCCGCGGCGCCAACGGCCAGAATCGCCACCTCCGGCGGATTCACGATGGCGCTGAATTCGCGGATGCCATACGCGCCGAGATTGCTCACGGTAAACGTGGCGCCGGTCATTTCGTCCTGCTTCAAACGCTGCGCCCGTGCGCGGTCGGCCAGGTCCACGCTGCGCTGGCGGATTTCGCGGATGCTCAGCCGATTGGCATTCTTCAGCACCGGCACGATCAGCCCGTCGGGGATCGCCACCGCCATGCCCAGATTGACGTCGCCCATGCGTGTGATTTGCGAGCCGTCGAAGGTGGCGTTCAAAGCCGGATGCTCCGCCAGCGCCAGCACCACGGCACGAGCCACGAAATCGCCGATGCTGACCTTGATGCTCTCCTTGGCCAGCCGCTTGTTCATCTGCGAGCGAAGGGCGGATAAATCTTCCACGTCCACATCAATGGTTTCGTAAAAGTGCGGAATGCTCTGCTTGCTCAGCACCAGCCGCTTGGCGATGGTCAGGCGCATCTTGCTGAGCGGGATGATTTCCTTCTTGCCCGGCGCGATCTGCGATACCGCGGCTTGTGATGCCGCCGCCGGCGCGGAAGATGAAGTTTGTGCCAAATCGCGCTCGATGATGCGGCCGTTTGGCCCGGAGCCTTGAATGCGGTTCAGATCAATTCCCTTGTCCTGTGCCATCCGCCGCGCCAGCGGGCTGACCCGCTGCGGCCTATCTCCATTGTCCTTGGTGGGGGGAGCAGAGGCCGGAGAGGAACCTGCGGCACTTCGCGGCGATTCCATCACGGCCACCGAATGCGGCTGCTCCTTTTCGACTTCGCCGGCGGCATTCTCTTCCATTTCTGTTTTCGAATCGTCGGCTGCGACCGGAGCCGCGACAGGCACGGCCACCGGAGGCGCAGTTACCGCAGGAGTAGTTGCCCCGCCTTGCTTCTGATGCCACGCTCGCGCCTCTTCAACGGTTTCCTTCCCCGTCGCCAGCACCGCGATCGGGTGGCCCACCAATACTTTTTCGCCTTCCTTGGCCACCGCGACGGCGAGGATTCCCGAGTCGAATGCCTCCATCTCCATCGTGGCCTTGTCGGTTTCGACTTCGGCAATGACTTCGCCCTGACGGACTTTTTCGCCTTCCTTCTTGACCCATTTGACGACCGTGCCGTCGGTCATCGTGTCCGACAACTGCGGCATCGTGACGTAAGCGCTCATGCGTAACCTATCATTTCTGCGGCCGTCAGGTCGGGAAGAGTCTAACCAATCCCGGCCTGCCGGCAATCCGCAACTTTACCCGATCGTTACCGATAGCAAACTTCGCGAACCGCCGACACAATCCGATCCACGCTCGGCAGCATCGCCTCTTCCAGGGGATGACTGAACGGCACGGGAATCTCGTCGCTGTGAACATATTCAATCGGCGCGTCCAGATCGTCGAACGCCGGCTTCTGCAGCTTGTAGAGAATTCCGCTGCCCATCCCGCAATATCCCCAATCCTCATCGACAATCACGCATCGATGCGTCTTGCGGATGGAGGCGAGAATCGTCTCTGTATCCAGCGGCCGAAGAGTGCGGGCGTCGATGAGCTCGGCGTCGATGCCATGATCAGCGGCCAGCGCCTCCACGGCTGTTCGCACGACGCGTTGCAGCGGCCGGCCGTAGCTGACGATTGTTACATCGCTCCCCTCGCGCTCGACCTTCGCCACGCCCAGCGGCAACAAATATTCCGCTTCATCCGGCACGCTGCCGGTTTCGGCGAGCATCTTTTCCGATTCCAGGAATATCACCGGATCATCGCAGCGGATGGAGGATTTGAGCAATCCCTTCGCCTCGGCCGGCGTGGAGGGCGCCACCACAATCAGCCCGGGAATCCGCGCGAAAACCGATTCCATGCGATGGCTGTGTGTCGCCGCAAGCTGATGGGCGATGCCATTGCCGCCGCGGAAGACGATCGGTACTTTGAATTGCCCGCCGGACATGTAGCGCACATTGGCGGCGTTGTTCACAATCTGGTCCATGCACACCAGCGAAAACGACCAGCTCATGAATTCAATGATCGGCCGCAGCCCCGTCATCGCCGCGCCGACGCCCAGCCCGGCGAAACCCGCCTCGCTGATCGGCGTGTCGATCACGCGCTTGTCGCCGAATTTCTCGAGCATTCCCTCGGATATCTTGTACGCGCCGTTGTATTGAGCCACTTCCTCGCCCATGAGGAAGACGCGATCATCGCGTTCCATCTCCTCGGTCATGGCCGAACGTAGCGCCTCGCGGAATTGCATTACAGGCATGTGAGTTTCACTTCGGTTGATAGGGGTATTGTTCGGCCAGCACGTCGTCGAATCGCTCGTTAAGCTGCGGATGCGGATCGGCGTCGGCCTGGGTGGTCGCTTCGTTGATTTCGGCGGCGGTCTCTTCGTGCAACTGATCGATTTGTTCCTGCGTCGCCAGCGCGTGTTCCAACAAGCGGGCTTCGTACATCACGATCGGATCGCGCTGCCGCGCCCGCTCGATCTGATCCTTGCTCCGGTACTTCATCGGGTCGCTCATCGAGTGTCCGCGGAAGCGGAAGGTATTGGCCGAAATATAACTCGGCCCCTTGCCCGTGCGTCCGCGCTCAACGGCTTTGCCGAATTCGGCGATGACGGTGTCAATGTCATTGCCATCCACATTCCAATGCGGCATGGCGTACCCCGAGCCGCGCTTGGCCAGGTCGGTCTCGGCGCTGGAGCGCTCGACTTGCGTGCCCATGGCCACGCCGTTGTTCTCGACCACGAAAATCACCGGCAACTTATAGAGGCTGGCCAGATTCAGTGATTCGTTGTGCGTTCCCTGGTTCACCGCGCCGTCGCCCATGAAGACAAACGTCACGCCGCCGGTCTTGGTGTAGCTCTGAGTAAAGCCCATTCCGACAGCCAGCGGCAGTTGCCCGCCGACGATGCCGTGGCCCCCCATGTTGCCGACGCGGGCGTCGAACAGATGCATCGACCCGCCTTTGCCCTTGGAGCAGCCTGTGCTTTTGCCGAACAGTTCGGCCATGGCCGCTCGCGGGTCCATGCCAAGCGCCAAACTGTGGCCATGACAACGATACCCATTGACCAGGTAATCGCGCGACGTGTCGAAGAGAGCGGCGGTGCCGACGGCGATGGCTTCCTGTCCGCTATATAAATGACAAAACCCGCCGATCTTTTGGCCTGGGCGGGTGTATTCCTGGTAGGTGCGTTCTTCAAAACGGCGAATGAGCATCATCATCCGCAGCCGATCGCGTTCAATTTGGCCTTTCGACGGCGACAAATCATGCGAGGCGCTGGACAACGATGCCGTTGCTACCGATGGCGACGGCTGGGCTACTTCATGTACGACTGCCATAGGCAGCTTCTCCCATAAAAAAAGGGCGGGTTTTGCCCTGATACACCGTCTCCAGTGGTTAAGGAGGTCGGCGCGATCCAAAGAGTTTAGGGGGAAAAGCGGCGAGGTTCAATGGGGAACCGCGAGCAACACTTAATTTTCGCGGAAATCGGGGTTTAGGCGGTTTCCCATAGGACCAAAGGCCAATCCCACCCCCGTTTAGCGGCGGCCCTTGGGCCGCGCGCCCGACCGCTCCCGCCCCTTCCCCCGCGACTGAACGCCATGGGCGCTCACAATCGCCTCAATCAACCCCGGAAACCGCTTCTCCAGTTCCGCGCACCGGGAGGTATTGTGCATCTCCACCCCACGGCGTTCGCCGCGAATCAAGCCCGCGTCCCGAAGCGCCTTAAAGTGCTGGGAGAGAGTGGACTTGGGAACGGACTTCTCGCTGATCTTCAAAAAATTCGAGCAGTTCCGCGAGCAGGTGGAGCGTACAATGTCGGCGAAAATCGCCACCCGCACCGGATCGGAGAGGGCGTGGAGAATCCCTTCCACGGTGATGTCATCAATGGAGGGATGAAATAGCGGTCTCATGGAGAATAATGATAGGCGCATTTGACTTTTAGTTCCATAGTTCTAACATTCCGAACAATGCAACAATGAAGATCATGCAATCGCGTGCTTCCGTCTTCAACCCGTTGCAAACAGTCATTAACGGAGATTCATATGAGCAAGCTCACAGGCAAAGTGGCGGTCGTCACCGGGGCATCAAAGGGGATCGGCGCCGCCATCGCCAAATCGCTGGCGGCGGCGGGGGCGTCGGTGGTTGTGAATTACGCCTCCAGCAAGGCCGGGGCGGAGGCGGTCGTCGCGGCAATTACCGCCGCGGGCGGGAAGGCTCTTGCGGTTGGCGGCGATGTCTCGAAAAAAGCCGAGGCTCAGGGCATCGTCGACGCCGCGGTGAAGAAGTTCGGGCGGCTGGATATTCTCGTCAATAATTCCGGCGTTTATGAGTTCTCGCCGATCGAGGAAATTACCGAAGAGCATTTTCACCGGATTTTCAATATCAATGTGCTCGGCCTGCTGCTGACGACGCAGGCGGCGGTGAAGCATATGAAGGAAGGCGCCAGCATTATCAATATTGGCTCGGTGGTGAGCCGCATCTATCCGCCGAATAGTTCAGTCTATACCGGGACCAAAGGGGCGGTGGATGCGGTCACCGGCGTGCTGGCGCGGGAACTCGGGCCGCGGAAGATTCGCGTGAACGCCCTGAACCCCGGCATGGTCGAGACCGAAGGGACACACGCGGCCGGCTTCCATGGCACGGATTTCGAGAAGGCCACGATTGCGCAGACGCCGCTCGGGCGTGTTGGGCAGCCGGGGGATATTGCATCGGTGGCGGTGTTCCTGGCGTCGGATGACGCGGGGTGGTTGACGGGGGAACACGTTTTTGCGGGTGGGGGGCTGTGATTTCAATGTAGCTTACCCACGGATTGTCGATCGGGCGAAGAGTATGTTTGCGGATTGAGCGCGTCGACATATTGTGGTAATCCGGCCCTCTTTTCCCCCTCCCTCTGTACCCAGGGGGAGGGCAGGGGTAGGGGTTCTTCCGCACTCCCACAAAACATGGCCACACGCTGAGGTTTGATCGTAGCGATTTCAGCTCACTTTCATCAGGGCATTCCCCCATTCCTCCCTATATGGAAACCGCGAATTGTTCGCTTCGGCCGATCCTGTATATTGCGCCTCAGAAAAACCAACGCGCAGAAACATCACTATGGCCGCCATCGAATCAACAATCCCGCAATTCACCAGCCCCACCGAAATCCCTCTGCAAATCCAAACTTGGATCAAGGAAAACTCCGCCCTATGTGAACCCGCCAACGTAAAAATCCTTAACGGCTCCGCCGAAGAGCGGCGGGAACTCATCGCCCAGGCAGTAAGCGAAGGCCTCTTCATTCCCCTCAACGCCAAAAAACTGCCGAATTGCTACCTCTATCGCAGCAACCCCAACGATGTCGCTCGCGCTGAACATCTCACTTTCATCTGCACGCCCACCGCTGAGATGGCCGGGCCGACCAACAACTGGCTGGAGCCGGGCGAGGCGTACGCGCGCCTGCGCGGCTTGTTCGGCGGCTCCATGAAGGGCCGCACGATGTATGTCGTGCCGTTCGTGATGGGGCCGCTTGGCTCGACGCTCGCCAAGGTCGGCGTGCAGATCACCGATTCGATTTATGTGGCCATCAGCATGGGGATTATGACCCGCATGGGCCAGGTGGCGTGGGAGCAATTATCGCGGCGGACTTCGGAAACGAAGGAACTCGAATTCACGCGCTGCCTCCACTCGGTCGGCGATTGCGATCCGGCCCGCCGCTACATTTGCCACTTCCCGCAGGACAACACCATCTGGAGCTTCGGCAGCGGCTACGGCGGCAACGCTCTCCTCGGCAAAAAATGCCTCGCGCTCCGCCTCGGCAGCTACATGGGCTACCACCAGGGCTGGATGGCTGAACATATGCTCATCACCGGCGTGAAATCGCCCGACGGCGAAAAAACCTACGTGGCCGCCGCATTTCCCAGCGCTTGTGGCAAGACCAATTTCGCCATGCTCACCCCGCCGGAGAAATTCGTTAGAGAGGGCTGGAAGATCAGCACCATCGGCGACGACATCGCCTGGATGTGGGTGGACCCCGCGGACGGCCGCCTCCGCGCCATCAACCCGGAGTTCGGCTATTTCGGCGTGTTACCCGGCACTAACGAACAGACCAACCCCAACGCCATCGCCACGATGAGCCATGACACCATCTACACCAACGCCGCGCTTTTGCCCGACGGAGATATCTGGTGGGAAGGCAAAACCGCCAGGCCGCCCGCGGAATGTCTTGATTGGACCGGCAAGCCGTGGACTGCCGACTGCGGCCGCCCCGCAGCGCACGCCAACAGCCGGTTCACGGCGCCGGTGAGCAACAATCCCGCGCTCGATGACCTCGCCGACGATCCGCGCGGCGTCCCCGTCAGCGCCATCATCTTCGGCGGCCGGCGCAGCAAGACCATGCCCCTGGTTTTCCAGGCCTTCAACTGGGTTCACGGCGTTTACACCGGCGCCACGATCGGCTCGGAGACCACCGCCGCCGCCACCGGACAACTCGGCATGGTCCGCCGCGATCCGATGGCGATGCTCCCCTTCATTGGCTACAACATTCGCGATTACCTGGTGCACTGGTTCCGCATGCGCAAGAAGATGAGCGACTGCCCGCGCATCTTCCACGTCAACTGGTTCCGCAAGGACGAAAACGGCAAATTCCTCTGGCCCGGCTTCGGCGAAAACATGCGCGTCTTGAAATGGATCGTCGACCGTGCCCACGGCAGGGCGTATGCCCGCGAGACCGTCCTCGGCTGGATGCCGCGCGCGAAGGATTTCGATCTGGAGGGGCTGGATATTTCTTCGGAACGGTTCGAGGAATTGCAGGCGATTGATCACGCCGATTTCAAAGCCGAATTGCTGGGGCAGGAGGAATTGTTCTTGAAACTGGCGGGGGATTTGCCGAAGGAGATGATTTTTCAGAGGGAGTTGTTGATTAGCCGGTTGTGAAAGAACGGCGCGTCGAATTAAGCGAATTGCGCTGTGACGATATGAAATTCGGTTTCCGAAAACCCTCGTTGTGGAAGACCATTTCGGCTCGCACCTCATTCAAGAGGTATGTTCGCCATTCATTGGGGCTGAAAGCACCTCGGGGATGGGGATGGCTTACGAATCCGAGAAAGGCGGCATATAACCGTATCTACTATCGCACCACCATTGGATGGCAAGACCTCATTAAGCGCAGAAGACGAAAGTCGGCACAAGGTTGTCTGTTGCCATTAGTTCTGTTCGGCATCGTCATTGGAGCCCTATCTTATGCTGTAGTGCGGTTGACGGTGGCGGCACAATAGCGAGTTGAAACCAAATGGCGCATGCAACTGTGAAAATGGGCGGCAAGACCTACGTTCTCGTTCCCGACGCCGAGTACCGCGACCTGACGGCCGCGCGCGCCACCAATCCCAAATTCCCATCGGCCGACGCGGACGGAAAATGTCCTGCCGTGCAAACGGGGCGAGCGTCGATCGCTCGCGAGATCATCCGCCGCCGTCAGGCGGTCGGTCTTTCACAAACCGCACTGGCGACATCTGCATGCATCTGAGTAGAGACGTTAAACCGAATCGAAAGGGCCAAGGTAACAGCCGACACCGCGACCATTGCAAAAATTGACCGAGCCTTAAAGCGCACAGAGAAGTGAACCGGTAGGGTCCGCCCCGCGGACCGCGATTGACGTACAGACGCGGCCCTGCAGCATTAATTACAGACCTCCCACTTCACCGACTCATCCCGCACCCGATCCTTCATCCACTTTTCGACGATCTTCCTCGCCTCCGCCACCGGCAGCAATTTCTCCGGCTCCATCTCAAACCGCTGCCCGGCCCATTCAAAATTCACCTTCGCCTCCGACTTGCCAAATTCGCCGTCGCCCAGCGCATTGTAAACCGCCTCGCCGAAGGCCAGCGTAATCGTGACCGCGCCCGCCTTCGGCCCCAGGCCCACCATCAGCTCGTCGTTAAATTCGTTGACCACTCTGACGAGCACATGCCTTCCTTCACGCTCGGCGCAAATGCGATCCAGCGCCCCGCCGAGTTGGCCGGCTTCGTCCAATATCTGTGAGGGCGTCTCGCCGGGTTCGGTATAGATTGCAAGTCGTGCCATTTGCGGACCAGCCCCCCCCGTGCGACGGGTGTTTCAGAGACGGCTACTCACCGGCGAAAATGATCGTTTGGAGTCCTTCGAATTGTTTGAAGGCTTTGTCTGATGTCAAAAACTCAAGCCCGCCGGCCATGGCGAAGGCAGCCAGATAAGCGTCCATCCATAACTTTGGCGACGCCGACTTCCCGCCCGCATATTTCTTCCATCGTGATTCTATACTGCCAGGTTCCTCGGCAAACCCAATGCGCTCATCCATGCGAATCCCCTCATAAACCGTCCACGCCGCCGTGTTTGTCATCGGCGGAATGCCAAACCGACGGGTCACAGCCTCCATTGTAAGGAGTCTGAGGAACGATTGCTGCGTTGACCGGCAGAACAGCACCGACTTCCGTATCTTTTGCTTTGCAAACCAATCGCCGGCGGCATCGTGGAATTGATGTTCCTCAATGACGAGCGCTATCCAGAAGTTTGTATCAGCCAGAAACACGGGCCCACTCCGCTTCCTGAGCATTCAGAAGTTCAGCGACCCAATCCGGTGTTAACTCCTGGCCACGTGGAGCGGCATGGCGACATCTAATCACTGGCAATCCGGTCTTCTTATCCTTCGCCACAACGGCCGGTCGTTCTCGTTGTACCGGCGCTCGCGCTGAAAGCCCCGCCTGAAGGAACTCGGCCGCGACATCCTTCAGCTTGCGGCGGTCCCGCACCGCCCGCAGCTTCAGCCGCCGCACCAAATCATCCGGCAAATTAAACGTCGTCTTCATGTTCCCATTTTACCAGCTAGCCAGCTAGCTGGCAATTTGCATGGACTATTTCGTCGTGTAATAGGTCCAGCGCATCTTCTTGGCAGGTCGAAAGAAGAACCCCCACCCCAGCCCTCCCCCTTGCATAGGGAGAGGGGGTAAGAAAGGAGTTCGCCATGAATCCGATTGATGCCTCCGGTTGAGTGCCAAGAAGATGGGTTAGACCCTCGTGTAATCTTTGCCATCGGCGGCAGTTGTCAAGGAATCCTTGACAACTGCATCCTCAAGGAATTGCCTTTCCGAAAAAATGTTCTGAATATGCAAACTTACATTTTGTTTGGTGGTCTGAAACAACGCCGCCATATGTGACTGGGCAAGCCAGACCGTCTCCCCTTCAAAGCGCACGTCGATCTTCAGCTTCCCATCTTCCGTCTGGTAGACGAGAAACTGCCCGCGCGGCGGCTCTGGCGTCGATGCGTCGGCCTTGGTGGTCCCCAATGACGAGGAGAAATGATCACTTCGACGGCACGCCGATCTTCACCATCTCCGCGCCATGCGATGCCACCTTAAGGGTTAGCGAGCCTTGCGCATCGGGCAGAGCTTTCTGTCGCCACAAATCCCGCACCGGCTGCGGCCCGTCGAGTTTCAGATCGGCCATGTTCACGGTCACCTCAGCAGCATCTGCGCCGCGATTAAACAGGCCGACCGCCCAGGAGCCATCCGACAGCTTCTTGGCCCATACTTCTTTGTTGTCCGCCTGTGAGATTCGGCCGGCTTCGGTTCCCAGGGCGTCTTGATCGACCGCCAGCACCTCGTCGTTGGTGAGCAGATTCAGTGTGAAATCGTCAAGCTGGGTCATGTCGTTGCCCAGCAGCATCGGCGACGCGAGCAGGCACCAGAGCGTGATGTGCGTATACAGTTCATCCGGCGTCAGATGCGTCGGATGGAGCGTGCCCCAGCCGACGACGCCGACAACCAGCATGTCAGGGTCATTGAAATGGCCCGGCGAAGCGTAGGGCTGCCAGCGAAGCTGGGAAAATCCGTTGGCCGTCATGCTCTGCCAGGTGTCGCGGATGTCGCCCGTCGTGCGCCACGCGTTGGCCGTCTTGGAATAATCCGCCGCCGTGTTGAACGGAGCGGCATTCGACAGGCTGTAAACAATATCGCGCCCGCTCGCCTTCAGGGCGTCAGACATTTCGTTGATGTCGGGCACCAGATTCGGATTCCAGTCGTATTTGAGATAATCGAAACCCCAGGTTGCCCATTGCTTGGCGTCGGCCTGCATGAAATGCGTGGAGCCGATCTGATGCTCGCGATTCACCGGCCGCGGGCCTCTGGCGCCGCGCGTCGTGGGGCGGGTGGTGGCGGCGGCAACCGTCGCGGGGCGCGGGCGCGGCGGCGGCCAGACGCCGCTGGGGTCGTTGCTCGAACCGCCGGCGAAGCCCGCGTAGCTTGTAATCCATGGCGTGGAATAGATGCCCGCCTTCAGCCCCAGCGAGTGAATGTGATCGCAAAGGCCCGCGATGTCGGGGAATTTGTCGTTGGCCTGCAGGGCGTGATCGACGCCGGTGCGCTTGCCCTGCCAGGTGTCGTCGATGTTAATGTAGGTCCAGCCGTGTTTGGCCAGGCCGCTGGAGATCATGATATCTGCTGATGCCTGAACTTTCCCCTGATCAACCTTCCCGGAAAAAGCATTCCACGAGTTCCATCCCAGCGGCGGAGTCAGGGCGATGGTATCGCCGATCTTTATCAGTAGCGGAACGGAATTATTTCCCAGCGCGTTACTGGCGGTGAGTATGACATTGAATTCGCCCGCATTGGCGACGGAGCCTGTGATACGGCCTGTCTTCCCATCCAGCCACAGTCCGGGCGGCAATCCATCTGCCTTAAAGGTAATCGGGTCGTTGCCCGTCGCGGGAATGGTGTAGAGGAATGGCCGGCCCGGCCGCTCGCCGTAAACCCGCGGGCCGTGGATGCGGGGCGTCAAGGCGGGTTTGGGCGTGCGGATTTCAGCGACGGGAGGGGCGGTCGGCGGGGCCGTCTGCGAGAGAGCCGGGGGCACGAGCAATGCGGTAAAAATAATTGCTGTTAATCCCGCGAATCGGCGCGGGGAGGGCTGGTTGGTTTTAGAGGTGCGCATGGACATAGAGTATCGTTCGTTTGGATTGACGTAAACAGATCGAAGGCCCTGCGCCGGAAAGAAAAGTCGGATAAAAAAAGCCCGGCGTGTATTCACGCCGGGCTAATGAGAATTTACTTCAAGTCAGTGAGGAAATGTTGCCTGCTCACCAGGCGATCAGCACAGGCCTCCGGCGCAATTGATGCCGTTGAAGATTGAACCGCAAGCGTTCTGCTTGTTACTGTCGCCGCCGCAGAAGTTGCCATTGCTGGAACAGGAATTCGCCCACTGGATCAGGGATTGAACGCTGCAAACGCCCTGAGGCCCGCCACAGTTGGCCAGTTGAGTGCCGATGTTGCAGGTCAAAGTGCCGCAGCCGGCACTGCAAACCGTGAACCCGTAGTTGCAGGCGGACGTGCCGCACAGCGACGAATTGGTCACATAGCAGTTAATCGCACAGGCCAGGGCCTCGGCATTGCACTTTGTTGACGTTGAGCCGCACAGCTTGGTGATGTACTGACAAATATAGCTGTTGCTCTTGCCATGAAGGTAATTCGAACCGCAATTGCTGCCGTAGAGGTTTCCATAGTTGCTGCAAAGCCAGTTGCCGAGGTTGCAGGACGAGCTCCCGCCGTTAAGGCAATTGATCAGTTTCTGCCCGTTCTGGCCGCACCAGAAATCGCATGAACCAGTTGAGCCGCAGACCACCGGCGAGGTGACGCATTCCGGTTCGCTGCCGTATGGGCTGGTCACGCCCTTGTTGATGGTGTCGCCGCTGTAAACGACAACCCACTCGTACGTCCCGGTCGTGGTCGGCACGTAGCCGCCGGCATGGTTGCCCATGCTGGTGGTATAGGTTCCGTTGCCGGTGATGGTCACCACGTCGGTATAGACAACGGCGTCGCTCGGGTTGTACAGGCTGAAGGTGATCGTGCCGGTCAGGTTCATTCCGCCGGACAGAGTCGCCGAGTCGCTCAGCACTCCGGTCGAGGAGGAGGTGACGGTCGGCGTCGGCACATTGGGATTCGGCGGAGTGGGCAGCGACACATACTTCGTTCCGCCGTTGTCGGAGCTAATGAAACGGCCCTCGGCATGATAAAGAATGTTGGAGCTGTCCGGACCATAAGCATTGCCGTTTTGATTCGGCTCCAATTCATTGATCGCCTGGCCACAGACAAAGTCGATCTGGTAATAGCTATTGGGAATCTTGACCGTCAGCGAGTGCTGGCCGGGAGCAAAGGTTCCCGTGGCCACCTGATAAATGGTCTGCTCGTAGGCGTTGGAATCACTCCAGGTCGCTGTCGGCGCCTCGTAACTCACCAGCGTGAGTGTGTCATTCATGCCCGATGGGACAGTAAAATACGCCGTAACCGTATCGCCCTGTTGCGTGTTGCCGCTGAGTTCGGTAACGGTCGTGCTGTGGCCGCTGGGGGTCGTAACCTTGTAGTAGACACAGGTCGGCGTACAAGTCGGGATCATGAAATCGTCGAAATTGTTGCCGCCATACGTGTGGTTGCTGGTGGCCGTAATGGTGTAGTAGGTGCAACCAGCGCTGCCATTGGGGCCGCCGCCGGTCTGGATATACCCGGACGGAACGACTTCAGTGACGAAGTAGGTTCCCGCGCTGGCAACCGTGAAGCTGTAGGCGCCATTGCTGCCGGTGACCGTGGAGCCGACCAGCTTATCGCCGCCGCTGCCGGTTTGCAGGCCATTGCTGTTGTTGCTGGAGCTGTAGAGATCGATGGTCACGCCGGCAAGTGGCGTATCATCAGAGGAGAATCCGCTGCCGGTGAGGTCCTGATATTTGATGCCGGTGATCGTGATGTCACCAAGCTGTACCGTACCGCCCGGCGTAGTGGTGATGGACGGGCTGGCGACGGTGGTCTCGAAGAAGTTGTCGGTGCTGAAGGATCCGTTGACGGTCAGAGCGATCTTGGAGACGACAGGAGTTGTCGCCGGCGTGGTCACAGCGCCTGCGGTGGTCGAAGTCTGGCCCACATGCGTGTCACTGGCGGGCGGGGTCTCGGTAACGGTGTAGCCGGCCGCGCCGCTGGGGTTGAGGCCGGTAA
>Ga0208589_1000355_pt1 | contig 22172 bp, 11 predicted proteins | sample NGESurshal092012_2_FD_184486 | JGI IMG/M metagenome (GOLD analysis project Ga0208589, IMG submission 184486) | Arctic peat soil microbial communities from Barrow, Alaska - NGEE Surface sample F53-2 shallow-092012 (SPAdes) | ecosystem: Environmental > Terrestrial > Soil > Wetlands > Peat ... | reverse complement strand
CCCTGACGAAACGGATCGTCCCGGAGTCATCATCTGGCTCGGCTTCATCCTGATGTGCCTCGGCATGTTCATGGCGATCCTCGATATCCAGGTGGTTGCGACATCACTGCCGGCCATCCAGCGCGCGCTGGCGATTGCGCCCGATACGATCAGCTGGATCCAGACCACCTACCTGATTGCCGAGATCATCGCGATCCCGCTGACGGGATGGCTGACGCGGGTGATGACCTTGCGATGGCTGTTCGTATCCGCCGTCACGCTGTTTACGCTGGCCTCGATCGGCTGCGCATTCAGCAACTCTCTTGCGATGCTGGTCGGCTTTCGCGCCGTTCAGGGATTTGCCGGCGGCACGCTGATCCCCGCGGTGTTCTCCGCCGTGTTCCTGCTGTTTCCGCTGCGGCTGCATCCGGTCGCCACCACGCTGGCCGGCATCATGGCGGTGCTGGCGCCGACCATGGGACCGGTGGTCGGCGGCTGGATCACCGCGACTTACTCCTGGCACTGGCTGTTCCTGATCAATGTGATTCCCGGCATCGTCACCGCGACCGCCACGCCTTTGCTGTTGCCGCGGGACAAAGCCAACCTTGCCGACCTCGCCACGCTCGACATCGTCTCCCTGGCGTCGATGGCGATTGCGTTGGCCAGCCTTGAAATCGCGCTGAAGCAGGCGCCGCAACAGGGCTGGCTGTCGCCGTCTTGCGGTCTGTTGCTACTCGTCGGTATCGCCGCAGCGACGTTGTTTGCCGTGCGAACGCTGAAGGCGCTCCATCCCGTCGTCGACTTGTCGACGCTGGGCGCGCGTCCGTTCGCGATCAGTTGCGGCCTGAGTTTCTGCCTCGGCGTCGGGCTGTACGGCTCGGTCTATCTGATGCCGGTGTTTCTTGCTTTCGTGCGCCGCCACGACGCGTTCGAGATCGGCACCATCATGCTGGTCACCGGCGCGGCGCAACTCGTGACCGCGCCGGTCGCGGGCCTGATGGAAAACAGATTCGATCCGCGATGGCAGTCGGCGGCGGGGTTCGGCCTGTTCGCGATCGGCCTCGGCTTAAGCGCCTGGCAAAGCCGCGTCGCGGATTTCGACGAGATGTTCTGGCCGCAGGTGTTGCGCGGCATCGCCATCATGTTCTGCCTGTTGCCGCCGACGCGGCTGGCGCTCGGCACGCTGACGGTGGCGCAGGTGCCGGACGCCAGCGGGCTATTCAATCTGATGCGCAATCTCGGCGGCGCGATTGGCATCGCGCTGATCGACACCATCCTCTACGGCCGCACCGCCGGACACGCCGAAGCGCTGCGCGACCGGCTGCTGGCCGGGGACGTCACCGCGGCGCAGGCGATCGGCCTCGACGTGCACCTGTTCACCCACCGGCCGCCCGGCGTGACCGATGCCGCCGTCGAAGCCTATGTTCGTCCGATGGTCGAGCGCGCAGCCTTTGCGCTCAGCACCAACGAGGCCTGGGCGCTGCTGGCCGGCGTCGCGCTGATCGGGCTGTTGCTGGTTCCCTTTGCCGGCGCGCCGCAGCCGCGCGCAGCGGACGTCGGCAAGGATTGAACGCCCCCCGCTAGAGCGTGATCGGTTCTGATGAAATCAGAACCGAAGCTCTAGATTCTTGTTTTGACGCGTTTTCTTCACGCGAACCGGCATCCACTTCGCTTGAAAACGCTCTAGTCTGCGGAAAACCGGTAGCGCGAGGTGTGACGATAGGTCTGTCCGGGATCGAGTCGCGCCGACGGATACTCAGGGCGGTTCGGCGTATCCGGATAATGCTGCGGCTCCAGGCACAGCGCGTCGAACTGGCGATGCGCGCGGCCATATTTTCCGATCACGCTGCCGTCGAGGAAATTGCCGGAATAGAACTGCACGCCGGGCTGGTCGGTCCACAGCTCCATGGCGCGTCCGGACAGAGGATCTTCGACCCGCGCCGCCAGCCGTGGTTCGCCGACAACGCCGCCGCGCAGGCAGAAATTATGATCGTAGCCCTGCCTGATCCGAAGCTGCTCGTCGGCATCGCGGACGCGCGCGCCGACGCGCTGCATTTCCCGAAAATCAAACGGCGTTGCCTCGACCTTCGCCGGTTCGCCTAGCGGAATGCCATCTGGCCTGACCGGCAAATAATCATCCGCTGCTATCGCAAGGCGATGATCGAGAATGCCGCCGCCTGCTTCCACGCCGGCGAGATTGAAGAAGCTGTGGTTGGTCAGATTGAGCACGGTCGGCCGGTCGGTCACGGCCGAAAAAGCGATCGACAGCTCCGTGCCGCCGGAGATGCTGTAGGTGACCTCGGCACTCAGTTTGCCGGGATAGCCTTCCTCGCCATCCGCGCTGACATAGGACAGCGTGACGAAGGGCGCGGGCTTTTCGCCCGATGCCGTAATGCTCCAGGGCTTGCGATCGAACCCGCTGAGCCCGCCATGCAGCGCGTTGGCGCCGTCGTTGGTCGGTAACTGAAAATGCTTGCCATCGAGTTCGAAGCGGCCGTTGGCGATCCGGTTGGCGTAGCGCCCGACGGTCGCACCGAGGAAGCGGCGCACCGCGAGATAGTCGTCGAGATCGCGGCGGCCGAGCACGACATCCGCGATCCGGCGAGCGCGATCCGGCACGAAGAGAGATTGCAGCGCCGCGCCATAGCCGATGATCCGCGCCTCGAAACCATTGTCGCCATGGAGCCGAATTATTTCGATCGCGGTGCCGTCGGGCAGATGGCCGAAAATCTCGCGCTCAACTTTGGTCGGCTGCACCATGTTCAGTCCTCGCAAGCTTAATCTTCGCGCAAGCTCAATCTTTGCGCAAACTTAATCTTCAAAAGGCTCGACGTCGCGGCGGCGTCCGAGCATGAAGGCGTCGGCGACATGGACCAGCGGCGACAGGTCGACATCGGAGACGCCATTGGCGATCAGTTCGGCGAAGTGGCGGTAGAGCGCGGGATATTCCGCCTTCTCCCCATCGACCAGCGTACGCTCGCCATGGATGAGGCGACGGCCACCGGCGCCGAGCGTCAGGCGCCCGGCGTCGGTCTCGATGTGCATGTGCCAGATCTGCGGGCCGGTCTGACGCCAGTCGAATTCGGCGCGGATCGGCACGCCGGCCTCATCGGAAAAAATGAGATCGGCCGCGATCGGCGCCGCCCGGTTGCGCGGAAACGACAATTCCGAACGGGTCAGAAAAAACGTCCGCGGCAGGATCCGCGTCATGATCGAGAGCGCGTTGATGCCGGGATCGAACACCCCGATCCCGCCTGGCTCCCAGATCCAGGCCTGGCGCGGATGCCAGATCCTGACATCCTCCTTCCATTCCACCACGACGGATTTGATCTCGCGGTCGGCGAGGAAGGCGCGTGCCGGTTCGACGGCCGGCGCGAAACGGGAATGCCACGCCGCAAACAAGGTGCGGCCGGCCTGTCGTGCCGCGGCGATCAGCGGCGTCAACTCGCTGATGGTCGCGCCCGGCGGCTTTTCCAGCAGTACATGCTTGCCGGCCTTCAACGCCGCCGCCGCTATCGCGTGACGCGCCTGCGGCGGCGTGCAGATCGCCACCGCGTCGATCTTGTGCTTGCTCGCCAGCATTTCGTCGAGCGTCTTGAAATGCGCAACGCCCTCGATTTGGGCATTCGGGTCGGCGACCGCGGCCAACTCGACGCCTTCCGTACCAGCAAGCGCGGGGACGTGCTGGTCCCGGGCGATCTTGCCGGCACCGACGAGAGCGACACCAATGGCTGTCACGGCAGTCTATTCCCGCATTCGAGAAAATGGCTGGAGCGTTTTCGAGCGATCATGCTCCAGAATACTATTTGCCCCATCGCAGCACCAGCGGGCCGAGACGGCTCGCGATCTCGATCAAGCCCGATCGAACCGCTGGATGCAACGGCTGCAGCGGAAGACGCACGGTTTCGTGCTTGATGACGCCGCCCTCCTTCATCAGCGCCTTGCAGGCGATCAGGCCGCATTGGCGGTTTTCGTAGTTGATCAGCGGCAGCCAGCGCTGATAGGCCTCGACCGCCTGCTCGCGACGCCCGAGGAAATAGGCATCGGTGATCTGCCGGATCCCGTCGGGATAGCCGCCGCCGGTCATCGCGCCGGTTGCGCCTGCATCGAGGTCGGCCATCAACGTGATGGCCTCCTCACCGTCCCATGGCCCCTCGATCGCCTCGCCGCCGAGCGCGATCAGTTCGCGCAATTTGGCTGCTGCCTGCGGCGTCTCGATCTTGAAATAGGCGATGTTCTCCAGCTCGCGCGCCATCCGCGCCAGGAACGCCGCAGACAGCGCCGTGCCGGCCACCGGCGCATCCTGGATCATGATCGGAATCGAGACCGCGTCCGAAACCGCGCGAAAGAATTGATAGATCGCGGCTTCGCCGACCCGGATGGTGGCGCCGTGATAGGGCGGCATCACCATCACCATCGCAGCTCCGGCGTCCTGCGCCCGCCGCGAACGCTCGGCGCAGATATGCGACGCAAAATGCGTGGTGGTGACGATGACGGGGACCCGGCCGGCGACATGATGCAGCACCAGGTCCAGCACCTGGTCGCGCTCCGCATCGGTCAGCACGAATTGCTCGGAGAAATTCGCGAGGATGCAAAGCCCCTGCGAGCCCGCATCGATCATGCAGTCGACGGCGCGCTTCTGGCCGTCAAGGTCGAGCCGGCCTTCGCCGTCGAACACCGTCGGCACGACAGGAAAGACGCCCTTGTAAAGCCGCCGAATTTGGGAACTCGTTTGGGAGCTTGCCATGTTCCTCTCCTCTTCGTTCCGGAAGCAACGCTTCGGATCCGTGCATCGCTTCACAAAGTAATAGCCGAAGAGGTCGCGGAGCGTGAAACCCGGGTTGCTTCGGTTGGAGAAAACGCCGATCGCTTGAGTATTATAGTACCTCAGGGCACGATCAGGCCATCCGGGCCTAGCGTCGCACCTGCGATGACGGCGCGCGCGATTTTGCCCGCGACCGACGAATCGCAACCAGGCCGTCGCCCGTCTGAAATTTCGGCAACCTTTGAACGCCGCCTGTCGCCTGCGCGACGCATTCGATGGAGGGCGCCGGGAGTGCGCGAACAGGAGACAAATCTCAGGCGAACTAGCTCGCGGATTCGCTGGCGCAGTGTGCGGTACAGGCCTAGAATTCTTTCCGATTATTAATGAGATAATCGCGATTGGCAGCGCTTTCGCCTGTCCCCGAGCGGTTGCGAAATATTGCCCAAACCGCCTACAATGATCAGCCCGTCACGGTTTGTTTGAACGACCTCACGTCCGGCCGGCTACACAACAAGAGGCCCTGCAAATGAACGACAAATCGGTGATGGAACGTTCATGAATCAACCGATCAAGCCGCCCCAGGAAGCGACCCCTCAAGCTGCGCCGCAGCGGGAAGCCGATCCGTTCGGCGCGCCGCCGAAGCCGCGATCGGCCCGGCGGCTGGTCGCGACATGCCTCGTGCTGCTTTTGGTCGTCGCCGGCATCGTCTGGTGGACCAAGCATCAGGCCGCACCCGAGCAGCAAGGACGCGGCGGCCGCAACGCGGCGCCGATGTCGATCGTGCCCGAAACCGTCGGCAAGGGCGACATCGGGATCAATCTCAATGCGCTCGGCACCGTGACGTCGCTTGCGACCGTGACCATCCGCAGCCAGATCAGCGGCTATCTGCTCAAGGTCGATTTCAAGGAAGGCGATGAGGTCAAGAAAGGCGATCTGATCGCGGAGATCGATCCGCGGCCCTACGAAGCCACGCTGGCGCAGGCCAACGGCAATCTGGCGCGCGACCAGGCGCTGCAGAAGGGCGCGCAGGTCGACCTCACCCGCTACCAGGGCCTCGCGGCGCAGAACGCCGTGCCGCGGCAGACGCTCGACACCCAGGTGGCGCTGGTCGCGCAATATCAGGGCACCGTGGAAGCTGACACCGCCGCGGTCAAGGCCGCCCAGGTCAATTTGCAATATTGCCATATCCTGTCGCCGCTCGACGGCCGCGTCGGACTGCGCCAGGTCGATCAGGGCAACTATGTGACGCCGGGCGACACCAACGGCATCGTCGTCATCACCCAGTTGCAGCCGATCAGCGTGCTGTTCACGGTGCCGGAAGACAATCTGCAGCCGATCGCGAAGCGGCTGCAGGCCGGCGCGGTGCTGCCGGCTGCCGCGCTCGATCGCGGCGGCGGCAAGAAGATCGCCGATGGCACTTTGCAGACCTTCGACAGCCAGATCGATCCGACCACCGGAACCATCAAGCTGCGCGCGCAATTCCCAAATGAGACAAAGGCGCTCTATCCGAACCAGTTCGTCAACATCCAGTTGCTGCTCGACACGCACAAGGACGTCACCACGATGCCGACGGCCGGCGTACAGCGCGGCGTGCCCGGCACGTTCGTTTATCTCGTCAATGCCGACAACACCGTCTCGGTCCGCAAGGTCGAGCTCGGCGTCATTGACGGCGACCGCGTCGAGGTCCGCACCGGATTGCAGCCGGGCGACAAGATCGTGGTCGACGGCGCCGACAAGCTGCGCGACGGCGCCAAGATCAACGTGCGGGCCGAGGCAACCGATCCCAACGCGCCGGCGGCGGCCCCCGAAGCAGCACCGGGCGCGGAAAAGACCGGCAAGAAACGGCAGAAGCAGGATAGCGGACAAAAGCAATGAACCCGTCGCAACCGTTCATCCTGCGGCCGGTTGCGACCACGCTGCTGATGATCGCCATCGTGCTGTCGGGGCTGCTGGCGTTCCGCTTCCTTCCCGTCGCGGCACTTCCTGAAGTCGATTACCCGACCATCCAGGTGCAGACCTTCTATCCCGGCGCCAGCCCCGACGTGATGACCTCGTCGGTGACCGCGCCGCTGGAAGTGCAGTTCGGCCAGATGCCGAACCTCAACCAGATGAGTTCGGTCAGTTCGGCCGGCGCATCCGTGATCACGCTGCAATTCGGCCTGACGATTTCGCTCGACGTCGCCGAACAGGAAGTGCAGGCCGCGATCAACGCTGCCGGCAATCTGCTGCCGTCCGACCTGCCCGCGCCGCCGATCTACGCCAAGGTCAACCCGGCCGACGCGCCGATCCTGACGCTGGGATTGACCTCGAAGACCATGCCACTGACCGAGGTCGAGGATTTCGTCGACACCCGACTGGCGCAGAAGATCTCGCAGCTTCCCGGCGTCGGCCTCGTCAGCATCTCCGGCGGCCAGCGCCCGGCGGTGCGGATCCGCGCCGACATCCGCAAGCTCGCGGCTTACGGCCTGAACATCGACGACCTCCGCACCACGCTCGGCAACGCCAACATCAATACGCCGAAGGGCAATTTCGACGGCGCGATGCGCGCCTACACCATCAACGCCAATGACCAGATCCGCAACGCCAGCGACTACAAGTCGCTGATCGTCGCCTACAAGAACGGCTCGCCGGTGCGGCTCAGCGATGTCGGCGACGTCGTCAACGGCGCCCAGAACGACAAGCTCGGCGCCTGGATGAACCTGACGCCGGCGATCATCCTCAACGTCCAGCGCCAGCCCGGCGCCAACGTGATCTCGGTGGTCGAAGGCATCAAGGCGCTGCTGCCGCAATTGCAGGCCGCGCTGCCCAGCGCCATCGACCTCAACGTCCTGACCGACCGCACCGTGACCATCCGCGCCTCGGTGCAGGACGTCGAGTTCGAACTGTCGCTCGCCGTCATCCTGGTCGTGCTGGTGATCTTCGTGTTCCTGCGCAACGCCCGCGCCACGCTGATCCCGAGCCTGTCGGTGCCGCTGTCGCTGGTCGGCACGCTGGGCGCGATGTACCTGTTCGGCTTCAGCCTCAACAATCTGTCGCTGATGGCGCTGACGATCGCCACCGGCTTCGTGGTCGACGACGCCATCGTCGTGATCGAGAACATCTCGCGCTACATCGAGGAAGGCGAAACGCCGCTGCAAGCGGCGCTGAAGGGCTCCGCGCAGATCGGCTTCACCATCATCTCGCTGACGGTGTCATTGATCGCGGTGCTGATCCCGCTTCTGTTCATGGGCGACGTGGTCGGACGGCTGTTCCGCGAATTCGCCATCACGCTGTCGGTCACGATCCTGATTTCCGCCGTGGTGTCGCTGACGCTGGTGCCGATGGCGTGTGCCAAGCTTCTCAAGCCGGAAACCGAGACCCATGAGAATGCGTTCCAGCGCTATAGCCGCGAGGGTTTTGACAAGATCATCGAACTCTATGGTCATGCGCTGAACTGGGTGCTCGATCGCCAGACGTTTGTACTTTTCATCGCGCTCGGGACCTTCGCGCTGACGGCTTTCCTTTACATCGTAATCCCCAAGGGCTTCTTTCCGCTGCAGGACACCGGCGTGATCCAGGCGATTTCGGAGGCGCCGCAATCGGTGTCCTACGCCGCGATGGCGGAGCGGCAACAACAGCTCGCCGCGGTCATCCTGAAAGACCCCGAGGTCGAGAGCCTGTCGTCCTTCATCGGCGTCGACGGCACCAACAACACGCTCAACAGCGGGCGGATCCTGATCAACCTGAAACCCTATGACGAGCGCAAGTCCGGCATCACGACCATCATGCAGCGGATCAAGGATGCGACGGCTTCGCTGACCGGCATCAGCCTGTACATGCAGCCGGTGCAGGACCTGACCATTGAAGGCACCGTCAGCCGCACGCAATATCAGTTCATCCTGCAGGACGCCGATCCGGCGCAACTGACCGAATGGGCGCCGAAACTGGTCGACAAGCTCAACAGCCTGCCGCAATTTTCCGATGTGGCCAGCGACATCTCGGCCTACGGACTGTCGGTCTACGTGCAGATCGATCGCGACCAGGCCGCGCGCTTCGGCATCACGCCCGCGACCATCGACAACGCGCTGTACGATTCCTACGGCCAGCGCATCGTGTCGACGATCTTCACCAACTCCAACCAGTACCGCGTGATCCTCGAGGCCGATCCGAGCCTGCAGACCTCGCTGGATTCGCTGTCGTCGATCTATCTGCCCTCCTCGGTCGGCGGCGCACCGGTGCCGCTGGCGGTGATGGCCAAGATCAAGACCGAAACCGCGCCGCTGCAGGTCTCGCATCTGGGGCAATTTCCGTCCGCCACCATCTCCTTCAACCTGGCGCCGGGCGCTTCGCTCGGCGAGGCGGTGACGGCGGTCAAGCAGGCGCAGCTCGACATCGGCCAGCCGCTCGGCGTGATCACCAGCTTTCAGGGCGCGGCACTGGCGTTCCAGTCGTCGCTTTCCAACCAGCTGTTCCTGATCCTGGCCGCGATCGTCACGGTCTATATCGTGCTCGGCGTGCTCTACGAGAGCTTCATCCATCCGATCACGATCCTGTCGACGCTGCCGTCGGCCGGCATCGGCGCGCTGCTGGCGCTGATGGCCGCGGGCGACGACCTCACCATCGTGGCGATCATCGGCATCATCCTTTTGATCGGCATCGTCAAGAAAAACGCGATCATGATGATCGACTTCGCGCTCGATGCCGAGCGCAACGAAGGCAAGCCGCCGCGCGAGGCGATCTACCAGGCCTGCCTGTTGCGGTTCCGGCCGATCCTGATGACCACGATGGCCGCGGTGCTAGGCGCACTGCCGCTGATGCTGGGAACCGGCGCGGGTTCGGAATTGCGGCATCCGCTCGGCGTTTCCATCGTCGGCGGCCTGCTGGTCAGCCAGTTGCTGACCCTGTTCACCACGCCGGTGATCTATCTCTGGTTCGACCGGCTGGCGGTGCGGTTCGCCGGCCGCACCCGCGAGACCGGTCCCGCGAGCGAATTGAACTAACCATGGGCCCCTCAACCCCCTTCATTCGCCGGCCGGTCGCAACGACGCTGCTGACCTTCGGGCTTGCGGCGGCGGGGGTCGTGGCGTTTTTCAAGCTTCCGGTCTCGCCGCTGCCGCAGGTGGATTTTCCGACCATTTCGGTGCGGGCCACCTTGCCCGGCGCAAGCCCTGAAGACGTCGCCACCACCGTCGCCAGTCCGCTCGAACGCCACCTCGGGCAGATCGCCGACGTCACCGAAATGACGTCCAGTTCCACGGTCGGCGGCACCCGCATCACCCTGCAGTTCGGACTGAACCGGGATATCGACGGCGCCGCGCGTGACGTGCAGGCCGCCATCAACGCGGCCCGCGCCGACCTGCCGACCAGCCTGCGAACCAATCCGACCTACAAGAAGGTCAATCCGGCCGACGCCCCCATCATCATCCTGACGCTGACCTCCGATACGATGACGCGTGGCGAAGTCTATGACGCGGCATCGACGGTGCTGGCGCAGAAGCTGTCGCAGGTCGAAGGCATCGGCGAGGTCGGGGTCAGCGGCAGTTCGCTGCCCGCGGTGCGCGTCGACCTCATTCCGCAGGCGATCTACAAATACGGCATTGGGCTCGAGGACGTGCGCGCGGCGCTGTCGAGCGCCAACGCCCACAGCCCGAAGGGCGGCATCGACGTCGGCGATCAGCGCTATCAGATCTACGCCAACGACCAGGCCAGCAAGGCCGCCGACTATCAATCGCTGATCGTCGCCTATCGCAACGGCGCGGCGGTGCATCTTTCCGACGTCGGCGAGGTCACCGACGGGGTGGAAAACCTGCGCAACGCCGGCCTTGCCAACGGCAAACCGGCCGTCCTGATCATCCTCTACCGGCAGCCGGGCGCCAACATCATCAGCACGGTGGACCGGATCAAGGAGCTGATGCCGCAATTGCAGGCCTCGATTTCACCCGCCATCGAGATCGGGCTGGCGGTCGACCGTTCCACCACCATCCGCACGTCGCTGCACGACGTCGAGCGCACTTTGGTGCTGGCGGTGCTGCTGGTGATCCTCGTGGTGTTCGCCTTCCTGCGCAGCCTGCGGGCCACCTTGATTCCGGTCGTGGCGGTGTCGGTCTCGCTGGTTGCGACCTTCGCGGCGATGTACCTGATGGGCTACAGCCTCGACAATCTGTCGCTGATGGCGCTGACGGTGGCGACCGGCTTCGTGGTCGACGACGCCATCGTCGTGCTTGAAAACGTCACGCGCTACATCGAGCAGGGGCTGTCGCCGCTGGACGCGGCGCTGAAGGGCGCCAACGAGGTTGCCTTCACGGTGCTGTCGATGAGCATCTCGCTGATCGCCGTGTTCATCCCGATCCTCTTGATGGGCGGCATCGTCGGCCGGCTGTTCCGCGAATTCGCGGTGACGATCTCGATCGCGATCCTGATCTCGCTGGTGATCTCGCTGGCGACCACGCCGATGATGTGCGCGGTGTTGCTGCGCAGCGAGGCCGGCCAGGCCCACGGCCGGCTCTACCAGGCCAGCGAACGATTCTTCGAGCGGATGCTCGATATCTACCGGCGGTCGCTGACGGCGGCCCTGCGGCATCCGGCGACGATGATGCTGATCCTGGCGGTCGTTCTCGGCCTCAATTTCTATCTCTACGACGTCATTCCAAAGGGCTTTTTCCCGCAGCAGGACACCGGCAGGATGATCGGCATCATCCAGGCCGACCAGAGCATCTCGTTTCAGCTGATGCAGCAGAAGCTGACGCAGTTCGTCACCATTCTCAAACAGGACCCCGCGATCGAAACCGCGGTCGGATTCACCGGCGGCGGTCAGACCAATTCCGGCTTCATGTTCGTCTCGCTCAAGCCGCTCAGCGAACGCAAGCTCTCGGTGGACGGCGTGATCGCGCGCCTGCGGCGCAAGATGGCGGTGGTCCCGGGCGCCACCCTGTTCCTGCAGGCGGTGCAGGATATCCGGGTCGGCGGTCGCGCCAGCAATGCGCAATACCAATACACGCTGCAGGCCCCTTCGCTGGAGGAACTCAACGAATGGTCGCCGAAGATCGCCGCCGCCCTGCAGAAGGAGACGTCGGTCCTGGCCGACGTCAACAGCGACCAGCAGAACAAGGGACTGGAATCCGACCTCGTGATCGATCGCGACGCCGCCGCGCGGCTCGGCGTCACCGTCAGCCAGATCGACAACACGCTCTATGACGCGTTCGGCCAGCGCCAGGTCTCGACGATCTATGTCGCGCGCAACCAGTACCATGTGATCATGGAGGTGGCGCCGCGCTACTGGCAAGACCCGGAAACGCTGAAGGACGTCTATGTCTCTACCTCCGGCGGCTCGGTCGGCGGCTCGCAGGCCACCAATGCCGTGGCAGGGACCGTCGTCGCCACGGGCGTTTCGAGCAACTCCGCCAATGCGCAGGCCGCGCGTAACGCCGCGACCAATTCGATCGGCGCCACCGGCAAGGGCGCGGCCTCGACGGGCTCGGCGGTCTCGACCAACCAGGAGACCATGATTCCGCTGGCGCAGCTGGCGCGCTTCAAGCAGGGAGCGACGCCGCTCGCGGTCAATCACCAGGGCCTGCTGGTCGCCAACACCATTTCGTTCAACCTGCCGCCCGGCGTGGCGCTGAGCAGCGCGGTTGCCACCATCGATTCCACCATGAACAGGATCGGCGTGCCCGCGAACATTCGTGGCACGTTCCAGGGCACCGCGAAGGCGTTCCAGGATTCGCTCAACAACCAGCCGTTCCTGGTGCTGGCGGCGCTGGTCACGATCTACATCGTGCTCGGCGTGCTCTACGAGAGCTACGTGCATCCGCTGACCATCCTGTCGACGCTGCCGTCGGCCGGCGTCGGCGCCCTGCTCGCCTTGATGGTGTTCCACACCGAATTCAGCATCATGGCGCTGATCGGGGTCATTCTGCTGATCGGCATCGTCAAGAAGAACGCCATCATGATGATCGATTTCGCGCTCGACGCCGAACGAAGCCGGGGGCTCAGCTCCTACGACGCGATCTACCAGGCCTGCCTGCTGCGCTTCCGGCCGATCATGATGACGACCATGGCGGCCATGCTCGGCGCACTGCCGCTCGCGATCGGCATGGGCGACGGCGGCGAACTGCGGCAGCCGCTCGGCATCGCGATCGTCGGCGGCCTGGCGCTGAGCCAGGTGCTGACGCTGTATACGACCCCGGTGATCTATCTTTACATGGACCGGTTCCGGCTCTGGAGCCGCGGGCGGCGGAGCGGCGGCGGCGCGACAGTAGCGCGGCTGCAACCGGGCGAATAAATGTCAACAACTCCTGTCATGACAGACCTAGCGCTTCGCCGGTCCTTGTGCGATGCCGGTGTCCTATGAGTAAGGTTTCGCGCAAGTCAGAGGCCCTACCCGCACGGCGCCGCGGCGGAATCCGCGCCGCGCCGGCGCTCGCCGTCCTGCTGCTCGCCCCGGCACTGTCCGGCTGCATCCTCGGCTCCGAACGGCCCGAACTCAACCTCGAGGTCCCCGCGGCCTATCGCGAGGCGCCGAAAAGCTCGGTCGATGCCGCGGTCCCCGCCCTGGACTGGTGGCGCGGCTTCCGCTCGAAAGAGCTAACCACGCTGATTGAAGACGCGCAGGTCTTCAACCTCGATATCGCGGTGGCGATCGCGCAGGTCGTCCAGGCCGACGCCCAGGTCGGCGTTTCCGGGTCGCCGCTGTTTCCCTCGATTACGGGAACGGCGACCGCCGAGCAGGAAAAGGTCTCGACCGCGACCGCCGGCGGCGGTTCAGGTGGAGGCGTTGGCGGCTCGACCTTCGCCAACTACAATCTCGGCCTCACCGCCAGCTACATGATCGACTTCTGGGGCAAGAACCGCGCCACGCTTTATGCTGCCGAAGAAAATGCCACAATGGCGCGCTACAATCGCGAGGTGGTGACGCTGACGACGCTGGTCACCGTCGCCGACACCTATTTCCAGGTTCTGGCCGCGCAGGATGAACTGCGCGTCGCACGGCGCAATCTCGCCGCCGCCGAACGCATCCTGACACTGATCAAGCAGCAATTCACCGGCGGCACTGCCTCGCAGCTCGATCTGTCGCAGCAGGAGGCGCTGGTTTCCACCGAGCGCGCGGCGATCCCGCCGCTCGAAGTCACGTTGCGGCAGAATATCGCCGCGCTGTCGCTGCTGGTGGCGCGGGCACCGGCCAATTTCAACGTCAGCGGCGGCGCGCTGACCTCGATCGTCGTGCCCAGGGTAACGCCGGGAATGCCTTCGGAATTGCTGTACCAGCGCCCGGACATCCGCCAGGCCGAGGCGCAGCTCGCCTCCTCCAATTTCAGCGTCGAATCGGCGCGCGCGGCGTTCTTCCCGCAGATCCAGCTGACCGCGTCCACCGGCGTGCAGAGCGCGGCGCTCGCCGCGCTGTTCGGGCCCGGCGCCTGGTATTACACGCTGGCTGCCGGACTGACCCAGCCGATCTTCGACGGCTTCCTGCTGGAGAGCCAGTTGAAGCAGGCCAAGGGCGTGCAACTGCAATACCTGCAGGCCTACCGCAAGGCGGTGCTGTCCGCCTTCGCCGACGTCGAGAAGGCGCTGGTCGCGCTGTCGCAAGCCACGCTGCAGGAGCGGCTGCAGATCGAGGCCGTCACCAACTCGCGCAAGGCCTTCGATGTCTCGGAAACCCAGTTGCGCGCCGGCACCGTCAACCTGATCACCGTGCTGCAAACCCAGCAGACGCTGCTCATCGCCGAGAACACGCTGGCGCAGGTCCGGCTGACCAAGCTGCTGGCGGCCTCGAGCCTGTTCCAGGCGCTCGGCGGCGGATGGACGCCTGACGGCAAGCTGGCCTCGGCGCAGGTACCGGTGCAAGCGCCGGAGGTGCCGCAATGAGCCGCGCAGCCATCAAGAGGGTGCTGTTCGCCGCGGCCGCGATCTGGACCGTGGCGATGGCGGCCGTGGTATCTTCGCCTGCCCAGGCGCAATGGAATAACAACACGCCACTGGCGTTCGGCATGACTATCGCGGAGGCGTCCGCGGCACTGGGCACGACGCTGGCTTATGTCCGGGGTCGGCCGGGTGACGAAATGTTTCTGGCGCTGCCCAACGTCAAAGGCAGCGCCTTGTCGGATCGCCGGGACGGTCTCTATTTGCAATTCCGGCGCGGCAAGCTCGACGGCTGGAAGGGTGATTGGGGCACCAACCACCCATGTTGCAGATGATGGCGCTGCAGATGAACATCGACATGAGCAGACTGGGTAAACTGATGGTGGCGGTCGCTGTTGTCGCTTGGGCAAGCGCGGCGCCGGCCTTCGCGCAAAACGCACACCCGCCGTTCCTGCAAAGGGATGTGCCGCCCACCGCCTGGTACTATGACAACCGCGACGACGGCAGGGACTTTCAGAACAACGGTTTCTTCCCCGGCGACTTCGCCGCCAATCCGGCCGGCGCATGGATTGGGGCCGCCGGCATTATCGGCTTCACCCCGTCGGGCGGCTCGCATTTCGGCCCGATCTATTGCACCCGGCGCTATCGCTCGCACAATCGGGCGCCCGGTTATTTTCAGGGCGATGACGGGATATGGCATCGCTGTCAGCGATAGCTCGCCGTTCCCGGTCTTTCCGTGCTGCCCTGTATTACGAAAAAGTAATAGTCCTCGCGAAATCGATGAGAACTAAGTGATTGGAAAGCCTTCTCAGGCAATGGCAGAAGCTGGCGGCGCGAGTTTTGCAAGTCTGATCTTCACAAGTTTGACCGTCACGAGTCTGATCTTCACAAGCCTGATCTTCACTGCAAGACCATCGCCGTTCGCGATCGATCGAGAAGCGCGTCCATGAATGCCATTGTCAGAATTGCGCTGGGCCGGCCCTACACCTTCGTGGTGCTGGCGCTGCTGCTTCTGATCATCGGACCGCTCGCCGCGCTACGCACGCCGACCGACATCTTTCCGGACATCCGGATCCCCGTGATCGGCGTGGTCTGGCAATACACGGGTCTGCCGCCCGACCAGATGTCCGGCCGCATCACCACGCCGTTCGAACGCGCGCTGACCACGACCGTCAATGATATCGAGCATATCGTCTCGAATTCCTATAACGGCGTCGGTATCGTCAAGATATTCTTCCAGCCCAACGTCGACATCCGCACCGCCAACGCCCAGGTCACCGCGATTTCGCAGACGATGATCAAGGCGCTGCCGCCGGGCGCGACGCCGCCGCTGATCCTGAACTACAGCGCCTCCACGGTGCCGATCCTGCAGCTCGCGCTATCCGGCGAAGGCCTCACCGAACAGAACCTCGCCGACATCGGCATCAACCAGTTGCGCACCCCGCTGGTGACGGTGCCCGGCGCCGCGATCCCCTACCCCTATGGCGGCAAGCAGCGGCAGATCCAGATCGATCTCAACCCTTCCGCGCTGCAGGCCCGCGGACTATCCGGACAGGACGTCGCCAACACGCTGGCGGCGCAGAACCTGATCACGCCGGTGGGGACCGAAAAAATCGGCAATTTCGAATATACCGTGCAACTCAACAATTCGCCGCTGAAGATCCAGGAGCTCGGCGACCTGCCGATCAAGACCGTCAACGGCGCCATGGTCTATGTGCGCGATGTCGCCACCATCCGCGACGGCAATCCGCCGCAGACCAACATCGTCCATGTCGACGGCAACCGTTCGGTGCTGATGATGGTGCTGAAGGCGGGATCGGTCTCGACGCTGGATATCATCGCCGGCATCAAGCAGAAGGTCATCGACGTCAAGAATTCGCTGCCCGACGCGCTCAAGATCGGCTTCATCGGCGACCAGTCGCTGTTCGTGCGCGGCGCCATCACCGGCGTCGCGCGCGAAGGCATCATCGCAGCGCTGTTGACCAGCGTAATGATCCTGCTGTTTCTCGGCAGCTGGCGCTCGACCATCATCATTGCGACCTCGATTCCGCTGGCCGTGCTCGGCTCCATCATCATGCTGTCGGCGCTCGGCGAGACCCTCAACATCATGACGCTGGGCGGGCTTGCGCTCGCGGTCGGCATCCTGGTCGACGAAGCCACCGTGACCATCGAGAACATCAATTACCATCTCGAACAAGGCAAGGAGGTCGAGGAGGCGATCCTCGACGGCGCCAACCAGATCGTGGTGCCGGCCTTCGTGTCGCTGTTGTGCATCTGCATCGTGTTCGTGCCGATGTTCTTCCTGTCCGGCATTGCGCGCTTTTTGTTCGTTCCGATGGCGGAAGCCGTGATGTTCGCGATGGTCTGGTCGTTCATCCTGTCGCGTACGCTGGTGCCGACGATGGCGAAGTATTTGCTGCATCCCCACGTCCATCATGACGGCGGCCATCCACCGTCGCGCAATCCGCTGGTCCGGTTCCAGCGCGGCTTCGAGGCCGGCTTCGAGCGATTCCGTGCCGGCTACCGCGACCTGCTTGGACTCGCGCTGATGCACCGCCCGGCCTTCATCACCGGCTTCGTCGCTGTCGTTGCATTGTCGTTCCTGCTGGTGCCTTATCTGGGCCGCAACTTCTTCCCGTCGGTGGACGCCGGGCAGATCCTGATGCATGTGCGGACCCAGGTCGGCACCCGGGTCGAGGACGCCGCCGGCCAGTTCGCCAATATCGAGAAGGCGATCCGCAAGATCATTCCGCCCGGCGAGATCGAGACCATGGCCGACAATATCGGCATGCCGATCAGCGGCATCAATATGACCTACAACAACACCGGCGTGATCGGGCCGCAGGATGGCGACGTCCAGATCAAGTTGAACGAGGGTCATGAGCCGACCGACGGTTATGTCAAGCTGCTCAGGGAAAAGCTGCCGGCGCGATTCCCCGGCCTCAGCTTTGCGTTCCTGCCCGCCGACATCGTCAATCAGATCCTCAATTTCGGCGCGCCGGCGCCGATCGACCTCGAAATCCGCGGCGCCAACCTCGAAGGCAATTTCGCCCACGCCAACAAGCTGCTGGCGAAAATCCGGCGCATTCCCGGCGTCGCCGACGCCCGCATCCAGCAATCGGCGCACAGCCCAACCTTCAACGTCGATGTCGACCGCACCCGCGCGCAATATGTCGGGCTGACCGAACGCGACGTCGCCAACAGCCTGGTGGTCAATCTCGCCGGCAGCTCGCAGGTCGCGCCGACCTATTACCTCGATCCCCAAAACGGCGTGTCCTATTCGATCGTGATGCAGACGCCGCAATACCGGCTGGATTCGCTGAGCGCGCTGGAAACCCTGCCGATGACCGCGGCCGGCATGCCGACGCCGCTGATCCTTGGCGGCATCGCCAATATCACCCGGACCACCTCCGACGCGGTGGTGTCGCAATACGACATCCAGTCGATGGTGCAGATCTACGCCACCCCGCAGGGGCGCGATCTCGGCGCGGTGGCATCTGACATTCGCAAGGTCGTCGATGAGACCGCCAGTGAATTGCCCAAGGGCAGTTCGGTGGTGCTGGTCGGCCAGGTGCAAACCATGGAAAACTCGTTCTCGGGGCTGCTGTTCGGACTGCTCGGCGCCGTCGTGCTGATCTATCTCCTGATCGTGGTGAACTTCCAGTCGTGGTCGGACCCGTTCGTGATCATCACGGCGCTGCCGGCGGCATTGGCCGGCATCATCTGGATGCTGTTCACGACCCAGACCACGCTGTCGGTGCCGGCCCTGACCGGAGCCATCATGTGCATGGGCGTCGCCACCGCCAACAGCGTGCTGGTGATCAGCTTTGCGCGCGAACGCTATGAAGAACTCGGCGACCCCATTGCGGCGGCGCTGGAAGCGGGTTTTGTCCGGATTCGCCCTGTGATGATGACGGCCCTGGCGATGATCATCGGCATGCTGCCGATGGCGCTCGGGCTTGGCGAAGGCGGCGAGCAGAACGCGCCGCTCGGCCGGGCCGTGATCGGCGGACTGCTTTTTGCCACCGTTGCGACCTTGATGTTTGTCCCTGTTGTGTTCAGCATGGTGCACAAGAAGCGGGAAGACGACGCCGAGGCGGCCCGGCCGCTGTTCGAAGGCTATCCCCGCGCCGCCGAGTGACCGAACCAAAGAAGTAAAGATAAGACCGGAAGGAAACACCATGGCTGGGAACTGCAAGGTGCGCAGCGTCGAAACGCTGTCGTGCGACGCCGGCTGGCGCAACTATCATTTCGTCAAGATCACCACCGAGGACGGCGTGGTCGGCTGGAGCGAATTCGACGAGGGCTTTGGCTCGCCCGGGCTCGGCACCGCGATCGAACGGCTGGCGGTTCGCGTGGTCGGACAAAACGCGCTGCAACACGAGCGGATCTATGCGGAGCTGTTCGCGGCGACCCGCCCTTCCACCGGCGGGCTGATCGCCCAGGCACTGGGTGCGATCGAAAACGCGCTGCTCGACGTCAAGGGCAAGGTGCTGGGGGTGCCCTGCTATGAACTGCTCGGCGGCAAGATCCGCGACCGCATCCGGGTCTACTGGTCGCATTGCGCGACATGGCGCATCAACCATCCGTCCTGGTACAAGCCCGCGATCACGGACCTCGACGGCGTCAAGGCGATCGGGCGCGAGGTGCGCGAGAAGAAATTCACCGCGCTGAAGACCAACATCTTCACCTATGACGGCGGCAAGCCAAAGGGCTGGCGGCCGGGATTCGGCGTGCCGTTCGAGCCCGAGATCAATGTCGACCGCAAGGTGCTGCGCGATCTGCGCATGCACCTGGAAGCCATCCGCGACGGCGCCGGCCCCGATATCGACATCCTGCTCGACCTCAATTTCAACGCCAAGACCGAGGGCTATCTGAAGATCCTGCGCGAGATCGCCGACCTCGACATGTTCTGGATCGAGATCGACAGTTTTTCCCCGGAAGCGCTCGGCTATATCCGCCGCCAGAGCCCGCACCCGATCTCCTCCTGCGAGACGCTGACGGGCCTGCGCGAATTCCTGCCCTATTTCAACGAGCAGGCGATGGATGTCGCGATCATCGACACGCCGTGGAACGGGGTGTGGCAGTCAATGAAGATCGCGGCGGCCGCCGAAGCCTGTGAGGTCAATGTCGCGCCGCATAATTTCTATGGGCATCTCTGCACCATGATGAACGCGCATTTCAGCGCGGCGGTGCCGAACCTGCGGATCATGGAAACCGACATCGACCGGCTGGCCTGGGACCACGAAATCTTCACCCATGTGCCGGAGATCGTCGACGGCCATCTGGTGATGCCCGACCGGCCCGGCTGGGGGATCGAGCCCAACGAAGAGGGGCTGCGCGCGCATCCGCCGAAAGGCAAAGGCGGCTTGTTGACCTACGGTCAGAAAAACTAGGGCGCAAACCCATAATCCTTGGAGCGGACGTCGGCTTTGGTCCGCACAGCGGACTTAAGTCGGACATGGCTCCATGGCCGAAAAGTGCCAACATGCGACATCGAAACATCGAATGCGCACGTCGCCAAAAAGAAAAGCCGCCCGAAGGCGGCTCTTCAATTCAACCCTGATGATCGTGGATCAGGCAGCCATCAATGCTGGCTTCAACTTCCGACGATAGGCCATGAAGGCGATGCCAGCGAAGCCGAGAAGCATCATCGTCCAAGTACCAGGTTCAGGAATCGCCGATACGGCAGAAAATACCGCAAATCTGTCCTCAAAAGCGTTCAAGGGGTTATCCTCAAACTCCGTCGTCCGAAAGTCGAAGTCCGACCCGTAGACAGCCGATAGATTATAATTCCAGGCGTAAACTTGGTAACTATTAAAAACACTCGACGTCGACGAATACGGTACTACAACATTCAAGGCACCTGGATAAGGATCGCCAAAAAGTTAAGCGCCGCCGCTAAGTCGGTTGCCGCATCTATCCCCCGTGACTGAGAAAACCTCGTTGTAGGATCCTTGGGTGAAGGTTACATTATATGTCGTCCCGTCAACGAATAAACCATCAACGCCTGTTGGATACGAGGAAGGCCCAACCAGTGTTTCCGCCCGGGCTGCAATCGGCGCGGTCAATACTAAAAACGCTGTTGCCAAGGCAAGCGTAGAAGCGAAGGTTCGAAACGTATTTCTCATTTTAAATTCACCTTCGGACAAATTATTGAGACAGCAAAAAGGAGCTTGCTACCGATGTTAATGGCTGGAACCGTGAAATCGCAAGATGACGGGAAATGAACCGGTTTTGACAGAAAAGAGCATCTCTTTCACGCGATCAACCGTCGGCGACGATAATCGCGGCGCGTCAGTGGGGCTATGCCGCCGCAGCATAGCGAGGTCCGATGTGGGTCAATCACTTCGGTTTGGCGCTTTGCGCGTTACTTCCCGTCTACCCCAATCAGCCGACATCGACCAACCCGCCGGACTGGTCCGTTTCGTGACAACCCCGGAAGTGGCGACCGGCTGTTTTCCCAGATCGACTATCACGCGCGCTCTCAAACCCTCACCGCGCTAGTCAGCTGCTGACTCCCAGTCCGCTATTCACGCCCGCCCTGCAATGACCTGAGCATCAGGTAACCCTTCGCAGCGAGGCGATCTTCGTCACGTTCACCTGTTTGGGCCACAGCAACGATATATCTTGCGAGCTCAAAGTGTAGGCGCTTTTCTTCGCTCACGACCGGAGTGCTTTCGAGATAACGCTCCAACGTTCTATCGAATACCCGAGCCAGAAGTTGAACCGTATCTGGATCATCTCGGATACCGAACCGCTCCGGAGCAAACCGCGTCAACCAGAGGATACCAAAAGCAGCCGCGACCAAGCCCAGCGCTGCGAGGCTCATTGCAGTCAGTTTTCCGCGAGCGAACAAAGCACTACCTATTCCCGAGCCGATGGCCTGGCCGAGGTACAGCATCGTGTTGTTGATTGCCACCGACGCCGTGGCCAGCGCGGGGGCGGCCGCAATCAATCTGACCTGCTGCATGGCGGTTGCGGCAGCAAATCCGAGGCCCCAGATCGCGGCCCCAGCCGCCATCAACGGATATATGCCGGCGCCAACCGCCCACAGTGCTGCACCGATGACAATGCAAGTTATGAAAACAGTGGATGTCTGGAACGCTCCCCATACCAAGACGAGCCGAGATGCGCAGACATTCCCAACCAGGGTCATCACGCCGAAAAGCAAGAATACGATTGCGATTCCGCGAGGTGTCGCTCCCGTTAGTTCGGTCAACAAAGGTCCGACAAATGCTATAACGACGAGTTGACCAGCTGCCAGCAAGCCGGTGATCGATAAGAGCAGTAGCAGATGACGATTGCCGCCGACCGCCCGCCATGTCGTGAAAATGACGGGAACCCCTTTAAGTCCACTCGGCAATCCAACCAGAAGCGTTAGAAAGCTTAGCGCGGCAAGAATGCCGATGAGACCGTAGGTCGCTCGCCAGCCGATCTGCGGCGCCATCACTGAAATCAGTGGCAATCCAATCGCTATCGCGAGTGCCCACCCCAGCAGTACCGATGCGATAACCGAGGCGCGCCTATTTTCCGCGACCAACAGAGCGGCGGTACCGGCCGCCAAGGGCGTAAAGGCGCCGGCGAAGGC
>Ga0208589_1000354_pt1 | contig 22185 bp, 16 predicted proteins | sample NGESurshal092012_2_FD_184486 | JGI IMG/M metagenome (GOLD analysis project Ga0208589, IMG submission 184486) | Arctic peat soil microbial communities from Barrow, Alaska - NGEE Surface sample F53-2 shallow-092012 (SPAdes) | ecosystem: Environmental > Terrestrial > Soil > Wetlands > Peat ... | reverse complement strand
GAAGGCACTGTCGCTGGGCGGCAAGGATGAAGGGGCACCGGGAGAACGTGGCGGCGGCTTTTATGCCGGCTATTTCCGCGACCCCGAAGGCCACAAGCTCAACGTGTTCTGCGCCGGCTGAGGCATTCGACTGCGCGTCGCATGCACGATCGCGCGTGCGGGATCAACCGACGCTGTCGATACGTGCTTGCAGCGCCATCGCCGCGGCCGGGTTGCGCTGCTTGGCGCTGCTGATGAAGAACACGAACACGTCGCGAGGCTGACTCGCAGGCTGCAGTGCGGCGGCATGCGGCAGTTCGCCGATATCGTTCCCTGCTGCCCAGCTTCGCGCGTGTCCGGCCCAGCGATCCAGATCGGCTGGCGCATACCCGGTGGGAATGTCATCGGCGCTGCGCATCAGCCGCGCGTAGGTGAAGTCGCCGGTGAGATCGGCCAGCGACGGATAGTCGGGCGAGTCGGTGAATACGGTGGGCACCGCATGGTTGCGCGCCAGCGTCACGTAGTGCTCGTCGATGAAACTGGAGTGGCGCACTTCCAATACATGCCGCAACGGGTGCCCGTTCAGTTCGCGCGGCAACGCTTCCAGAAACGCCGCCAGATCGTCGGCGTCGAATGGTCGCGATGGCGGCAGCTGCCACAGGATCGGGCCCAGCCGGTCGCCCATTTCGGCCAGACCGCCATGCACGAAGCCGCTGATACCTTTGCGGGCGTCGGCCAGTCGTTTGCCTTCACTGATGTAGCGCGGCGCTTTCAGCGAAAAAATGAAGCCCGGCGGCGTCTCGGCTGCCCATTTCGCGTAGGTGGCCGCCTTTTGCGCACCGTAATAAGTGCTGTTGATCTCGATGGTACGCAAGTGACGACTGGCGTATTCCAGCTCACGCCGTTGCACCAGACCGACCGGATAGAAATTGTTGCGCCACGGCGCGTAGTTCCAGCCGCCGATGCCGACGCGGATCTGCGCGCTGTCATCGGCATGGGCGTGGTTTGCAAACTGATCGGCAGGCATCGTATGAGTGTCGCGCATCACGCAAGCGTTATCCCATATTAGCCGCACGCAGATATGCAGTTCGTAATAGTTGCGGCAGCCGACCTCGGGATGGCAGATGATCCGTGACTTCCAGCGCTGGCTTCGCATCTGATTTACCGCGATAGTCCTTGGATGCAGTCAGGTGATTGCCACCAGCGGAGTTTTTGATGTCCCAGCGATTCTTCTCCCCGCGTCTGGCGGGTTGTTGCGCCCTGTTCGTCATCGCGTCCGCCGCCTGGGCACAAGCGCCGGCCACGAAGCCTTCGACGCTGCCGATCACCACACACGACATCGTGCAGCCGATGCTGCCGGCGCAGTTGCAGGACTTCGGCGCCTATGTCGACAGCGCGCGCAAGACGTTCGACGTGCCGGGCATCGCGGTGGCGATCGTGAAGGGCGGCAAGGTGGTGATGGAGCAGGGTTTCGGCCTGCGCGAGATCGGCAAGCCGGAGCCGGTCGATGCGCACACGCTGTTCGCGATCGCCTCCAACACCAAGGCGTTCACCGCCGCGGCGCTGCAGCAGCTGGCCGAGCAGGGCAAGCTGAAGATGGATGATCGGGTGATCGATCACCTGCCGTGGTTCCGCATGTCCGATCCGTATGTCACGCACGAGATGCGCATCCGCGACCTACTGGCGCATCACAGCGGCCTCAGCCTCGGCGCGGGCGACCTGCTGTACTGGCCGCCCACTTCGTACACCACGAAGGATGTGGTCGAACGGCTGCGCTATTTGCCGATCAAGAACAGTTTTCGCGGCAGCTACGCGTACGACAACATCCTGTTCGCGGTGGCCACGCTGGTGATCGAGCAGGCATCGGGCCAGAGCTACGCCGACTATGTGCGCGAGCACATCTTCAAGCCGGTCGGCATGGACGAGTCGCTGATCGACAAGACGTATTTGAAACCCGGCATGGACGTGGCGATGGGCCACGCCAGGGCCAACTTCAAGGATCTCGAGCCGGTGCCGCCGATGGCCTGGCTCAACGATCCTGGCGCCGGTGGCATCTATGCCAGCGTGCATGACCTGGCCAAGTGGGTGAACGTGCAGCTGGCCGGCGGCGTGTTGCCGACAAAGAGCGCGGACGGCAAGCCGATGCGGCTGTTCTCCGCTGACAGCCAGCAGCAGATGTGGTCGATGTTGACGCCGATCACCATCGGCAAGCCGCCGATCCCGGAACTGGCGCCGCTGACGCCCCACTTTTACGGCTATGGCGAAAGCTGGTTTCTGTCCGACTACCGCGGCCAGCGGCTGGTCTGGCATACCGGCGGCTGGCCGGGCATGGTCTCGCGGGTGACGCTGGTGCCGGAGCTGCATCTGGGCGTGGTGGTTCTGACCAACCAGGAATCCGGTGCCGCGTTCAACGCGGTGACTTATCGTGTGCTGGATGCGTACCTGAATCCTTCGCAAAAGACCGACTGGGTTGCCGTCTACGACAAGGCGGTGAAGCAGGCCGAAGCCAAGGCCGACGACAGCTACGCCAGACATGCGGCGGCACGCGACAAGAACAGCAAGCCTTCGCTGCCGCTGGCGAAATACGCTGGCACCTACCGCGACCCGTGGTATGGGGATGTCGTCATCAGCAACGAGAACGGCAAGCTGCGTCTGCGCTTCTCCAGGACTGCACAACTTGTCGGCACGATGACACCGTGGCAGCACGACAGCTTCACCGTGCGCTGGGACGATCGCGCGCTCAACGCCGATGCGTTCGTCAGCTTCGCGCTCGATGCCGATGGTGGCATCCGCGAGATGCGCATGCAGCCGATCTCGCCGCTCACCGATTTCAGCTTCGACTTCCAGGATCTGCGGTTGACTCCGGTGAATGCCGACAAGTCGGATACGCAGAAAGATTGATCGTGCGCGGCTCTGCCGGGGCAGCTCCCGGTGGAACCGTTGATGATTCAGTGAGCGGTGCCGTCGATGACTACGGAATCCGCAGTATCGTTTGCCAGGGGAGATCCACCATGCGTTATCGTCGTCATGCCGCTGCCGTTTTGCTGTGCCTTGGCTTGCTGGTCAGTGCCGCCCAGGCACGTAACGACAACGCCACCGTCCCGGCTCATCGGTTTTTCCACGTGCAGTTGGGTGCCGCTTCGACACAACCGACATCCGGCCGGCTGTTGCTGTTCGCAATCGAGGAGAAAACCGCCGAGGCTGAAGCCAGGGCGAATTCCGATGGCAAGGACAGCAAGGTCGAGGAAGTCGACGCCAATCCGTTCCGCGCCACCCAGACTACGCTGGCCGCGCGTGAGGTTAGCCAGTGGCAGCCGGGGCAGAGCATCGACATCGATGCTGACCGGTTGGCGTTCCCGGCCGGTTATTCGCAGCTGCCGCCGGGTGATTACCTGGTGCAGGCCGTGCTCGACGTCGATCACAGCTACAACTACATCGGGCGCGGCGCCGGCGACCTGGTCAGCGAGGTGGTGAAAATTCATCTGCCGACAGCGAGCATCCCGACTTTGACCCTGGTCAAGGCGTTGCCGGAGCGTGATCCGTGGGCGCTTTCCCCATCGGTGCCGGCCGCCATCCGCGACGCAGTCCCGGCAGCACACCAGCATGCGACGCTGGTCGATTTCGTCAGTCCTTCGTTGAGTGCTTTCTGGGGGCGCCCGATCAGCATGCGCGGCTGGGTGCTGACGCCGCCGGGCTACGATCCCAAGACTGCCACGCGCTACCCCACGGTGTATTACACGCAGGGTTTCGGCGGCAACAACGATCGCGTGACGGGGGCGTCGGTCAACGTCTACACAGCGATGGCCAAGGGTGAGATGCCGCCGATGATCTGGGTGTTCCTGGACGAATCGAGCCCGACCGGTACGCATGAGTTCGCCGACTCGGTCAACAACGGCCCGTGGGGTCACGCGCTGACCAGCGAGCTGATACCCGAGCTGGAATCGCACTACCGCATGGACGGTCGCGCGAACGGGCGTTTCCTCAACGGTCATTCCTCAGGTGGCTGGGCCACGCTGTGGCTGCAGACGCGCTATCCGGAAGTGTTCGGCGGCACCTGGTCCACCTCGCCCGATCCCAGCGACTTCCACGATTTCACCGGGATCGATCTGTATGCACCGGACGCCAATGTCTACCGCAAGGCCGCCGGGTCGCCGTATCCGCTGGTGCGCGATCACGCCAAGGTGCTTGGCACGTTCGAGCAGTTCGCCCGGCTCGAACGCGTGCTCGGCCCGTACGGCGGTCAGCTGGCCTCGTTCGAGTGGGTGTTCTCGCCGCGTGGCAAGGATGGACGGCCCGAGCAGATGTTCAATCGCGACACTGGTGCGGTCGATCCGACGGTGGTCACCTACTGGCGCGATCACTACGACATCGCGTATCGGCTGCAGCACGAGTGGCCGCACCTCAAGGCCGATCTGGACGGCAAGATCCATCTGTACGTCGGTACGGCCGATACGTTCTATCTGGATGGCGCGGCACACAAGCTGCAGGCGGTGCCGGATGGCCTGCATGCGAAATCCGATTTCCATTTCCTGCCGAACTGCACGCATTTCGACCTGTACACGCAAGGCAATGATCACCAGGCCTTGCTCAAGCAGATCAGCTGGGAAATGTACGCGGTGGCGCGGCCGCATTCGACGTTGAAGGCGCCGCCGCTGTTGATGCCATGAGTGCTGGCAGGCCGATAATCGCTTCGCAAGTTCATGCGAAGCGGCCGTCTGCCGGATGAACGCAGGGTACCGTCGGTATCTGGCCGACATGATTTTGCGGCATAGTCGCTGGGCAAGCACTGCATCGCAGACGCTTGGGTATCGTCGCAGGCGGTCGCTTCCTGCCCTGTGGGAAGCGACAGCATGGGGCTGATAGTTGTGGTGGGAGCGGCAGCTCGTCGCGAGACGGGGCCGGTTTCCTTGTCGATAAGCGAAATCACGTTGGAGGGAGTCCGAGATGAAATCGTCAGCTTTGTTCGCAGTGGCACTGGCCTGTCTGTTCGCCGGTTCCGCCGTTTATGCGCAGCAGGCCTCCGCACCAGCCGGCTCGACCGGCCAGTGCAAGGATGCCAGTTACACCAGTAATGCCACCAAGAAGGGTGCCTGCAAAGGCCACAAAGGTGTGAAGGAGTGGTACAGCGCAACCAGCACTCCGGCTGCCAAGAGCAAGATGGCTGCACCGGCAGCCGCGGCACCAGCGGCAGGCGCCGCGATGGCAGCGACTCCTTCAGCCATGAAGGGGTCCAGCAAGATGGCGTCGGCACCAGCCGGCGCAGTCGCGCCGGGCGGTGGCCCGGGCATGGTCTGGGTCAACGACAAGAGCAAGGTCTACCACTGCCCCAGCGACAAGTGGTACGGCAAGACCAAGCAGGGCGAGTACATGAGCGAAGCCGATGCCAAGGCCAAAGGTAACCATCCCGAGAAAGGCAAGGCCTGTTCGTCCTGACAGCTGTATTACCTGACTAGTCGTTACAACAAGAGGCCGGCCCAGGCGCCGGCCTTTTGCTTTTCGGGCTATTCGGATTGCCACGGATCGTAGCTGCCGAATGACCACAGGTGGCCTTCCGGATCGCGGCAGCTGTAGCCGGCACCGCCGTAATCCTTCTCGGCGTAGTCGCCGACGATCAATGCGCCTGCCTCCTTGGCCTGCTGGTAGTGCGATTTGCAGTTGGCGACGACCACATACGGGCATTGCGTCTCGCGGCCATCGATTTCTTCGGGCTGAGCCATATGCCGACTGAAATCGGTGTCGCGCACTTCGCCGAGCATGATCATGCCGTTGCCCAGGATCAGCTGGGCATGCTCCACGCCGCCCTGTTCGTTCTCGTATACGGCGTGCTTTTCGAAACCGAAGGCCTTGCACAGCCAGTCGATCGCGGCATGGGCGTCGCGGTAGCGCAGGCCGGGGATGATCGTGCTGCCGTGTTGTGTGGACGGGGACATGGTGAAAAGCTCCAGTGGGAACGTAGCATCAAGGCTAACGCCAACGTTGGCTTCCGTGTTGCGGATGTTCGCAGGCATCCGGCACGGAGTCGGCGACCCTTCGACTTCCTCGCTCGTCAACGCAGCGGCCATCCTTGCCCACTCACCGCGTACGCCGCTGCGCAGCTACGCTCGGGGCGAACGGCAAAATGCCAGTGGCAGGAAACCGTTCGCCCTGAGCGTAGCCTGCGCTTTTGCAGGCGAAGTCGAAGGGCTGTGTGGGCGCAGCCACGTAGCGGCGCGCGAATGACGGTGCGGCTCAATCCCGGTCGTCATGGTTTTCGACAACCGGCGGAAGATTGCGCACCACCATGCTTTGCGGACTCGTCATGGGCAGTTTGGCGTCACGCAGCCGTTCCAACGTCTCGAACAACAGATCGCTCTTCACGCTGATGACGTCGCGGGGACTGTTGACATAGGCGATGCAATTGAACGTCATCGAGCCGGCGTCGAGATTTTCCAGCCGTACGCTCGGGGCTGGCGTGGTCAAAGTTCCCGTATGCGCGCGAAGTACCTCCAGGATCAGTTCGCGTGCCTTGCCCGCATCGGTGTCCAGCGGCATCGACAGCTTGATGTTCACTCGCCCCTGGGCATTGGCCAGGGTCACGTTGCGGACGTTCTGCGTGATGAACTGCGAGTTCGGCACGATCATGGTGGAGCGATCGCTCATCTGGATCTCTGTCGCGCGCACGTTGATGCGGCGGATGTCCCCCTCGACACCGCCGATACTCACCCAGTCGCCCACTTTCACGGGACGCTCGGCGAGCAGGATCAGGCCGGAGATGAAGTTCTGCACGATCGCCTGCAGGCCGAAGCCGATACCGACCGAGAGCGCGCTGACCATCCAGGCGATACCTTGCAGATCCACCTTCAGTGCGACCAGCGACAGCACGAACACCAGCACGCCACCGACGTAGCCAAGCAGGGTGATCATCGAATTCTGCATGCCGAGATCGAACGAGGTCTTCGGCAGCAGCTGGTCGCTCAGCCAGCGTTTGATCACGCGCAGCACGATCAGGCCGAGCACGAACACCAGCACGGCATTGAAGATGTCGTTGGGCACGATCTTGAGCGTGCCCAGTGAGCCGCCCGAGAGCAGACTGCCAACGCGCCCTGCCAGTTCCTGCGGCCCGGCACCGAATGGCGCCAGCACGAACGCTACCGCCAGGATCAGCAGCATCGCGCGGGTGATCCCGGACAACAGGGTGCCGGTCTGTTCCAGTGCGCTGGGGGGCAGCCCGAAGCTGGCCTGCATCCGCATGCCGGTGCGACCCTTGGGCGCGAACACCGTGTCGAAGATGTCGTCCACCAGATGCATCAGCAGATAAAGCACCGTGAGGATCACTCCGACCCACAACATCTGCTTCGCGATGAAGAAGGCAAACGCAATGTAGCCCAACGCCACGCCGAGCAGGGTGACGGCTACGCAGACGAAGGCCGCCGCAATGATCAGCCCTGCCCATACGGGACGCCGTGCCGGCAGCTCGCCGGCGATCAGCGTGGCGCGGCGCGACTGACCCAGACGCTGCAGCGCGCTGCCCACGAGCAGACCGATCAGCACGGCGAGAAATGCGCGCATCGTCACGGTGAGCGCCAGGCTGGCACCGATCGCGTTGTTGACGCTTTCGATCACACCGAGCAGCAAGGCGGCCGCACCCAGCAACCACGGGAAAGCACCCAGCCGCTGCGCCGCATCGTCGGACAGACCAGGCAATCGCCAGGATGGGCGCTTGTTGGACAGCATCGCGTGGCCGAGACCCATCATGAATGCAGCAAAGGTCACCAGTCGCGCCAACTTCTGGGCCAGTTGATCCATATCCTCGCTCAGCAGGCTGTTCCAGTTCAGCGCGAGATAGACGAAATGCGCGGCGAGCCCTATCGCCAGCGTGTAGGCCAGCGTCACTGTCACGGCCAGCGCACTGCGCCGCAGCGGGCCTGCCGGCATGTGATGAGTGGTCACCCACACGAGTGTGCGTTCGATCAGCCAGCGCCCCACGCTGAGCAGCAGTGCGGCAATGATCAGGCACAACACGAGTGGCGTGCGATTGGGTGGTTGCCAGGCCTGCTGCATGGCTGCAAGGGCATCGTTGCCCAGCTGCTTCGCATGCACCATGTCGTCGGGAAACGCCTTGGCCGGATCCGCCCAGAATGCGCGGCTGAAGGGTGTGGCCGTGCGCGAGGCGAGCTGGGTCTGCAACTGGTCGCTGAGCAGGTCGGCGACATGCGCCGCAAGCTGGGCCGCCTCGGTACTCAGCGAATTGGCCTGTTTGACCTCTCCATCGAGATCGTTCAAGGCCTTGCCGAGTTGCCGGCGCTGTGTGCTCAGCTGCGGCGATTCAGCGGGCGCACCCTTGGCCGGTGCGGGCCCGAGTACATCGAGTCGGGCCTGCAGGCTGGCCGATTGCGGCGACAGCGTGGACACCAGCTGCTCGGCCTGCTGTTGCACAGCCAGCGCGCGATTGCGCAGATCCTTGAGCGGCACATCGGCTTTCTTGGCATCCACCGCGGCCTTGATGTCATCCAGTTGGACGCGCAGCCGGGTCAGTGTCAGCACCGGTGTTGGGGCAGATGCGGCGGCATTCGGGGCGTCTTGCGCCAGTACGCTGCCGCTGGACACTGCCAGCAACAGGATGAGTAGGTAACGGAGCGGGATAGGCATCACCCGATGATCCCGGCCCTGCCGCGATGGGTCAACCGGAATGACTTCCGGGTCGGCCCGGCTTTGACATGCCGTTCAGGCTCGGCAATCAGCTTTGAAGAGAACGCTTGATTCGGTAATGAGGTTGGTGAACTGCCAGTGAGGCAACTGCTTGAGCAGATGCGACGACAGGACTGCCTCGCCTCATGGCTCCAACGCGCACCCCCGCGCTGGTGCGCTTCAAGCACAATATGGGCATACGCAAGTCGGGAACGTCTGATGATCTTCCGCTGGTTTGAATCCTTCATCGATCCGTTCAAGGAACCGGTCGACGAGATGCCGCCGCAGTCGGTGACGCGGTTCTACCTGTTCTACCTGCGCCAGGTATGGCCGGTGTTCGCGGCGGCGACCGTGGTGGGTTTTGCCGTGGCGATCATCGAGGTATCGCTGTTCGGTTTCATCGGCAGCATCGTCGACATGGCGAAGGGCGTACCGGCGCCGGATTTCTTCAGGCAGCATGGCCACGAGTTGCTGTGGATGGGCTTCGTGGCGCTGATCGCGCGACCGCTGGCGATCGGCGCGCACGACCTGCTGGTGAACCAGGCGATCGCGCCAAGCCTGACCAACCGCATCCGCTGGCAGAACCACCGCTATGTGATCCGGCAAAGCCTGGGCTTCTTCCAGAACGACTACGCCGGACGCATCGCCAACCGCATCATGCAGACCGGTGCCTCGCTGCGCGAGTCGGCGGTGCAGATTGTGGATGCGATCTGGTACGTCACCATCTATACCGGCAGCGCGATCGTGCTGTTTGCCAAGGCGGATTTCTGGCTGGCCGCGCCGCTGGTGCTGTGGCTGTTCGCCTATGTCGGCACGCTGGCGTTCTTCATCCCGCGCACCAAGGAACGCTCGTGGCTGGCCTCGGAGGCGCGCTCGAAACTGATGGGCCGCATCGTCGATGGCTACAGCAACGTGCTGACGCTGAAGCTGTTCGCGCACACGCGGCGCGAGGAAAGCTACGTGGCCGAGGCGATGGCCGAGCAGACCGGCAAGCTGCGCCGGATGACCCGGCTCACCACCGCGATGGATGCGAGCATCACCACGCTCAACGGTTTCCTGATCGTGGGCACCTCGGCGCTGGCGATCTGGCTGTGGAGCCAGGGCAAGGTGACGGTGGGCGCGATCGCGCTGTCGACCGGGCTGGTGATCCGCATCAACAACATGTCCGGCTGGATCATGTGGGTGGTCAACGGCATCTTCGAGAACGTCGGCACGGTGCAGGACGGCATCACCACCATCTCGCAGCCGCGGGCGGTGCAGGACCGCGAAGGCGCGATGCCGCTGGAAGTCACCAACGGTGCAGTGCGCTTCGAGCACATCCACTTCCACTACGGGAAAAAGGGTGGCGTGATCGCCGGGCTCGACTTGGCCGTGCGCGCGGGCGAGAAGATCGGCGTGGTGGGCCCTTCGGGCGCCGGCAAGTCGACCCTGGTCAATGTGCTGCTGCGGCTGTACGACCTCGAAGACGGCCGCATCCTGATCGACGGCCAGGACATCGCGAATGTCACCCAGGAAAGCCTGCGCTCGCAGATCGGCGTGGTGACGCAGGACACCTCGCTGTTGCACCGCTCGATCCGCGACAACCTGCTGTACGGTCGCCCGGATGCCGGCGAAGCGCAGATCCTCGACGCCGTGCGCAAGGCGCGCGCCGATGAATTCATCCCGCAGCTGGTCGATGGCGAAGGTCGTATCGGTTACGAAGCACTGGTCGGCGAGCGTGGCGTGAAACTCTCGGGCGGGCAGCGCCAGCGCATCGCGATCGCCCGCGTGCTGCTGAAGGACGCACCTATCCTGGTGCTCGACGAAGCCACCTCGGCGCTCGACTCCGAAGCCGAAGCGGCGATCCAGGACAGCCTCGACATCCTGATGCAGGGCAAGACCGTGATCGCGATCGCGCACCGACTGTCCACCATCGCCCGGATGGACCGGCTGGTGGTGCTGGACAAGGGGCTCATCGTGGAAAGTGGTACGCACGCCCAGCTGATCGCGCACGAGGGGCTGTATGCGCGGCTGTGGAAGCGACAGACGGGTGGCTTCGTGGCAGCTGAAGATGTGTTGGTTTGATAGCGGCGACGCGGTGGCGAGGCGCTTGAATGAGCGGCCGAGAAAAACCTTGAACTTCGAAACGCCGGCCGAGCGGTTTCATCAATAGTGTGGCATCGACTCGTTGAGGTCGCCGCCGAAAACAGACATCAGGCTTGACTCTAGACCTAGATCAACGGTCTAGACTTGTGCCATGAACACACAAATCACCTCTCTCACCATCGGTGCCGTCGCCAAGCGCGTCGGTGTGGCGATCGACACGATCCGTTACTACGAGCGCGAGGGCCTGTTGCCCGAGCCGGTGCGACGCGCCTCGGGCTATCGCAGTTATGGCGAGGGCACGATTGCGCAGCTGCGCTTCATCCGGCGGGCCAAGAATCTGGGCTTCACGCTGGAGGAGATCCGCGAGCTGCTGACGCTGTCGGCGGATCGCCAGCGTGGGGTGAAGGCGGTGAAGCAGCGGGCACAGCAGCGGCTGGCGGCGATCGAGTTGCGCATTGCCGAGTTGCAGCGCGTGCGCGACGGGCTGGCGCAGCTGGTGGAATCCTGTCCGGGACATGGCAAACCGGAGCAGTGTCCGATCCTGCGCGCACTGACCGATGAGGGAGTGTCGTGATGAACGAGCACGCTTCCTGCTGCCATGATGGCGACCTACCGGCGAGCGCGATGGCGACCGATCCGGTCTGCGGCATGACGGTGGACCCGCACACCGCGAAGCATCGCGCCGAGCACGACGGCCATACGTACCACTTCTGCTCCGCGCGTTGCCGCGAGAAGTTTGTGGCCGAGCCATTCGCATATCTCGAAGGTCGCGCGATTCCGCCGCCGGCAGCGTCCGGTGCGCTCTATACCTGTCCGATGCATCCGGAAGTGCAGCAGGTCGGCCCCGGCCATTGCCCGAAATGCGGCATGGCGCTGGAGCCGATGATGCCGAGCCTGGACGGGGATAGTGGTGGCGAACTGGCGGCGATGACGCGACGTTTCTGGGCGCTGCTGGCGTTGACCGTGCCGGTATTTGTGCTGGCGATGGGGCCGCATCTGTTCGGCTGGCATCTGCCGGCGCCATGGGATCGCGTGAGCAGCTGGATCGAGGCGCTGCTGGCGACCATCGTGGTGCTGTGGGGCGGCGCGCCGTTCTTCGCGCGCGGCTGGCGATCATTGAAGCCTTGGCATCCGAACATGTACACGCTGATCGCGCTGGGCACCGACGTGGCGTGGGTGTACAGCACAGTGGCGTTCCTGCTGCCGGGGATCTTCCCGCCCGGCTTTCGCGACATGCACGGCAACGTCGCGGTGTATTTCGAATCGGCGGCGGTGATCGTCACGCTGGTCACGCTGGGCGATTTCCTGGAGTTGCGTGCGCGCCGACGTACCGGTGCGGCGCTGAAGGCATTGCTCGGGCTGACGCCGAAGACTGCGCGGCGGATCGCCGAGGATGGCAGTGAGACCGATGTATCGCTCGACGAGGTACGCGCCGGCGACGTGCTGCGTGTGCGCCCCGGCGAGAAGGTGCCGGTCGATGGCGTGGTGCTGCACGGTGAGAGTCACGTCGACGAGTCGATGCTGACCGGCGAACCGATGCCGGTGGCCAAGGCGAAGGACGATCCGCTCACCGGTGGCACGGTGAATCAGGATGGTGCACTGACCATGCGCGCGCAGAAGGTCGGTGGCGCGACCATGCTGGCGCAGATCGTGGCGCTGGTGGCGCAGGCGCAGCGCAGCAAGGCGCCGCTGCAGCGCGTGGCCGACCGGGTGGCGGCGTGGTTCGTGCCAGCGGTGGTGGCGATCGCGCTGCTGGCGTTTGCGCTGTGGGCGCTGCTGGGGCCTGAGCCACGGCTGGCGCATGCGCTGATCGCCGCCGTATCGGTGCTGATCATCGCCTGTCCGTGTGCGCTGGGCCTGGCCACGCCGATCTCGATCATGGTGGCCAGCGGCCGGGGTGCGCAGAGCGGCGTGCTGTTCAGGGACGCCGCAGCGATCGAGGCGCTACGTGACATCGACACGCTGGTGCTGGACAAGACCGGCACGCTGACCGAAGGCAAGCCGGCGTTGACCGAGCTGGTGAATCTCGGCCGACTCCCGCGTGAACGCCTGCTGGCGTTCGCCGCCGCACTGGAACGGCCGAGCGAGCATCCGCTGGCGCGGGCGATCGTGATAGCGGCGGAGGTGGAGAGCGTGTCGATGCTGGCGGCCACGGATTTCCGTTCACTGACCGGTCGTGGTGTCAGCGCGAACGTGGACGGCAGTATCGTGGCGCTGGGCAATGCGAAGTTGATGGCGGAGTTGCGCATACCGATTGCTGTCGACATCAGCGCACGCGCCGAGCAACTTCGTGGCCACGGTGCCACGGTGATGTTCCTCGGCATCGACGGCACACTCGCCGCGCTGCTGGCGGTGTCCGACCGCATCAAGCCGGATACCCCGGTAGCGATCAAGGCATTGCATGCGGCCGGCCTGCATATCGTGATGCTGACTGGCGACAATGCCACCACCGCGCAGGAGGTGGCGCGCGAGCTGGGCATCGACAGCGTGCATGCGGATGTGTCGCCGGCCGACAAGGCCGCGGTGGTGCATGCATTGCGCGCCGAAGGCCGCCGTGTGGCGATGGCGGGCGATGGCATCAATGACGCACCGGCGCTGGTCACTGCAGACATCGGCATCGCGATGGGCAGCGGTACCGACGCGGCGATGGAAAGCGCGCAGGTGACCCTGGTGAAAGGCGAGCTGAGGGCGCTCGTGCGGGCGCGCAAGCTGTCGCAGGCGACGGTGCGCAATATCCGGCAAAACCTGTTCTTCGCGTTCGTCTACAACGCGATCGGTGTGCCGCTGGCGGCCGGTGCGCTGTATCCATGGTTCGGCATCACGCTGTCGCCGATGATCGCCGCGCTGGCGATGAGCCTGTCGTCGGTGTCGGTGGTGAGCAACGCGTTGCGGCTGCGCAAGACATCGCTGTGACGGCTGTTGTGGGAGCGACTTCAGTCGCGATGCTCTTGTCTTGCAAGCCTCGGCGACCCGGAGAGCATCGCGACTGAAGTCGCTCCCACAGGTGCGGTTCTCGGTCATTTCCGTGACACCGGGGTCCCGGAGGGTGCTGACGACTACCGATGACGCATGTCACCCGCGATCATTGACGCTTGCTTCTGCCGCCGATATGACTATTTTCCGATCATGGTTCCCACACTGTCACCGGAGGGAACTCATGAACGTCGTCAACGACACCCGCAGCACGCTGGAAAGGCACATGCCGCTGCTGCTCGGCCTGCTGGTGGCCCTGCTGGCCGGCAAGGCGCTGAAGAAAATGTTCTGGACCGTGTTCGCCATGTACATGGCGCTGCACTACAGCGGCATCCATCCGTTCGGTTGAGGCAATGCTTTAAGCTTTGTGCCTGTTCGTCCGTGGCGCGATGACCTGCCCACCGGATGCCGCTCCATTCCTCTGCACAAAGTCACCCGCATGGCCCGCACTTTCGCCGAATGGCTGGCGTATCAGGAACGCGTCAACGTGCGCAGCATCGAGCTGGGGCTCGATCGCGTGCGCGAGGTATGGCGGCGGATGGGCGCGCCGGCACCAGCACGACGCGTGATCACGGTCGGCGGCACCAACGGCAAGGGCTCCACCGTGGCCTTGCTCGAAGCGATGCTTTCCGCGATGGGTTTGCGGGTGGGCAGTTTCACCTCGCCGCATCTGCTGAATTACAACGAGCGGGTGCGCATCGATGGCGTGAATGCCGGCGATGCCTCGTTGATCGCCTCGTTCGAACGGATCGAAACGGCGCGTGGTGCGGGGCAGGATGATGCTGTCCTCTTGACCTATTTCGAATTCGGCACGCTGGCCGCACTGGATCTGTTTGCGCGTGCCGGGCTAGACGTCGTGGTTCTGGAAGTGGGGCTGGGCGGCCGACTGGACGCGGTGAACATCGTCGATGCCGATGTCGCGATCGTGACCACGGTGGATCTGGACCACATGGACTGGCTGGGGCCGGATCGCAACAGCATCGGTCGCGAGAAGGCTGGCATCGCGCGTGCGGGCCGGCCGGCCATCGTCGGTGAGCTCGATCCGCCAGTTGGACTGCTCGATGCACTGAACGCATGCGGCGCGCAGGTCGAGCGTGCCGGACAGGATTTCCATACTGAACGTCATGCGGATGGATGGCGCTGGTGGCATCGCGATGGCAGCGCGATGGAGCTGCCCAGTCCCGCCCTGGCGGCGCCGGTGCAATACGCCAACGCAGCGGCGGCGATTGCCGCGCTGCATGCGCTGTGGGCGCATGACGTGTCATTCGCGTCCAAGGACGTCTTCGCCGCAATCTGCGCCGGCCTGCATGAGGTGCGGATACCGGCGCGGCTGCAGTCGCTGGGTGGCGATCCGGCCCTGATCGTGGATGTGGGTCACAACCCGCAGGCCGCGCGCGCGCTGGCCGAATGGCTGGATGCGCAGCCGACCGGCCGCGTGCACGCGGTCTACGGTGCGCTGGCGGACAAGGACGTGGCCGGCGTGATCGGTGCGCTCGGCACGCGCATCGATCACTGGCATCTGGCCGGGCTGGAGCGCGCCACGCCGCGCGGTCTCGATGCGCCGGCGCTGGCTGCGATACTGCAGCGGACCCTGCCGCAGGCTGCGTTCGATATCCATGCCGACGTGCCTGCCGCGCTGGCGGCGGCTCGCACTGCGGCCAGACCAGGCGAACGCATCCTGGCGTTCGGCTCGTTTTTCGTGGCCAGCGCGGTCATCGCTGAACAAGCCGGCTGAACCTGGCGATTGGGCCGAATTGCCGGGTTGACCATGGCGTTTGGCGCAGGCAGGTATAATCGCGCTGTTACATGTCGCGTTTGCCGCCTTGGAGCGAAGTCTTGAAAACACGCCTGCTGGGAGCCGCCGTCCTGATCGCCTTGGCGGTTCTGTTTGTGCCGATGTTCTTTTCCAGCAAACCGCCAGCGCCCGGCGGCGATCAGTCGGTGAGCCTGGCGATTCCGCCGGCACCGGATCGCGAACTGCAGACCAAGACCATGAGCCTGACACCGGATGCCACCGTCGGGGCGTCGAATGCGCCGGCTCCGACAGCGGTATCGTCGGTCGGGCAGCCTGCGGCAACAACCGTCATGCCCGGATCGGGCGACCGGCTGGCCACCGTGGATATCGGTTCGAACCGTCCGCGCGATGTGCAAACCGATGCCGGATCTGGCAATGCACCGGCACCGACGACGGTAACGACCGGCCCGGCTACATTGCCCGGCCAGCCGGTGATCCCGATGCAGACCAAGCCGCTCGCCAGCACGCCAGTGATCAGGCAGCCACCGGTGGCGGCCGTCTCTCCCGCTGCCGAAACCGTAGGGCATGGCAGCTACAGGCTCAACCTCAGTGCCTATGCCAGTGCGGTGGGTGCTGCGAATCTGCAGCATCGCGTACGTGCCTTGGGCTATCCGGTCAGCAGCCATCCGATCACCCAGGCCGGCCAGCAGCGTACGTTGGTGATCGCCGGGCCGTTCGAGACACGCACCGCAGCCGAGGCGGCTCGTCTGAGGATCACCCAGTCGATTCCCGGTGCGCCGGCGCGTCTGGAGCAGGATGCCGATCATGAAGGCGCGACTCAGGTAGCGGACACGCCGGCGTCACCGCCAGTCGCCAAGGCTGGCGGCTGGGCCGTGCAGCTTGCGGCGATGAGCACCCAGGTTGAGGCCAATGCACTACGCGACAAATTGCGCGCGAACGGTTTCGACGGCTTCGTGGATACGGTGCAGGCTGGCGGCAAGCAACTATGGCGCGTGCGCGCCGGCCCGCAGACGCAGCGCGACGATGCGCTGCGCGTGCGCGATCAGATCAAGGCCAAGCTCGGCATCAACGGCAACATCGTTTCGGTGCCGTGAGCATGCACCTCCCAAAACGCGCAACAGGCAGGTGAACAGATGAACTGGACCGACTACATCATCATCGGCGTCATCGCCCTGTCAGTCCTGATCGGGCTGATGCGCGGGCTGATTTCCGAAGTACTGGCACTGGCGATATGGATCGTGGCGTTCTGGTTCGCCTGGACCTTCGGCCCGACGGTGGCGGCGCATTTCGAGCATCTCATCAAGCTGCCGTCGGCGCGGATCATCGTCGGTTACGTGCTCTGTTTCCTTGTCGTGTTGCTTCTTGGCGCACTCTTGCGCTTCGCGATCAGCAGGCTGGTCGAGAGTACCGGGCTGTCCGGTACCGATCGTCTGCTCGGCATGGTGTTCGGCTTCGTCCGTGGCGTGGTGCTGGTGGCGCTGCTGGTGTTCCTGGTGGGCTTTACCGCGTTCACCCGCGACCCATGGTGGAAGGAATCGGTGCTGTTGCCGCAGTTCCAGCGTGTGGCGGCGTGGCTCGAGCAACGCGTGCCGGCCAGTGTGCGCGAGCATATCCATCCGGACGCGGACGCCGTGCTCGGTCATCTGCCGAACTTGTCGGTGCCGACGCATGCCCCCATATCGGGCACGACGCCCGCATCGATCCCATCGGCAAGCACCGTCTCACCGACCGCTGCAACAAGCGCGGCCGGTCACCCCACGAGTTTCTGAAACACGACTTTCTGAAGCAGGCTACAAACCATGTGCGGAATCATCGGCATTGTCGGTACCACCGAGGTGGCATCGGCGCTCTATGACGGACTGACCGTGCTGCAGCACCGTGGTCAGGACGCGGCCGGCATCGCCACGGTGGATGGTGCGCGGCTGCGTCTGCACAAGGGCAACGGGCTGGTGCGCGACGTGTTCGGCCAGGCCGCGATGAGCGGTCTGCGCGGACGCATCGGCATCGGCCACTGCCGCTATCCCACGGCCGGCTCGGAAGGCTCGGCCGAGGCGCAGCCGTTCTACGTGAACTCGCCGTACGGCATCGCGTTCGCGCACAACGGCAACCTGGTCAATACCGAATCGCTGCGCCGCGAGATGTTCCAGGATGACCGGCGCCACATCAACACCGATTCGGATTCCGAAGTGCTGCTCAACGTACTGGCGCATGAGCTGCAGATCCAGGAGCGGATGGATCTGACGCCGGATCACATCTTCAAGGCCGTCGCCGGCGTGCATGCGCGTGCGCGCGGTGGCTACGCCTGCGTCGCGCTGCTGCTCGGTTACGGCCTGATCGCGTTCCGCGATCCGCATGGCATCCGCCCGCTGGTGCTGGGTGAGCGGGTCACGGCGGAAGGCCGCGAATACGCGGTCGCGTCCGAGTCGGTCGCGTTCGATGTGCTCGGCTTCAAGCGCCTGCGCGATATCGCGCCGGGCGAGGCGGTGATCATCACCGACGACGGTCAGCTGCACAGTCGTCGCTGTGCCGAGGGCGCGGTGCATGCGCCGTGCATCTTCGAATACGTCTATCTGGCGCGGCCCGACTCGATGATCGAGGACGTCTCGGTGTACAAGGCGCGTCTGCGCATGGGCGAGAAGCTGGCCGAGAAGATCCTGCGCGAGCGCCCCGATCATGGCATCGACGCGGTGATTCCGATCCCCGATACCGCGCGCACCGCGGCCAGCGCGCTGGCCGGCGCACTCGGCGTGCCGTTCCGCGAAGGCTTCGTCAAGAACCGCTACATCGGCCGCACCTTCATCATGCCGGGGCAGGGCGAGCGGGTGAAATCGGTGCGCCGCAAGCTCAACGCGATCGATCTGGAGTTCCGCAAGAAGAACGTGCTGCTGGTCGACGACTCGATCGTGCGTGGCACCACCTCGAAACAGATCATCCAGATGGCCCGCGATGCAGGCGCCAAGAACGTCTACTTTGCCTCCGCGGCGCCACCGGTGCGCTATCCGAACGTCTATGGCATCGACATGCCGTCGACGTCGGAGCTGGTCGCTGCCGGCCACTCCGAGCAGGAAGTGGAGAAGGCGCTGGGCGCCGACTGGCTGATCTATCAGGATCTCAAGGACCTGATCTGGGCCGTGCAGGACGGCAACGAGAAACTCAAGCACTTCGATACCTCGTGCTTCTCCGGCGAATACGTCACCGGACTCGACCAGCGCTATCTGGAACAGATCCAGTTGCTGCGTTCGGATGACGCCAAGGCGGCACGGCGGGCAGTCTGAGCGTCCCACATTGCACGCGTAGGAGCGCACCCTGTGCGCGATGCTTTGTCGAGGTCGAGAAAGAGCATCGCGCACAGGGTGCGCTCCTACAAGAAACACCATGACTGATCTGCATGCCGCCGCCAAACGCTGCCTCGAGGCCACCGATCCGGCCGAAAAGCTGCGTTTGACCCACGCGACGTGGCAGGCGTGGTTGGCCGGCGAGTTACGCGCTGATCCGGTTTCGCCACCACCCGAACCCATCGCCGCGCCAGGCCGTCCGGCAAAACCGCAATTGGTCAACGCGCGCCAGGTGCCGCAGCGCGGGCTCGGCAGCGCGGAAGGCCGTGCCGCACTCGTGCATGCGGTGGCGCATATCGAATTCAACGCGATCAACCTGGCGTGGGACGCGGTGTATCGCTACCGCGGCAAGCCGGATGCCTATTACCGCGACTGGGCCAGCTGCGCGAACGACGAGGCGCGACATTTCGCGATGCTGGCCGGAAGGCTGGCCGAACTTGGCCACGCCTACGGCGACTTCGATGCCCACGACGGCTTGTGGGCGATGGCCGAGAAAACCGCCAGCCACGACACCGCCCGCATGGCGCTGGTGCCGCGCGTGCTGGAGGCACGCGGACTGGATGTCACTCCCGGCATGATCGAGCGCCTGCGCCATCTCGGCGACACCCGCACGGTGGCGATCCTCGAAGTGATCCTGCGTGAGGAAGTTGCCCACGTCGCCGCCGGCACGCGCTGGTATCACGATTGCTGCGAGCGTGATGGCCTCGACCCGGTCGCCACCTTCTTCGAGCTGTTGCGCGACTACATGGGCGTCAGCCTGCGCGGCCCGTTCAACCGGCCGGCCCGCCGCGAGGCAGGATTCGTCGAGGAAGAACTGGACCGGCTCACGGTGCTGGCGCTGGAAAGCCGCGCGACCCTGTAGGAGCGCACCCTGTGCGCGAAACCACACGGCGCGCAACCTGGTTTTCGCGCACAGGGTGCGCTCCTACAATATCCGTGCAGGTACAAAAAAGCCGGCGCAAGGCCGGCTTCTTCATCGTTTTTGGTCGGGGAGACAGGATTCGAACCTGCGACTTCTACGTCCCGAACGTAGCGCTCTACCAGGCTGAGCTACACCCCGAGGGAAGCCGCGTATCTTAATCGCCGCATGGAAGCTTGGCAACAGCCCGGGTGCGTTCGACCGGCAGGTGGCTGCGGAACGCACATGGCCTTCTGCTAACCTTTACGGCTGCCGTCACGCGGTCCGTCGTGCGACGTGCTCTTTCCATCGTCAGTAGAGGATTCCATGGCGCTTACCCCGGCCCGCACCATGCCCGGCGTGCTCGAGCTGCTGCCGCTCGACCAGATCGCGTTCCAGCGCATGCTCGACGTGATCCGCCGCAACTACGAGCGCTTCGGCTTCCTGCCGATCGAAACACCGGTGATCGAATACTCCGACATCCTGTTGACCAAGACCGGCGGAGAGACCGAGCGCCAGGTGTATTTCGTGCAGTCGACCGGCGCGTTGAACGCGTCCGGCAAGGTGGACGAAGGCATGCCCGAGCTGGCGCTGCGCTTCGATCTCACGGTGCCGCTGGCGCGCTACGTGGCCGAACACGAACGTGACCTGTCGTTTCCATTCCGCCGCTACCAGATGCAACGGGTGTACCGGGGCGAGCGTGCCCAGCGTGGCCGCTTCCGCGAGTTCTACCAGTGCGACATCGACGTGATCGGCAAGGATTCCCTGTCGGTGCGCTACGACGCCGAGATTCCGGCGGTTATCTACAGCGTGTTCCGCGAGTTGAACATCGGCGCGTTCACCATCCAGCTCAACAACCGCAAGCTGATGCGCGGCTATTTCGAGAGCTTGGGTATCGTCAACGGCGAGCAGCAGATGCTGGTGCTGCGCGAGGTGGACAAGCTGGACAAGCGCGGCGCCGACTACGTGCACGACACGTTGACCGGCGCGACGTTCGGCCTGAGTGCCGAAGTGGCGCAGAAGATTCTCGCGTTCGTGCAGGTGCGCTCGACTTCGCTGGACGATGCGTATGCCAGGCTCGACGCGCTGGGCGCCGGCCCGGAATCGATGGAGCAGGGTCGCAACGAGTTGAAGGAAGTGCTGAGCCTGATCCACGCGTTCGGCGTGCCGGAGTCGCATGTCGCGTTGAACCTGTCGATCGCGCGCGGTCTGGATTACTACACTGGTACCGTCTACGAGACGACCTTGAACGATCACCCGCAGATCGGTTCGATCTGCTCCGGTGGTCGCTACGAAAATTTGGCCAGCCAGTACACCAAGTCACAGCTGCCGGGTGTCGGCATTTCGATCGGCCTGACCCGACTGTATTGGCAGCTGCGCGATGCCGGGCTTATCAGCACGGCGCAGAGTACGGTCGATGTATTGGTCACGCAGATGGACGCCGCGCAGCTGCCCAGCTATCTCGCGCTGGCCAGCGAACTGCGTGGCGCCGGCATTGCCACCGAGGTAGTGCTGGAAGGCGGCAAGCTCGGCAAGCAGTTCAAGTATGCCGACCGCGCCGGCATCCGCTTCGTGATCGTGCTGGGTGAGGACGAGCTCGCCAAGGGCGTGGTGACGGTGAAGGATCTGCGCCGTGAGGACCAGTTCGAGGTCGCACGCAGCGAATTGATCAAGACGCTGCGGGTGGAGCTGCAGCAGGCTGCGGTGATGGGGTGATCGTGTCGAAGATGGTTTGCAGGCGGGCTGTTGCTCTTGTTTCTATGCCGTCATTCCCGCAGAAGCGGGAGGTGCTTTATAACAGCGAAGCTGGTCATCCATCTTCCGCTTCGCCTCAAGTCAAAATGGATTCCCGCTTTCGCGGGAATGACGGCAGTTTTAGTGTGCAGACAGGCTGGAGCATTCGGTGAGCGAAACCATTCTTCTAGACGGCAGCAGCCTCACCCGCGCCCAGCTGGTGGCGGTGGCGCGCAACGGAGTCAGTGTTTCGCTGGATCCAGCAGGGCTCAAACGTGTGCAGCACGCGGCCGATTTCCTCGCCGGGAAAGTCAGTTGCGGTGAGCCGATCTATGGCGTCACCACCGGCTTTGGCAGCAATGCGGACAAGCTGCTCGGCGCACATCGCCTCCGCGACGAACTGCCGGGAGCTGAGCTGATCAAGCGCGATCCGCATAAGCCCGAAGGCACGCTGCTGGAAGAATTGCAGCACAACCTGATCATCACCCACGCGGTGTGCGTGGGCAAACCTTTCGGCGAAGACGTGGTGCGGGCCATGCTGCTTATCCGCATCAATACGTTGATGCGCGGTCATTCCGGTATCCGCGTGAGCACGCTCGAGGCGCTGACCGCGATGCTCAACGCCGGCGTGGTGCCGGTCGTGCCGGAGAAAGGATCGGTGGGCGCCAGCGGCGATCTGGCCCCGCTCGCTCACATGGCCCTGGTCCTGCTTGGAGAGGGTGAGGCGTTTTATCAAAGTAAGCGCCTGTCCGGCGGCG
>Ga0208589_1000352_pt1 | contig 22195 bp, 21 predicted proteins | sample NGESurshal092012_2_FD_184486 | JGI IMG/M metagenome (GOLD analysis project Ga0208589, IMG submission 184486) | Arctic peat soil microbial communities from Barrow, Alaska - NGEE Surface sample F53-2 shallow-092012 (SPAdes) | ecosystem: Environmental > Terrestrial > Soil > Wetlands > Peat ... | reverse complement strand
ACGCCCGGATCCTCAGCGACAGCAGATTCCTCTGAACACCCTCCGTAAGCATCTGCCTAGAGGAGTTCCGCGCGAGTCCAGCAAGATCATTTCGGTTAAGCCTGCCTGCGCTGCCCGCTCCTGCGCCCCGACCCCGCCCAGCGCTCCCGCCTGGCCCAGATCTGCAGCAACCTCACCGACCGCATCGCCGAAGCCGAATCAGCCCGGTGGCTCGGCGAAGCCGAAGGCCTGAAAGTCAGCCTCGCCGGCGCCAGCGGCAAGCTCGCCCAGATGGACCAGATCACCACCCGGCGCAGCAACACCATCAACCTGGGCATGCCAGACTTCGCCGACGCCGCCGGCCGCACCGTCACCACCCCAGCAAGCCTCCAGCCAGCACAGGACATTCCATGATCATTTCTTAGTTCGGAGAAGACGCCGGGGATGCTCATGTGCTGGCCGACATGGCCCGGAGCTCCTGCCAGCTGCGGCACGTGGCGGAGGACAGCGCGGAGGCCGCAGCGGCCAAGGTGGTGACCCGGAAGCATATGACGCTGATCTGGGAGCGCACCCGGCATGTTCAGCTGCTGCGGCATGTGCTGGGGGGTTACTTCCCGGCCGCGCTGGAGGCGTTCGAAGACCCCGGCGCCGCGGACAGCCTGGAGCTGCTGGCCCGCGCCCCGGCCCCGGACGTGGCGGCCAGGCTGGCCATCGCCCAGATCAGCGCCGCCCTCAAGCGTGCCCGCCGCCGCAAGATCAGCGAGAAGGCGGCAGTCCAGGCGGTGCTGCGGGTGGAGCATCGCCCGGACTGCAACGCCGCCATCCGCTAGCTCGCCAACCGCCTGGCCGTCATCTTGCACGGCTGCCTCAAAACCGGCACTCCCTACGACGAGGCAACCGCCTGGGCTCATCACTCCCAAACCCGTGCTGCTTGACATCTAAAGCTCCTGGGATGCCTTTTGCGCCGCACGCGGCGGCAACTCGCGGGCGGCCCTGGGGGCCGCTCCCAGCCGCCAGGAGCCAAGCCTGACATCAGCCGCGGAGCATCTGGGCGAGCACCTCGGCCTCGCTGATCTCGGGTTGCCTGGTCGCGGTCAGCAAGGTCAGCGTCCGGTCCTTCGCCAGGTCCCGCAAGTGGTCCAGTGCGCCCGACCGCTCCGGCTCTCTCAGATCGGCGTGATAACGGCGGGTGAACTCCTCAAACCGTGCCGGGTCGTGGCTGTACCACTTGCGCAGCTCGGTCGACGGCGCGACGTGCTTGCACCACTCGTCGAGGTCTGCCTTTGCCTTGGCCAGCCCGCGCGGCCAGATCCGGTCCACCAGCACCCGGGTGCCATCGTCTCGTGTGGGCGCGTCGTAGACCCGCCGTACCCGCACCTCCGCCTTCCTCGCCATCATCTGCCTCCTCAAGCGCGACGCGCGAGATCTGTTGCGGGATCTGCCCTGGCTCGAAGGCTCGTTGGCTACCTTCGCCGCGGCCTGCAAAACCGGGCCAGCCCGGCCCTTCGGGGAAGCCCTGAACGTGGCCGGCACCCGCGTCAGCGCCAGGGCCGCGCTCGAGCCGGCCTGATCGCCGGTTGTCCCTTGCGTCCCGGCCGGGTCCCGGTAATGCCCGGGATGGCAGTGCCGCCGATGCCGCGCGGGTAGGTGAGCCGGAAGCATCATGTCCGGCCTGCGGGATGAGCCCGCGGCTCCGGGCCGCCGGCCCGGCGCAGCCAGGCCCGCTTAACGATCGCCTCAAGCGCCGCTGCCGCAGACTGCAGCGCGATCCTGGCTGCCGCCACGAGCGTCCGCACCGGCACCGCGGCGGCTACCAGCACAGCGAAGACGAGCTGGGCTGCGCCAGTCACTGCCAGCATCCCTCTGCGCCGAAGCGGCGACCTGCACCGCAGCACGGCCAGGCGCAGCGTGAACCGGCGGGAGAACCCGCGGTCATCGGCCCGGAGCCCGTCTTCGATCTGGTGGAGGATCTGCTGCTCACGCACGGAGAACACGGCGTTCAACCTCCCTGGCAGCGAAGCAGGCCGAGCCGGTCACATACGACCGGCTGGATCCCAGGAAGAGCGCGGCCCCGGCGGCCTGCCCGTATCTCCCCCATCCGGTGCAGCGGCACGATCTCCTGAAGCCGATGACCCTTCGCCGGATCCGCCGGGGTGGCTGCGTTGACCGGCGTCGCGATCACGCCGACCGCGACGTCGCTGACCCGGATCCCCCAGCCGCCCGGATCCCGGGCCGCCTCCTGCCGTGGTGCCGGAGCGCTGGTGCGGGCAACGCCCGCCGGCGAGCCGCCTGCGGCCGGGCGCCGCCGCGGCGAGGGCATCAGACCCCTGAAATCGCCACGGTGCGGCATCGCCGCTGCTCCCTTCTTCTGGCCGGCCCTCCGAGCGCAACGCTCGGCGCTGACGCCGCCAGGGTCTGGAGCAACGACCTGACCGGCGGGACCCAAGGATCCCGGCCGTAATTTCTATCGTACCGAGACCTATCGTGTCACCAGCAGCGCCGCGCGGCAAGCCCGCGGCGCGAGGCGGGACCGGATCGGCAGGCGCGCACGGACCGCGGCCTGGCCGGGGCTCAGCGGGGGCCGGGGTCCGCGGGCACCGGCCGGATCGCGAAGACCCGGCGGCCAGGTCCCGGCCATTGACGCGATCACCCCGCTGTGTCACCCGCAGAGCAGGAGGTTGTGATGGCGGGCATGTTGCCGCAGCAGGGCAAACGCCTCGTCCGCGTGGCGCCCGGCTGGCAGCGGCGGGGTCGCCGAAGGTGTCCCGCGGATGCCGGGGCCTGGGCCGCTGAGCGCCCGCCCTGGCCCGCGGTGCCCGAGCCTGCACCGCGGGCACCGCAGCTGACCTGCCCGTTCCCTCCCTGGCGGGCAGGCCCGGGATTGCGCCGCGCCGCCGCCGATGACATGATAGGTCGTACTACGACCGGAAGTGCGGCGGGCCCGGTGGGGCCTGCCGCGACATCGTTGTTCTAGACCGGGTAACGCGGTGCCGGGCCCTGCGCCGGGAGCAGCCAGGAAAGGAGTGGCGGTGGGTGCGTGCTCGTCATGCAGCAGTCCGGGATGACCCGGAAACGCCAGCACGCGCCGTCGGGGTCATGCTCGGTGCCCACGCGCTGTTTAGCTCGCGGACGGGAGCGGATGGTCTGAGGAGCCCGGGTTCCGGACCGTGCGTACGGGCGGGTTAGGTGACTGGATCAGTCTTCCGCAAGACGCAGAGCGACCAGGAACTCTCCGGAGAAGTCCCGGGCACGGGCGCTGCGGGCACGGGCACCCCGGGCAGGCTGGCGCCCCTGCTGCCGGGCGGCGCTGCTGCGGCGCGCGCAGTTTTTCACGGCGGGCACGCCCTCGGCGGACTACCGCGAGGTGCACCGCCGTGGCGGCCGGGGAGCGGAGGAGTTTTACCATGAGCGCTGGCGTCACGCGTGGCTGGTTCCCGGCTACGCCGTCCGCAGATGATGCCGCGCTGCCGCCCGCAGCAGCCGGCGACCACCGGCGCGGATGGTTTCTGGTTCATCCGGGCGGCCGCCCGCCGGCCTGACCGGCAATAGGAGGGCGCCATGCCCGGCGAGATTCAGCCTACCCACGACGTGGTGGTGATCGGCGCCGGCTCCACCGGCGAGAACGTGGCCGACTACGCCCACCAGGGCGGCCTGTCGTGGCCCTGGTCGAGGCGGACCTGGTGGGCGGGGACTGCTCCTACTGGGCCTGCATGCCGAGCAAGGCGCTGCTGCGTTCCCCCGAGGCCGTATCGGCCGCCCGGGCCGTGGACGGCGCCCGCCAGGCCGTGGCCGGCGACCTGGATGTCCCCGCCGTGCTGAGCCGCCGGGACTCGTTCACCTCGCACTGGCACGACGCCGGGCAGGCGGCCTGGGTTGAGGGGATCGGCGTGGAACTGGTCCGGGGATCGGGCCGCCTGGCGGGAGAGCGGCCGAAAGTGGCCAGGGCGCCGCGCTCCTCGCGGGCGATATGGTCGCTGCTGGCCCGCCGGGCGGCGGTGACTGCCCGCCACCAGGCCGCAGAGCCGGGCGGGTGCAGGCGCGCTTCGGCTACCGCCTCGCGGATGTCGTCGTGGTCGGCGATCGCGTCCTGCATCCGCGCGGCCGCGTCCTGTCCCGGCCCGAACATGGCCAGGTAGCAGATCTCCTCCTCGGCCTCGGCATGCAGTTCGAGAAGGCCGGCGAGCCTGTCCCAGACCGCCGCCGACATGCAGGTCGCGCCAGGATCCTCGCCGTGGCGCGTGGCGTCGCCGAGCGCCGTCACCAACCTGCGCAACCGCCTGTGGTCGGCCAGGATCAGCTCGATGATGTCGGCCATCTGCGTCCCTTACCGTGCGGGGTCGCCGGCCGGCTCCCGGTAGGCGGCCAGGTGCCGGGAACGGGCCGCAGGTCCGCGCGCGCCCGGCTGGCTGATCTCCGGCCCGGCCGGGTCATTCCCGCTTTCATGACTGGCCTCCGCACGTTGGGCCCGGCGCAGAAGGGGACGATGCACGATCGCATGTCGGGGCTGGCCCGGTAGGTTGGAGGCCACAGTGAGGTACCTGACGTGGGCCGGCCACGACGGTAGAGCATCGGTTCGGGTTCCGGGCCGGCTCCATCGGGTTTCGAGAGCCTGGCCACGCTCCTGCCGTGCCGGCATCGGGAGTATACCCGGTTCACGAGACCGAAACCACCGCGATCGCGCGGGGTTCGCGGCCTTGACGCCGACTGCGCGGCAAGGGCACAGTGTTGAGGCCCGGATCGGCCCGGATCGGCCCGGATCGGCCCGGAGGTGCGGAGAATGGGATCAGCGCTGACTGGACGAGCGGGCCTCCGGTGGTGACGGTCACCCGGGCGCTGGCCGGCCGCATCGCCGGCGTCGCGCGGCTGCTGGACAGTGACGAGATGGCGGGCGAGGCGCTGCGCCGGATGACGGACCTGGGCGTTGACCTGGTCCCCGGATGCACTGCCGCCGCGGTGACCATCGCCGCGGATGGCCAGGCGCTGACCTTCGCCGCGTCCGATCCCCGGATCGGCGAGCTGCACCGGCTGCAGTTCGGCGGCGGCGAGGGTCCGGTGGCGGAGGCCCTGTTGCACAACGAGCCCCGCCGCGTGGACGACACCGCAGCTGAGCCCCGCTGGCCGGCGTTCTGCCGGGCGGCCGCGCAGGCGGGATTTCACAGCTGCCTGGTGCTGCCGCTGCACACCGACCGGCGGCCGGCCGGCGCGGTCGCGCTGTACGGGCAGGAGCGGCACGTCTTCCAGGGGGCCGCGCACGACATCGCGCTGCTGTTCGCAGCCCAGGGCGGCACCGCCGTGCACAACGCCGCCTTGTACCGCGAATGCCGCCGGATGATCGACAACCTGCACACCGCGCTTGAGTCGCAGGCGGTCATCGAGCAGGCCAAGGGCATCCTGCACGCGGAATTCGGCGTCTCGCCCGAGGAAGCGTTCGGGCTGTTGCGCCGGGTGTCGCGGAACACCAACCGCAAGGTCCGGGTGATCGCCGCAGATCTCGTCCAGGGCCGGATAGACCGGCAGAAGTTCCGTCCCGCCCGGGGCCAGTGAACACCGAAGCGCCGGCCGCCCGGGCAGAGCAGGTGAGTAAGCGCGGCTGGCCGGTCCCCGGTGTTAGGTGTCCCGCCCGAACAGACCTCGACATCGGCGCTGCGATGCCCGCGAACTCGCTGATCTCGGCCAGGGCGTTGCTGGCGAGCAGGCGGTCTTCCCGCAACCCCCGGACCGCGCCAGCATCCCTTGGTGCCGCAGCCGGCAAGGGACGGACGCCCGGAGCCCGCTCGCGCAGGGTGACGAATGCGGACAGCTGGCCGGCGTCACCGATCGCGGTCCTGACTCACCGCGGATCGAGGACCGGCAGCCAGTTGCCCCGACCAAGTCGGTGAGCACGCTGAGGCAGGCCAGGCCACCGGGCACTCGGGCAGGAGAGTGGGCTGCGCGCTGCCGGCCCGCGGTTGCAGGGCAGCGAAGTCCGGCAGAGTCCCGTTGCGTCCAACTCGCGCTCTTCCTCGCTCATCCTCCCGCGCGAGTCACCCAGGGGTTGCCTCGCGATGCAGACCGCCGCAGCTCTCGCAGGCCTGGGAGCCGGAGGGGCCGGGCCACGGCCCGGTTCTGCTGCGGCGGCACGTGCCCGCAGCCGGAATATGCCCACAGGCCGGCTGGAGTCCTTCAGGCGCGGCCCCGGCTTTCCCACTGGGCCACGAGCTGGTCGAGGACCGGCGCGAGGTTCTCGAGCTCGTCGAGGTGAGCCGGGGTCAGCTGGCTCAGGCGCTGCTCGCCTTCGGCGGTGAGCCGGACCCGGGTGACGCGGCTGTCGATGTCGTCGCCCGCACGCTCCACCAGCCTTGCCGCCTCGGCGCGGTTGACCAGCTCGACCGTGCTGTGATGGCGCAGCAGCAGGTAGCCGGCCAGATCCCTGACCGCCGGGCCCTGCACTCCGCGGTGGCCCTTGATCGCCAGCAGCAGCTGGTGCTGGGCCGGGGTCAGGCCGGCCTCGCGCGCCTTGGTCTCGCTCCAGTGCAGGAAGCGGCGCAGGCTAGCGCGGAATGCCAGCAGGTTCTCGTAGTCCTCGCGGGTCAGCTGACGCACATCCCTCACCGTCCGGCTGTCGGCCGGAGCCCGCCGCGTCACGGGCCGGCACGCTTCGCGGTCATAGGCCCGTACCGCGAGATGACCGCGACATCGGCGGCTGGACTGGCCGGGCGGCCCGGCCCCGGGGACACACCCGCCTGCCAAGGGGCGGGTAGCCTGACCCACGCTGCACGGCTGGCGCCGAGCTCGGAGGGGCGGCGTCGCCAGGCATGCCCGGCGACGCGGTGCGCTCCGCCACGGAAGCGGCGGTCACCGGCTGGCGCCCGGCGCCGTCTGCGGGCAGCGGCCGGCCGGTGCAGCGGGCTGGTGCTCATGATGTCCTCCCTTGTCCGATACGCAGGCCCCATGTCCTGGGACGGCGGCTTGGCCGCGGGCGCAGCTCATCCTGGGCCGGCTAGCGTCGCGATGCGCACGCGGCATTCCGTCGTGCCGCTGCCAGCATCGCCCGGCGTTCATCATCGGTTGTTCCTCCCCAGATGCCGTGCTGTCTGGTGTCCGCGGCGTAGGACAGGCATGCCAGGCGCACCGGCAGCGCCCGCAGATCGCTTTCGCCTGCTCGATCTGGCACAGGGAGGTCCAAGCTCCCTGACGGGGAAGAAAAGCTCTGGATCCGCGCCGCGACAAGCGCCGTGCGACATCCAGTCAGCAGGAAGCGTGAAATGGGGCTGGTGCATAACGCGGCCCGAAAGTCTGGCCTGATGCCGGGCAAGCAGCACTGCTATCGTATCGCGACGTCCTGTCTCGCGGACCCGTTCCGGCCGCCTGTGCGTCGACGTCGCTGCCGTCGCTAGTCACGGCGAGCTCCTCCCCGGCATCAGCTGGCCCAACGCCTCCAGCACATAATATCGTGTCACGATAGGTGTGGCCGTGAGGGGTCGGCAGCACAAGCCGAACGCGCCGGACCTCTGAAGACAGCTCAGCGTGAGCCCCCAATCCGACCCAGTCTGCTGCTCGCCGGCCCGGCTGAACGACAGCAAAACCGAGCGCAGCCGGCACCGGCTGATCTGCATCAGTGCCGGAAACCGTCTCCAGTTTGCTTGCCCGAACTCAGCGCATCGGCTCCCGCACGGAGCGCACGCCCGGCAAACCGGCCGGGAAACCCGCCTCTGACCAGCCAGTGCAAGGCCACCGCAAGCATTCCGATAGCCATGTCACGTGCTGCTGCTGGCGCCCGTTCGGGGCACAGGCCCGATGCTGTGCCTGGACGCGGCCGGCGTCGGCGCCTTCGTCGGCGTGCCCGCCCGCGCCGCGCCCCGCCCGTCCCCCCCCGCACCGCCGACTGCACCACTATCGCGCAGGGCAAGCATCAAGATCGCCTTACTACCGGCCCGTTCGGACTTTCGTCGTCGCGCGGTGGATCGCGTCCGTGCTCAGGGCTCGAGACGGCGTGGTCTGGCCCTTGCTGACGATACGCGCCGTTCGGCTCGATGACCTTCACAGCGCGGCTACCGCGGATGCGGCCAGCCAACGGGGGTGCGCCGCCGCGTTGGAGGCGCGAGGACCGGCAGCGGGCAGCCTGGAGTTTAGCGGTCGCCTCTCCTGGCGACGCCGCCAGCGCTCCTCCAGCCGCATCATCAGCCCGGACCCCGCCTGCTTGCCAGCCCGCCGGTCCCTGGCGGGGACGCGTCCGGTGGTGATGCCGGTCATGCGCCGGTAACTGGTCGCTGCCCACATGCTGCAGGCGAGCATGACCATGAAGCCCGCCACCCCGATCAGGATGACATTGATCACGACCCCGGCGAGCAGCAGCCCGGCGCCGATCAGAAACCCGAGCGCCGCCTCGATGACCCGGCGCCCGTAGCGCACCCGCGGGTCGGCCGCGCGTACGGCGTTAGCAAACCGCGGGCATCGGCGCGGAGCGTCTGCTCAATCTGCTCGAGCTGGCGCTGCTCGTGCTCAGAGAGCGGCACGGTGCCCTCTCGTGGAACTCAGGCCCGGGACGCTCTCGTCGACGTGCGCCTCACGGCCTGGCTTAGGTCCAGAGTACGAGCGCGAGTGCGGCTGCGGAAGAGCGCACCCAGCGGGGTGCGGGAGCCGCACGCCGCTCAGGCCTGTGGCGTCACTCCGATCACTCCCACATCTCACGTGCAGCCCTTGCACATCTACTGAGCTTGACCCATGCTTTTAAGGATGACCCGGTCTTGCCGGCCCGGCCGGGCTTAAGAGCAGCGCCGCGGGGCCGCAAACGGAGGCCGGCAGCACGGCGCCGACTGAAAGCGAGAAGACGCGATCAATGCGACGGCGACGCCGATCGCTTCTCCGGTCCGGACGGTGCGCCCGTGACCGGGCGGGTGCGCGCACCGTCCCGTCGCACCCGCGTCTGGCAGAGCACCATCCGCGGGCCGCGTATCATATGCGGCGGTTGCCGGAAGCCGCTTCCTGGCCAGCGCTTGATCCCGGCGGTCTCGCGCCCGTTGTGGAATATCGCACCTACCGGCCCCCGGAAGGGTCGGCAGATCCCAGGAAAGACACTCACCACGTGAGGTCGGGCAGGGATTGAGCCAGGCCCAGCCGGTGACTCCCGCCCCATGATTCTCACTGGCGGAGATCAGCACCTTGCGGGCGCCGCCTTCAGGTGCGCGGCCACGGCGTCGCGGGCACGGAACCGGCCGGTGAACTCGATGACGACGTCGGCCCTGAGCTCGGCCCCCGGCAACCGTCAGCTCGTTTCGGCGGCGCCCAGCCTGCCGTAGGTGGAGTCGAACGCCAGCAGGTGCGCCAGAGGTCGCGTCGGTGACGTCATTGACGGCCACGATCTGCAGGTCATCGCGCTGGAGAGTCGCCCGGAGGAACGCTCGGCCCACCCGGCCGAAGCCGCTGATCCCCACCCGGATGGTCATCGCGCCCCCCTGCCCGCCGATGTCGCACGGACGGCCGGCGGCCGGGCTGCATCTCCCGCGGACCGGGATGAGGGCCACCGGGGCCTTGCCAGCATCGCTGCCGTGCCTGGCCGCCGCTAGCGGCCTTCGACCCCTCTTGCAGGGTCGTTAATCCCTGGACCCGGCGGCCCGGCAGCGGCGAAGCGGACAGCAAACAGCCGGCGAGGCGGCTTGGGATAGCCGAGGGGATGAACGCCGGGGGTGCCCGCGCCTGGCGTAGTCTGGCAACGATACTTTAATCCGATGCGCGCACTGTTGGGCGACGGTTCGGCCTCGGGCTGCTTTCCCCGTGTTCGCTCGGTGCAGCCCGGTGACAGCGCGCCTGTACCAACCGCGATTTTGCGTTACAGACGGGTACGGACGCCCGTCCAGACCTGAACAGGACCAATGATGTCCGATCGCACGAGCGGTAACGCAGGCAGCAGGCCGGCCGACGAGCCGGGACATGACGCAGCGAGAGAGAGCCCGGTACCGGAACAGCTGGACGAGGCCGAGTGCCTGCGGCTGATCTCGCCGGGCGGCGTCGGCCGGCTCGCGTACTCCGGGCAGTTCGGTCCGACCGTGCTTCCGGTCCTCTACAAGCTGCACGAGGGAACCATCGTGTTCCGTACCGCCCACGACAACTCGACGGACGAGGACCTCCGCACGGGAATTGCAGGCGCCCAGTTCAAGGTGGCCTTCGAGATCGACGACATCAACCCAACCGCGCGCGAAGGTTGGAGCGTCCTGATCCGGGGCCCGGCGCACCATGTGGAATCGGAAACCGAGCACGCATCCGTCCTGGAGGCGGGCGTCGAGCCGTGGGCCGGTGGGGTCAGGGAACTCATTCTCCGTATCACCCCTACCCGGATCACCGGCCGGCGCACTCGGCGGCTCTGAGGCCGTGGCCCGGTTGCCGGCAACCAGCTGTGCACGGAACCGATGGCCGCCGGCGCGGTCGGCCGCGGCGGCCGCAGGCCGGCGGCCTGCAGGAACGCCGCCGCGATGGCCAGCGACCTGGGTGCTCACGGCCCACAGATACCAGCTGCCTCGGCGTCGGTGACCGGCGGCATGCGTGACCGGGCAGCCAGGCGCGCGAGTAGCAGGCAGGTCAGCACCAGCCGGCCCAGCAGTGCCGCCGTCGCGAGTGCCGCGGCCGGATAGCGGCGGCCGTCGCTGGCAAGCCGGTCCCCGAGGACGCCACAGGCAACGGCGCCAAGTACGTGAACGCCCGTCCCGGGTATCTCAGGTCGCCGCGCAGGTCAGCCCGGGCGAGGGCGCACATGGTGGTGCCGGAAACTGTGATGTCTCGTCATCGGGGCCGGCATCGACTGTCCCGAAATCCCCGGCAGACCCGGGTAACCCGGTCCGCCTTCGCCGCCGGATGTCCTGTTGCTCAGCCCACCTCGCCTACCCGAGCGCGGAGCCGTGGTCACCGAGGGTCATCATCTCTGCATGCCGAGGCCGGGGACGCGTGCGGCACGCTGACCGTGCCGCTGCCCGCCCAGCTGAACGGGGGAGGCTCGGCCTGCCCGGTAGCAGGCGCCTGGGTGCCGGGGCGGGGCCGGGTCGGGTCGTAGACGAGACCGTCGCTCTCGTCGCGCCGGATGCTCTCGGTGAGCCGGTGTGCCGGCAATCGCCCGTCATGTCCGAGGTGCCGCACGTCCGCGCCGAAGAGAACCGTGGCCGCGTCTGCGATGAGGCGCCGGTGACAGCGGCACCACAGCGTCTCGGCGCACATGACGGCGGTGACCTGGCGGGATGCCTCGCCGAGCACGCGCGCCGGGGCCTGGCCGAAGCGCTCGGTGGCCATGTAGTCCGCGTAGGCGCGGAAGGACGGCTGGCGAAGCTCCACGTGCGGCGAGGATGCCGCAGGCCGGCGGAAGCCGCCGAGGCCGGGCTCCCCCGCGATAGCGGATGCCGGCTGCAGGCAGCCATACCGCGAGTTCCGCACGGCGGAACTGCGGGAACCGGCGGCTGCCCGGGGCACTGCGCCGGTCGGCGACGAGTTCCACGCCTGGCCCCCGGAGCAGGCCGGCCAACTCCTCACCAGCCGCCGTGCCGCGCCCGACAGTGAGCAGGCGCGGGCCCGACCCGGGCACTGGCTCCTCCGGCTCGAAACGGCGCGAGTGCCACCGGTTCAGTATGTGCCGGACCGGACGGTCTCACATGTCCCTGCCTGCTCACGGCGGGCAAGTGACCCTCCGCGGGCTGACCTCCGGCGCCATGGTCGTCTGGCTCTTCACGCGCCGCGCGATCGCCGGATGCGCGCCGGCCACGCCACGCGTCGGCCGCCCGGCTCGATGTGGCAGACGACTTCTATAGCGGGGGCAAGGTGGCTCCTTTGCGCGCGGGGGTAGCCTGTAGATCGTGCTGAATTTCCGGGCTTTGGCCCTTCATGGACAGTGACGCGGCTGCTAGCCGGCCGCTGGCGCGGGTGGTTCGCCGGGGCAGGGTTTCGTGGTCGACGCACCCGCCTGGCGGCGTGGCTCGCGTGGGCGTTGAGAGCCGCGCCTTCAGCGCGGTGCCGGTGGGGTTGCCTGAGGGCGATCCTGTTCCGCGCGAGGCGGCGCCGGGGGAGCTGCTGGCCGTCACGCACGGCATGTTCATGGCGTGGGCGCTTTCTGAGGTGCTCGCCGACGCCGGCTCGCCCGCGAGAGAGCTGGTGGTCGAGGCGGATTGCACGCTCGCTGGCCCGGTCGCGGAGCGCGAGCTGGTGGCGGTCGACCTGCGCGTGTACGGGCGCGGTTCTGGGCTGAGCGTGGAAGGCTTCCGCGAGGCGGCCAACGCGGCCCGCCGGCGCTATGTGCGCGCGGCGGGGGTCCGCGGGGACATCCCTGGCGAGATGGAGGCCGTCCTGGAGGGCGCTGGAGGCGCGGATGATGGCGCCGACGCCACCCTGTAAGCCAAGCGCCGGAAGCCGTTGCCCTGCGCGATCGCCCTGAGCTTCCAGCCGGGCTGGTGATCGCGGCGAGCCCGACCGGCCTCTTCGCTTCCGACGATCTCCGGCAACACGCGACGGGAATTACTCCTCGGAGATGTTCGGCTCAACCGTGCTACCCGACCCTTCGAGACGATGGACAGGGCGCTGGCCAGATCGGCGACGCGGCGGACTTGGGGGGGATCGGTCGAATCGAGAATGTGCAGCTCGGGGAAACCCGTCCTACCGGTCGAAGGTTAGCGCGGGCATCGCCTGGAACGTTCGGGCCCGGTGTCGGACCTGAATCCGGTTACGGCGGAGAAGGACGCTCACGTCTGCGCCTGGGCCTGCCCGGTCGAGAATGTGATGCGGGGCGTTCTCCGCCGGGCCATGGCAATCCGGCACGAGCTCCCGGCACCTGGCCGCCCGGTACACGGGGCGCCAGGCCCGGCCGTCACGGAGGTCTTCGCCAGCCGGCAGAGGAACCGCCGTGGCAGGCGGCCCTGCGCAGCGCCTGGTCTCCCCCGCAAGATCCGGGCTTGCGGCGCGGTGTCGTTGGTGACATGATAGGTCGTCTTACGATGGAAAGAGCGGCTGGGGCCACGCGGGTCCCGCCTGTGACGTTGCTCCAGACCCTGGCGGCGCCAGCGCCGAGCGTTGCGCCTGGAAGGTCGTCCGGGAGGGAAGGGAGCAGCGGAGATGCCTCCGCCAAGGCAGTTCCAGCGGCCCCGGATCCTCGCCCAGCCCGGGCCCGGCCGCAGCCGGTGCGCAGGCGGGCGACATCGTGACCAGCCCTCCGGCGGTCACGAGTGCCAGGCCGGGGCCGCATTCCTGGCCCCTTTCCGCACTCCGGTTGACCTCGCCGCGCCGCCGGCGCAGGTCCCGCGGTGCAAGAGGGGACCGGAAGCTGTCGCGGCAAGGAGGCGGGCAGCGCCTTCAGGCCGGGCCAGCCGGCCCGCCGATGGGATCCTCGGCCATCTCGGTGCCCTCTACGCTTTCGCGTGCTTGACCTCGGGAGACCCACACAACGGCCGGGCAGGTGGTCATCGACGCGTTCTCGTGCAGGGATCCCATGGTCAGGTCCGGCTACCGGTCCCGCCTGTGGCGGACGTTGGCCAGCCTCGTCCGCCCGACGAGCAAAAGGACGAGGCGCGCTTCGGCCGCCGGCCTGCCCCGTTCCGGGGGCGCCTTCTCTGCGTGTCAGCGAGAGGCGATCACCGTACACCTCAGTGGCCGGGCGCGACCCCGCACCGGTCACCCAAGGCGCTACGTGCCACCTGCTGTGAGCGCATGCCATCCTCCATGAGTTCCTCGGCCTTCACAACGAGGTGGCGGTTCCGGTGAACGAGCCGCTGGACGTTGCACCCGAGGTTCTGCCGCTCGGCACGCCGCCGGGGCGCCTGATAGGCCCTTGGTCCGGTGGGGCATCACCGGGCATGCTCGGCGGCACGCCACCTGGAGCCGGCCCGGTTCCGGGAACCGGGATGGTCCTTGAGGGAACCGGGCCGTGGAGCCGTCCAGCTTGCTCGCAGGCGCAGGGGGGGACGGGCCTGGGTCTTACCGTGTGGAACAAGGGCCGATCGGTCGTGGTGTCGGTTGCCGGGGACGTCGACGTCGCCACCACCGCCGAGCTTTCCGAGGCGCTGTGCGCGGTCCTCCGCTCTGGCGTCAGGTGTCTGGTCTGTGACCTCACGGGGGTCGGCTTCCTGGATGCATCCGGGTTGAGGGCGCTGCTGATCGCCCGCCGTCGGGCCCTTGCGTGTGACGCCTGGCTGGACCTGGCGTGCACGCAGTCACAGCCCCGCAAGATCATCCAGCTGACGGGCCTGGACGCAGCCTTCGTGATCCATGACAGTGTGGTCGCCGCGGCCGGTGCCCAGGACCGGCCTGGCGGTGGTCCCGCACTGACCGCGGCGGGTCCCGCACTGACCGCGGCGGCGGGAGCCGGCTGACATGCCCGCTAGCGCGGACCGCGGCATCGCGTTCAGGGCTTGGCTGAATCAGCGGCACCTTCCCGTTGGTGCGTGCGCCAGCCAAGGTCGGTGACTGATGGACAGGCCAGTAGCGGGCGCGAGCCGGTGCGATGCGGCCAGGGGACCGGCCGTGATCCCGGGGGCGAGCATGGCCAGGTTGTCCATGACGCTCTCAGAACCTGGCGCAGCGGACGGCGGGCAGGCGCGGGGCCTGGCACGGCGGCTGACCGGCCGGGGCGGCCCGGCGGGCCTGCCCGCCGGGCCGCGGGACCGGCCGATCGACCTGGGGCGCGCTGAGCGGGCCGCGGCCGAGCTGCTCGACGCCCTGGGGGTTGACCGCGCGGACGGGGGGCTCGCCGCAACGCCAGCCCGGATGCGCCGCGCTTACGCCGAGCTGCTCACGCCGGCGCCGTTCGAGGCGACCACGTTCCCCAATGACGAGGGCTACGACGAGCTGGTCGTGGCGACCCATATCCGGTTCTGCTCCCTGTGTGAGCACCATCTGCTGCCGTTCAGCGGGGTGGCCCACGTCGGTTACCTTCCCGGCGCGCGCCTGGCCGGGCTGTCGACGCTGGCCCGGGCGGTCGGGCACTTCGCCGGGCGCCCGCAGCCGCAGCAGCGGCTCACGGCGCAGGTGGCCGGCTGGCTCGGCTGCCACCTGGCACCCAGGGGCGTCGGCGTGGTCCTCGAAGCTGAGCACGCCTGCCTGTCGCTTCGGGGGGTGCGGGCGGCGGGGGCCCGGGCGGTCACCTCGGCGATGTCCAGGCTGGTGCGCGACGACCACCGCATCCGGGCCGAGTTCCTGGCCCTGGCCCGGACGCCGAGATGACCGGCCCGATGGCCCGGCGCGCCCGCGCCGCCGCCGGCATCGCCCCGCCGCCCGGGCCAGCGGCACTCATGACGTCATCAGGCCCGCGCCTGGTCCGTGCGGAGAAGGAGGTCGTGACGAGATGACCGCAACACAGACGTTCGTGATCGCCGGTGCCAGCCTGGCCGGCGCCAAGGCAGCTGAGGCCCTGCGCGCTGAGGGCTTCGACGGCCGGATCGTGCTTATCGGGGAGGAGGCCGAGCGGCCCTACGAGCGGCCCCCGCTGTCCAAGGACTACCTGCAGGGCAAGTCGGAGAAGGAGAAGATCTACGTCCACCCGGAGGGGTGGTACGCCGGCCACGACGTCGAGCTGCGCCTCGGCAGCCGGGTCACTGCTATCGACCGGGCGGCCCGCCAGGTAACCGTGCAGGGCGGTGAGCGGATCGGCTACGGCAAGCTGCTGGTGGCCACGGGCTCGTCGCCGCGCCGCCTGCCGGTGCCCGGCGGTGACCTGGACGGGGTGTTGTACCTGCGGGATGTGACCGACTGCGAGGCGATCAAGTCGGCGTTCGCGGCGGCGAAACGGGCGGCGATCATCGGGGCGGGCTGGATCGGCCTGGAGACCGCGGCCGCCGCCCGGGCCGCCGGCGTCGAGGTGACCGTGCTGGAGACGGCGAGGCTGCCGTTGCTGGGCGCGCTCGGCCCGGAGATGGCCGGGGTTTACGCCGCCCTGCATCGCGATCATGGCGTGGACCTGCGTTTCGGCGTGCAGGTGGCCGAGATCACCGGTGTGGGCCGGCGGGCCAGCGGGGTGCGCCTGGCTGATGGCAGCCGGATCGACGCCGACGTGGTCGTGGTCGGTGTCGGCATCACCCCCAATACCGAGCTGGCCGAGAAAGCGGGCCTGGCCACCGACAACGGGATCGTCGTGGACGAGCATCTGGCCACCGCGGACCCCGACGTGTTCGCGGCCGGCGACGTGGCCAGCTGCTACTACCCGTCGCTGGGCCGCCACCTCCGCCTGGAGCACTGGTCGGCCGCCCTCCACCAGGGGCCGGCGGCGGCAGCCAACATGGCGGGCCGGGCGACTGCCTATGACCAGGTGCCGTACTTCTTCTCCGACCAGTACGACATGGGGATGGAGTACTCCGGCTACATCCCGGGCGGTGAGTATGACCAGGTTGTGATCCGCGGGGAGCTGGCCAAGCGGGAGTTCGTCGCGTTCTGGCTCGGCCAGGGCCGGGTGCTGGCCGGCATGAACGTCAACATCTGGGACGTCACCGACGCCATCGCCGCGCTGGTCCGCTCCGGCGCACAAGTCGACCCGGCCCGGCTGGCCGACCCGGCCGTGCCCCTGGGCGATGTTCACGCCGGCCCGCAGCCGGGAGCGGCGTGATGGCCGGGCGGCCGGGCGGGCGGCTGGCAGGGCAGGACGCGGGGAGTGATGGTGATGGATGACGCGGGGCTCGAGCTGGCTGGCCGGCTGGCCGCCCAGCTGCGGGTGGACTCGATCCGCTGCAGCACCGAGGCGGGGTCGGGTCACCCCACATCGTCGCTGTCGGCCGCGGACTTGATGGCGGTGCTGCTGTCCGGGCACCTGCGCTATGACTGGGACCGGCCCGGCCTGCCGGCCAGCGACCACCTGATCTTCTCCAAGGGGCACGCGTCCCCGCTGCTGTACGCGATGTTCCGGGCGGCCGGGGTGATCAGCGAGGAGGAACTGGTCACGACCTACCGGAAGTTCGGCGCCCGCCTGCAGGGCCACCCCACCCCGGTCCTGCCATGGGTCGACGTGGCCACCGGGTCACTCGGGCAGGGGCTGCCGGACGCGGTCGGCGTGTGCCTGGCCGGCCGCTACCTGGACCGGCTGCCCTACCACGCCTGGGTGCTGTGCGGGGACAGCGAGACAGCGGAAGGCTCAATCTGGGAAGCGATCGACAAGGCCAGCTACTACCGGCTGGGCAACCTGACCGCGATCGTCGACGTCAACCGGCTGGGCCAGCGCGGCCCGACCGAGCTGGAATGGGACCTGGACCGCTACGCCCGCCGATTCGAGGCGTTCGGCGCCCGGTCGCTGGTCATCGACGGCCACGACCTGCCCGCCATCGACCGGGCACTGACCCAGGCCAGAGCGGACCCGGACCGCCCGGCCGTGATCCTGGCCCGCACCATCAAGGCCAAGGGTGTGCCAGAGCTGGAGAACATCAACGGCTGGCACGGCAAGGCGCTCCCGGCCGGCATGGCCGCCCGCGCCATCGCCGCCCTCGGCGGGCCGACCGACCTGCACACCCGCGCCGCCCTCCCGGAGCCCGGCTCGCCCGCGATCACCCCCGCCCCCGGCGTGCCGATCACCTGGCCTTCCTTCGCGCCCGGGGAGAAGGTGGCGACCCGCAGCGCCTTCGGCGCCGCCCTCGCGGCTCTCGCCGCCCGCCCCGAGGTGGTCGTGCTCGACGGCGAGGTCGGCAACTCCACCCACGCCGAGGAGTTCGGCAAGGCCGCGCCGGAGCGGTATTTCGAGATGTTCATCGCCGAACAGCAGCTGGTCGCGTCGGCGACCGGGCTGGCCGTGCGCGGTTACCGGCCGTTCGCCGCGACGTTCGCGGTGTTCTTCTCCCGCGCCTTCGACTTCATCCGGATGGCCGGGATCTCCGGCGTGAGCATCGGCCTGGCCGGCTCGCACGCCGGGGTGGAGATCGGGCAGGACGGGCCGTCGCAGATGGCGCTGGAGGACATCGCCGCGCTGCGCGCCGTGCACGGGTCAGTGGTGCTGTACCCGGCGGACGCCACCGCCGCCGTGGCGCTGACCGGGCAGATGGCCCGCACCGGCGGCGTCGTCTACTTGCGCACCACCCGCGGCGCCTACCCGGTGATCTACGCCGACGGGGAGACCTTCGAAGTCGGCGGGTGCAAGGTACACCGGGCCGGTCCCGGCGACCAGGTCGCGCTCATCGGCGCCGGGGTGACCCTGCACGAATGCCTGGCCGCCGCCGGCGAGCTCGCCGACGCTGACATCGCGGCCCGGGTGATCGACCTGTACTCGGTCAAGCCGGTCGACCGCGACGCGCTGGTGGACGCCTGCCAGGTCACCGGCAGCCGGCTGGTCATCGCCGAAGACCACTACCCGGCCGGCGGGATCGGCGGCGCGGTCCTGGAGGCCCTGGCCGGCGCTGGCGTCCCCGCCCTGCAGGTCGCGCACCTGGCCGTCGGCGGGCTGCCCGGCTCGGGAACTCCGGCTGAGCTGCTCGACGCGGCCGGCATCTCGGCCCGGCACATCGCCGCCGCCGCGCGGCGGCTGGCCGGCCAATGACCAGGACAGGCCGGCCGCCGCGACCGCATGTCGTGGTGGTCGGGGGCGGTTTCGCGGGCATTAACGCGGCGCACGCGCTGGCGCATTCGGATGCTGATGTCACCTTGGTGGACAGGCACGACTATCACACGTTCCAGCCGCTGCTGTACCAGGTGAGCACGGGCTACTTGCCTCCTGAAGAGGTGGGCGCCGCGTTCCGCTCGGTGTTCCGCCGGCAGGCCAACCTGACAGCGCGGGTGGCCCGTGCGGTCTCGGCCGACTGGACGGGCCGGAGGCTGCGGCTGCAGGACGGCTCGGGGCTGGACTTCGACTACCTGATCCTGGCCGCCGGTGCCGAGACGAACTTCTTCGGCATCCCGGGCATGACCGAGCATTCCTGGCCGCTCTACACGCTGGCCGACGCGGTCGCCTTGCGGATCCACCTGCTCGGCACCCTCGAACAGGTGGCGGCCACACAACCATCCGCCGGCGCGAAGATCACGGCCGTGGTCGTGGGCGGAGGCCCGACCGGGGTCGAGACCGCTGCGGCGCTAGCCTCGATGGCCCATGAGGTCGCCGGGCCGGCCGCCACTTTGCGGGTGATCCTCGTTGAAGCCGGACCGCGGCTGCTGGCCGCCTTCAGCGCGCACTCGTCACAGCGCGCCTTCCAGGACCTCCGTCGCCGTGGTGTCGACGTACGCCTGGGCCAGAACGTAGAGGCTGCCGATCCCGGCGGAGTGACCCTGGGTGGCGGCGAGCGGATCCAGGCCGGCACGGTGATCTGGGCCGCCGGGGTACAGGCGAACAGGCTCGGTCACACGCTCGGCTTGCCGCTGAGCCACGGCAGGGTAACGGTCGATCCGCACCTGCAGGTCGCCGGCTACCCGAACGTGTTCGTTGCCGGTGACCTCGCAGCCGTCGCGGCTCCGCAGCCCGGCGCCCTGTTGCCGATGCTGGCGCCGGTTGCGATCCAGGCCGGCCGGCACGCCGGCGAACAGGTGGCGCGCCTGATAGCCAGGAAACCCCTGGCCCGGTTCCGCTACCACGACAAGGGAATGATGGCGGTCCTCGGGCGCGGTGACGCAGTGGCCGAGCTCCCGCTGCCGCCCGGCGCCGGCCACAGCAGCCGCTACCGGCTGCGGTTTAGCGGACTGCCGGCGTGGCTGCTCTGGGCTGGGGTCCACATCGCCTACCTCATCTGTTTCTCTAACCGGATCAAGGTCCTGGTGGACTGGGGATGGAATTATTGCACCTCACGCGGCGCCGGAGCCATCCTGGTGCGCCGTCCCGACGAAGAGCTTCCCCCGCTGGCGCCGGAACACGCCGGGACCCGGACCGACCCAGCAAGCCCGGGCCACGCAGGGACGGGCGGAACTGACCGGTTGCCGGAAGGCGGCTGACATGAGCAAGGGGCGTGCTCCGGGTCGGCGAAACGGCCCGGCGGAATGGGAGAACTCGGACGCGATGCTGCGGGCCAGCCTGTCCTTCGGGCGGCCAGGGAAGCCACACAGGACCTGCGGGCCATCCGCAGGACCGAAGGCCGGGACGCTGGCGCTGTCTACCGGGACCGCCGGGTGCAAGACAAAGTGGTCTGCTGCGCCCAGGAGGTCACCTGCACCAGTTCGCGCTTGTCCCCGTGATGTCCCGAAGTCGTCCCCCGCCGCCATGATCCCCGGGCGGAGACTCTCCCGCCCTATGACCGTCCGCCGCTCTGCCCGGGCAGCTCATATCCGGCTCATTGAGGTCAGAGTGTCCGTGCGGGCCGGCGATGCCGCAGATGAGGAGACGGGTTCGACCGCCTTACCAGGAACCGGGGCTAACAGGTCCCGTGGTTCCCGCCGAGAAGTTGCACGGCCACCACGGCCGGCTGAACACGCATGAGGAGCGATCGTGGCGACTACGGGAGCCGGGCCGACGGCAACGGCGGGCCAGCCCGCACGACAGGAAGGGCCGCCGGCTGACCGCCAGGTAGTTGTGGTGATCGCCACGCCGCTGGAAGCCGAACTGGTAGCACGCATCGAGGACGCCGACGGCCGGCTCGACGTCCGCTACCAGCCCGACCTCCTGCCCCCGCCCCGCTTCCCCAGTGACCATCGCGGCATCGCTTCCTTCCGGCGCACCGAGGAGCAGGAACGCCGCTGGCGCGCGATGCTGGCGCAGGCCGAGGTGCTGTTCGGCCTGCCCGGCGACTCGGCGCAGGGACTGGCGGACGTGGTCCGGGCCAGCGCCGGGCTGCGCTGGGTCCAGGCGACCGCCGGGGGCGCCGGCGAGCAGGTGCGGGCCGCCGGGCTGACCGACGCGGACCTCACCCGGGTCACCATCACCAGCGCGTCCGGCGTGCACGCGGGACCGCTGGCCGAATTCGCCATGTTCGGCCTGCTCGCGTTCACCAAGGGACTGCCGCGGCTGCTCGCCGACACCCAGGCACGGCGCTGGGAACACTACCCGGTGGCCGAGCTCGCCGGCCGCACCCTGCTCGTCGTCGGGCTCGGGTCGGTCGGGCGCGAGGTGGCCCGGCTCGCGACGGCGTTTGGCATGCACGTCATCGCCATCAACCGGACCGGGCGCGCTGAGGTGGCCGCGGTGGCGGAGGTCCGCCCGTCGCGGTTCCTCGCCGACCTGCTGCCCGTCGCCCATGCCGTCGTGGTCACCCTGCCGCTGACCGAGCAGACCCAGAACATGATCGGCGCCGCAGCCATCAGCCGGATGCGCACCGGCGCGATCCTGGTCAACGTGGGCCGCGGCGGCGTCGTCGACGAACAAGCGCTGACCCAGGCGCTTCAGGACGGGCGGCTGGCCGGCGCCGCCCTGGACGTGTTCGCCACCGAGCCGCTGCCCGCCGGCAGCCCGCTGTGGCGGCTGCCGAACGTGCTGATCAGCCCGCACACCGCAGCCCTGTCAGTGCACGAGAACGAGCGGATCGCCGCCTTGTTCACCGAGAACCTGCGCCGCTACCTGCGCGGCGACCAGATGCTCAGCCGCGTGCACCCCACCCTGCTCTACTGACCACACCTCGCGATGGGAGACCCGGCGCCCAGACGGCATACCCGGCAGCCCCGCGGCCGTCTGCTCGTCACGGACGAAACAAGCAAGGGAGCCGACGATGGCAACGATAGTGGCCGGAGTTGACGGGTCAGACGCCGCCCAGGAAGCGCTGCGCGTCGCGGTCCAGGAGGCGAGGCTGAGAGGCGCCAGGCTGCGGGTGGTCACAGCCTGGCAAATGCCGACGATGGCCTACGGAGCGGTCGTATTCAGTCCTGACATTGATCCGGCAGACTTCCAGGACAGTGCGGGCGCGGCGCTAGCGGAGGCACTCGCCGCGCTCGGCGGGCAGGCCGCCGGCGTCGAGATCGAACGAGTAATGCGCATGGGCCAGCCCGCACAGGTACTCATCGAGGAAGCCCGCGGCGCCGCCATGCTGGTCGTCGGCTCGCGCGGGCACGGCGGCTTCGCCGGCCTGCTGCTCGGCTCAGTCAGCCATCAGTGCGCGATGCGCGCGGCCTGCCCGGTCGTCATCGTGCACAAGCCAAACACACCTGCCCAGCAGGCGGCCGTACCAGCAGGCGGCAGAACGCACTTGGAGTCCCAGTGACCATCTTTGACCGGCCGTCCCATCCCCTCCAGCCCGCCCCGATTGGCGCGGCGCGCGGCTACCGCAAGGGCTCGCTGCTGGCGGACTGGCTGTCTACGACTGATCATAAGGTGATCGGGCACCTGTACCTGATTACGTCGTTCGGGTTCTTCCTGGTGGGCGGGCTGCTGGCGATGATCATGCGGGCGCAGCTG
>Ga0208589_1000351_pt1 | contig 22237 bp, 22 predicted proteins | sample NGESurshal092012_2_FD_184486 | JGI IMG/M metagenome (GOLD analysis project Ga0208589, IMG submission 184486) | Arctic peat soil microbial communities from Barrow, Alaska - NGEE Surface sample F53-2 shallow-092012 (SPAdes) | ecosystem: Environmental > Terrestrial > Soil > Wetlands > Peat ... | reverse complement strand
ACGCCGGCCGCGCTGCCCGCCGCGGGCCGGCGGCCGGGACGCCGCCCGGCGAGCTGCGCAGCCTGGTCGCCGCGCACCTGGCCGCCTACCCGGCCGAGGACTTCGGCCCGGTCGCGATCAGCCGGGTCCTGGGGCGGTCATCCGGCGCGGTGGCCAACGCCCTGGACCGGCTGACCGCCCTCGGCCAGGCCCAACTCACCAGCGAGGCGCCCCGCCGCTACCGCCACGCCGAGCCGCCGGTCACTGCCAGCTGACCCGCGCGCCAGGATGCCCGGCCCATGAACAAGCTCGGGGCCGGGCACCCGCGCGCATCCTGCCTGCGTCGCGGACCTGACACCGACCCGCCACGGACCTGGCGATGACCTGAGGGCGCGGTGAGATCGTGACTTCCAGCGGGCCGCGCGGCTGGGGGCCGCCGCCGGACCAGGGCGAGGCGTGAAAAACGGGCGCTGAAACCGGATTTACAGGTAGGCGGCCAATTCCCGTGTGGCCAGCCGGACCGGAGTTCTCATGCCCCTGCCGCTAAGCGCTGCCCCAGCGCGTGTGCCGTCCGCGGTGACAGCACCAGCCCTGCCCTCACATGACGGGCGGACCGCCTCGTCGCTGGCAGGTCTCTGGTCTTTGGCTGCCGGCCGGAGGGTGCTCTGACCAGTGCCGGAAGCCGCCGCGGGCTTGACCGGGCGGGCGGAGGTGAGCGTCCATCGGACCGGCACCGGGCTGCCCGGCGCGCGGTCCCCGCGGGCGGCCCGGACCGGCTCCTGTCGGTGGAGGAGCTGGCTGCCTACCTGGGCGTGCCGAAGAAGACCGTCTACGGCTGCTGGCGGCAATGGGGCCTGCGAGGTTACCGGGTTGGCCGGTACCTGCGGTTCCGCGAGCGGCAGGTAGAGGAGTGGCTCCAGTCCCGGGAGGTATGACCGTGGCCAGGATCCTCAAGCGCTGCCCGTGCCCTGAGGGGCGGTGGAAGGAATGCCCGCATCCGTGGGTGGTGCGCTACCGGACCGCTGGCGGCCGGGCCAGCCGTCAGCGCGAGCGCTCTTTCGGCGACGACCTGCGCGAGGCCGAGGACTTCGCGCTGAAGGTGGAGTACGACAAGCGCGCCCGCACCTTCATCGACCCCAGGGCCGGGCAGTCGCTGTTCCGCGCCGAGGCCGGGACTTGGCTGGACCAGCATCTGGGAGCGGACAGCAGCATCGCGACCTACCGGTCGGTGCTGCGCGCCCACATCGACCCCGCCATCGGCGGCACGCCGATCGCCGCGATCCGCCGTGAGGACATCAAGGCCCTGATCGCCGGCATGCACCGCAAGGGCCTGTCCGCCAGCCGGATCGGCTGCGCTCACCTCGTCATCAGCGCCGTGCTCGCCGAGGCCGTCCGCGACAAGAAGCTCGCCGAGTCGCCCTGCACCGGCATCCAGCTCCCCGGCGTCGTTACCGCCGTCGACTTCATCCTCCCGGCCCACGCCCAGGTCGAGGCCGTCGCTGCCGGGCTCCCGCCGGACTGGGCCGCGACCGTATGGATCATGCACGGCTGCGGCCTGCGGGTCGGCGAGGCGCTGGCCGTCAGCCTGCGCTGCCGCATCCACGACGGCAGCACCCTGCGCGTGCGAGAGCAGGTCAACCCGTTCGCGCAGCTCCGGCCGCTGAAGCACCGCAAGGCCGGGGAGTTCCGCGACATCCCCCTGCCGCAGTACGTCAGCGAGGCGATCGACAAGCACGTCGCCGAGCACGGCACCACGGCCGACGGGTACCTGTTCCAGGGCCGCAAGTACAAGCTCGTCGTCCGCCGCACCTACCAGGAGGACTTCCGGCGCGCCGCCGGCAAGGCCGGCCTGCCGCCGGAGTTCATCCCTCACTCGCTGCGCCACTTCTACGCCTCTACCGCCCTGGCCGAGGGCGTGCCGATCACCGACGTCTCCCGCTGGCTCGGCCACACGAGCATCGAGGTCACCCACCAGACCTACGGCCACCTCGTCCCCGCCAACTTCAGCCGCGCCCGCGCCGCCCTCGACGCCGCCTACCACCGCAGCCGCCGCCATGCTCCACCCCTGCTTCTACGGTGACCGCGCCAGCCGCAGCGACAGCAAGGACCAGGGTCCCGGACTGACGTACTTCTCGCCCCGCAAGATCAGCCAGCGATTCAACGTTGACGGGATCGCCTCCCCCGAGGAAATCACGTCCTACCACTGGCCGCTGGAGTACTACGTTCGCACGCTCCGCGAGGCTGGCCTGTGGATCACTGACCTCCGGGAACCACACCCCTCCGCCGAGCAGCTCCGCGACGACCCCTGGTGGCAGGACAATTTCCCCCGGCCCCTGTTCCTCCTGCTCACCGCCCAGAAGCACGAGGCCCAGCCAGCGTCCGGATGGCATTGACGCCCTCCCGACACTCCAGCTGCCGCGCTGCATGATCCCTAGCGGAGCTTCGACGTCATCCTGACCGAGCACGGGCTCAGGTGGTCCCCCGAGGGACCGCGCCGTCAGTGCTGGCTGCGCAACTCAGCCGGATGGCTGACATGGCCACGTTCAGTAACGTGTCGGTCGGTGTGCTCAGGACCGGTGCCCAGACCAGCGTCATTCCCCGCGTGGCCCTCATCATCTACGAGGACATCGGAGCCGAGGGTGCGTCTGCCCGGATCCTGACTGCTGTGGAGACGCCTACGTCGCGCCTGGAGATCTCGGACCCGGCTGACATCAAGGTCTACGAGGACCACCTGACCCGCGCTGCGCCAGGCTGCTGACTTCGCTACGGATGCGCTGACGCTCAGGTAGGGCCATCATTGGCTCCGTGCATATCACGGGTAACGAACTGGCTATGGTGTCCGCTGGCGTGGCAGCCATCGCGGTAGCTGCCAGCGTCTGGAATAACAAGTCAACGAACGCAAACGCGCTTGCGATAGCCAGGGAAGAGCGTACATCGCAGCAGCAGAATGAGCTTACCGCTCTCAAGCGGACGGTCTATGCCAAGTGTATTGCCACCGCGCATAAGCTCGTCCTTGCGCAGGTTGATCTGGGCGTGATTAGACAGGAGAGAGGTCAAGCAAAGAGCCCGGAAGACCGCAGGCTACTGGAGGAGCAGTGGCGGGCAGCGGACCGTGCCGTGGATTCGACCGTGGTGGAGGCCGGAAACGCTGAGGCGGAACTGCTGCTAATAGCTCCTGAATCGATATGGCGAGCCGTCACAGCTGTTTACAGAGACATGGGAAAGACCGAGGTCGATGTCGATGCCACAGCTGATGCACTGCTGAAGCTTCGCTATCTCATGCGTGATGACCTGAACAGTTCTTCGCCTCCCGCGCCATCTGCTCCGCCGCAGCCAGAAGAACCCGCGTCATGAACTCACCCTGCCCGGCCAGCGTGCCCGGAGAGCGCTTCGTTGGCAGCCACAGCACGCTCCACAGCTCAGACAGCCAGTCGAGCGCGTACCAGCAGAACCGGTGCTTGTCCCAGCAGGACGGGAGCTGCTGAGCCAGGTGGCCAAAGCCGGGCTTGTACACCAACGTGACCCAGGACCGGAGCCGGGCCATGGCCTTCTCCAGCTCCTCGCCCCTCAGCCTGTGCCAGTTGACGTTGTCAGCGGGCGCGTAGGTCTCGCCTTCCTCTTCCTCGTGCCGCCCGGCCAGAATCCGCACCCGGGCATCCAGGTCGCTGAACGCCTGGTCTACGCCGTCCAGGGCACGGAGCGCGTCACCGTTGGTAGCGGCGGCGGCATCGCGGAGCGGGTGGGGTGCACGGAGCCGACTGTCGTCAAGTGGCGGCGGCAGTGCGCCGAGGACGGCCTGGCCGGGCTGGCGGACGCGCTGCGGCCGGGCGGCCCGCGGACGGTGCTGACGGACCAGGCGATCAGTGAGATCCTGTCGGCGACCGTGACCCGACCCGCGGCTGGACGCGAAGGTCCGCGACGTCGTCGGCGTTGACCTGAACCCGCCGGACAACGCGGTCGTGCTGTGCGTCGACGGGAAATCGCAGTGCCAGGCCCTCGAGCGGGCCAGCCGATCCTGCCCATGCGCAGCGGGATCCCCGAGCGGCAGGCCCACGATTACGCCCGGCATGGGGGTGACCTGCCGGGGAACCAGCGGATCACCCGGCACTTCGTCCCCGCGAGCTGCTCGCCTGGACCAAGATCGGCGGCGGGAGCGCGGTCGCGCCACACGGACAGCTGGAACTACAGTCGCCCGCCGGGCACGGCGGCCGCCAGGTCCTCGATCGAGGTGGTCCCCATCGTGGACAGGGCGTACGGGATCTTCCGTCGGCCGGCGACCGCGCCGACGGCGGCTTCCCCGGCATGGTGCATGAGCCGCGTGAAGCCGGTCGGGCCGAAGCCGAACGGCCGGGCGCTCTCCCGGCCCCGAGGGTGGGTGACGGTGTCCAGGTGGCTGACGTCGCGCAGAACGCTCGGGACAAGCTCGAGGTCACGGAACAGCTGTCGTGCACGCCTGAGGCTCAGTTCGTCATCGGCGGCGCCGTCGGTGTAGTCGAAGACAGCCCGCGGGGTGTGCCGACGGGCAATGCTGCGCAGGTCAGTCGCTGTTTCATGCGGCGAACGCGCGGGAGTTGCGCAGGGCCAGGGCGACCAGGGTAAGGGTGGGCCCGTAACCTGATCCGGTCGGGAACAGGGAGGAGTCGGCGATCATGACGTTCGGAGCCTCCCAGAGGCGACCCCACGGGTCGCACACACTCGACGACGGATCGGTACCGAAGCGGGCCGTCCCGGCGACATGGCGTGAGATGGGCACCTGGCTGATTTCTGAGTGCGAGGTGGTGAGATCGCCGGTCGTCTTCGGAGACGTTGCCGTCATGATCCGCTCCGCGCCAGTCTCCTTCATGATCTGCGCGAGCTTCGCCGCGTGGTGCCGCGAGGCGACTAGTTCGTGGGTGTGCAGCTGGTAGGTCGTCCGGGCCACGGGCAGGCCCCAGATATCGGTAACTGCCGGGTCGAGGTCGACCGTGTTCGTGAACTGAGGCAGGTCGTCGCCTTGCATGCAGAATCCCAGAAGGCGGTCCCGCATCGGAGATTCCCGCATCATGATCTTGTGCTGCGGTCCCCATGGGTACTGCTTTGCCTCCGCGATCAGGTGGGAGGGGCTGCAGTGCTCGACCAGCCCGCCCTTGATCCACGGCAGGCCTGCCGCCGCGGCGGCCGCCCGCGCGGCCTCGTCGACGAGGATGTGGTCGTCGTGGACGTGCGTCACGGACCGCCCGATGTGCCCGTGGACACGGAAGGGCATGATTCCGAAGACGAACGTCTGCATGTGGAACATCACGTTCCGGCCGATCTGCTCACTGGTCAGGCCGGAGAGCAGGAGCAGCCGTGGCGTCTCCATCGCCCCGCATGCGACGACGATCCGCTCCGCCAGCTCGATGTGGCGTTCTCCGCGGACGTCGATCCACTCGACACCGGTCGCCTGGCCATTTTCGACCAGGATGCGTGACACGTGACTTTGCGGCCGCAGCTGTGCCCGGCCGGTGAGGAGGGCCCGGCGCAGCGGTGCGACGGGATCCCCCTTGGCGTGGATGGGGCAGCCGAAGTAGGCGCAGAAGCCGCAGTTGTTACAGGGTGGGCGGCCGTCGTACTCGATGGAATTCACGCCGGTGGGCGCGGGGTAGGGGTGGTAGCCGAGCTTCTGAGCCGCCGCTGAGGTCACGAGCGCCCCGTACATGGGGGGACCCGGCGGCATCGGGTAATCGCCCGACCGCCATGCGGCGAACGGGTTCGCCCCGGCGCGCCCGGCGACGCCGATGAGCCGCTCAGCCCGGGCGTAGTAAGGCTCCATCTCGTCGTAGGTGACCGGCCAGTCGGCGATGTTCGCGCCTTCGATCGCTCCGAGCTCGGACTTGACGAGGAAGTCATCCTCGCGGAACCTCGGCAGCTTCCCGTCAGCGTGAACACCGCCGCCGCCCACAGTGGCGGGCAGGTTGTTGACTTCCCCGATTACCTGACGGTCACCATCCGCGATGGACGTGCGGAACGTCCGGGGCTCCGCCCAGGGGTCCGGCCCGAGGAAATGCCGGGTCATGTACTTGAGCTCGTCATTGGAGAAGCGCTGCGGGAGGATTGCGGGATTATCAAGGTCGATCAGGTGGTTGCGTCCGCGCTCAAATATCAGAACGGAAAGCCCGGCCTCGGTCAGGATTTCCGCGGCTGTCGATCCGCCGGGGCCTGATCCGATAATGATGGCATCGAAATCTCTGCTCATGCTCCGCTGACCTCCGCATCGGTGAATCCGCGGGGTTGTACGTCCCCTTCGTAGTTCAGGTAATTCCATCCGGCCAGGCCTCGGTTGCCTCCATACTCGGGTGCTCCGTAAAGGCCCTCGCAGACGTGCCCATAAACTAGGTAAGTGAAGTCGCTGACCTCTCTCAGCCGGTCATCCTGGGCCGCGGGATCAAGGCTGAGAATTTCCTCGCCCAGCTTGGCGAGACTGCGGGTGTAGGTCTCCTGAAGGCCGGCAACCGGCCCTAGCCGCTCTCTTTCCGGAATTCCGAGGGAGCCCTCGATGCGGGTGCGCCAGGCCAGCTCCTCGGCGGGGCTGAGCTCTTCGAAGTCCGAGAATGAGGCCGCTCCGCCAAAGCGGCCGGAGAACGGGCCGCCTGCCCAGATGCGAGGCGGGGTGAAGGTAAATGCTCCGAGGAGTGTGTCGATGTAGTCGACTGCTCCAATCTCGGCTCCGTCGGGTGCGCCGTCGGCGGGGACGAGCCGGGCGCACACGGCCTCGAGGATTGAGTACTGGAGCGCCGTGAGAAACGCGGGCATCAGGCCTCCCAGCTGTGCGCCGTTATACGCGCCGGAATGGTGGTCAAGACGCTGACCCGGACAATACCCATGACACGCCTCCCTCGAGATGCCGCACGAAGTCGACGTTTTCGTAGGCGGCTCCGAAATGGCCGAGCGCCGTGTAAAATGTGCGCATGGGACCCCGTTCGATACACCAGGCCAGCGGCAGGACCTGGCCGCGTGTCCCGTCGTGGCGGCGCCCGAACTCAAGCCCGAGCAGCTCGCGTCGATCCTCGGCCAGATCGCTGAACAGGTAAAACTCCTCATGGAACGGCCATGGGCGCGGTAGGTGCCGCGTCGCCGGATGGGCGTCGTCTATGACGAGGACGGGGAGGATCCCGGTGACTGGGTGGCCGGCGAACCTGGCGCCCATGAACTCGCCGTAAGCCGGCCACCTGTAGGCCGAGTCGCTGGCGGAGTGCATGCCGACGAATCCGAGCTTACCCTGGCGGACTCTGCGTTCGATAACCGAGCGCTGATCGTCAGACCAGCCGGTCTCGCCAATGGTGAAGAGCATCAGGAGCCGGGCTCGCTCTAGGTCTGAGGCAGGCAGATCCGTCACATCGGCAACATGACGGAAGCTCAGCCCGTGCAGTTGCGCGATCTGCGCGGCCGTGGTCACCGCGGACGGCAGGCTGTGGTGGGTGCCGGCCAGGCTGGCCGTCCCGGCGGCATCTCGGTAGGGGGAGACATCGGTGACGAATATGAACTCGCTCACGAGGGCATCACCGCGACCACGCTGATCTCGACCAGAATGTTCTTCAGCACCGCGCCGGTCGTCGCCCGAGCGGGGTAAGGCGGCGTCAGGAATGTGCCATAAACGCGATCGAAGCCGGTCCAGTCCCTGAGCAGATGCTCAAGATAGGCAGTGGTGCTCACGATGTGCGACCAGTCGAGTCCGGCGCCATTGAGGATCGCGGCGATATTACGCATCGTGCGGTCCGTCTGCTCCTCGATCGTCTCGCCGACGACCTTTCGCGTAACGGGATCGTAGGGGCCATTGCCAGCGACGAAGAGCAGCCCCGCAGCGACTACAGCCTGTGAGTAGTTTCCTGATGCGACGGGTGCATCAGTTACTGAGATCGCCTGATGTGCCATGTGGAGCGCCTCCATGAGGGTGACGAAGAGCTCTGCCGAGATACGGCGGGACGTGGAGATTTCCTTGATTTATCCGATCTTCGGAGTTGTTGGCTGTGTTAATGTGCTGGCTATGACACAGCAGCCCCTGAGGGAAACAGAAGCAGCTCTTTCCGACGCGCTCCTGAAGCTTGGCAGCGCGACGCTCGGCGAAAGCGGCGGCCAAGGCCTGAATACCCGCATGCACGCAATGTGGGCGGGCGCGTGCTTCGCTGGGCCGGCTTTCGCTGTCCGCTGTCCGGTCGGGGACAACCTCGCCGTGCACGCCGGCGTTGCGCGGGCCCCTCGGGGGAGTGTTCTCGCCGTCACGGTGGCCGGTGACGTATCGAGAGGGTACTGGGGTGAGGTCCTCGCCACGGCCGCGCAGGCGGCCGGGATCGCCGCGCTCGTCATCGATGGCACCGTTCGCGATCTGGACCGGCTGGCGGACATGAAGTTCCCGGTGTTCGCTCGCGGGCACTCCCTTCCGGGGGCGGCCAAGTCCGGTCCGGGCGAGACCGGCGGCACCGTTTCTCTCGGGGACGTGGCGGTGCGCACCGGTGACTGGCTCGTCGGCGACGCTGACGGCATTGTGGCCATCGGGCCCGAGGCCATTGATGAGGTCCTCGCGGCCGGACGAGCCCGGGAGGCCAAGGAGCTCGCCATATTCGAGCGACTGAAGGCGGGCTCCACCACTGTCGAGCTGCTCGGCCTGGACGTCAGCTCGATCCGGGAAGCGTAGGTCCTGATCATCGGTTCGTCACCAGATTGGCGGGTATCCGGCCGGCCAGCACCTCCAGCACACCCTGGCAAGCCAGCTGGGTCATGGCTTTCCGTGTGGCCCACGTCGCGCTTCCGATGTGGGGCAGGAGCGTCAGTCGCGGTGCGGCCAGCAGGCGCGGGCTGACGTTCGGCTCGCCGTCGAAGACGTCGAGTCCCGCTCCGGCCAGATGGCCTGAGGTCAGCGCGTCGACGAGGGCGTCCTCGTCGATGATGCCCCCTCGGGCGGTGTTGACCAGGACGCTGCCGCGTGGCATGCGGCTCAGGCGCTCGGCGCCGAACAGGCCGAGGGTTTCCTGTGACCGGGGCACATGGATGCTGACCACGTCGGACTCCGACACCAGTGTGTCCAGGTCGGGCACATAACCCAGCTTTCCGGTGGGCCGGCGCGCATGGTGGCGTACCTGCAGCCCGAAGGCGGTGGCGCGGGTCGCGACGGCCTGGCCGACGCCACCGAAGCCGACGAGTCCGAGGCGGGCGCCGGCCAGGTCCTTACCCAGGTAGCCAGTCAGCTCGAAACTGTGCCATCTTCCTTCACGCAGGGATGCCTGGGCGGCTGTGGTCCCCCGGCAGGCAGCCACGATCAGGAGCATGGCCACGTCCGCGGTGGCCGAGTCCAGTACCCCCGGGGTGTTGCATACGGCCACCTGGTTGCGCTGCGCCGCAGCCACGTCGATGTTGTCGTAGCCGACGGCGATGTTGGCCACGACGCGCAGGCGGCCGAGCGCCCCGGCCGACAGGACCCCGGCGTCGATGGGGGCGCTCAGCACGCAGACGATCGCGTCGGCATCGGCGGCCGCCGCGCACAGCCCAGGCTGGTCGGCAGCCAGCTCGGGGGCCAGGCGGACTTCCAGCCCGGCCGAATGCAGCGGCTCGAGCCACTCGGCGGGCAGTTGTGCTACCACCAGAACGCGGGCAGGCATGGGTGACTAGTGCTCCGTGTAGTTGATGTCTCCTGCGTCCGGCTCGGCGACGGCGAAGCAGAAGCAGCGGATGGGAGAGTGCGGGCTCGAGGCCACCAGGCTGTGCACCTTGTTCGGCGGGATATAGACGAGGTCGCCCTGGGAGACGTCCCGCTCTTCGCCGTCGATGATCATCAGGCCCTTGCCGTAGAGCACGTAATAGAACTCATGGGTCGGGTGGACGTGGGGATCGACAGCACCGCCACCGACGATCTCGAACTCGTTGATGAGCTCGAGGGAGCCGCCCTTGGTGATGTCGCGCATCGTGCCCGGCGGGAACATGTACCAGACCGGGGTGGTTCCGTTGTGCTCGGCAACCGGTGCGATGTCACTGATGTTGCGGACGTCCATATGCCTCTCCTGTTCGTGCCTGCCGGATCGATCTCTCACCCCTGCGGGAAGACCTCGATGCTCGTCGGGATTGTCGTCAGGTCGCAGCGTTCGTTGTCTTCGGCGTAGCGCAGGCCCTGGACGTTGTAGAGGGTGACCTCGTCCGCCGTCACCGGGAATGGCCCCCAGTGCCAGGTGCCCCGGTGCAGGACGAACGCGTCCTTGGCCCGGAGGTGGAAGGCCTGCAGCGCACCCAGGTCGCCCGGCGAGGTGATGCTGGTTCCTGGCCGGGCGACCACCATGAGGGCGTCGTTGTCCAGGACCATGATCGCCTGAGTGTGCGTCGCGTGCCGGAAGAGCACCTGGCAGACCAGCCCTCCGTCCACGTGGGGGATCTCTCCGGTGAAATGGGCGATGATGTTCAGGTGGACGTCATTCCAGGTGAACTCCAGGCGGGACTGGCCGTCACGGGAATCGGTGTCGCGCACGGGGAGCCATCCGAAGGGCGCCCACCGCTCTTCCGTCAGCGGCCCGGCCTGGAGGGCGTACACGTCTGATGTCATGATTTCTCCTTACTGCCTGAGGCGGATGCACCCAAGAGAGCCTTCGCTGTCCCCGCGTCGGTGATCAGGACGTTGGCCAGCTGGCGTTGCATGGCCGCCAGCAGCGGCTCGACTTTCGCTGGGCCGGCGGCGACGACAACACGGATGGGGATGGCGGCGAACTGATCCAGGGTCAGGCCGATCACCCGGTGGTTGATCTCGTGGTCGATCAGCTTGCCGGCCCGGTCGAAGAACCGGCCGGCGATGTCGCCGACCATGCCGGCCGTCACGAGTCCGGCCCATTCCGCGCGGGAAACGTCCGCTGACCATACGAGGTCGGCCCGATCCTTGATGCCGCCGATGCCGACGAAGGCCGCGTCGGCATCGGCCGCCCGGGCGAGCGGCTCGGCGACCGACGGCTCGAGGACGAGTTCCTCGGCCATGGAACGGCTGCGGACGATAACCGGCGCGTGCAGATGCTCGGCCGTACCGGAGTAGGCGTTGGCGAGGGCGTCCGTGACGAGATAGGGACTGCGGGCACCGCCGCTGGTGGCCCGGGAGGCGCCGACTAGCGAGACAAAGCGGACGCGGGCCGGGCTGACGGGACCCAGCCAGTGCGGGATCTCAGCGACAGTACGGCTGAGGCCCACGGCTATGACCGCATCGTCGGCCACGATCTGGTTCAGGAACGACGCCCCGCCGCGGGCCACGGCGCTGAACGGTCCCCGCTCGTGGCTGGCTGCGTCGGGAACTACCACGGCTCGTACCAGGCCGAACCGGGAGCACAGTTGTTCTTCCATGGTCATGAACAGGCTCAGCTCGCTCATGACCGTGATCTGCACCAGGCCGATCTGGCGCGCCTTCTTGAGCATTCTGGTGACCTTGACCCGGGACACGCCGAGGGTGGTGCCCACTTGCTCGTGGGTCAGGTCGAACTCGTAGTGAAGTCGGGCCGCCCTGGCCATCAGGTCGTCCTCGCTCGTCACTTCGGGCCTCCCTGTGGTGCGGCTGCCCCCGGGCGCCCGCTCCATGAAGATCGCGGGCGCCTGGGGAAGGCCTGCTTGTTACGGCTGCGTCTCCACGCTGCCCGACCCGAGCTGCTGGGTCACCAGACTGGAGAACTTGGCCAGCTCCGCACTCATGCTCGCGTTCGGATTCTGCGCGAAGTCGCCGGTAACAGTATTAAGCGCTCGAGCGTAGACCGGAAAGTTGACGTTGTTGGGCAGGGCCGCGCCATACTTCGCGTAGGAGTTGAAGTCCGCCTGGAACGGCGGCGCGAAGTTGATGAACAATGGCTGCTCGCCCACGGGCGTGGACGGGGGCACGAAGCCTGACCAGACGGCAGTGGTCAGCTGGTTCGCGGGGGTAGACGCGAGCGCGATGAAGTCCTCCGCCGCCTGGACGTTCTTCGACGCCTTGGAAACCGCATACGCCCAGCCGCCGAGCGTGGACGCCGCGCCAGGGCCCTGGCCGCTCTCGGTCGGGAAGGACGCCGAGCCAACTGCGGTCTTTGCGGCCGCCCACGGCGCTGCGGATTGCGGAGACGCCCAGACCGTCGGGTACCAGTTCGAGCCGATGGAGATCGCCAGCTTGCCCTGCTTCATCAGCAACGGCGGCTGGCCGACCGCGTCGGCACGGAACAGCTGGGACGTCGGAGCGCCCAGGCCCATCTGGTCCATCTTCTGATAAAAATCGAGCGTGGCCCTGATTCCGGAGGAATTAACGACCCATTTCCCGGTCTTCGCATTGAACATTGTCGGATTCGAGGAGCCGAAGATAAGGTTGCCGCTACCCTGGAGCACATTCGTCGGCCCGGCGGCGACGCCGGAAGCGACCCAGAGCGGCCACACGCCCGGATTTGCGGCCTTGACCTTTTCCGCGACCTGCAGGATCTGGGCCCAGTTCGTCGGGTCCCAGGGCATCTTGACGCCCGCCTTGGCCAGCATGGCCTTGTTGTAGAGCAGTCCGGTGTTGTTATTTCCGGCGTTGATTGCGTAAATCTTGCCGCCGATGGCGCTCATTTGCTGAACGCCGGCGGGCATCGTCGGCCAGAAGCTCTTGGCCTGCGGAGACTGGACGAAGCTATTGAGCGGCTCCAGGTAGCTCGACCCGGCGAACTGCGCCACATATGTGGTCGGCATCTGGATGACGTTGGGTGTGGTCTTGGGCGACCGGAATAGGATGGCCGCCTTGTTCATCAGGTCGACATCCGTGCCGCCGGTGCCTTCGAGGATGAGCTTCGTGTTAGGGTACTTGGCTTTCCACTGCTTCGCGATTCCGGTCCACCACTTAGTGGCCAGCGAGTCGGAGTTGAAGACGTAGTTATTGGAGTAGAGAACTGTGACGGTGTTGCTGGAACCGGACCCAGATCCTGATCCGGCGGAGGAAGTTGAGCAGGCTGCTGCGGTACCCAGAAGTGTTATTCCGACGGCAGGCGCGATGATCCGCGTAAGACGTTTCATGCAACTTCCCTTCTGCTGCGTCTGTGGCGCTCTGGACTGCGATTGGCGCTAGGTCTCGCCTGCGCCGGGTGAATTTCTGGTCGGCCTCGGTTGCAAAGACTCAGCTAGCGAAGACGGAGGCCGCTCGATGCGTCGAAAATGCTTGCCTGCGCGATGTCAAAGGAGAGGTTGATGGTGGAACCCACCTCCAATCCCGAGCGAGGAGGAGTCCGGCACGTGACGATCTCGTCGCCGACGCGGACGGCAACGTGCGTCTCGGCTCCGAGCGGCTCGATCACCTCGACACGGCCGGAGATGACAGGTTGCCCGGGGGAAACGTCCAGTGGCGAGCACGGGAGAATGTCTTCCGGGCGAATTCCGATGGTGACGCCTTCGCCTTGCGCTGAGCGGAGGCAATCAGCTATTTCCGGCGTCACGGGGATGGTCGTCGCCAGGCAGCGCAGGGCGCTGGCCCCGTCCGGATGGTCGACCTGACCGGCGATCAGGTTGATCTTGGGGCTGCCGATGAAGCCGGCGACGAAGACGTTCTCGGGCTCTGCGTAGAGCGTCTCGGGTCGTGCGACCTGCTGCAGCTTGCCGTGGTTCATCAGCACGATCCGGTCGGCCATCGTCATGGCCTCGACCTGGTCGTGGGTCACGTAGACGGTCGTGACCGGGAATTGCGCGTGGATGCGCTTGAGCTCGAAGCGCATCTGGGCGCGCAACGCGGCGTCGAGGTTGGACAGCGGCTCGTCGAGCAGGAATGCCTGCGGCTTGCGCAGCAGCGCCCGCCCGAGGGCGACCCGCTGGCGTTCGCCGCCGGAAAGCTGGGCGGGCCTATTGTCCAGCAGCGCGAGGATGCCGAGCATCTCGGCGATCTCATGAACCTGGGCGTCGACCTCCTTCCTCGGCGTATGCCGGATCCGCAGGCCGTAGGAGAGATTCCGCGCCACGGACATGTGCGGGAACAGCGCGTAGTTCTGGAAGACCATCGCAAGGTTGCGATCTTTCGGCGGAACGTAGTTCATGAGGGTGCCGCCGATGTGCAAGGTGCCCATAGTGGGGGCCTCGAACCCGGCGATCATGCGCAATGTCGTGGTCTTGCCGCAGCCCGAGGGGCCGACGACGATCACGAACTCGCCGTCCTCGACCTCGAGATCCAGGTCGTCGACGGCGACCTTTGAACCGAAGGACTTGGTTACCCTGCGCAGCACGATCTTCGCCATGGATTACCTCGTTCCTGTCGTAGTCGGTGGGGCTAGCTGCGGCATCAGCCCTTCACCCCCCCGGCGAAGGAGAATCCACCGCTGAGCCAACGGGAGCTGATGAGATAGAGGACGATGACGGGTACCGAGAACAGCACCGAATACGCGGCCAGCTGCCCGAACTGGACCTGGCCGTTGGCGCTCATGAACTGATAGATGCCGACGGCACCCGGAGTGTCCGCCGGATTGGCGTCAAGGACCAGGGGGATCAGGAAGGCTCCCCATGAGTTGATGAATGTCAAGATCGCTGCGACGAGGATTCCGGGGATGATCAGCGGGATTACGATCCGGAAAAGTATGCTGACCTCGCCGGCGCCCTCGATTGCCGCGGCCTCTTCGAACTCACGGGGAACCTGGCCGATGAAGTTTTTCAGCAGCCAGATGGAGAACGGTACTGACATGGAGGCTAGGACAATTGAGGTATAGAACCTTGAGTTCAGCCAGGACAGGCTGGCAAAAATCTGATAGGTGGGAATCAGCAGCAGCGTCACAGGGATCCCGGTGAGAAAGAGGATCAGGACGAGAAAGGCGCCCTTGAAGCGAATCCTCCGCCGGGCCAGCATGAAGCCGGCCATAGTCGACACCGCCGTGGCGATGACCGTCGACACGCCCGCGAGATAGAGGCTGTTCTCGATCGCGGCTCCCGCTCCGGCGTGGAGGGCGAGATGGTAGTTCAGTATGGAGAAGGGGTGCGGCAGGGACAGCGAGTCACCCGCATGAGGATTGAACGAGGCGAGGATCAGCCAGAGCAGCGGCAGCAGGAATATCAGGCCAATGATCAGCATGAGGACATTGATGACCGGACGTGCTGCTGATCGCGGCTTGCGGACGACGACGGGCTCGGTAATTTCGGGCAAGGCCACGACGGCCTGGTCAGCGGACATCTCGGCCGCCTTTCAGTGAGCTGGCCTGGCGGGTCATGGCGTGGTGTCCTGGAGTTCGGGCCGCAGTTGGCGGATGTAAGCTATGGACAAGATCGCTCCGATCAGGACGAGCGTGAGAGCAATCGCCGTGCCGTATCCGAGCTGGTTGAACTGGAACGCCTCGATGTACATGTAGACAGGCAGGATGGCGGTCTGGTTGCCGGGTCCGCCCTGGGTCATGGCGAAGATCAGGGTGAAGTCGGAAATGGTGCCCAGCGTGATGAGGAGCAGGTTGATCATCAGGGTGGGCCGTATAATCGGGAGCGTTACGGTGAACAACCGCCGCCAGTAACCGGCTCCCTCAAGCTGGGCGGCCTCATCGACCTCGCCGGGAACATTGCGCAGGCCCGCACTGAGCAGCAGCATCGAGAAGGCAGTGCCACGCCACGCGTTGGCCATGCAGACCACGAGCATGGGCACTGTGGAAAGCAGGTCGCTCTTGGGGGTGCCGAAGATGTGGCCGAGCGTGCCGCCGGCCTGGCTGAACGAGTACCAGACGAAGGCGACCGTGATTTCCGGCAGAACCCAGGCCAGGATGACGATCGCTCCGACGCTCGAGTGGACGACGACGCTGACCCGCTGGGCGAGCAGCGCGAGCCCGAGACCCAGCACTGTCTGGGCGATGATTCCGGATCCGATCACGAAGACAAGCGTGAGCTTGACGCTGTACCAGAACGTCGGATCGTGGATCATCCGCTGGAGGTTCGCGAGCCCGGTGAAGCTGAAGTTCTGCGCGTACTGGCCGAGGAGTTCCAGGTTCGTGAAGCCAAGGTAAATGGCGTAGCCCACCGGAATGAGGAACAGTCCGATCAGGAGCGCGACACTGGGCAACAGCCAGGCGGTGGTGACGACGTGGTGAATCAGCGAGCGCAGTCGCGGCTCGGCGATGACGATGTCATCGCTGTCTGGCGGTTCGACGAGGGCTGTCATGCGGCACCGCGGATCGACGATGCGAATTGCGGCAGGTGACGGGCGTTGACCGCGAGGAGCTCGTCGGTCAGCGCCTCAGCCTCGTGCGGCTCGAGGGTCGCGGCCACCAGCGGGTCCGTGAGCATGGCCTGCCGCAGCAGTCCGCGATCGCCGGTCAGGGCCGACTGCATCGTCATCGCCTGGACCTGGGAATGAAGGCTGAGCGTGGCCGCCAGTCCCGGCGGCAGATCCGGGATACCCAGCGGATGTATCCCCTGGCCGTCGATGATGGCGGGCACTTCCACCGCGGCGCTCGCGGGAAGGTTGCTGATCAGCCCGCTGCCGTTCATGACGTTCACTACGAACAGGTCCTTGCGATCGTCCACGACCGACCGCATGACCTCGGCGACGACGATTCCCTCGTCCTCCGGGCCGTGCGGCAGGTCGGAGAGGTGCCGGGTCCCGCTCGTGGCCGACCAGGACCTGGCCAGCTCGTCCCAGGTCCTGATCCGCTCAAGCTGGGAGTCCATGTCGTAGATGCGACGGCCGTAGCGCATGGCCAGGCCCTGGGCGCGGTTCGCGTACGGTTCTTCGAGGCGCTGCAGCTGGGGAAAGAACTCGATCCAGTGGGCCCAGCAGTAGGGGATTACGCCGAACGTGTCGATCGCCCACCGGGTGATCGCATCGCTCGTCCGCTCGCGCACGAGCGGGATCGCATCGCGACCGTCACTTAGGCGAAGGGAGAAGATGCCCGTGCAGTGATTGATTCCGCCCACCTCGAGCGGCAGGGAGATCAGCTCTTTGCTGACGCCGACCTGGTCGGCCAGCCAGTCCGCGTTGAACGGCAGTGGTGAGCATGAGCACAGCGAGAGCGAGCGCACTGTGTCGACCTGTGCCATCGCCATGGCGTTGGCACTAGCCGGATTGGTGTAGTTCAGCACGATCGCGCCCGGCGCGACCTCTGCGACATCGCGGGCGACCGACGCGACGACCGGCGTGTTGCGAAGTGACCGCATGATTCCGCCGGGTCCCACGCTGTCGGCGATGTGCATGAAGATGCCGTGCCGGGCCGGGACCTCGATGTCGGATGCCCAAGCCGCCATTCCGCCGACGCTGATCGCGACGATCACGAAGTCCGCACCCGTGAGCGCTTCCCGCTGGTCAGTTGTTGCGACGACGCTGAGCTGCCTGCCGCTGCTTCCCGCCAGCTGGCTAGAGAGAACGTGCATGGTCGCCAGGCGCGCCTCGTCGATGTCCATCAGCCGAAGCTCGGCACCGTCGAAACACGGTAGATCCACGAGCCGCCGTACCAGGCCGGGGACGAACATCGAGCTGCCGCCGCCGACGACGGCGATTTTGACGGTCATTGCTCACCTTCTTCCGCGCTCGAGAACTGCGGCGTCCTGCTGGTGGCGATGGCGCGAGTCCATGCCTGCTGGACCTGCCGGTTCCGAACGGCAACCCCGGCCCAGTCCGCCCGGTGGTAGATGTCGTTCAGGGCCTGTAGCGCGATGTCGTACATGCGCCCGCTAACCTCCTCGGTTGCGCCGGCCAGGTGAGGTGTGAGAATCAGACCGGGGGCTGAGAGCAGGGGGCTCGTCCGCGGGAGTGGTTCCTCGGGGTACACATCGAGGGCCGCGCCGCGAAGACGCCCGGCATGCAGGGCCCGTACGAGCGCCTCGTAGTCGAGTACCGTCGCCCGTGCCGAATTAATGAGGTAGGCCCCGGGGCGCATCAGCGAGAACTCCGGCTCGCCGATGATGACCGATGCGCTGCGCGCGTGCACGGTGACGACGTCTGCCCTGGGCAGCATCGAAGCCAGGTCCGTGGCGGTGCAGCCAGCAGCGGAGATCGCGCTTGCGGGCACGGCCGGGTCGGTGACCAGCACCTCGCGAACCAGCGGGAGGAACCGGCGAGCCACGGCCCTGCCCACGGCTCCGTAGCCGATGACGCCGATGACGAGACTGGACAGCTCGCGTCCCTTGTAGGCGAGGTAAGGAATCGGCTCAGCCGGATCATCGGGACGCCAGATCACATCGGCAATGCGGCCGATCTCATCGGCCCGGGAATCGGCCCTCGTCATGTCGCCGCACATGATGCGGTGATGGGTAACGGCGATGTTCCGCAGCATGGCCAGCGTCAGTCCGAGCGCGAAGTCCGCGACGGACTCTGCGTTTCGGCCCGGTGTATGAATGACCGGCAGCGCGCGCTCGGTGGCGGCGGTGATGTCAACGTTGACGGGCTCTGATCGCATGACAGCGATGACTTCCAGGTTCGGAAGGGCGTCCATCATTGCGGCAGTCACCGGCTCGGTCTCGACCAGAACGGCCCGCACGGTGGCCCGGTCGTTGGCGGAGAGCTCCGCCGCGGCCACCTGGATGCTGTCCACCGTGTCGACCTGCCAGCGCCATTGTGTCTCGAGCGCCTGCACCAGGGTTGCGCCTAGCGCGCAACTAGTGAGGGCTCGCATGGCCGTCCACCTCATTTCGCGGGAGCGGGTTTTCCTGAGATCGCGCCTGGCTCGCGGAGTACAGACGGCAGTAGGCCTCGACGCTGCGCTGAAGGTCGGCGCGCCTGCTCGCGCCGGGGATGTACCGGGTGGCCTGCAGGTCGCGGAAGAACGACTCAACGCTGACGCCGGCGACGAGTGCCGCCCCGGCCAGTCCGGACACATGATCAAGCTCGCGGACGAGCACGCAGCGGCCGGTCACGTCGGCGAAGGTCTGGCTCCACGCAGCGCTGCGACTCATGCCGCCGGTCGCGATCACCATGTCGCTGCGGGACTCGGCCGCGCCGGACAGCTGATTGAGGACTTCGCTGAACGCCAGGCACGTGCCGGTCCGCGCGGCGTCGAGCAGGTCGGCGCCAGTGTGCCGGGAAGTGAGGCCGAAGATGGTCGGCTCGGGCCAGATGTGCCAGCCGCTCGGCCCGAAGAAGGGATTGCCAGACAGGATCGTCAGATCCTCGGAATGGCTGAGCGCGTTCTCGACGCGGAAACCGCGTGCCGCCAGCGCGGCCCGGAGGCTCGGACCGCTGAGCTGGCTCAGGTCATTGAGCCGGTCGACGATCTCCCCGGTCGGGCCTGCATTCGATTCCAGGGCCCAGCCTGTCCCGGCGGGCAGGGGACTGACGAGCAGCGGGAACCAGGCCTCCAGGGTGATCGGAGACCTGACCCACAGCTGGACGGGTCCGGTGGTGCCGGCGACGACGACCGGGCAGCCTGACGCTTGGCCGCCGGCGGCGAGTGCGGACATGTGCGTATCGCCGCCGCCGAGGTGAACGGGCAGGCCCGCAGGTAGTCCGACCTGCTCGGCGACGGCGCCCAGGAGTCCGCCGGCCCGTGTCCCGGCCGCCGCGAACTCGGGCAGCATCTCGTGTCCGATGCCGCACTCGGAGGCAAGGAGGTCATACGCCCACGTGCCCGCTGCGATATCCATCATCTGGCTCATCGCCGCGGACGAGGCCTCGCTGGCGATGGCTCCGCAGAGCCGGAAAACGAACCAGTCATGGAGCTGGATGATGGTGCGTACCTGTTGCCAGGCATCGGGACAGTTCCGCTGGATCCAGAGCAGCTTAGGGAGGCCGAACTCCGGCGCGGCCCAGTGCCCAGTCGTCCGGTGCAGCGCCCGATGGCCGATGGTGGCCACAAGGTCGTCGACGACCGGCAGCGCGCGCCGGTCTCGGTTTAGCAGGGAGGGGCCGACAACCCGCTGATCGGCGTCGAGCAGCACGAAGGGAATGCGGATCGCACTGACCGTGATGCCCAGGTACTGGTGCGGCGGCGCCGGGCAGCGAGCAACGATCTGCGCCAGGGCGGCCGTTGCGGTGTCGGCCCAGGTATCCGGATCGAAGGTGCCGTCATCGTGAGGGGCGCCGGGTGGGTAGGGCACCGTGGCGGTCGTGGTCACGACATCTCCCGAGACATCAAAGCAGCTAGCCTTGACACCCGAACCACCGATGTCGAGCGTGACGACGATCTCTGGCATCGGGACCCTCCCTGCTGCTCTGGTGATCGGGGCTGGAGATCAGTGCGCGGCGTTCGCTTCCGCCGGCTTGCGCCGGTACTTGGCGATGACCTCGTTCATCTGGCTCTCGGTCAGGACGTTCGGCTGTCCAACCGTCAGTCCGCGGTAGTAGTAACCGGCGAGGATCTCAGTCGTCTCCGCGCCGTCGGCGGCCTGCTTCAAGGTCTGTCCGCCCGCGACCAGGCCGTGGTTGGCGATCAGCACGGCCAGGCCGGGAGCCTCGAAGGTGTCCCGGACGCTGGCCGCGAGTTCCGGGGTCCCGTAGGTGGCATAGGGGGCCACTGGCACGGTCGTCGTGTGCAGGCTGGCGATTATGTAGTGCACAGCCGGGATGGGCATGCCAAGGATGGCCAGCGTGGTGGCATGCAGCGAGTGCGTGTGCACGATCGCGTTGATGTCGTCGCGAAGCCGGTAGACAGCCGCGTGCAGGGGCGTCTCAGATGATGGCGCCCTGGCCCCCTGAAGGACGGCTCCGTCCAGGTCACAGACGACGATGTCCTCGGGCTTCATCCGGTCGTACTCGATGGACGTCGGCGTGATCGCTATCGCGTCCGGCGAAAGACGGAGGCTGAGGTTGCCTGACGTCTGGGTCAGGAGTCCTTTGCGGAGCAGGCGCACGCAGCACTCGACGAGCTCCTCCCTGACGGATTGCAGGTCCGGGACGTCGATCGCCTCAGTCATCGAGATCACTCGTCTCGACGGCAAGCCCCGCTGGCCAGCCTGAAGTGAGCTGCGCTCTCGGGCCTCGCGTTCGCGCTGTTCTCAATGGTGCCGCCAGTCGCCAGAGTCATGGTGCACAATTGTGCATAAGAGGAACTGCTGTGCACGAGATGCTGGGCTGCGCCGGCCAGTTCTGTCAATATTCGTGACCAAACCGGTACCTTGACGATCCAGGCATCATCTCGTCACTATTTGTAGTCAGCGATCCCGGGGCTGTCGGTGCTGGCCGGCGGAGAGGTTCGGCCCGTGTGCGCTGGCATCACGGGCAGCCGGACGCGGCGGTCTCCGCTGGGCGGATGCGGGCGGCAGGCTTCGCGGATGTAGGGCGAACAATTGTGCAACCTAGCGTTCGAGCAGGATTCAATGCGAGGATCACGCTCACGGCCGTTCGCAGCCCTGTGATCGGCGAAGATCGTTACGTCAAAGGAGCGTCAATGCTCGAGCCGGCCATGACTATCGCGGGCAAGCCCGAAGTGTGCAAGGAAACGTTTCCGGTTCTCAACCCGGCGAATGGCCAGGTGATCGGGAGCGCTCCGGAGTGCACCGCGGACCTCTTGGACGCGGCCGTCGCTAGCGCTCATGAGGCGTGGGAATCCTGGCGAGCAGATCCGGCCGCGCGATCATCGGTATTGCTCGACATTGCCGCAAAACTCGAGAGCAATCTCGAGGAGCTTGCCGAGCTTATCACGGCAGAGCAGGGCAAGCCATTGCACGAAGCCAAGGATGAGCTCAGCGGTGCCATCGGAGATGTGCGCTATTATGCCGGACTGAGCCTGCCCGTCGATACCGTCAGCGATACTGACGACCGTATCGTTCAGGTGCTCCGGCAGCCGGTCGGACCAGTCGCAGCCATCACGCCGTGGAACTTCCCCGTCGGCACAGCCGTATCCAAACTGGCCCCGGCACTGGCGGCGGGCTGCACGGTCGTGCTCAAGCCCTCGCCTTATACGCCACTCTCGAGCCTGCGCTTCGGAGAACTGGTCGCGGACACGCTGCCCGCGGGAGTACTCAACGTCATCAGCGGGAACGACGCCCTCGGTGCGCTGATGACCAGCCATCCGCTCGTGCGCATGATCAGCTTTACCGGATCGGTCGCCACGGGCAAGAAAATCGCCGCAACCGCGGCCGCGGACCTCAAGCGAGTCCTCCTCGAGCTCGGCGGCAATGATCCGGCGATAGTGCTCGATGATGCAGACGTAGAAGCGGTCGCCGACGGCGTGTTCGCCAATGCATTCGCGAATTGCGGTCAGATTTGCGTGGCCATTAAGCGAGTCTACGCGCCCGCAGCGCTCTATGGCCGGCTCGTCGACGCCCTGGCTGACCGGGCACGCGCGGCTCGGCTGGGGGATGGGCAGGCACCTGGGACTGATATCGGACCATTGTGCAATCCGGCACAACGCGACCGCATTGAGGAACTGGTTAGCGAAGGCTCCCGCCGCACCGGCTCCGCCCG
>Ga0208589_1000350_pt1 | contig 22305 bp, 17 predicted proteins | sample NGESurshal092012_2_FD_184486 | JGI IMG/M metagenome (GOLD analysis project Ga0208589, IMG submission 184486) | Arctic peat soil microbial communities from Barrow, Alaska - NGEE Surface sample F53-2 shallow-092012 (SPAdes) | ecosystem: Environmental > Terrestrial > Soil > Wetlands > Peat ... | reverse complement strand
TCGGTGTACGGTTCCGACGCGGTCGGCGGCGTGGTCAACTTCATCCTGCGCAAGGACTATCAAGGCGCCGAGTTCACCACGAACTATGGCGAGTCCGACCATCACGATGGTCAACAGCAGGGCTACACCTTCACGTTTGGCCAGACGTCCGACAAGGGCAGCATCATGGGCGGCGTGGACTACAACAAGACGGATGGCATCGAGGCCGGCAACCGCGCTTTCTCCAAGAATTCCGTGACGCTGTACGGCACGGTGAACTCGGCGCCCCAGGGCTACGTTGGCGGTTCCAGCTCGGCGCCGAACGGCCATATCCAGCTAAAAGGCACCACCAATCCCGCCTTTCAGACAGCCCCTAATCTGGCTGGCTGCCAGAACGGGTACATCGCACACAACGCGGGAACGACTGACACGTCTTCACCCTCCAGCTACCATTGTTTCCAGAACAATGGCCCTGCCAGCGACAAGTACAACTACGCCACCGTCAACCTGATCCTGACGCCGCAGGAGCGCACCAATGCGTTCCTGATGGGCAACTACAACCTGACCGATCATGTCATCGCCTACCTGGACGCCTACGTCGACAAGACCTCGGCCAACTCGCAATTGGCACCGGACCCGTTGACCACCGCCGGCGGCCTGCAAGTCTCTGCGCAGAACTACTACAACCCGATCGGCGTCAATTACCAGAATGGCCAGAGTGCGCTGGGCGTGCGTCTCACCTCATTGGGCTTCCGCGAAGGTTTCAACGGCACCACCACCGCGCAGATCCACACCGGGTTCAAGGGCGACATCCCGATTGGCGACCAGACCTGGCAGTGGGATGTGGGCCTGGACTACGGGCATGCCACCTCGACCAGCACGATCACGGGCTTGGTGAATCTGGGTATCCTGAATGTAGCAGCCGGCCCATCCTTCAATAACGGTGGCACGATCACTTGCGGCACTCCAGCTGCCCCGATCAGCGGCTGCATTCCGTTCAATCCGTTCAACATCTTCACCCCGTCGTCGATTGCCTCGCTGCACGCGGCCTCCTCGCCGGGCCTAGCAACAAGTAACACGATCGAGAAAGTCTGGCACGCCGATTTCAATGGTGGCGTGTTCGACCTGCCCGCCGGTACCGTGAATCTGGCGGTCGGTGCCGACTATCGCACGGAATACATGCACGACGACGTCGATGGCTTGCTGACGGTCAATCCGGCCACCGGCACTTGCACTCTGGGTAGCTCTTGCGCCGCCGGCTTGCAGGGCGGCTACAACGTCAAGGAAGCCTATGGCGAACTTTTCGTCCCGATCCTTCAAGACCTGCCGTTCATCAAGTCGCTGAACGTCGACATCGGCGACCGCTATTCCAAGTTCGACAAATTCGGCACCACCAACAACCTGAAGTTCGCCGTCGAATACAAGCCGTTCGACGACCTGTTGCTGCGCGGCACGGTGGCCGAGGTGTTCCGCGCCCCGAACGTTCTGGAGGTCTATGGCGCGGCGAGTTCCTCGGCTTACAGGATTTCCAGCGATCCCTGCAACAGTTATACCGGCACGCCGGTCGATCCGGCCTGCGTCAATGTGAAGACCGATGGCAGCTTCGTCAATCATCTGGTGCTTCAGGACCTGCAGGGTACGGGCCTCGTGTCCGGCTCCGCCTATGCCAACTTCCCGATCAAGCCGGAACAGGGCAAGACCTTCGATTTTGGCGCCGTCTACAGCCCGTCGTGGGCGCCCGGTCTGTCCACCACGGTGGACTTCTGGCATCTGTACCTGAATGACGTCATCACCACCGTGGGTGTTCAAAGCGAGCTCGACCTCTGCTCGTCTGGCGACCTCACCTATTGCCCGTTCATCCAGCGCTACGCCACCGGTGTCAATCAGGGTCAGCTCACGGCGCAGACCCTGCAGCCCACCGGCAACCTCGGTACCACCAGCACCGGCGGTGTCGACTTCTCGCTGAACTACAAGCTGCCGGAGTTCGCGTTTGGCCAGCTCAGCGTCGGCCTGAACGCTACCTATCTGAAATATTTCAATGTACAAACCTCGCCCGGCACAGCCGCCAACAACACCTACAACGACGCCGGGCATTTCATGCCGTTCGGTTCCGCGCAGGCGGCGGCTTGCCCGGGTGCAGTCGGCAACTGCCTGTTCCCGCGCTGGAAGGCTCAGGGCTATCTGAACTGGCGGAATGGCAACTGGGACGCGTCATGGCGCCTGCGTTACATCGGTCGCTTCCAGATGGGTTCGAAGAGCCCGTCGCAGGATGTGTTCCCGGATGGCCAGTGCTCATACAACGGCCAGCCAAACCCGGCTGGTGGCGTATATCAATGCTCGATTAAAGGAGCGGAGCTGAAGTACGGTGCGACCGTCTACAACGACGTCTCGCTGGGCTACAACATCGAACCGTTGAATACGCGCGTGGAGTTCGGCGTCAACAATCTGTTCGACAAGCAGCCGCCGATCCTGTACGCCAACAACACGCTCAATGCGGACACCGATCCGAGCGACTTCGACCTGGTGGGCCGTTACTTCTGGGGCCGTATCACCGTCAAGTTCTAAGCTTGGCTTGACGTTTCAACCTTGAAGGGCCGCGCAAGATGATTGCGCGGCCCTGGTTTTTTTATGGCAAGGCATCCATGCGACTCGAAGAAATCAACGCGGCGATACGTGCGGGCGATCCGGTGGCCGCCGAGGGCCTGTGCCGGACGGATTTGCTGGCGCAACCGGATGATGAGGACTTGCTGGCGCTGCTGGCTATCAGCCTGCACCTGCAGCGGCGCTATCCCGAAACCATCGCGGCCTACGCGCGCCTGACCGAGTTGTTTCCCGATAAAAGCGTGCACTGGGCGAACCACGCCACCGCCCTGCGTGAGGGCGGTTTTCGGCAGGAAGCCGAAGCGGGCTACCGCACCTCGATCCGGCTGGATCCACGCAATCCCGTGCCACGCATCGATCTGGGGCTGATGTTGATGAAGCGCAAGGATTACCTCGGCGCACGCGAGATGCTGCTGGATGCCTTCGATCTGGATCGGCCATGGCCGCTCGCACGCGTGCATGGCGCGCGTGCCTGTTGTCTGTGCCAGGATTTCACCGGTGCCCAGGATCTACTGCGGCCCTGGCGTGAATGGCTGCCGCTGCATGACGATACCTTGCAACTGGAGTTGGCCAGACTATTGATCCTGTTGAGCGACGCCAGCAGTGCGCAGGCGTTGCTCGAGGATGTGGTGCAGCGGGACGGGCGCCATCTCGAGGCGAAGTTCCTGCTTGCCGACGTCTATGAAAGAGTGAACCGGGTGGCGGAAGCCGAAACGCTGGTGCAGTGGATTGCCGCGCTGGGCAGTGCGCCGAGCAGGGCGAAGGTCGGGCCTCGAGGCCATGACCTGCCGGCACGCCGGCCATCGCCATCGTCGATAGAGGTGACCGTTTTGCAACGATTGGCAAATCACCATGAGCAATGATCGTCTCTGGAACCGGGCTCAGCGTTACCTGGCCGATGGCCAGCCGGTTGCCGCGCGTTTCGCTCTCGAGAGCTTGCTGCAACGCGATCCCGCGCACGCCGAGGCGCACCTGATACTCGGCAACATCGCCTGGACGGAGGACCGTGTGCGCGATGCCCTTCAACATGCCACGTGCGCGGCGCACCATCTCCCTGACGATGCCACGTTGATAAGCAAGGTGGCCGAACTTCTGTTGCTGATCGGCGAAAACACACTCGCGCGCGCCTGTCTGGAGCATCCGACCCTGGTACGTGCGCGAGATGGCGCTGTGCTCATGCGTCTGGCTACATTGCGCAGGATGCTGGGGGAACACCCGGAGACGCTAGCGTTGCTGGATCGCGCGGGCGCCTTGGGCGTGAACGATGCGAATTTTCATCATGAGCGAGGGGTGGAGCTGGCCTTCAATGGGCGCCTGCAGGAAGCTGAGAGCGAACAGGAAATGTCCTTGAGTATCGATCCGGCATACGGTCGTGCCGCACTCGCGCTGACTCGGCTGCGCAAGCAGACGCCGTCATCGAACCATCTGGATATCCTGGCCGAGCGCATTCGCAACGTCGTGCCCGGAACCAACGATCACGTCTCACTCGAGTTTGCCCGTTACAAGGAACTTGAGGATATCGGGCGCTACGAGGAGGCCTGGCTTGCGCTGGTGCGTGGCAATGCGCTGATGTACGCCGGAAAAGAAGTGGACTCGCAATATGCACGGAATCTGTTGGAAGGCCTGATCGATCGCTGCACGCCGGCGTTCCTGCAATCGCCCGGGACGCCACTCGAAGGGCCGCAGCCGATTTTCATCGTGGGCATGCCACGCTCCGGAACTACCTTGCTCGATCGAATACTGAGCAATCACTCGCAGGTGAGCTCCGTCGGTGAACTCGAAGACTTCGGGCGGCAGTTGCGTCGCGTGGTGAACCACCGGGTCACGCTGGACGAACAGACCCTGCAGCGGCTGCCCGACCTCGACTACGCCGACATCGGCCGTGGTTACCTGGCGCAGACCCAATGGCGGGCGCCGGATGCAAAGTTCTTCATCGACAAACTGCCGCGGAACTGGATGCTCGCGGGGCTGATCCGCCGGGCGTTGCCACAGGCACGCATTTTGAACATGGTGCGCGCGCCGATGGATGTGTGCTTTTCCAATTACCGCGCGCATTTAGGCGATGGATTCGTCTACAGCTATGACCTGGATGCGCTGGCGGCACATTATCTGCTGTATCGCCGTGTGCTCGCGCATTGGCACAGCGCCATGCCGGGGCAGGTTCTGGATGTGGCGTATGACGACCTGGTGCGTAAACCTGAGACCGTGGCGCGCAAGGTGTTCGCCTTTTGCGGGCTCGGTTGGGAACCCGGATGCGAGGATCTCACCCGCAACACATCGGCGGTCGCCACACTCAGCATGGCGCAGGTGCGCGAGCCGATCCACACCCGTTCCTTTGAAGAGTGGCGACCCTACGAGCGGCATTTGACGAAACTGCGCGCGGCGATTACCGGCTGGACCGATCCTGGTCGGTAACAGCTCTTGTCAGCATAGGCCAATTTATGCTTTAACGGGCCGGTCAATTTATGCTTTAACGCACACCAGTTCCGGGCAAATCTGCCCTCAGGCAGCATGCCAAAACGCCGGAGTCTCCAGCGGCCAGCGATGCCGACCAGACTGATCGGCGTCAGCATTTTGTTGGCCGTACCGTGAATTTGCCCTACATTCCATGTGCCGAGCAAAGAATTCCGGCAACTCATCCATCGAATACACAGAGGAATGTATGGCGAAGACCCAGAAAAACGCAGTGAAGAAGGCAGCTCCGAAGGTTGCCGCCAAGCCGGCCGCTCCCAAGCCGATCAAGGAAGCCCTCAGCAAGTCGGGGTTGGTGGCGCATCTCGCCGAGACGAGCGGCGTGTCGGCCAAGGACGTGCGTGCGGTGCTCGCGGCGCTGGAAGGTGCGGTCGTCGGATCCGTTCACAAGAAGGGCGCAGGTTCATTCATGCTGCCCGGCCTGTTGAAGATCTCCGCCATCAGCGTGCCAGCCAAGCCGAAGCGCAAGGGCATCAACCCCTTCACCAAGGTCGAGCAGTGGTTTGCCGCCAAGCCGGCCACCGTGAAGATCAAGGTGCGTGCGCTGAAGAAGCTCAAGGACGCGGCAGCCTGAGAGGCGTGCCGCAGCTGCGGTGACTTCGGTCACCGCAGCTGCGGTTGTCCGGTTCCCTTGAGAGGATCGGATATCCTGCGATATGAAGAGACGCTCCACAGTGCGTCTAGCTGCGCGTGACAGTTTGTGCCGGGATCAGCGTTGCGTGATCTCGAAATCCTGCTGGATCACCGGCTTGCCGTCGAGCGAGATCTCGACCTTGTATTTGCCTGCGGGCCATAGATCCGGGTTCTCCACCTTGAACGTGGTGACGGCCGCACCGTCGGTCGCGATCGACTCGGTGATGCTGCTGATCAGCTGGCCCTGGCCTTCCAGATAGCTCCATTTCGCGTTCAGCGTGACGCCGCTGCTGCGCCCTTCGGTGGCCACGCTGGCGTAGATGGCCCTGTCATTGGCGGCAAAGCTGTTGCTGGCGTGCGTCACCTCATGTGCGGCATTGACCGCGTTGCCGAGTGTCAGCTTGGCCACCGTGAGGGGTGCATTGGTGGCCGCGGCCACGAGGGGAGTTGCAACGGGTGTAGCGCGCGATGGCGTGGTTGCGGAGGCGCCCGGCGCCGCCTTGGGGATCGCTGCGGTGATGGCGGCTTCAGGGATGATTGCGGCATGAGTTGCGGCAGCGCTGGCCGATGTTGACGGCTTGGCTGGCGCCGCCGGCTGATGTTTGCCGCAGGCGCCGAGCAGCAGCAGAGCAGTAGTGGCGCTGCACAGTGCGGCGGAGCGTGGCAAAAGTGTCATGGAGGACTCCAGGGTCGATGACGTAGTGCGTGCATCCATGCGATTGCCGCGGCAGCGTCCGGGCGCTAGGGTTGGATCGCCGAGATTAGCGCTGTCGATATGAAGCGCCGGTTACCGGAAGGCATGCGGTACCTGAACTTTCGCGTGGTCCGATGCGTGATACAAGCGTGCGGTTTGTTCGTCCACGGAGTCTGCCCGTCCAGAGGCTCGCGCATGAAAGTCGTGACGCATGACGGCGCTTACTGGCGCGCGGTGCGCGGGTTGCCGGGAGTGGCCGGTGTGCTGCTGCGGAATGGATTGATGTCCAGGCCGCCGCGACGGGTGTAGCGCGCGTACACGCTGAGCTGCTGCGGGGCGCAGCGTTGCATCAGGTCGACGAAGATCCGCTCCACGCATTGTTCGTGGAATTCGTTGTGGTTGCGGAACGAGACCAGGTAACGCAGCAGTCCGGCATGCTCGATCGGCGCGCCGCGATAGGTGATCTGCACACTGCCCCAATCCGGCTGGCCGGTGACCGGACAATTGGAACGCAGCAGGTGCGAGACCACGGTTTCCTCGACTGGAGTCGCATTGGCATTTGTGCACAGAAAGTCGGCTTGTGGCGGTCCGTAATGGTCGATGTCGAGAGCCTGGTTATCGAGCAGATAACCGTCCAGATCGGTGATGGCGTATGCAGCGGCGCTGACCTCGCGCAGCTGCACGCTGACGACCGCACCGGCGGCAGCGGACAGGTCGTGCATCAGCGTCGTGCTCAGCGTAGCGTCGTCGGCGATGCGCTCCTGCGCGAAACCGTTCAAGTACAGCTTGAACGACTTCGACTCGATGATGTTCGGCGAAGCCGCCGGCACACGGAACTCGCCCAGCGCCACCATCGGTTTGCCGCGCAGGTCGAGCCACGACAATTCGTAAGTGTTCCAGACATCCACGCCGTGGAACGGCAGCAGTTCGGCCACGCCGATTTCCGCACGCTTGTCGGCGCGCGGTATCGCAAACAACAGGGTCGGGTCGTAACGGTCGGTGTAGACAGTGTCCTTGCCGAGCGGGGAGTGTTCGGGTGTGTTCATGCCGCGAAGTTTAGCGGCTTTGGCCCCCTCCCCTGGGTGCAGGGGATGGAACAGGCGGCTACACGTTGACCATGTGCATCATGGCTCCGGCATAGCGCTCGCCGGCCACGGCATCCGCTGGAAACACCGCATCGATCGCCTTGAGTTCGGCCGCGCTGAGCCGGACGTCAAGCGCACCGAGGTTCTCGTCCAGCCGCGAACGCCGCTTGGTGCCGGGAATCGCCAGCACATCCTGGCCCTGCGCCAGCACCCAGGCCAGCGCCAGCTGCGCCGGCGAGCAGCCCTTGTCCGCGGCCAGCGCCTTCACCTGCTCGACCAGTTGCAGGTTGCGGGTGAAGTTCTCGCCCATGAAGCGCGGACTGCTGCGGCGGTAGTCGTCGGCATCGAAATCCTCCGGCGTGCGGATCGTGCCAGTGAGAAAACCGCGGCCCAGCGGCGAGTAGGCGACCAGGCTCACACCCAGCTTGCGACAGGCGGCGAGCATGCCGTTCTCCTGCGGGTCGCGCGTCCACAGCGAGAACTCACTCTGCAGCGCGGCGATCGGATGCACCATGTAGGCGCGTTCCAGCGTGGCGCCGGATGCTTCGCTCATGCCGAGATGGCGCACCTTGCCGGCGTGCACCAGTTCGGCCATCGCGCCGATGGTTTCCTCGATCGGCACGTTCGGATCGACGCGATGCTGGTAGTACAGGTCGATGCTGTCGATGCCGAGCCGCTTCAGACTCGCGTCGCAGGAGGCGCGCACATACTCCGGGCGACCGTTGACGGCACGCGCCTGTGGGTCGTCGGGGTTGCGCACGATGCCGAACTTGGTGGCGATGAAGGCCTGCTTGCGCCGACCCTTGATCGCCTTGCCGACCAGTTCCTCGTTGGTGAATGGACCGTACATGTCGGCGGTATCGAGCAGGTTGAGGCCGCGCTCCAGCGCGTGGTGGATGGTGGCGATCGATTCGACGTCGTCGTGCCGGCCGTAAAAAGCGCTCATGCCCATGCAGCCCAGGCCGAGTGCGGAAACGCTGGGCCCCGGCTTTCCGTGGGCATCTTTGCCGAGTGTGCGGGTCTGCATGGTCTTCTCTCGCGTGGGTGAGGGTGGGTGCATGGTGCGCCGTATCGGCATCCGGATAAATGCTCAATGATGGCCATCACCGTGCCATTGGCAACAACCATCATCATGGATCGTCTCGAAGTGATCGCGGCTGTATACGCGGATTGTCGAACTGGCGCGGTTGCGCGTGTTCGTCGACTGGCTGGTCGAGCTGACTGCCGATCAGCAGATTGCCGCAAGCCAGGAGAGCAAGCGCAGCAGCATGACTACGATTCGCGTGGCGCACCACGCCGGGGCATGTCGGTTCCCAGGGTGTCGCTGGTCAGTGGTGCGCCAGCGGCCATCAATGCGCCACGTTGCTCGGCCAGCGGCAGACGCAACAGGCAGTCCTCGAAGCAGGCGAGTTTCTGGAATACCGCCAACGCTTGCACCTGCGCGACGAGCGCGGCGCTGCGCGGCCAGCGCGCGGCATCGATCGCGTAGCGCACGAACGACGCCGTGCGGAACATGCAGGCGATGCTGATGTCGGCAATCGAAACGGCGCCGAATATGAAGCCGTCGTCCGGCAGCAGGTTCTCCAGATAGTCCAACGCGGCAGGAATCGCCGCGTCGCGTGCGTGCTGCACCACCGCCTCGTCGGTGGCTTCGCCAAACACATGACGCTTGATCGCCAGCTGATAGAACAGCCGCCAGACCAGTACATCGGCCAGTCGCGTGTCCGCGTATTCCTCCAGCCAGCGCGCTTGTGCGCGATCGGCGATATCGGAAGGATAGAGCCCCGGCATCGGATGCTTGTCCTCCAGGTACTGGCAGATCACCGATGAGTCGTTCAGCACGAAGCCGTCGTCGACCAGCACCGGAATGCGCCGCAATGGGCTGAGGCGGGAGAATTCATCGTTACCGACGAACGGCGCGATCGGGTCGATTTCGTAATCGAGACCCTTCAGCTCCATGCATACCAGCACTTTGCGCACATAGGGCGAGATGTAATTACCGATGATTTTCAGGCGAGCAGGCATCAGATGGCTCCCCTTGTGGCAAGCAAGATATGGCTACGTACGCTGCTTGCGGCCAGCAAGACATGGTTACGCTGCACAACACAGGGTGGTCAGCCTGAGCGGGACAGCGGGCAGACGTCAAGCGGGTGAAGAAGTCATGGGATTCAGGTGTTTAGTATTGGCGACAGGTAGCGTCGCGGATCGGCACCGCGCGCCGTCATGGACCTTTGGCATGGGTAGCCAGAGTGGTATCGCGTTAGCATCCTGCGGTTGGGTATGGAGGCGTCATCGGGCCGCGATCGCGTCATCCGGGTTCCCTGGAGAAATGCATGCATTCGAAGGTTGGCAAATCGCGTCTGTTCGGCGTGGTGGTGATGGGTCTGCTCTCGAGCGGTGGCGCCGCTGCGCAAGGCAGGACCTTGAGCGCGGGCGACTATGCGCAGGCTGAACGCTTCATGGGTTACAACACCGCGCCGCTGGTCGATCACGACGTGCACCGCGTGAAGTGGCTGGATGACACCCACTTCTGGTATCGCGACCACGATGCCGGCGGCGATCACGTCATGCTGATGGGCGCGGCCACCGGCAATGCCGCGCCGGCGTTCAACCAGGCCAGGCTGGCCGCCGCACTTGGCAAGGCCAGCGGCAAGCCGGTGGACACGAAGAAACTGCCACCGCTGCTCGACTACAGCGTGAAGCCGGATGGCCGCTACGACGTCGACCTCGGCGGAAAACATTACCTGTGCGACCTCAAGGGCGTCGGCACCTGCGTCGATATGGCCAAACTGGTAAAAACCGGCACCGAGCCGGGCGCACTGTCACCGGACAAGCAGTCCGAGGCTTTCATCCGCGACTGGAACCTGTGGCTGCGCGACGTGGCAACGGGCAAGGAAACCCAGCTCACCACCGACGGCGTGGAGAACTTCGGCTACGCCACCGACAACGCCGGCTGGAAGCACACCGACAATGCGATCCTGGAGTGGTCGCCGGATTCGAAACGGATCGCCACGTTCCAGCAGGACCAGCGCAAGACCGGCGATATGTACCTGGTCAGCACCGCGCTCGGTCATTCGAAACTGGAAAAGTGGAAATACCCGCTGGCCGGCGACAAGGACGTGACGATGATCGAGCGGGTGATCATCGACGTGCCGACGCACAAGGTGGTGCGCCTGCGGATGCCGCCTGACCAGCACCGCTCCAGTCTGTGCGACGACGTGAGTTGCGGTCCCGACGGCGGCTGGGATGACGTGAAGTGGGCGCCGGACGGCAGAACCCTGGCGTTCGTCTCCACCTCGCGCGATCACAAACACGAGTGGTTCCGCATCGCCGACGCGGATACCGGCGCGGTGCGCACCGTGTTCGAGGAAAGCGTCCCCACCTATTACGAGAGCGGCAACGGCGCGGTGGACTGGCGCTATCTGCCGGCCAGCCACGAGGCGATCTGGTTCAGCGAGCGCAGCAACTGGGGTCAGCTCTACCTGTACGACCTCAACACCGGCAAGCTCGAGCACGCGATCACCAGCGGCGAAGGCAACGTCACCGAAGTGCTGAAGGTCGACCCCGCGACGCGCACCGTGTGGTTCCGCGGCGTGGGCCGCACGCCGGGCATCAACCCGTACTACCAACAGTTCTGGAAGGTCAGCCTCGATGGCGGTCAGCCAGTCCTGCTGACGCCGGAAGCGGCCGATCACAGCATCTTCCTGTCGCCGGACGGCAAGTATTTCGTCGATGCGTATTCCACCCCGACCAAGCCGCCGGTGACTGTACTGCGTGATGCGAACGACGGCCGTCTCATCGCGACCGTGGCCAGGGCCGACATCAGTCGCCTCACGGCTGCGGGCTGGGTAGCGCCGATCCCGTTCACCGTGAAGGCGCGCGACGGCAAGACGGATCTGTACGGCATGATGTTCAAGCCGACGAACTTCGACCCGCACAAGAAATATCCGATCATCGACTACATCTACCCCGGCCCGCAGACCGGCTCGGTGCGCGGCTACAGCTTCCTGCCTGCGCGCGGCGACAACCAGTCGCTGGCGGAACTCGGCTTCATCGTGGTGGCGATCGACGGCATGGGCACGCCGTGGCGTTCCAAGGCGTTCCACGACACCTACTACGGCGACATGGGCGACAACACGCTGCCGGACCAGGTGGCCGGCATCAAGGAACTTGGTCAGCGTTATGCGTGGATTGATCTGGATCGCGTCGGCATCTGGGGCCACTCCGGCGGCGGCAATGCCACTGCCGATGCGCTGTTCCGCTTCCCCGACTTCTTCAAGGTCGGCTGGGCCGAAAGCGGCAACCACGAAAACCGCAACTACGAGGACGACTGGGCCGAGAAATGGCAGGGGCTGCTGGTCACCCACCCGGACGGCAGCACCAACTACGACAACCAGGCCAACGAGAACGAGGCGAAGAACCTCAAGGGCCACCTGATGCTCGTGCACGGCACGATGGACGACAACGTGCCGCTCAGCAACACGCTGCTGGTGGTCGACGCGCTGATCAAGGCGAACAAGGACTTCGACCTGCTGCTGATCCCGAACGCCCATCACGGTTATGGTAGCGCCACGCCCTACACCACGCGGCGGCGCTGGGATTATTTCGTGCACTACCTCGCCGGCGATACACCGCCGAAGGAATACGCGCTGAAGCCGTGGCCATGGTTCTGAGCGGTATCTGATTGACGGGATGGTGCGGTCATCGCCGGTCATCAATGCGCTGGGACGGGGGCGCTTTGCTCCCCAACCAGCCGGCTGCTCGCAGCGAAGTCGGAGGATCCATGCAAGGTCACAGAACGTCGGCCCGGATCAGAGCGCGTCGTGATCCAACTCGCCGGTGCGGATGCGGATCACCTGTTCCAGCGTGCTGACGAAGATCTTGCCGTCGCCGATCTTGCCGGTGCGGGCGGAGTGCTGGATCGCTTCCAGCACGCGCTCCAGCTGGTCGTCCGCGATCGCCACTTCCAGCTTGATCTTGGGCAGGAAGTCGACCACGTATTCGGCGCCGCGATACAGCTCGGTGTGACCCTTCTGGCGTCCGAAGCCTTTCACCTCGGTTACCGTCACGCCTTGCACGCCGACCTCGGCCAACGCTTCGCGCACATCGTCCAGCTTGAATGGCTTGATGATCGCCACGACCAGCTTCATGGGTTTTCCTCAGTCGACAGGCATCGGCACGATGGACGATGCGGCACTGCATTCTGCCTGCACCGCCGAGTGTTGTCGCCTGATAACGCCCCGTGTAGGACAATCCCTACAGTTTCTGACGGAGCATACCGATGGCGCATTCGATTTACGTTCACCTAGACTTCATTTCGACGAGCTCGAGGCGCTGTCCATGATGGATAGGCAGGATATCGATCAGATTGCCCTGCGACTTGTGTCGTTGGTACCGCCAGGACTGGCACAGGCGCAACAGGATTTGCGCGCCAACTTCCAGGACGTTCTGGCGCAGGGATTGCGCCGCCTCGACCTGGTCACCCGCGAAGAATTCGAAGTCCAGACACAGGTACTGGCGCGTACCCGCGCCAAGGTCGACGAATTGGAGCAACGCGTGGCCGAGCTTGAGGCCAGCGTGGCTGCCCGCGGGGGCTAGCAACAACCAACCTCCCGGGAGCCGCCCCCGATCCGTCACACTCACCCCGAGAACGATCGGGGGCGGTTATTTATTCAGCACTGAAGGGGAAGTCGCTCGATGTCCTTGCATATCAGCGACCCCTTACTGCGCCAGCGATCTGCCGCCGCATGAGCCTTGCCGTTACCCTCAGCCGCGCTCAGGAAGGCATCGCCGCGCCGCAGGTAATGGTGGAAGTGCACCTGTCCGGTGGCCTGCCGGCGACCAATATTGTGGGCCTGCCCGAGGCCGCGGTGCGCGAGGCGCGCGATCGCGTGCGCGTTGCGATCCAGAACACCGCTTTTGAATACCCCAACCGCCGGGTCACCGTGAACCTGGCGCCGGCCGAGTTGCCCAAGGATGGCGGTCGTTTCGACCTGTCGATTGCGCTGGGCATCCTCGCGGCCAGCGGTCAGGTGCCGCGCGAAAAACTGGACGACTGCGAATTCCTCGGCGAACTGGCGCTGACCGGCTCGCTGCGCAGCGTTTCCGGCGTGCTGCCGGCGCTGCTGCGTGCGCGGGCGCGCGGCCGGCGCATGGTGGTGCCGCGCGAGAATGCCGCCGAGGCAGCGCTGGTGCCGGATGTGGATGTGCGGGTGGCCGACACGCTGGCTGAGGTGTGCGGCTGGCTGCGCGGCGCGCATGATCTGTCGACGCCGATCGGCATTCCCAGCGATGGCGGCGCGAATGGTGGTCCGGACCTGCGTGATGTGCGCGGTCAGCTGCAGGCGCGACGTGCACTGGAAATCACCGCCGTCGGCGGGCATCACCTGTTGCTGATGGGGCCGCCCGGTACCGGCAAGACCATGCTGGCCGAGCGGCTGCCCGGCATCCTGCCGCCGTTGTCCGAATCGGAGGCGCTGGAGACTTGCTCGGTGCTGTCGGTGGCCGGACAGGATACCGATCTCGCGCAGTGGCGACGCCGACCGTTTCGGGCGCCGCACCATACCGCATCGGCGGTGGCTCTCGTTGGCGGTGGCTCGTATCCGCGTCCGGGCGAAATCTCGCTGGCGCACAACGGCGTGCTGTTCCTGGACGAGTTGCCGGAGTTCAGCCGGCACGTGCTGGAAGTGCTGCGCGAACCGATGGAGTCCGGCCACATCGTGATTTCGCGGGCGGCGCGGCAGTCGACATTCCCCGCGCAGTTCCAGCTGGTGGCGGCAATGAATCCTTGCCCGTGCGGTTATGTGGGCGATCCGCGGCAGCGCTGCCACTGCACGCCCGATCAGATCCAGCGCTATCGCTCGCGCATTTCCGGGCCGCTGCTCGATCGCATCGATCTTTGCGTGGAGGTGCCGCCGGTACCCCTCGCTGACCTCGGTGCACCGCGCAGCGAGCGCGATGAGGATTCCGCCACCGTGCGCGCGCGTGTGCTCAAGGCGCGTCGGCAATCGCTGATGCGGGCCGGGCGGCCGAACGCCGAAATCAGCACACGCGAACTGGAGCGCGACTGCGCACTGGGGCCGGCCGAACGGCACTGGTTCGAAACGGCGCTGGAGCGGCTGGGCTTGTCCGCGCGCGCCTATCATCGCGTGCTGCGGGTTGCGCGCACGATCGCCGATCTCGATGGCGGTGCGGCCCTGCTGGATCGAGCGCATCTGGCCGAAGCGCTGCAATATCGGCGGCTGTGAAGGTGAAGTCGGCCGTGTCGCGGCTGGCTTGAGCGTCATCGGCTGGACGTATCCGCCAGCGCATGCTCCGATAGTGGCCTGATTTCGCCTAGGGACTGCGATGACTATCGAGCTCGGCCTGATGCTCGCCGGCATGCTGATGATCGGCTTCCTGGCGCAATGGCTGGCGTGGCGGGTGAAATTGCCGGCGATCCTGTTTCTGCTGCTCGCCGGCATCCTGCTGGGACCGGTCAGTGGCGTACTCGATCCGGACAAATTGCTGGGCAGCCTGCTGTTCCCGATCGTATCGCTGGCGGTAGCGCTGATCCTGTTCGAGGGCAGCCTGACCCTGCGCTTCCACGAATTGCCGGGGATCGGCCACGTGGTGCGCGGGCTGGTCAGTTACGGCGCGGTGACCGCGCTGTTGCTGCTGGCGCTGGCGGCGCACATCGTGGCCGGACTGAGCTGGTCGATCGCGCTGCTATTCGGCGCGCTCGCCTGCGTCACTGGACCGACGGTGATCGCGCCGATGCTGCGCACGCTGCGACCGAATGCGCGTATCGCGAACACCTTGCGCTGGGAAGGCATCGTGATCGATCCGCTCGGCGCGTTGTTCGCGGTGCTGATCTTCGAGGCGATCGTGTCACGGCAGGAAGGCCACACCATCGGCATCTTCGTCGCCACGATCGGTTGCGGTGCGGTAACCGGTGCGCTGAGTGCATGGCTGACAGGATTCCTGCTGCGCCGGCAGATGATTCCCGAATACCTGCAGAACTATGCCGTGCTGGCCGCGGTGCTGCTCGCCTTCAGCGTTTCCAATGTGCTCACGCATGAATCGGGCTTGCTGGCGGTGACGATCATGGGCATCGCGCTGGGCAATATGCGCGGCGTGCATATCGACGACATCCTCGACTTCAAGGAAAGCCTCACCACCGTACTGGTGTCGGTGCTGTTCATCCTGCTGGCGGCGCGGCTGCACTGGCCATTGCCGGATGGCATGCTGGGCGCCGGTCTCGCGCTGTTCGCGATTGCCCAGCTGGTGGTGCGGCCGCTGACCGTGCTGCTGTCGAGTCTGGGCAGCGCACTGACCTGGCGCGAGCGTGCCCTGATCGGCTGGGTGGCGCCGCGCGGCATCGTGGCGGCGTCCGTATCGGCGCTGTTTGCCTTGCGCCTGGATGCGCTGGGTGTGACGGGTGCCGGAGCTCTGGTGCCGCTGGTATTCATCCTGATCATCGGCACGGTGGTGCTGCAAAGCGCGACCGCGCGACCGCTGGCGAAGTGGTTGAAGGTGGCCGAGCCGGAACCGCGTGGTCTGCTGATCTTCGGTTCCGATCAGGTGGCTCGGGCGATCGGCGCAGCGCTGGCCGAGGCGGATTTTCGCGTGGTGCTGGCCGACGACGACTGGGAAGGCATTCGTCAGGCGCGCATGGACGGGCTCGGCACCTTCTTCGGCAACCCGGCCTCGCCGCATGGTGAGCGCCATCTGGATCTCACCGGGATTGGCCGGTTGCTGGCGCTGTCCACCCATCGCGAGCGCAACTCGCTGGCCTGCGTGCATTACCGGCAGGAGTTCGGCCGCGAGAAGGTGTATCGGTTGCGCAACCTGACCCCGCAGGAAAACACCGACCGTGCGGCCTTGTCCGGCAACCTGCTGGCGCCGCCGCTGTTCGACGAAGAGATGACCCACGGCCGCTTCGCCGAGATGCTTCAGCAGGGCTGGCGGATCAAGCTGACCCGGCTCAGCGCCACCTTCGACTGGCCGCACTTCATCGAGCAATACGGTTCAAACATCGTGCTGATGTTCGGGGTGGAGGAAAAAGGCACGTTGCGGGTGGCTTCGGCCAAGCGCGAACTGGAACCGAAACCGGGCTGGACGGTGATTGCGCTGGTACCGCCGGTGTCATTGTAGGAGCGCACCCTGTGCGCGAATGCACTCCTCCATGAAACAGCGAAAGAACATTGCGCACAGGGTGCGCTCCTGCAGGTGGTGCGCGGTTACGCGGCTGAGGCCTGCTTGAACTGCGCCTCCTCGGTCGAGCCGGTCAGTGCGGTGGTCGAGGACTGGCCTTGCTGGATCGCCTGGGTCACCGCATCGAAGTAGCCGGTGCCCACTTCGCGCTGATGCTTCACCGCGGTGAAGCCACGCTCGGCGGCGGCGAATTCCTTTTCCTGCAACTCGACGAACGCGCTCATTTGGCGGCGCGCATAGCCGTGGGCCAGGTCGAACATGCCGTAGTTGAGGCTGTGGAAACCGGCCAGCGTGATGAACTGGAACTTGTAACCCATCGCGCCCAGTTCCTTCTGGAACGTCGCGATGGTGGCGTCGTCCAGATTCTTCCTCCAGTTGAAGCTGGGCGAACAGTTGTAGGCGAGCAGCTTGCCGGGAAACTTCGTGTGGATCGCCGCGGCGAACTTGCGCGCATCTTCGAGGTTCGGCTTGCTGGTCTCGCACCAGATCAGGTCGGCATAGGGCGCGTAGGCAAGACCGCGGCTGATCGCCTGGTCGAGACCCGGCCGCACGCGATAGAAGCCTTCCACCGTGCGCTCGCCGGTGACGAACGGCAGATCGTTTGCGTCGATGTCCGAGGTCAGCAGGTCGGCGGCATCGGCGTCGGTGCGCGCCACCAGCAGGGTCGGCACGCCGCAGACGTCGGCGGCCAGACGCGCCGCGTTCAACTTGTCCACGGCCTCGCGGGTCGGCACCAGCACCTTGCCGCCCATGTGGCCGCACTTCTTCACCGAGGCCAGCTGGTCCTCGAAGTGCACGCCGGCGGCGCCGGCCTCGATCATCGCCTTCATCAGCTCGAATGCGTTCAGCACGCCGCCGAAGCCGGCTTCCGCATCGGCCACGATCGGCACCAGCCAGTCGGTATCGTCCTTGCCTTCGGCGTGGTTCAACTGGTCGGCGCGCAGCAGGGTGTTGTTGATCTTCTTGACCACCAGCGGCACCGAATTCGCCGGGTATAGCGACTGGTCCGGATACATCTCGCCGGCCACGTTCGCATCGGCGGCGACCTGCCAGCCGGACAGATAGATCGCCTGCAACCCGGCCTTGACCTGCTGCATCGCCTGGTTGCCAGTCAACGCGCCGAGCGCGTTGACGAAGTCTTCCTTGTGCAGCGATTTCCACAGGCGCTCGGCGCCGCGCCGCGCCAGCGAGTGCTCGATCGCCACGGTGCCGCGCAGACGCACCACGTCGTCGGCGGTGTAATTGCGCTGGATGCCGGCCCAGCGGGCATTGTTCTTCCAGTCCAGCGAGATCTGTTCGGCGGTGGGCTGCGTGTTCTTCATGGTGTGGCTCCGTGGATATTGATTTTGTAGGAGCGCACCCTGTGCGCGAATGATTTGCGGCGAGATTGATCGCGCACAGGGTGCGCTCCTACAAGAGGGCAATCAGGCGAGCTGGTCATAGGCGGGCAGGGTGAGAAAGTTGCCGAGCTGGTCCGCATGCGTCAGTGCGGACAGCAGGGCAGCGGCCGCATCGGCACGTGCGGCGCCGGGGTGCTGGCTGTCGCGCAGGCGATAGGTGTGCGTGGCGAGGGCGTGATCGAACAGGGCGAAGTCGATCGGTGCGTGGTCGGGAAACTCCAGTCCGCCGTGATGCAGCCATTGCCACAGCTGCGCGCGGGCGATCTCGGCGGTGGCGGCGTCTTCCATCAGGTGATGGATCGGCACGCAGCCGAGGCCGTCCAGCCATGCGGCGGTGTAGCGCAGGCATACCTCGACGTTGTTGTCGAAGCCGGCGCGGCTGATCGTGCCGTTCGGCGCGGCAAGCAACTGTTCGTGCGTCACCTGCACGTCCTTGCGCAGCACATCGAGCTGGTTCGGCGTGGGCATGTACTGATCGAAGATCTGCTGCGCGACCGGCACCAGCGCCGGATGCGCCACCCAGGTGCCGTCGTGGCCGGCCTGCACCTCGCGCAACTTGTCGGCGCGCACCTTGGCCAGTGCGGCGTCGTTCGCGGCGGCGTCGCCCTTGATCGGGATCTGTGCCGCCATGCCGCCCATCGCGAACGCACCGCGTCGATGGCAGGTCTGGATCAGCAGCTCCGAATAGGCCTTCAGGAACGGCACGGTCATCAGCACCTGACCGCGTTCCGGCAGCAACCGATCGCGATGCCCGCGCAGGGTTTTCAAGTAGGAGAAGATGTAATCCCAGCGGCCGCAGTTGAGGCCGACGATGCGGCCGCGCAACGCGTGCAGGATCTCCTGCATCTGGAACGCCGCCGGCAGCGTCTCGATCAGCACGGTGGCCTTCATGCAGCCCGTGGGCAGCGCCAGCTCGGCTTCGGCCAACGCCATCACCTCATCCCACAGTACGGCCTCTTCCATCGCCTCCAGCTTGGGCAGGTAGAAATACGGGCCACGCTCGCGTGCCTGCAGCGCGCGGGCGTTGTGGAATACGAACAGGCCGAAATCGACCAGCGCGCCGGCCATCGGTTCGCCATCCACGCTGACGTGCTTGTCGATCAGGTGCCAGCCGCGCGGGCGCACCACCAATAAGGCGGGGTTCGCATTGACGCGGTAGTGCTTGCCTTCGGTCGTGGTGAATTCGATCGTGCCGTTCACCGCGTCACACAGATTGATCTGGCCGTCGAGCTGGTTGGCGAACGTGGGCGCCGAAGAGTCCTCGAAGTCGGCCATGAACACCTTCGCACCTGAGTTCAGTGCGTTGATGATCATCTTGCGCTCGACCGAGCCGGTGATCTCGACGCGGCGATCCTGCAGCACGGCCGGAATCGGTGCCACGCGCCAGTCCGACTCGCGGATCGCGGCCGTGTCGGCGCGGAAATCCGGCAACGCGCCGGCGTCGTAGCCCGCTTGGCGGACGCGGCGGCCCTGCAGCAGGCGCTGCCGTGTGGACTCGAACTGACGATGCAGCTGCGTCAGGAAACCCAGTGCGGTGGGCGTCAGGATGCTTTCGTAACCGCTGCGGTCGGCATGGATCTCGATCGTGCCCGACTCGAGTCGTTCCCTGGGTACTGCCATGACTTCGCTCCGTTCTCTTGGGACTTCGAAGCTAGGTCACGAATCATGTATTTGACAAAGTAAATGTTTCAATCATTCCTATGAGCATTGACAATATTATGCCTAACATATTGAATAAACAGCATGAAAAGGCCCGTCGAGTCGCTGAACAAACCCCAAAAAGTGCGCCGCGGCGCAACAAAAAAGCCGGCTGGCGGCGAACCGGCGAACGAAGCCGGTGACCGTTACTACTACAAAGGCAACCGCCACAAGCAACTGCGCGCGTTTGTCAGCGTGGTGAAACTGGGCACGCTGACCCGCGCCGCCGAGGCGCTGTACCTGTCGCAGCCGACGATCAGCCTGCAGCTGCAGGCGCTGGAGCGGGAACTGGGCGTGAGCCTGGTCGAGCGCCGGCGCCGCCGCATCAATCTCACCAATGCCGGCGAAGCGCTGTATGAGCTGGCGCGGCCGCTGGTCGAGGGCTGGGAAACCCTGGATCGCGACTTCCAGGCCCGGGTGCAGGGCCTGCAGGGCGGCCGGCTGATCATTGCCGCCGGCACCTCGACCATCCAGTACCTGCTGCCCGAACTGGTACGCCGCTATCGCGAGCGCTTTCCGGCGGTGCAGTTGCAACTGGCGAACGTCACCGGCAAGGACGGCCTGGCGATGCTGCGCGCGGACGCCGCCGACTTCGCGGTCGGCTCGATGCTGGATGTGCCGCATGACATCGCCTGGGCACCGGTGCACCACTACGACCCGATGCTGATCATGCCGCCGGACCATCCATTGGCCGTGAAGGAGCAGATCACGCTGGAGGATCTGTCGCCTTACGGGCTGATCCTGCCGCCGCAGCGCTTGTCCACCTACCGGCTGGTGGATCTGATGTTCCAGCAGCGCCAAGTGCCATATCACGTCGCGATCGAGGTCGGCGGCTGGGACGTGATCAAGGAGTACGTGGCGATGGGCATGGGTATCTCGATCGTCACCGGCATCTGCATCACAGCTGCAGACAAAGGGCGTCTGGCCGTGCGCAACATGAAGCAGTATTTCCCGCAGCGCAGCTACGGTGTGGTGATGCGCAAGGGCAAATTCCTCAGCGCGGAGGCGCGCGCGTTCGTCGACCTGATCCGCCCCGGCCTGCTGACCCATCGCGATTACGACGAATCGGGGCACTCGCAGCGCTGATGCGTTGCTGTAGGCGGCTTACACCTTTCCTGGTGGTGCTCAGACGTCGTGGTACTTGCCCTTGAACGGCGCGTAGAACGCGCGCAGGCGGGCAAGGTCCGCGTCCATGTCGCTGCTGGTTTCAAACAGCGGGCCGACGCCTATGCTCCTGTCGGCATAGTTGAAGTACGCCGGCACGACCGGCACGCCGGCGTCGTGGGCGATGTGCCAGAAACCGCTACGCCAGCGTGCGACGGGATTGCGCGTGCCTTCCGGCGCGATGCCCAGCCACAGTGCATCGTGCTGGCGGAACTGGTCGATCATCTGCTCGACCACGCCCTTGGCGGCGCCACGATCGACGGGCATGCCGCCAAGCCGGTGCAGCACATCGCCGAGCGGGCCGCGAAACAATTCCTGCTTCGCCATGAAGTGCACATCGGCACCGATCGCCACCTTCATCAGCAGGCCCCAGATGCCGTCCCACCATGACGAATGCGGCGCGACGATCAACACGGCCCTGGACACATCGGGGAACTCACCGCCCAGACTCCAGCCACACAGGTGCAGCACGGCGCGGCAGGTGCGGCGGTGCAGTCCATCGCGCAGATGCGGCATGCATGGCGGCAACTGCTTCGGTGCAAGAATGCGTCCCTTCATTCGAGATCCGGTTTGCGCGAACGGGTCTGCTTGACCTTGCCGCGCTGCTGCTTGCCGACCAGGCGACGCTCTTTCGAGGCACGCGTCGGTCGGGTGGCGACGCGCTTTTTCGGCGGTATCAGCACACCACGGATGATCTCGACCAGTCGCTCGCGCACGTCGTCGCGATTGCGGGCCTGATCGCGGAAGCGGCGCGCCTGGATCACCAGCACGCCTTCGCTGGTCAGCCGGCGGTCGCGCCGCGCCAGCAGCCGCAAGCGAATTGCTTCCGGCAGGGATGGCGAGTTGATCACATCGAAGCGCAGCTCCACCGCGCTCTCGGTACGGTTCACATGCTGCCCGCCGGGGCCGTCGGCGCGCAGGAAGCGCTCGACCAGCTCCGACTCGGGCAGGGTGATGACGGGGCTGATGATCAGCATGGATGAAGTGTAGGGGGAAGCAGGGACGAGGGGCGAGGGGCGAGTCGCTGGGAGAAGGACGAGGGGCGAGTAGCCGGACGAGAGCCGATTAGCGAGCGCGCCTGATTGCAGTGTCTTGCACGCGTGATCGATCGCTCCGGTCTTCGCCCCCTCGTTACTCGCTACTCGTCTCTCGCCTCTCACCTCTCACCTGGCAACGTCCACTCGAAGCGGGCGAGTAGATTCGCGTACGCATCGTCCAGCGGTGCCTCAATCTGCATCGACTGGCCGCTGAGCGGATGCGCGAAACGCAGCCGCCATGCGTGCAGCAGCATCCGGTGGCAGCCGAAGTGCTGCTTGTACAGGCGGTTGTGGTCGCTGCGGCCGTGCTGGCAATCGCCGATGACCGGGTGGTGGATGTGCGCCAG
>Ga0208589_1000349_pt1 | contig 22342 bp, 19 predicted proteins | sample NGESurshal092012_2_FD_184486 | JGI IMG/M metagenome (GOLD analysis project Ga0208589, IMG submission 184486) | Arctic peat soil microbial communities from Barrow, Alaska - NGEE Surface sample F53-2 shallow-092012 (SPAdes) | ecosystem: Environmental > Terrestrial > Soil > Wetlands > Peat ... | reverse complement strand
GTGCCAAAGGTGATTTATCACAAAACCATCATGGCCGGAGGCGCGATTTTTTGGAATGGCCGTTGAACGGTATTGCGTTTAGCCGCGGCACTTGTGCCGCGCGCCGCCGCGCGGATTTTCCCCCTCGCCCGGTATTCTGGGAGAGGGTTGGGGTGAGGGTCTTTCTCTTATCCTCGCTCGCGCTGTTTCTCTCCGCCTGCCAGCAACCTCAACCCCCCGGCTATTACGGCGCGACCTCTTCTCTCGAAGAAGTCATCTCCAAAATCAACGCCAACAACCGCCAGCTCCCCACGCTCTGGTCTCGCCTCGATTTCAGCGGCACCATCATCGACGACAAGCAAGTCCCCCACAAAGTCGATGCATCCGGCGTGCTCCTCTACCGCCAGCCCCACGAAATGCTCATCCGTTGCAGCAAGGAATTCGTTGGCCCCGTATTTGAATTGGGAACCACCGAGCAAAACTACTGGCTGAAAATCCCCCTGCGTGAGATGGACACCCTCTGGTGGGGCAGGATGATCAACGCCGACAAACCCTGCTCCAGCGCCGTTCCCGTGCGCCCCGATTTAATTCTCGATGTGCTGGCCGTCGGAACCACCGACGAAAATTTTTCGCGCGAGCCGTACCCGGTGATGCGTTTCAACAATGACCTCGACGTCTACATGATCGATTCGATCGTCAAACATCCCGACCGATATGTGGTGCAAAAGGAAGTCTGGTACGACCGCCAGACGCTGTTGCCGCAAACGGTATTGCTGTTGGACGCCACCGGCCGCACCGTCCTGCGTGCCCATTTGAGTGAATTCACCACCCCCGCCGCGAGCAACGCCCGCATCGCCGGCCGCTACAAGTTGCTTTTCCCCGACACCGGCTCAACGATGGAATTCGCCCTGAGCCAGCCCGCACTCAATAAAAACGGCATCCCTGCGCCCGGCGGAATCCACATGCCCGATCTGCAAAACCCCGGCGTGGGAACCGTCATCCAGGTCGACAAAAACTGCGACACCACCCGCCCGACGCCGTAGCCAAAAACCCCGCCGTTTAGCCGCGGCATTTATGCCGCGCGCCGAAGCGCTCTGAATTGCTGTGACCCAATTGCGGTGTGTATAATACTCACCACCAAAGACCAGGCGATACCCAATCGTCATCCACAAAGACAAAAAGAGCGACTACGGCGTCACCGTCCCCGACCTACCCGGCTGCTTTTCCGCAGGCGAAACCATGGACGAAGCCATGTCGATGGCCGGCGAGGCCATGGAACTCCACATCGAGGGCCTCATCGAAGAGGAAATGCCCATCCCCGATCCCCAGCCCATCGAGAAGCACAAGCGCAATCCTGACTATGTCGGCGGTATATGGGCGTTCGTGGAAGTGGAATTGTCGGACCTGCGTTCCCGCGCCACGCGAGTAAACATTACTCTGCCCAAGCGCGTGCTGGACTCGATCGATCGTTTCGCCGCCAGCGAAGGTGAAACGCGCTCGGGTTTGCTGATGAAAGCCGCCACCCACTACATCGCCGCCCGGCGCAACTCGCGTCGCCGTCCGGCATAATCTGAATTACCTCTTCCCCTTCCAAAACCCATCCCCTCTTCCCCCATAAAACCCTTCCACCCCCCGATCCATCATTATTTGCGTGCGCGTCGCCACCTCCCCAAAACTCAGCCACGCGCCGGCGGATTTATCCCCGCGCAGATAATTCACAATTGCCTGAATCAGCGGCTGCTGCACATGTTGCGGCGGCCCGATTTCCAAACTTGAAACCACCTTCCCGCCCGATTCCACAATCAGCGGATCCACGCCAAAACAGGAAAACCGCAGCGAAGCCTTGCTGCCATGAATTTCATAGCGATCGACTTTCTCTCCATAAACAAAATCAAACTGAACCTGTCCGGCGACCCCGCCCGCCGCCGAAAACGTCATTTCAACCTGGTCCTCAACGGCAAATTGTCCGCCGGCACTCCTGGCATTCCCCGATGCAAACGAAAGCGGCCCGAAAAAGAAATCAACCAAATCCAGCGCGTGCGAACCCAGATCGAAAAACAATCCCCCGCCGGCCTGCTCGGCCTGCAGTCTCCACGGCACCGGCGTGATCGCCTGCTTCATTTGTCCATCACGATAGGTATAGGAAACCGACTTAATCTCCCCCAATTCCCCGCCCTTGATGATCTCCTTCGCTTTCACAAACCGCGGCATCGCCCGCCGGTAATAAGCCACAAAGAGCGGCACATTCTGCTTCGCAAACGCCGCCGTCATGCGCGTCGCCTCGGCTCCAATCCGCGCCATCGGCTTTTCCACATAACACGGCTTCCCCGCCTCCAGCGCCATCATCGCATACTCTTCATGGTTCCCCGGCGGCGTAGCCACATATATTGCATTCACATCCCGGTCGCCGATCAACTTCGCCGCGTCGTCGTACCACCGCGCCACCCCATGCCGCTTGGCGTAATCCGCCGCCTTCGCGCCGTCCCGCCGCATCACCGCGACCAGTTCGCTGCCCGAAGCCTTCTGAAACCCAGGGCCGCTTTTAATTTCTGTGACATCCCCACACCCGACAATTCCCCAGCGGATCGTTTCCATATTTTCCTCTTCCGTTTATCTCGATTTTTCCCCCTCTCCCTGTACTCAGGGGGAGGGTTGGGGTGGGGGTTCCTCTTTCCAATGATCCAGATGACGCGGCAAACCCTTCAACCACGGATGACACGGATAACACGGATAAGAACGACCTGTCAACTGCGGCGGATAGTTTGAAGTCTTCAGTGTTTCCTTTTCAGCTAAATGCGGCCCTCCTAGCTGAAAACTGAAAACTGAAAACTGAAAACTCCCCTTTCCAATTCCTTTCCCCTCTCCTCCCCCAGCCGATACAATAATACTAACTAAAAAAACACCACGGACGCCACGGATCACACGGGAAAGAGCAAATGCAGGTTTAGGGCGTCATCCCGTTTGCTTTCCGTGTGATCCGTGCCATCCGTGGTGCGATTCCTCCTCGTTATGCAATCTCCGCTCTCAGCCAAACTCGATACGCTCCGCCAATCACCATCACCCCGAATCCCGCCGCCAATACCGCCGGCAGTATCCTTCCCTGGTCCATCGCCAGATTGATGACAATTGCCGTGACGATCATCGCAACCGCCTGCCCGGCTACCGATACCGCAAACGACCGCCGACGCATCGCCGCCACCACCAATCCAAACGCCAGTACCTGCGACAACCCCGCCGCCGCGTATCCCATCCACAGCCCCGCATCCAGCAGCCCATACGGCGACCACACCGCAATCGGCACAATCGAAGTCGCAATCGTCGCGATGGCGATCTCCGCCATGTCGCACATCATCGCCAGCCCAATCTCGCCAATGAATCCTTCCCGACTATCCGGCCGCAGCATCTCCACCGCACCCAGCCGGCCCAGCCGCCACGGCCACAACAACCCCACCAGAATCCCCGGCGTGATCGCCGCAATCACCAGCGCCGCGTACGCATACCCGCGATCGGTGATCCAGCCGCTGTAGTTCATCGTCAGCCGGTTGAAGAGCGCTGACAAAGTCATCAGCAGCGACAGATACGCCGCCAGGAGCAGGGCAAACAACCGCCCGATCCCAATGATCCGCCGATGCGCCACGCGCTTGATCAGCCCGCCCCTGAAAAACTCCCCCGGCGCCAGCGACCGAAATCCGCCCAGCGCGTCGCTCACCGAAATTCCATACCGGCCCTGTCCCATCTCCGTCGCCGGCGACAACCGATTCACTCGCAGCCACAGCAAAAGCAACATGCACACATCCAGCCCCAGCCACCGGCACGCGCCCGTGAATCCATCAAAATACGCGCTGGTGAGAACATGAAAAAAGTTCCACGTCACCGTCCCTTCATCCGCCAGGTTTGCCAGCCACGGCAATCCCCATAATCCAAACGCCATCGGCAGCACCAGCCACGGCGATGCAACCGACGCCACGAATCCCGCCACCGACATGGCCAGCAGTGTGCGTGAGATCTCGCTGAACATCTGGCTCGCGTGAGGAAGCTGCTCGGATGCCGGCAGCAAGACGTAATGCGCCGCGTAGTCCAGCAGGGCCGGCCCGATCACCGCCACGGCAAAGAGGGCTGCGCACAGCGCCATCCCCGTCAGGAAATTAACCCGCCGAAATTCCGGCGTGAGCGCCGACCGCCAATCCGTCAGGTGGCTGCGAATCCGCCACACCATCAGCGCCGGAAACGACACCACCAGCAGCGAGGAAACCAGCGACAGCGGCAAGGTCAGCCACACCGTCAACTCGTCGATCCAAAACGGCAATTGATATCGCCGCCCGATCCAGTCGTACCCATACGCGCACCACCCATGCGCCGCTCCCTGCGCCAACAGCACCCCCAGCAGCGCGCGGAACGGCGGCCAGCGGAACCAGTCCGCCATCGCTTCCCGGTAGGGGGAGCCTGCCTGTTGAGTCTGCTCACTCCGCGCCGGCATGGTGATGCATCTCCAGAAAAATGTCTTCCAGGCTCAAATCCTCCACTTCGATGTTGGCCCCGAAGCGATTCTCCGCCGCCCGCAACGCGCCCCGCGTCGCGCCGCGCACAGTGAGAATCGCTTCGGAACCGTGAACGCTGGCCCGCACCACTCCCGGCACGGCCCCCGCCGTTCCAAGGTCCGCCGGCAGGGGGCCTGCGGCTGTGATGTGCCAGCGCTTCATCGAATCCTTCAACGCGTCCAAATCTCCGCTGTACTCGATCACCCCGTCCTTCAGCACCGCGACTCGATCGGCCACGCGCTCCAGGTCCGAGGTGATATGGGTCGAAAATAAAACCGTCCGCGTCCCCTCTGACGCCACAGCCAGAATCGCCTTTAGAAATTCCCGCCGCGCCGACGGGTCCAGGCTCGCCGCCGGCTCATCCAGCACGAGTAAATCAGGCTCATGCCCCAGCGCCAAAATAATCGCCAGCTTCTGCTGTGTTCCGATTGACAGGCTGCCGATCCGCTGTCCCGCCGACAATTCCCACCGCGACAGCAACTCATCCACTAGCCCCTGATTCCATCGCGGGTAATACGCTGCCGTGTAGGCGATAAGCTGATGAATCTTCAGCCACGGATACAGCCCCGCCGACTGCGGCACATATCCCAGCCGCGCCTTCGACGCCGCATTCAGCGACCACGCACTCTGGCCCAACAGCAAACTCTGGCCCGAATTGCATTTCAGCAGCCCCAGGAGGCATTTGATGAGCGTGGTCTTCCCCGCGCCGTTTTTGCCCAGCAAGCCGGTGACCGAGCCGGTCGGAACGCAAAGGTCCACCTTCTTCAGCACGGCCTTGCCTCCAAAGGCCTTGGCCACACCCGAGATTTGGATGGCCGGTTCACTCATCGCCTACCTCCTTCAGCAGGGGCCGCAATCGTTCCAGCACTTGTTCCGGCGACAGCGCCAACTGTTCCGCCTTCGCCGCCACGTCGCGCAACAACGGCATGATCGCCTGCTCGCGCGCCCGCCCGTTCCCCGCGGCCCCCGGGGACAAAATCCGCATCCCGTTCCCCCGCTCCAATTCCACCACGCCCTCGCGCTCCAGCAGCGAGTACGCCTTTGAAACCGTCATGGGATTAATCTGCAACTGATCCGCGACTGCCCGAACCGACGGCAGCATTTCTCCCGCCGACATCCGCCCCCCCACGATCTGCGCCCGCACCTGTTCCACGATCTGCCGGTAAATCGGCACACCGCTGGTCGGCGCGACAGATAGGGATAAGCCAAACGCCATGGTGTATCACTATAGTAATACACATATGCGCTGTCAATCCCGTTTCTTTCGCTGCCTTCGCTCCCCAACAATAAAGCAATCTACATATGCAAATTACTTTTACATTATTTTCGCGTGCAGAGAGTTGACATAAGAGTTTGGCGACATAGATTGCCCATTGCTCGTTTGCCGGCGGTTGGACAGCGGCGGCCGCCGAATCAATAAACCCGGGTCAAGGAGTCATTCGCATGCGATTTAGTTCCATTCGCGCGTCCTTCGGTTCTTCGTCATCCAAAAAAACCACGCGCGGCAGTTCCAAGCCGATTCTCGCCGCCGCCTGCGGCCCCATCAGCCACTCCGTCAGTCGCGCTTCCATCGAATCACTTGAACGCCGCGTGTTGCTCGACGGCCTGGCTTTCACCCCGCTGACTCCCGTCTCCAGCACCGCCACGACTTATTCGCTCGCCACCGCCGATATCAACGGCGACGGCAAGGCCGATCTCCTCGTCGCCACCAACACCGGCTCCATCAATATTTTCCTCGGCAACGGCGACGGAACCTTCGCCTCCCCGACCTCCATCTCCGACGGACTCGGCAGCTTCAATTCCGTCATCGTGGCCGCCGACATCAATACCGACGGCAACGTCGATATCGTCGCCCACGATATCCGCGGCGAATCCACCGTCCTCTTCGGCAACGGCGACGGCAACTTCCAGGCTCCCGTTTCCATCCAGCTTGGCGATTGCTCCGCCAATTCCATCGGGGTCGGCGATTTCAATCACGACGGCCACCCCGACATCATCTCCGCCGGCGGTAATTACGGCAGCCTCAATGTTCTCTTGCAAAACAGCGACGGCTCCTTCCCCGACTCCGCGGTTCGCACGACCGTCGCATTCTGCAATCCTCACTTCATCGCCGTCGCCGTCGGCAACTTTGACGGCGACTCCAATCCCGATCTTGTCGCCGTCGATTCCGTAGATGGCGGCCGGATTTTCACCTTCAGCGGCAACGGTGACGGAACCTTCGCCTACACCCGATCCTATTCCGTCGCGGGCAGCCCCAACGCGGTCGCGGTCGGCGATCTCAACGGCGACGGCAACGCCGATATCGTCGTCGCCTCCGCCGACGGCTCGGTCTCCGAATTCCTCGGCAACGGCGACGGACATTTCGCCGCGCCCACCACCGTCCTCGCCGCCAACGTCTCTCAGTCCGCTGTCGGCGTCACCATTGCTGATGTCAACGGCGATGGCCACGCCGATATCCTCCTGACCAACCAGGCCTCCGGCTCCACGTCCTACGGCCAGATTCAGGTACTCGAAGGCAACGGCAACGGAACGTTCACCGCGCCTTACAGCTTTGTCGAAGCCACCGCTTCCGTCGGCCCCGCCGTCATCGGCGACTTCAATAACGACGGCCGCCTCGACGCCGCCGTCCCCAACGGCAGCACCGATACCGCCACCGTCCTGCTCAATGTCTCGCAGGACGAACCGCTCATCGCCCTCCAGGGCAACGCCCTCAAAATCCTCGGCACGGCCGGAAATGACACTGTCTCCGTCCGCCTCGTCAGCGGCAACATCGTCAGCACCGTGAACGGCGAGACCAAATCCTATCCCGCTGATTCCGTCAGCTCGATTGAAATCCACACCTTCGCCGGCGCCGACAGCATCAATCTGGGAGCCGGCCTCCCCATCACCTTCGCCGGCGGCATGAACGGCAACGACACCATCGTCTCCGTGACCAGCACCAACGATACCTACCACGGCGGCGCCAACAACGATTCCATCCACGCCGGCCAGGGAAATGATTCCATTTTCGGCTCCATCGGCAATGACACCCTCCTCTCCGGCTCCATCGGCGGCGACTCGCTCTCCAGCGACACCCTGTCGGGCGGCGACGGCAACGACCTCATCACCACCGGCGCCGGCCACGACATCGCCTTCGGCGACAACGGTAGCGACTCCCTCATCAGCGGCCTGGGCAATTGCACCCTGCGTGGTAACACCGGGACCGACAGTCTCGACGGCTCAGGCGGCGGCAGCGATGCCCTCTCCGGCGGACCCGGCAACGACTCCCTCGTCGGCGCCACCGGCTCTAGCTCCGGCCAAGACACCCTCGTCGGCAGCGCCGGCGCCGACGCCATCACCCAAGGCCCCAGCGATAATGTCGTCTCTGACGGCAGCGACACCGTCACCTTTGAAGCCTCCCAATTGGCCATCACCACCGCTCCCACTGATCCCACCGCCGCCGGCTCCACGCTTTCCCTGACAGTCCAAATCCGTGACGAAAGCGGCGCACTTGTCGCCACCAATCAGTCCAGTGTTACCGTCGCCATCACGACCGGCTCTGGAACACTCCTGGGCGCCAAGAGTGTGCAAGCCGTCAACGGCGTCGCCACCTTCACCGATCTCAGCATCACCCAGGTCGACAGCTACGTCCTGACCGTCACCGACGGCGCCCTCACCTCCGCGGCCACCGACCCCTTTAACATCAGCGCCGCCGCCGCTTCGCAATTGAAGTTCAGCGCCCAGCCCGCTGATGCCACCGCCGGCGACACCATCAGCCCCGATGTCACCGTCACCGTGGAAGACCAGTTCGGCAACACCGTCCTCACCGATACGTCCGATGTAACTCTCGCCCTCACCGGCGGAGGCACCCTCAGTGGCACCCTAACTCAGCCCGCTTCCGCCGGCGTGGCCACCTTCAATGACCTCTCCGTCGATGCCGCCGGCAGCCACACCCTCATGGCCACCGACGACTCCCTCACCGGCGATACGTCCCACACCTTCAACATCACCGCCGGCGCGGCTTTCCAGGTGAAGTTCGTCGGCACGCCTTCGTCCGTCGCCGCGACCGAGGTCATCGCACCGCCGTTCTCAGTGAACATTGAGGATCAGTTCGGCAACCTTGTCAGCACCGATACGTCACCCGTTACCATCGCCGTTGCCTCCGGCGCCGGCACGCTCACCGGCACGAACTTGCAGTTCGCGGTTGCCGGCGTCGCCACTTTCAATGACCTCAGGCTCGACTTCGCCGATACCTACACCTTCACCGCCACCGACGGCATGCTGGACAGCGATACCTCCAATTCCTTCATCATCAGCGCCGCCCCGGCCAAGCTGGCGATCATCACCGCTCCGGGCACCGCCACGGCCGGCGACACTCTGCCGCTGGTCGTACACGTCGAAGACGCTGACGGCAATCTCATCACCTCTGACAATTCAAATGTCACCGTCATGGTCGCCTCCGGTTCCGGATCGCTCGTCGGCACGACCACCGTGGCCGCCGTCAACGGCGTGGCCACCTTCACCGACCTCCAGTTGCAAAGGGCCGACACCTACACCCTGACTGTCCAGGACGGCACGCTCACCACCGCCACCACTGATCCCTTCACCATCATTGCCGGCGTGCCTGCTCAAGTTCGCTTCGACGATCAACCCACAACCACCGCCGTCGGCGCAACCATCAGCCCCGCCGTTACAGTCTGCGTGGAAGATCAGTTCGGCAACGATGTCCTCACTGACACCTCAAGCGTGACTCTCGCCCTCAACGGCCCCGGCAATCTCAGCGGCACACTCACAGTGGCCGCCGTTGCCGGCCAGGCCACCTTCACCGATCTGTCGATTGACACCGAAGGCGAGCACTCGCTGGGAGCCAGCGACGCTTCACTGTCTACTGACACCTCCACCACCTTCGCCGTCTTCGGCACGCCGACACAGGTGAAGTTCAGCCAGGAACCCGGCCCCGGATTCCCCAATGCAGCCGAAGCGCCCTTCACCGTTTCAGTTGAGGATGCCGCCGGCGATGTCGTCGCCACCGACACCTCCATGGTCACGATTGTCATCAAGTCCGGCTCCGGCGCCATCAGCGGCACCACCACCGTTCAGGCGGTCAACGGCGTCGCGACCTTCTCCGATATTTCGTTCGACACCGAAGACACCTACGTCCTGACCGCCAGCGACAACTCGCTCGCCACCGACGATTCGTCGCCCTTCACGATTGGCCCCGTGGTCTAATCGTCAGGTGAATTCCAAAAACAAAACCGGCCGTCTTTCCGAATGCGGAAGGACGGCCGGTTTGTTTTTAGCTACGAGGAAATACAAATTCGATTTAGCCACAGATGAACACAGATTCACACAGATAAGAAATTAACATCCAAATCCTTTGGATTTCAAATTTCAAATTTCAAATTTCAAATTCGCATTTATCTGTGTGCATCTGTGTTCATCTGTGGCTAATAATCTTCTCCCCGGCCTTTCTTAAACGTTCGGCCTCCCAATCAAATTCACCAGCCTCGCCTCAAGCTTCGGATGCGTCCGAAACAGGCCGACAAAACTCCCCCGCAGATTTTTAGGCTCGCTGATGAACATCGCATTAAACGCCGGCGAGACATCGGTTGGAATTGCCTTGTTTCCCATCTCCAGCTTCTGCAGGGCGGACGCCAGCCACATTGGCTCGCCGCAGATTTCCGCGCCGCCGGAATCCGCGTTGAACTCGCGCGAGCGGCTGATCGCCATCTGAATCAGCATCGCCGCGAATGGAGCCAGCAGGAGCAGCGCCAGCTCGATTAAAATATTCCCGCCGCCATCCCGGCGGTCGCTGCGTCCTCCGAAGCCGCCGAACCAGAAGACCTCCCGCAGCAGGATGGTGATTGCCCCGGCCATCGTCGCCGCGACGGTGGTGATGAGAATGTCGCGGTGCTTCACATGGGCCAGTTCGTGCGACATGACGCCGGCGATCTGTTCCGACGAAAGCAAATCCAACAGTCCCTGAGTCGCGCAGACCGCCGCGTGAGAAGGGTTCCGCCCGGTCGCAAACGCATTGGGCGCCGGGAAGGGCGAAACATACACGCGCGGCATGGGCAAACCCGCCCGCTGCGCCAGCCGCTCGACGATGCCATAGAGCGGGTGTTCCGGGCCGACTTCGGTGGCCTTCATCGACATCAGGGCGATCTTGTCGCTGAAGAAGTAGCTCCCGAAGTTCATGGCGCCGGCGATGATGAAGGCAATGATCATTCCCTGGTCGCCGCCGAACCAGGCGCCCAGCGAAACGATGAGCGCCGTCAGCAGGCCCAGAAATAGGGCCGTTTTCACATTGTTTACAATCTGGTTCATAGTGAGAAATAATATGCGCCTTTTTACCGATTGGACACTACAATGCGCACGCGGATTTGTAATTCGCTTCCTTGGGAGAGTTATAGGAACCCTTCTACCTGTCGGGAGGCCGTTATGTTTCGGTCCGTGATGGTCGGTATTGCGTTGTTGGTTGTGGGAACTCTTGTCTTGGAAATGCGGCAGTCAGCGCAGGCTCAATCCGCGCCGCCCGCCGGTCGGGCCATGCCGGCCGGGAACTACGCCCAGATCGCTCTTGACCCCGCCGCCAGCGGCATCTCCGCGGTCAACAGCGCCGGCGACCTCCTTCGCAACGCCGGCCCCGACCAGGGCCTGGCCTATTTCAACGGCGTGCTGGAAGGAACGCGCAACCCGTCCGTCGCGCGGATGATTCGCTTCCAGTTGGTCGATCTATACAAGGAAGCCAACCGCCCCGACAAGGCGTTGGAAGTGTTGAAGGACATCATGGTGATGACGCCGGCCAACGCCACCGGCCCGACCGCCACGCAGGTGATCCAACTCTCCTCGCCCGGCGGTGGTGACGCCCCGGTGAACAACGCGCCGAATCAGTAGCGCGTCCGGGCAATCCCGCGCACAGTCGATTTCTTCCACGTCGTTTAGCCGCGGCATTTATGCCGCGCGCCGAGGCGCTACAGACACAGCGCGCCCACCACCGCTCCCTCTGAAGCTGAAAACTGAAAACTCTTAATCCCCTCAGATATGTATCGCCCGCCCAACCGATGCCCCCGCCGCTTCCATCACCGCTTCGGACAAAGTCGGATGCGGGTGCATCGCCGACAGAATCTCCTCTTCGGTCGCTTCGAGCTTGCGGGCCAGGACCAGTTCGCTGAGCAATTCCGTCACGTTTTCCCCGATCATGTGAACGCCGAGGAGTTCGCCGTATTTGGCGTCGAAGATTAATTTCACAAACCCGTCGCTCTCCCCGGCCGCGAGCGCCCGCCCGCTGGCGGCGAATGGAAACTTGCCGATGCGGATGGCCCGGCCGCCCTCGCGCGCCCGCTTCTCGGTCATTCCCATGCTCGCCACCTGCGGATGCGTGTAGGTGCAGCCGGGTATTTGTGAATAGTCGATGCCGTGCTGATTTGAATGTTTTGCCCCCGCCGCTGGCGCGGCGAAAATCTGATCCACCACCGCCACCGCTTCATGGTGCGCCACATGCGCCAGATCGGGATGCCGCAATTCGCCCATGGTCACGCAATCGCCGACGGCCCAGACATTTTCCAGGTTGGTCTTGTAATTCGCCCCCACTTTCACGCGGTTGCGCGAAACTTCCAGCTTCGCCTGCTCGGCGCCCAGGCCTTCCAGATTCCCCGTCACTCCCACCGCCACCAACACGGCGTCGGCTTCGATGACGCCGGGCTTGCCACCTGATAATGTCAGTCGAACGCCCGTGCCGGTCAGTTCGATTTTGTCGGTTTTGGTTTTGGTGCGAACGTCGATGCCGCGCGCGGAAAAAATCCGGTCCAGGACCAGCGCGACATCATCCTCTTCAATCGGCAGGATATGTTCGAGCATCTCGACGAGAATGACTTCCGTCCCCACCGCGTTATAAAAATCCGCGAACTCGCACCCAATCGCGCCCGCCCCGATGATGGCCAGCCGCTTCGGCTGCCTGGGCAAATTCATCGCGTCGCGCGAGGTGAGAATCTTCACGCCGTCAAACGAAGCCCCCGGCAGTTGCGTCGGCTTCGCGCCTGTGGCGATCAGAATATGGTCGGCGGTGATTTCCTTGCCGCCGACTTTGACCTTGTGCGCCCCCATGAGCTGGCCCACGCCCACTTCCTGTTTCACGCCGTGCTTGCTGAACAGATGGGCGATTCCCTTGCTGAGCTTCTGCGCAATCGCGCGGCTGCGTCCGATGAGTTTGGAAAAATCGATCTGAAGGTTTTGAAAACTCACGCCGTGATCAGCGGCGTGCAGGCGCAGCCGCCGGATGAACGCGCCGTCTTCGAGGAGCGCCTTGGTCGGAATACATCCCCAGTTGAGACACGTCCCGCCGAGGTTCTCCCTCTCGATGCATAGAACGCGTTTTTTCAATTGCCCCGCCCGGATGGCGGCGGCGTATCCTGCCGGTCCTCCTCCAATGACAATCAAATCATACTGATAACGGCTCACATCAACGGGCATTGGCGCTTCCCTTCAATCTTGATGGACCTACGTCGGCTTCCCACAGAAATCCGCCAGCCGGGCGATTTCCTTCCGCAAATCCTTTCGATGCACGATGAAATCGACGAAGCCGTGCTCCTCGAGGAATTCGCTGCGCTGGAAGCCTTCGGGAAGCTCGACCTTGATGGTGTTCCAGATGGTGCGCGGGCCGGCGAAGCCGATCAGGGCCTTGGGTTCGGCGATGATAAAGTCGCCGAGCATGGCGAAACTCGCGGTCACGCCGCCGGTGGTGGGGTCGGCTAAAAGGCTGATGAATAAACCCTTCGCGTCGTCGAGGCGGGCGAGGGCGGCGCTGGTTTTGGCCATCTGCATGAGCGACAGCGTGGATTCCTGCATGCGCGCTCCGCCGGAGCAACTGACAATGAGAAGCGGGAATTTGGTTTCGGTGGCGGTTTCGATGGATCGCGTGATTTTTTCGCCGACCACGCTGCCCATGGAGCCCATCATGAAAGTCGGGTCCATGACCGACAGGATCATGGGGCGGCCTTTGATGAAGGCCTTGCCGCAGACGACGGCGTCGGGCTCGCCGGTCTTTTCCTGCTCGCTCTTGAGGCGGTCCTTGTAGGACTTTTTATCGACGAAACGCAGCGGGTCGGTCGGCTCGATGTCGGCGAACATTTCTTCGAAGCTGCCGGGATCGACGAGCAGTTCGATGCGCCGCCGGGCCGATACGCGGAAGTGATGCTGGCATTCGGGGCAAACGTCCAGGCCCTCCTCGACGACCTTGCGGAAGAGCATCTTGGCGCATTCCGGACAGCGCATCCAGAGGCCTTCGGGGATGCCGCCTTTGCTGATGATGGGTTCGGTGGGGAGTTGGGACATAATCCTTGGGGATAGTTTTCAGTTTTCAGTTTTCAGTTGCAATCCTCAAATCTTAAATTTCAAATTTCAAATTTCAAATTTCAAATCTTAAATTTCAAATCCTATTTCCCTAATTATCAATCTGATTGCGAATTTCCGCGATGGCCTTGGGGCGGTCGGGGGCATCGAAGATGGCGCTGGCGACCACGAACCAATCGACGCCGGCGTCGCGGGCCTGGCGGGCGGTTTCGTGGTTGATGCCGCCGTCGATCTGAATCCGCTGATTGGGGCGGATTCGCTTCTTGAGCTGCCGCACCTTTTCGAGCATGTCGGGCATGAATTTCTGGCCGCTGAAACCTGGCCGGACGCTCATGACCAGCACCACATCGACTTCATCGAGCACCGGATAGATCGCCTCGACGCTGGTCATCGGCCGCGAGGTGATGCCGACCTGACAGCCCAGCTTGCGGATATCGCGGGCGGCCTGGATCGGGTCATCCACCGTTTCAATATGGAAAGTAACATTGTGCGCGCCGGCACGCACCATCGTTGGGGCATAACGCAGCGGCTGCATGACCATCAGATGGGCGTCAAGATACGCGTTGCCATGAACGGCTTCCTTGGCCCCTTCAATGACATGCGGGCCGAAGCTGATATTGGGGGCGAAATGGCCGTCGAGAACATCGAGGTGGAGGAAGTCCACGCCGTGCGTGAGGACCTCCTGAATCTCAGATTCCAGCCGCGCAAAATTTGCCGACAGGATCGAGGCACAGATCATCGGTTTGGTGGACGAGAAGGGGGTGTTGGTGGATGGCATTGTGCTTAAAAGATAGCCGATTTGGGGGGGGGAAGGAACTGGGTTTGGGGGAAAGTTTTCAGTTTTCAGTTTTCAGTTTTCAGCTAATACAAGAAGGTATATGGTCTTTTGGATTTTTCTGAAAACTGAAAACTGAAAACTCATTCTGTAAGGTCTGGAATTTCCTACCGCTTTGCGATTGAATTCAAATCCATCGCCCGCACAATCCGTTCTTCGATCGTTTTCGCCTGACCCGTTCCGCCTGCGGGGACGTCATTAAACAGAATCGCGAAGCCGTACCAGTTGTTGTCCTTGGCGTGCAGGAATCCGCTGAGGCAGCTTACGCCATTCACGAAGCCGCTTTTGGCGAGGACGCGGCCGCGGAGGTCGGTGCCTTTGAAGCGTTCGGCCATCGTTCCGTCTACGCCGACGACGGCCATTGTGTCCATGAAGGATTTGGCGTTGGGACTGTAGAAATCATGAGCGAGGACGGTGGTCATCAGGTTGGCGCTGATGGCGTTTTGTTTTGACAGGCCGCAGCCGTCGTCTAATTTGTATTGTTCGACGGGCACGCCGAGCTGCTGGAGGAATTCGCCGGTGGCGGCGGCGCCTTTGGGCCAGGAACCTTCGCCGAAGACGGCGGCGCCGAGACGTTTGCTCATACATTCGGCGTAGAGATTGATGCTCTCCTTGTTGGCGCGGGCCATCACCTGGGTGAGCGGCGTTTGATGAACGGCCAATAGCGTCAGGCTGGAATCGCCGCGCTCGTAACGCTGGCGGAAGGTGCGGTCGCGGGAAACGGAGCCGACGCTGATGCCGTTGGCTTGGAGGGTTTCAGCTAATAGCGTGGCGGCATACATGGGCGGGTCGTGGATCGTGACGGTCACGGGCACGTCATTGGCTTGGGACGCCGAGCCGCGAAGGATGAGGGCGTTGGTATCCGGCTCGCGCGAGAGCCAGATGGCGTTTTCGCCGCCGCTGATGCAGGAATTCTTGATGCTGAAATATCTGGTCGGGGGATCAGTCAGGTAGCGTACGATCTGGCCGGAGGAAGTGGGCTTGACGAAAATATCGGCGACGTTGGCATTGAGATTCATCCCCGCGACTTCGGCGACATAATGCTTTTGTACTTGATCCGCGGGCCAGTTGGGGTGGATGAAGGTGGAGTCGAAGATGCTGTCATCGACGAGCAGGCGGCGGACGGGGCCGAGCTTGCGCTGGGCGAGACCGGCGGCCCAGGTTTGGAAGACGGTGTTTACATCCCAGCCGACTTTTTTGAGCATGTCGGCGTCGCCGAAGCTGGGGTCTCCGTCGCCGACGAGGATTAAATCCTGGCCATCGGAGAGGAGGAGCGTGCGGAATTTGAAATCCGGGCCGAGCTTTTCCATGATGGCGGAGGTGGTGATGAGCTTGAGATTGCTTGCCGGCACCTGCGGGTCAGCGGCCTTGTCTTCAAAGAGCGTGACGGCATGTCCGCCGGGGGCGAGGCGGATGAGTTTGATGCTGTCGCGGCACTTGGTGATGAAAGGGTCGCGCAGGATGGCGTGGACATCGGAGCCGAGTTCGGCGAAGGCGGAGCTTGTGAGTGCCAATAATAATGCGAAGCAAAGGGCTGGGAGACGTTTCATCCTTGAAACCTCATGGTATCAGCGACTATCAGAATCACAGCCGTTTAGCCGCGGCATTTATGCCGCGCGCCGGGAGCGCTCCGACTCGCCTTCATTCGCCTAGATTATCGGCGAAAACGGGTTGTGCAAGTGAAAAGAGAAATGTCACGAATGCCGGCAACGCCACAAAACCGGAGCGCGCGGTCATATTGCCGATAACCGCGCTCGCTTCAAATCGAGCCGCGAATCGATGCTCTGTGGTCAATCCAATTTGTTGACGCCATCCCCTTTCCGGAACCACTCGCGCACTGAAGTCGCGATCCCGATCGACAATACACTCATGTGATTCGGCGCTTTGTCCCCAAGTCCTTCATTGCGTAGCTTCTCAATCATCGCGCCACTTTCGATACCGAGTTCTTTAGCAAGAATATTGACGCGAATCCCCTTGCTGGCGATCCCGCGTTCGACGACGTTCGTCGCCGTCGAACCAACGTCTTGTGCTGCCCCATCTACCAAACGACGGTAATGTCCGCGGCTCAGAAACTCCAAGAATCCTTTGTCACGGAGCTTTTGCATTGCCGCGCGAATAGCCTCATCAAACGCTATGATATGCGCGTGCCGGCGCCGTAGGGTCTCTTCCCGGGCCTTGACATCGGCCAGCGAGAAGGTTTCCAACGGCATCTGCGCAATGACCAACTCCCAAAGATCGCGTTGAAACCCTCGCAACCCGCTCCTGTCCAGTGCAGAAGGTTTTTGTACAACCGCATGTCCTCTTGTCTCTACAATGGCGTCGGCCGACACGCCTCGGTTTTTCTCAAATGAATCTAGAAGCCGAATGAGGACCGACTCAATAGTGTCCTCGAAAGGAACTGCAATTGCCTGAAGGCGTCTATAGGTTGTGTCCAATATTTGAATATTCATAAGAAGCGAATATACTCGCTTCTATTCTGGGCATCAAATAAGAACCATTCGTAATTGGTAAGTGCTTATGGAGATTGGAGATAGTTAATAGGGTCGGCCACCATCGCTCCGAAGCATTCCAATTTAACATTTTGGCACACATCGCTTCGCAAACCGAATCATCTCGCCGTCGTAATAAGCGCAAGTCTATGGATATAATTGACTTGTATTGTATAGCAAAAATTATAAACCAAATCGCCTTTCTTCCGTCTGTGCCAAACCGTGCCACCCGTGCCGCACATTGGATCCGCTTGTCTCAATCGCAGGGGCTGTGCCCAAAAATCCGGGAGCGCCGTGTAAATCACGAAGAAAACAAAGAGGTTGATCCACGAATGGACACGAATTCACACGAATAAGATTGAATTCCACGTTTGGACATGAATCTCGGATTTTTAACCGCGGATGGCGCGGATACCGCGGATTGGAAAAGAAGTGAAAATACATCTGCTTCATCCGCGTCATCCGCGCTATCTGCGGTTAACTTTGGATGACCCTCTTATTCGTGCAAATTCGTGTTCATTCGTGGACCCAATTTCTCATTCTTCGCATCCTTTGCGTCTCGCGGTTGAGTTCTTCCTTGAGCAGGATTTGAACTCGTCCCGAATTCTCGCGCACACCGCTGACAGACATTCATTCCCCGCTTGCATATAAGTTAGCATTTTGTTAGGATATTCCCCGGTCATTTTCAAAGGGAGACCACATGCCCACCAAATCTCGTCACGCCCAGCCGCTCGTTGCGGAATTGCAGCTCCCCGTCGTCCAGCGCAAGGCGATGGAGTGGCTCTGTGCCGGAAAAACCCCTACCGAATCGGCCGACCTCGCCGGCGTCTCGCGCCGAACCGTCTACCGCTGGATCAAGGACGACCCTCAATTCCGCCGCGCCTACGACGAGTGGCACATGGCCATGGTCGAAACCGGCCGTGCCAAGCTCGCCGCCCTCACCGAAATCGCCGTCGAAACAATCGGCAATGCCATACAGAACGGCGACGTAAAGAGCGCCTTCCGCCTCCTTGAAAACATGGGCTCTACGCAATCCCGCCAGCAAATCGTCAGCACAGATACTTTCGAATCCTCGTTTGATGACAAAGAATCCCCAGTGGAATACGAGAGCCAAAGAGAGGGCGGTTCGGTATGGCAGAGGAAACGCACAGTGAGAACGATTGATCCGCCGGGCTTGGACGCAAATGAATAACTTCCCACCTGACCATCAAAATTGGAAGCCCCCGGATTGCCATCCGGGGGCTTCTTATTTTCAAAACGCGAACCTCTTTAATCTCAATCCAAAATATCCAGCGTCGTGAAGTGTCCGACTTCCAGGAATTCCAAGCTGGCTCCGCCGCCGGTGCTGACGTGGCTCACTTTGTCACTCAGGTGCATCTGTTCAATGGCAGCGGCACTGTCGCCGCCGCCGATGATGGTGATGGCGTGATTCTTTGATGTTGCGGCGGCGACGGCTTCGGCGATGGCTTTCGTGCCGGCGGCGAAAGGCTTCTTCTCGAAGACGCCCATGGGGCCGTTCCAGATGATGGTTTTGGCCTTGGCGATTTCGGCTTTGTACAGCTCGCGGGTTTTGGGGCCGATGTCGAAGCCTTCCTTGTCGGCGGGGATGTTGCCTTCGACGATCTGCGTTTGGGCGTCGTCGGTCATTTTATCCGAGATCACGTTGTCGACGGGCAGTCTGATCTTGCCGCTGGATTCGGCGAGCAAGGCTTTGGCGAGATCGACCTTGTCTTTTTCGACGAGGCTCTTGCCGACTTGCTTGCCCTGGGCGAGAAAGAAGGTGTAAGCCATGGCTCCGCCGATGAGGAGGGTGTCGCATTTCGGCAGAAGCTGCTTGATGACTTCGATTTTGTCGGAGACTTTGGCTCCGCCGAGAATGGCGACGAAGGGATGAGCGGGATTGCTGACGGCGTCGCCGAGGAATTTGAGTTCCTTCTGGATAAGAAAGCCGATGGCGCGGGGCTTGCCGGCCATGGCTTGGGCGGCGCCGAAGGTGCTGGTGTGCTCGCGATGGGCGGTGCCGAAGGCGTCGTTGATGTAGACATCGCCGAGCGATGCGAGCAGGCGGCTGAAATTGGGGTCGTTCTTTTCCTCTTCCTTGTGGAAGCGGAGGTTTTCAAGGAGGAGAACCTCGCCGTCCTTAAGGGCTTTCACTTTTATCTCGACGGCGGGGCCGATGCAATCTTCGACGAAGCCGACGGGCTTGCCGAGAAGTTTGGAAAGTTCGGCGACGCAAGGCTCGAGGGAGAATTTCTTCTCGGGGCCGCCTTTGGGCCGGCCGAGGTGGGACATGAGGATCAGACGGCCGCCGCGATCGAGGACATTTTTGATGGTGGGCAGGGCTTGGGCGATGCGGCGGTTATCGGTGATTTTGCCTTCATCGACGGGGACATTGAAATCGACGCGCATGAGGACTTTTTTGCCGCGGACATCGATGTCCGCCACGGTTTTTTTGGGCATGGGAAACTCCGAAAGTTGGAACGAAATTAACGAACGTGCTGAAATGCTAAGGAGAGGGGGCGATGGGTGCAAGGGAGGATGAAGGGGTGGAAGGGTGAAGGGGGGAAAGGGTGACGTAAGTCGGAATTAGTTTTCAGTTTTCAGTTTTCAGCTAAGACGGGGGGACAACGTGAAAGGGTGGCGGGGTGAAGATTCGGTGCACCGCCCGAAACGGATTACCGTTTCTCGAGACGCCGAGGACGCCGAGGGTTTTTGGTTGATGACGGCATCGTCCATCGCCGCGAGCAAAATGAGAGCAGCGCTAGAGCAAAAGCGTAGTAGAGACTATCATGGAGTGAGAAGTTCCCAGGAGTTTTCATGGCATCATCTGCAACAGTCATTCGCATGGCGGATTTACGACCGAGGCAAGCGTCAGCCCTGAAGCAAAAGGCGGAACGCCTGGGTGTTTCGCCCACCACTTATATCAAGCAGTTGATTGAGGAAGATCTTGAACTGGACCGCAAAGCGCGGAACAGTTCGTTGGAAGAACTGTCTGCGCCTTTCCGCACGGCGCTGAAGGATGTGCCGGAAGACGAACTGGATCGGCGCGTGGAGATTGCGAAGTCGAAATATCGCAGGCAGACATCCAAGAGAAAGTTCTAACACTTGCCGCCGCTCGACTGTCCAAAATTGGTTTTGGATACGAATGTCATCGTGCGCGGCGTTGCCAACGCCGACTCCCTGTCGGGACGTATCGTGCGCGCATGTGACAGTCGCAGGGTTGTCCTTCTATTGAGCAAGCAGGTTGTTGCCGAGTATCATTCGGTACTTGGTAGTCCTGAGGTCGCAGACCGTCATCCCGCGATAACACCCGGAGCCGTGGAAATCATTTTGAGGCGGCTGCGATATGTGTCCGAATGGCAGAAATCGCCGGTACGGTTCCGGTTTGATCGTGATCCGGGAGACGAGCCGCTTATCGAGTTGGCGATCGCCGGAGACGCGAGCCATTTGGTGACTTTTGATAACGATCTTCTGGCCTTAACATCCGGTCATGACGAAGCGGCCAAAAGATTTCGGCAGCGGTTGCCAGCCGTGAAGGTGGTCGATGTGATTTCGTTCATGCGGGAATACGGTGCAGGCATTTGAGCGATCCGCAATCGCCCGTTACCATGGCGATCAAAACGATGCCGCCGGACAACCACAAAAGACCCGTCCAGAGCGACGCGAGTAACGCGGAGACACTCGACAGGTGCGCCAACTGTGACAGGTTGATCGGCCGCCTTGAAACGGCCCATGTGTGGAGGAACCACACGGTTTGCACAGCCTGTATTCAAACACTCCAAAAGACAGGAAAACTGACTTTAGAATCGACTCACATATGGCGCTGGATTGCGATCGCCGCGGTGGCTCTCTTCGCAGTCGCCATGGCGATTGCGGCGGTTCAGAATTATGAGACCTCGATGCAGCAAAGAGCCGACGCGTTCCTCTACCGCATCAGCCTGGTAGAAACCTCTCTGGCGATGTCGGGGCAGCAAGCATCCGCACCGGAAATCCGCAAACGGATAGATGACCTTGAGATGGTCGGCGACCAGCCTGTGAATCCCAAAAACGCAGTGGAGATTTTTTCGGCGATTTCGCGGGCTGTCGGCAACAGGGCGTCACCAGAAGATAAGTTCGCGGCCCTACGGGCCGCACTTCTGGGCTGGGCCGGTGGAATGGATCCAACTTCCGACATTGCGCTTGGGACCAATTTTGCCGAACTGGCCGCATACCGCTGTTCCGGCGGCGCTTTCGACGGATATACGGACGAGAAACTTGGGGATTTGGCGGACGAGGCGACAATCAAAATCGGCGGGGCATTCTCGGAGCGGCAATTAGGATTTCTTGCAAGGTCGAAGGATAAATTGAGCGCGATGAAGATGATTTATGGTGCGACTTTCTCGCACCAAGGAATCGACGTCCTTGAGGAAATTGAAAGAGTCGCCAGCCGATGAGAATCTGCCACGTCGCTGCAGTCCCCCGCCATCATATTTGCTTGAGAAGGCGGTCATACTCGGCGTGAGAACCGATCCAGAACCAAAGGATGGAGTTGGCGTTCTTGAGGCCCAAAGCACGCCAGCCGATTGCGACTCGAACAGAATAGACCGGGGACTTTCGGCCAACGCGTTTGAAATCCACGCCTGGATGATTAGGGTTGGATTTCCAGATTCGATAATTTTTGCGTGTCTGGCGTTTGATACGGGCCGGCAAATGACGGAAACAGGCGAGAAATTCTTCGCTCAGTTCCGAATTCACAATTCGTCGATGCCCTTGCGGATTGTCTTACCAGCGCGACGCGAGGCTCTGGCTTTCCTCGCCATTTCTTCCAGCAACGACTGGGAATCGGCGAGGGTCCGGTCCCAGTTCGTTTCGGCTTCGATATCTTCAAGCAACTGTGCGGCCAATTGCTCTTGAGCCGCGGCCGGCAGATGCGAGGCCTTGCCGAATGCGGCTTCCAGCGGTCGTGTCATCTTTGATTTCAATGCTGCGTTCATGTCAAATGTTCCTCCGGGCATTATAGCTACGGAGTGCGCTCGAATATATGGCGGCATACCAAAGCAAAGACCCCCACCCCAACCCTCCCCCTGAGTACAGGGAGAGGGGGAAGGAGCGCTACGGCGCGCGGCACAAGTGCCGCGGCTAAACGCAATACCGTTCAACGGATGATCACGATGGCGTCCACAAACGACCTG